>Ga0302347_1000032_pt1 | contig 351076 bp, 290 predicted proteins | sample PhyWR1_FD_202178 | JGI IMG/M metagenome (GOLD analysis project Ga0302347, IMG submission 202178) | Leaf surface microbial communities from wheat plants in UC Gill Tract Community Farm, Albany, California, United States - DLSL W.R1 (v2)... | ecosystem: Host-associated > Plants > Phyllosphere >... | reverse complement strand
CCTGCATAGACGGCTTGAAAGGCTTTCCGGAGGCTATTGCTGCCGTCTTTCCTAAAACAGAGATCCAGACCTGCGTGGTCCATCAGGTTCGCAACAGTTTGCGCTACATTGCTGAGAAGGACAAAAAACCCTTTATGATTGACTTAAAAACGGTATACCAGGCGTTAAGTAAAGAAGAGGGTTATGAGAATCTGATCTTACTGGATGAAAAATGGGGTAAGAAGTATCCTGTTCCTATTCAGTCGTGGTATGCTAACTGGGAGAACCTATCGACCTTTTTTCGCTTTGACGCCCATATCCGCAAGGTAATTTACACGACCAATACGGTGGAAGGCTTTCACCGACAGGTACGAAAGGTTACCAAGACCAAAGGAGCCTTTACTTCGGACAATGCTTTGCTGAAGCTGGTCTATCTGGTAGTACAGCGGGTATCTGAAAAATGGACCATGCCATTAAGAAACTGGAGCTTGACCTTATCTCAACTTTATATTATGTTTGAGGACAGACTTAAAATAAGCCTGCATGGTTAGCAGCTTGACCATGGAAAACTCTATGTGGGGAGTTTTCCACAATCAATCTGCCCTGGGCGCCAATGACACAGTTGATATTACACTCCCATTTATACACTATTTTTGAAATATCAAAATTTCGTTCGTTACGTATTTGTAACGGGCTCGAAAGAGAATGCCATATCATGCCTGTCAAACCCACTTCCCTGATATGAACTCTATCAAATAATAAACAGTTATCTGTTATTTAAATTTACTCACAGAATCCCTGATTTAAATAGTTATTTGCGCCTGCTATTAACAATTAATCCGAACGTTAACTATATCGGCCATTGAATTCGGTTGAAGTCTTCCATATAACGCCGGCCGGTTTCCTTTTCAATATCATATACAAAGCAGATTTTTCCCAATAGCCAGTCCCTAAAATTCCGATTTTTAATCCCGCTTTTGATCATATGAATATGTGCGCCATTTTTCAATGCGTGAAAAAGATGGTGTTCGATCTCCTTTTTAATGTGCCCAGGAACGCGCACTTCAGTATTATCCACCGATAATCCCGTGACCAGATATTTGCTTCCGCGGACCAAAATCTTCGTCTTCCCCATGTTAACGAAGAACCCCTCTGTCCTTATGATCTTGTAAACGACCTTCTTTATGGCCAGAAGAGTAGCCAAGTCTCCCGAAAACGTTAGGTCATCAGCGTAGCGTGTATAGGCGAGCCGGTGCTTTTCAGCCAAACCAGTAAGCCTCTTATCGAGGCGTCGAGCTATTAGATTGGCCATCTTCGGGCTAGTTGGGGCGCCCTGTGGAAGAATACCCTGGCCGCTGCCGCGTATCTGATCTCGCAGCTTCAGCTCGTTCTGTTTGAAAGCGATAAAAAAATTGTTATCCGGTACGAGGGTACATACCTTCGCAAGATATACAGCAAGGTTGGGATGATAACCCATTTGCTTGAATATGGCAAACACCCGATGCTCATTGATAGAATCATAAAACCGCAACAAGTCGATCTTTAAAATGGCTGCTTTGTCAAGATGTTCAGCAGCATTCGCTTTAATCGATGTGCCAGGGTCAAAACCTTTACAATTAGTGTGTGAAGGTATTTGAAACAGTACATTGTGCACGAGCCAGCGCTGCAAATACTTTAGGTCATTATCCGGCACATGTATAGTACGGTAACCACCACTCCGCTTCTTTAGCTTGAAACGCGCATACCCCTCAAGTCTTGATGAACTCAGTAACGAACGAAATCGTCGGACATTCACCCTCGCCTCCAAGCAGAGATGTTCTAATGTAAAAAGGACAGGAAGCTTGTTCTTTTCCAGCTCCTGTATGTACGCAGTGGTCTCATCGATAAAGGCTTGGCTACGATTTTCAGCCCTGGCTTTTGCGACGAAATCATCCAATGGAAAGGTCATAATGGCAACTCTACTGTAAAATAATGCGAAGCATTTACAGCACAAGTGCCGAACACTTGCAGGTATGTTGTGCTGTAAAAGTTGAAAAGCTGCTTCAGCCGGGCTTGGACAACTGTCCAAGATACCTTGCTTTCTTTAAGTTTGCCATCTGGCAAACAACGTCGTTCAGACGCAATGAAACAAGATGAAGCTTGCCTTACGACCTTCCATTGAATTTCAGGGGAAGATAGTTAATATTTCGCAAATTATAGGTCTCCCGGTCCTCATAAGCGACCTTTTGGCTATTTTTTATACACGCATGCGCTTCCTCATAAAGCTCCAAGCCATATGTTGTCAGGTTATGCCGGGAATCAAAAAGCCCTCGCTTCTTTCCTTCGTCCAGGTATTTCATATAATCATCAAGCGATATACCCAGCCGCTGGCAAATGTTTAATTCATGAACGCCTTCCCTTTGCAACTTCAATATGCCATATAAAGAAAAGTCAATACTGCTGACCGATGTAAAACGCTTCGAGCCTCGTTTAATTGATAATGTTGCAAAACTTTCGATAAGATTCTCCGAACCGAACTCTTTGAACAGGCTCAACTCGAATGACAGCTTCTTTCTAAATGCACGCGCCAGCGCTATCTTATGATTGCTGAATCGGGGAATCAACGGAAACCATTTAGTACTTCCAAAGTCTCCCTGCCAGAAAATGGGCAGCGTATTGTTAGGGCTGCCATAAAAAAAAGATACAAGCGCTTGTGAATTGCCAAAGCCCAGAGCGTTCGCATACTTATGCCCCCCTGATTTAAGCGCCTCTGGTTTGGTAAGCTTGCAACCGTAATCAAAAGCAAGTTCTCGGTAAACAATGTGGTTACGGTAACCGAAATAGCTTGCGTCGGCGGAAAACGCCTTAATATAAATATGCTCTTGGGGAATATGCACCTCGGTGAAAAGTGAAGTGATATGGCGTTCCCCGGCTCGCATCGCGGCGACACCTAAGAACCGGATTTGTTTAAATTGCTTACGATAGGGCTCAATATCAGATTCAAAATAGTTGGCTACAGATTTTCCCGTGCCTAAAAAATCGTCAAGTAGCACGAGGCAGTTATGATCTCCGCTTAGTTCTTTAAGAGCGTCGCTCGTTGGACAAAGTGTGATCCTTCTGGCGTTCGATTTATAAGCATCGGTTTTCTTGAGGAGGTAGGTCATCATGGTGCCACTCTTCCCGTACGCACCGATCGGAAGCACAGCAACTTTTTCTTCCTGCGGAACAGCCCGCAGGATTTCATACAATCCCTTGTGATAGATTTCTTCAATTTCTCCTGAGGTGAATACGGTCAAATTCCTAAGTAGTCCAATAGCGATACCGACTTCGTTTTGCTTGAAATTCGCCAGCCACTGAAGGATATGGTAAGGCGATACTACGCCCTTTAGCCTTCTTGAAACGACATCAAGTGTAACACTATCAATAATGACCTTAAACGACATGGGAATGGATTTTATCAAATATAACATTTAAACAATTACAGTGACTCGTTGGAGTTCCCTAAATTGTATCCTGAGATTTAATATCAAGAATGCTTAGAACCGGCCTAGAACGTTTCTAAAGCTTGGCTATAGCTTCTTATAGGTCTGCTTAAAAAGCTGTTAGAGGCTGCACTATACATCGGGCAATTGTGCAGCTCTGGCCAGCTGCAGTTAGCCAAGCGCATGATTCCAGGCGGGCTGTGCGGGCTGATCACCATAACCTGCGACCGGGTTAGTTTGGCTGGTATCACATGTTCGCCTTTTCAAAAGTGAGGCCTGGGCGGCCGCTGTAGTAGATACATTTACTCAATGGGCTCAGCAATGATTTTGTTAACGATTTCCAGCATACTAGTTAATATGCCCTTACGTAGCGTTGCCTCGCCTTCGGGCGGCGCGCTGAGCAATTCGCGCAGTTGCTCAAAAAATTCTTTTTCGGTCCATTTGGGCCTTTCATGACCTAGATGGCGGTCCTGCAAAAACTGGGAGAATTGCCGCAGCTGGTTGCCGGTCAATGTATCAAAGTGTGCTCGGAACTTTTCGAAATCCCAGCTTGCGAAAACCGGCTGCTCGTAATAATGTTCGTTAACGGCTTTATAGAACGCATTGGGGCTTGTTTTGAAAGTCTGAAACAGCTCAATGTATGTCTGTTGTTCCTGCTGCCTGGCAATCTGTTGGTTAACCGACACCAGCTTTCGGAAAAGCATGGTAAACAATTCTTTGTTTGGCTGGTCTTCGCGGACATCGAAATGGTGGTCCAGCATGGGGACATAGGGAAACCCTGCCGCATGCGCTTCCACGGCCGTAGCAAGCTTGGCTTCAACCTCGACAGGATCGTATTTAAGGATTTCGGGAAAACGTTCGAGGTAGTGGAAAACGGTCAGGTACCTGTCCAGCGAATACTGGCCGGCCAGGGCATAGCCATAGAGCTCTGCTGTAAGCGCGCGAAGCGTGGCATTGTCCAGGTCATAACATTGGGGGTAAGACAATTGGTGCATCACTTCATCCTGACGGTAAACCTTTTGCCGCCGGTCGTCCACAAAGCTTTTCAGTTCTGCTTGCAGTGCAGGGTAGTCAAACGCGTTCCCCCCGGTAATAAAGTCAAATAAGGAAGCATAAAAGTCATAACCCGTTTTATCATAGTAACGTTCAATGAACTGCTCGCGGTAAGTTTTTGGGGCTGCTTCCGCATCGTTGCCTTTATCGCTCAGCCGCCTCTGGTTATCAGCGAAGGCTTGGCGCAGCCACTCGTTATGCTTGATCTCGTTAATGCCTGCGACGTCATCAATCCCTTTAGGATCGGTATAACTTAGCAGGCCATGTTTAAATTCTATGGTAACCGCCAAAGTAAAATGCAGCACGAGGTTAAGTTTATGCAGGTCCCATTCATCGATCTCCTCAGCGTTTAACTTCAAATAGTAAAAAAGGCTGTGAAAGACCTGGTCGAAGTGCTGCAGAAAATAGATCAGCGTGCGCAAGTTAACTGATCCTGCCTGGCTGAACAGGGCAAGTATACTGGGTTTGAGCTGGTTGAGGTAGCGGTAATAATCCGCAAAGCCGGCATTTTTGTACTTACCCAGGATGATCTGCTCAAAAGTCTCCTCGAACGTAGAGGAGTATTCGACCACGGTGCCGATAGTTTTTTCTTTAACTGCCCGGTAGTGCTCCTGCTGCGGAATCTCGTCCTGATCCGCGATAACTATGACCTTATTGTTATCGTGTTCCACCAAAGAGTTCACAAAGCCCACGAATTCATTGATGCTAATGCTGGCTGAAAGACGGTCGAGGTCGTCGAAAATGATTACGAACTCTCGGGTGTCCAGCGCGCTTTTGGAGGTATTGGTGATATCCTTCAGGTAATCATCAATGTTGCCAGTACTGGTGAACTGCATCAATCCCCTGGCGACCATTTTGGCCACACCCATGCTGACCTTAGCTGTATTGTTTTTCAGGAAAGGAAGTAGCTCGAAGGCGAAGAGCGTATAGACCTCGTCGATTTGCTTCAGGCCGTAGAGGGAGATATAGATCGGTTTATACCATTTGCGCTGGTCGTGGTGAACCTTTACTTTACCGATCTGCGGAACGATGCTATTTTTCACAAAGAAGGTCTTACCTATCCCGCGTTTCCCGTTGATGAGTAGCGCGTAATTGGTCTCCAGCTCCAGGTAGCTCCGGATCACTTTCTCTAGATTGTTCGCTTTAGGACGGATCATCGGTGCTTCCATTTTACGAAGGTAATCTTATAAAATCTAAAAACCGCTGGCCGAACTCTGTAAGCCACATGTAATGGAAGGTCTGGTTGCCACCATGTGTACCAATGCCTTTATCAATCAGCAGCCCCTTGGCATACAGGGTCTGTTTGTAGTACAGGTATTCGGCATCCGTCAGCTCGAAAAATTCAGCCTTCCTGAATTTCTGAAGATTGAGCACCGTCGTGTTATAGACCTCTACTTTAGCTTGGTTCAGTTTGATCTGGGTTGCCAGTTTGCCGATTTGCATCTGGTGGGCGTCGACATCCCGCTTTAAGTCATTGAGCCGTTCCCCGTCGACCTTTATTTTAGTCAGCAGGACTTGTCTCTTCGGGTTGATCTCCGCATAACGGTTGCCCCAAACCTGGTGCTCCTGCAGAATACAAACAGCAGTCTCATCCAGCGTGCTGATCAGGTCCAGGCATATTTCGGCGTTCTCCGTTTCGCTGGCGGGGTACAGGATCTGCCGGGTCAGGATATCCCGGAAACGCAGATGCTTTTCTTTCGATTTGGTTTGTAAAACCCTGCGGATCACAGATTCGAAGAGATCGCTGAACTCTTCCGTTTTCAGGCGCTCCTGGTCAATATCCGGGTGCCCGCTAAAGAATGCTGAAAGCAATTCCACAAAACTGTTAAGCCGGTTTTGTTTGAGCCTGCTGCGGTAATCAAAGAAAATTTCATTCAGGGCGCCCCCTGCAAAAGGAATGGTGCTGAAAGCGGATTTGGCCATGGAAATCGCGGCCTCTGTTATCTGATCTTTTTTCATCGGTGAATACTTAATCTTCTTCCCTGTTCCGCACAGTTTTAAGCGCGGTGTTCAGCTCAAAATCCACCCAGCCTTTAAAGTCCTGCTTTTTACAGGCATCGAACAAGGCGAGGTATTCGGTTTTGATGTCGGCAGCCAGCAAAGGATGTACTTCTACAAGCGCCCTCAGTTCTTCCGGGTTATCAAACATTTCCAGCATGATGGGCTGCAACAGGTAAATATCCTTATCGCGGATATCGTGCTTGATGGTGTACTTCAGGAACTGAAACGGATCGTATTCCGGCAGGAAGGATTTCATCACCGAAACGATGGGTTTTTCGATGTGCTCGTAGTGATGGCCGAGGTTCGCATTGTCCGGCAAGGGCACGAACTCTTTATATTTGGTCCACCAAAACATAAAGACGGCGTCCTTCGTCAGGCCGGCGTGCTTCACATGCTCACTAAAATAATGGGTCTGGAGTTCGACGATTCTTTCCCGGCTCATCGAAATGTCTTTGACGCCGTCTTTGACATGATAGAGAAGTTCATGCTCAAACTGGTAGGGAAACACCGCTCCCGAAAACAGTCTGTCGACAAAAGACCGGAAAGTAGCCTCATCTTTTTTATAGAATTGTTTATCAAGGTTATGGTCGTAGTTCCAGATCAGGTTCGTGATTGCCTGGTGGTCAATGGCATACCTGCCTTTTTGCGCAATATATTTGGGGCCGAGGTAAAACATGCTTCGAACCTTTAATTCATAAGCCTCTTTATCTTCCGGCTTTTCCTGCAGGATGCGCGTAGCCAGTTCGGTTAAGAGCTTCTTTTGTTCGCATTCATCGATAAAGCTTTTGATAGCCGGCAGGCCGCCGTCATACGCCGCGCGGTAGGTCTTTTCCGATAACTCCTTACTGGAAAGCCGGTAGCGGAAATAGCGCTCGAAGAACATCGGATAGATAATGGCATTTTTGGCTTTTTTCGACCGGTCGAACTTGAAGAAAAGGTTATTAACCAGCCTGCCGATCAGCATGATATCCGCTTCGGAGTAATAGCGCTCGCTGCGCAAGGTACGCAGTATCACCGGCATATCTTCTTTATCTTCCTTATAAGTTTGTAGTTCGTAAAAAGCCTCATGGGAGGTCATGGTGGGATATTCGCGAATAAAGTCGTCACGGTGCTCAAATAGGCGGTCGTAAATCAGTGGGAACCGGAATTTCAATAGTTCTAGAACAAACAGATTCTCAAACATTACCTCACTGCCCAGCAGCTGATATGTGATCTTAAAATTGTTGATGAACTTGATGACATCCCTGGATTGCCGGAATACGCGCTCAAACGCAAAATTGTACTTGTTACGAAAGCCAGTGTCGACAATATGGCTCTTATAGGCCTCGAGGTGTTCCATGGTAACGAATGGAGCGAGGTGGATTTCCAGCAGGTCAAGCAGGTCATCCTTTTCCCGTTTGGGCAGCGGTATTTCCAGTTGGATAATTTTGTCCAAAAAGCTGCCAGCCGCGTTCGCATTAACCGATTTGATGGCTTCATCGATATAGCTACGCTCATAGGCTACCAAATAGAAAATATTGCTAAAGTTAGCTGTGTTGCGGATGAGGCGCAGTACTTCCATTACTTCGTCTTTGTACAAACGGTCCAGGTCATCAATGGTAATGACGATTTTTTTGCCGGAGTTGTCCAATAACTGGTTGATCCGTTCAAAGTCATCAGCATACGTTTTTCTCGTGAAGAGGCTGCCGGCGAACCCTGCTTCCCTTACAAGTTTGATAAAAGAAGAATCGATCCGGCTAAGTTTCCGCGAGTATCTAACGATGAGGTTTGCAATGCGGGGGTCGAGTTCATACAATTTGCCTGACAACTGATCAAAGAAATCCGTTTGGATATTTGCGGCGCCTTCAACGCTCCAAGGATTAAAGTCGAATATCTCGGTCCTTGCCGGATCGAGATGTGTCTTGATCAGGTTAATGAAAGATGTCTTGCCACTTCCGTATTCGCCCAGGATACCGATAGCAAATGCCCTGCTATTCGGCGTAACGCTGATTCGGCGCGCTACTTCGGCTGCCACGGACGAGCGCTTAAAGGTATCCTCGCCACCCGGTTCAATAGCCCGCTCTTCGATAAAGCTTTCCGGCTGCTGGTCATGCGTAGCCACAATTTTGCGCTTAAAAAAGGCAATAATTCCTGGGGCGATCAAAGCCGCCGCGACGAAGTCCCAGTTTTTGGCCCAGGGGAAAAGATCCGACGACTGAAATTGCCAGTATCCGTCATTGCGCATCAGGACATAAAAGAAGAGTGTCAGCAATGCAACCACCGTGTTGGATTTACGGCTGCCGTAATTATAAAGCCAGACGGCTACGCCCGTGCAAAGCAGGATCAGGATGATATTATTGAATGAGATATTTTCATAACGGGACAAGAGCGGTGTAACCAACAGGGTATCCGCCACGCTGTAAATCGGCCTGCGAAAGAACAAGAAGAAAGCGATACAGCAAAAAAGCCACAGAGCAAAGGGATAATCTTTTTTGAAGGTAACGGGGTGTTTCATATGTACAGCAACCTATAATCCTGTTGTCTTGCCATTCTACGTTTTATTAATGTTTTCAATACTTTAGCCCAATTGATTTTGATAGAAAAGGTTCTGCACGTTTACTTCCTTGCAGCTAAGAGAAAATTTGTTGAAGCGGTAGTCGAGATAGTTTGAGACATTTTCTTCATGGGTAGAGATGAGCATTTGGTAGCTCGAAAACTCATGTCTTATCAGTTCGATAAAAGAGTGAATATTCAAATCGTCAAGTGTTTGAATAGGATCGTCAATCGCCAGGAATTTGAAATGGGACGGTGTTTCGTATACTTTGTTTAAGGCAAGGCAAAACGCGATTGAAACTACCGCCAATTGTCCAGAGCTTAATTGGTGTATTATATCGTGATCGGTGGCTTCGTCGGTAAGAAAACGGACGCGGTTGGTAGTGTCGCTGACATCTATGAAAATGCCATATCCTTGTTGGTAATGTTGAAGTATTTTACCGGAGTAGATATAAAATGGCACCTTTATTTTCTCAATCATTAGTCGTTTGTAAGACTTTATTGCTGAACTCAATTTGCTCTTTATCGTGTTGAATTGGCTTTCTAGGCGAGTTATTCTTTCAAGGCGACGCACAAGGATATTTACTGAAGATGCTTTTGCTGAATTATACCTCGAAGTAATATATTTTAGCTTATCATCCAGCAACTCTAAGTCGAGGACACTTTCCGGCATTTCATTGTAATAGCTGCGAAAGATCTCCGGGTCCACCAACCGTGATTCATCAACCCGCAGGCTAACAGCCGCTTCGGTGATACGTTCCCTGAGCGTAGCCACATTCTCATCAACACGAGCTATCGTTGTATGTTGCCGCAGTATTAAGTCTTCAATCCGTATTTGATTTGTTATCAATAACTCTCTAAAACGTACTGTTGCGGCAAGGTTTCCGCGGCGCTCCCTCACTTCGGTGTAAAATTCGGGATCGATCGCATTTTCTGAATTGGTCAAGCTCAATTCAATGTACTCAACCACTGGTCTTATAAATTCAATTTTGATTTGATTTTCAAGGTTGTTATATTCATTATACTGTGTTTGATTATACCGTGTAAGACTTTGTGTCTTATCATTGATTGTGGCAATCAGGTTATCTAAGCCACCTAAGTGTGAATCACAAAGCGGGCAATTCTCGGGTTGAGGTTCGATAACATTTAGTTCTTGGTATCGGCTTACCGTGGTTTCCCTGGCCAAATTGAGCTCACTAACAATGCGCCCGATTTCGCCAATCTGAGACTGCAACAACTGGCGTCGGCGCATAATGTCAAGAAAATCGCCCACAAACTCATCGGAAAAGCCAAGTTCGGGTAAACTTTCGAAGTCAACTTTAAAACCATTTAGGTCAGCCGCCATCTTGTTAAGTCGCAAATTATTATCAACCTTTTGCCGGAGGGAATTGAAGCTTTCCTCATCAAGGAAGTTGAAAAGGACAATAGAACGAAATAACCAGTTGTTTGAAAATCCAAAATTAAGTTGTGTGCGTAGCTTATCTTTTTGATATTCGGCAAAATCAAAAGTCCGGGTGAAGTTGATCAAGTCCTGGACTTCAGCGCGATCCCGTTCAAAAATAGCGTTTAGGTCTTCCGGCCTAACTGTTTGATAGGGCTCTTCCTGATCGAAACGGGAATTAAGGTTCGGATATAACTGATGGTATTGCAAACCGGATACCGCTTCTTCAGCTCTTCCAATCTCGTTTATTCTGGCGGTCAACAGATCCTTGATAGATCTTAAATTTTTTTGGAAAGTTGTAACCTGGTCTAATTCGTGCGCTTGCTTTTGTGTTTGGAACAGAAAGTTTAGTTGCTCCGCTTTAGTTTCCTCGTCTTTTTTAAGGAAATAAATATTATCCTCCTGCTGCAAATAATTAAAAAGCGGATATAGATTTGTCATCGTGACCTGCCGCTGGCCAAAAAATAGCTGATCAATAAAGGTTTGCTCTATTTTCTGATAGGCTTCTGCACGGAAAGGCTGGTCGAAAGTGGTGGTATCCGCACCGTAATAAGTTTCTAACAAATTCCAAGCGTCTGGTCTAAAACGACGGGAGCCGTTAATGCTACCCGAGTTCGTTCTGTCGAGGCGCTTGACAATAACGTGATCTTGCCCATCGTCAGTCAGCCAAAGCTTCAGGACAACATCTTCGTTTTGCCGGTTCTGATAAAACGGTTTGGTATGATCTGCATTTTTTTTAGTAACATAATTATAAGTCTTTGTCCTTTCGAGATGTCCGCGTAAACAAATCTCAACCACATCAAAAACGGTCGTTTTTCCAAAACCGTTGGGGCCGTTTAATATCGTCAATTGCGCCTGGTCAAGTTCTATCACGGTTGGCTTGTAGACACCCTTGAAATTTTCCAGATATATTTTTTTAAGACTGAACATTCTCGAAATAGTTATTTAAGAATTCATCAAAATCATTGGTGCTGGTGTTTAGCGCAGCTACCTTGCAAGCTTCCCAATCTTCCGCGTTGTTATCAAACGGTGTAATCTTCTCGTATAACATGGTCATTTCCCATGTCGACAGCTGGCTTTGCATGGTTTGTTCAATAGTTACAAAGTCAGCTGAAAGTACCGGCGTAAAGGAAAGGAACGGTAGCTTAAGAAAACACTGAATGGCTAAAAAGAAGGCCTCCCCCGTAAACATATTTTGTCGGAATGCATTAAATTGAGTTTCGTTGAGCACCAGTCCATTCAGTTGGGGAATTATTGCAGCCTCTAAATTAAAATGCTGAACAGCTGTAGCGGTATACGGCAGCAGGTATTTCTTAAACCAAAACTCGTCTTCTTCAATTTTTAGCATTGCATTCTTATACTGGTAATACTGATTCTGGAGGTCATTGAACTCGACACAAAGGATGAGCGAACTATTTTTTTCGACGTCATGGAAGGCGCTCTTATTGGACACGATCACCTCATGAGCCCGCTCAGCATCATATGTCTGCAAATCAGCGGCGCTGATAAATTCTACAACGTAATACTCCGATCTCCCTTCCGTAGAAAAATGATAAAAGAAAATGTTTTCCAGGCCCCTGGCTTGCTCAAATCGGCGCTCACTAAATATGGATCTAATTATTTGTTTCATAGGTTAAGCTTGTCTATAGCATTTAATCGTGGAAGGTATTCGGGATCCTTAGGTTTCATGAAATTGCGAGGCGGTATGACGCGGTTGCCGTAGTCACTTAAACGGCCACTGAAGTTTTCATTGATGATATAATCAGAGTCGTAACGCTCGATGTTAAAGTTCTTGTTTTTCAAAATATCCCTGGTTACTGCTGACTCTCTCCCGACGGGATTATTAATGGCAGTGAGCACATAATTATGATCTATTTTATATATGGGACAAACGCCTTCTTCGAGGGATGGCGTATGGTTGAGAACTCTAATAATCGTGTCGAGAAATGTATCTGAAAAGGAAGAGCGGCTAAAAAAATCTCCCGTCAGCACTTGCTCGGCTAAATTCTTACCTGAAGTTGTCGCGGGCCACACTTTACATAAAAAACTCTCGAGCGGGCCGTCATCTAAAAGGCACACCGCCTCAATCATGTTTTTTGCCTTATCTTCCTGGGCTGCATTCAACACAATCCCGCCTTCTTCAAGTTCTTTTATGAGTGTTACATATTCGTTGTAAATCTGACTTCTGATACTGTTAGTAACCATCTTATAATGAGTCGGCGTTACCGTAACAATAGTCAGTATCTCATTCAAAGTAAAAGCGATTTGATAGTCGTCTTTCGAGGGTTTTGTAGCGTGTTCAATTCTGATTTTCCTGTCCAGTATGGCCAGGTACTCATTGAATGCATTTTGCCGCCAGCCGATATTCTCCCGATTTGGATGATCAATTAGGTCGAGGACTTTTTTTATTTCTGCTAAAATGTAGTTATCAATTTCCGTCAAGGGGCAGTAATCCAAGTCAGCTGTGTAGGGATATCGAATGACGCCATGCGGATTATCGATGGCATTTAGATTTCCCCAGTTAGTGATTTCACAGATGGAATGAAGAAAGTTACCACTCGCACAATATTCAAAATCTCTCAGGGCAGCCTTGTAAGGCCCAATGGTAGTGCCATCCGTATAAGCCTTGACCTGGTGTATTTCAACATCCGTACCATTATCAATCAGCCGAACATCCTCCTTTGTTTCCAGTTCCATGCTGAGAAGATCGAGATTTTCACAATTAAGCGATTTAATTTTTCGGAGAGAAACGAGTAGCCCGACTTTTCCCTGGTGGCAATAACCACTCCAACTAGCTGTGGCATTTCGTGACATGGTTTGATTTAGATTAAACGATATAAGAATGCAACTTACTAAAATGGTGCGAAATTTTTAACGTCATAGTAAAATATTATCTCCTACCCGGTAGTTTGTATGCATTCTCTGGGCCTTTTTTTTGCAATTATAGGAACGACGATTCCTAGGCATTATTTGCAGCAAGCATTTCTCGAGTTAGTGTTGGTTTGTTTCCAGGGTGAGTTATGGATAAAATGTGTGAGTAACCCGGTACTCTTTTCTGCATCGATCATAGCCGGACCGTATTCCAGCAAATGGCCGGGTAAGCCTTTGCTTTGGCCGGCTGGTGCAAATAAAGTTAGTTGTTCCATCGTCATCCTTACCTCTTGTAGTTCGAAAACAAAGGTGCAAAACTTTTTTTTCAAACATAAACAAATTGCTAATATTTTTAGTATTAATTTTGTAGTCCAAAAATTTAGCAGCATGGTACCATTTAATTTAGAGATCGAATTGGGGAATGAGCAGGTAGCGCTCACTGTTGAACAACTGGAGCGTTTCGCGAATGCGGACGGGTTTTCAAAGTACGACGCATACGGTTCTTATATGCCAGTAAAGAATAAATGATGACCAGATCTTTTGGACCATTAATTTTCACGTAAAAACGTTGTGCCATCAAAATAAGAGGGCTTTCGTTTATTTGGACAACTTGAAATTAATCAGTTACATTTAAAACGTGTTTAAAAAATGTTACCGCTAATTCTGCGACCTCTTTAAGACCATCAGGTCTTTCTCTGCCTACAGCTGGCCTAGTGTAATGTCCGCGCTCACCCGGAAGTACGATTAGAGGTTTTGCACTAGGTATATATCTAACAAAATGTTCGGCGTTCTGCGCCATGGGATTTATCCTGTCTTGACTACCGGTAACTATTTGTACAGGTATAGTTATATTTTTTAATCCACTTTCGTCAAATCCCTGACCGATCGCAGGCGCTAAGGCAAAAACAGCTTTTAATCGCCGGTCTTTGAAAGAGTCGCCTCGGTGTTTTACTGAATTAATACCTATTGCATTTTCTCGAACAAACGCAGAGAACCTGTTCACATCGTTCTTATAGCGGTCAGGAATTGGCCCCTCCTTCTCTGCTAACCGATCCATATCAAATATAGCACCCGCCGCCCAGATTACCGTTGTTCCTCCAAGGGAAAAACCTGCGGCGGCTATTCTTGCTGTGTCTATTTTCTTTGAAAAGAATTTATCATAGCGCATTTTATCTATCACAATAGAGAGGTCTTTGGGTCGTTCCCACATACAAAAGTCAGATAATGTTAGTCCTTCTTTCCGAAGTTCTTCCGCGTCGTTGCCGTTGTGACTGATTGCCATCGCGATAAAGCCTTTGGAAGCGAGGTAATATCCTAGCCATTGCATTTTCGTTGCATTCCCCTGTGAGCCATGCGAGATAATTATCAACGGATATTTACTTTTGTGCTTGCTTATTTCGGCGTCGCGAAAGAGTACAACGGGAGACGCAAACTGTTCCATATCGGTCACTACTTCTTTTTTCCCACTGGGTGTTGCTGGATACCACGCGATTGAGCGTATCGGCCTTGGACCGGTACCCAGCCAATTGCTTCTGCTGCTATCCGTCAGTTGTAGATCAATCACACCTACGTTATCATTGGCTGGCTGTGCGAAGCAATCACCGTACAACATTAAGTGGCAAAACGTAATCAGGCAAGTCAGAGCTTTCATGGAAACTTCATTTTTGAAAGTTCAAAACTAGGTGATTAGCGTAATTTTAGTTGTTGATATTTGTCAATAATTTAGATAGCTTACTTATCCGAACAAAATGATTCATCCAAAACTGAGAAAGTATTTAAGTGGGAACAGCAACTTTTCGCCTCACGAGGAATCCCTAATAGGCAGCTCCTTCAAGCCCCTTACGACCAATCGAAATCAAATATTAGTCGCTAAGGGATCAATTGCCGATTACCTTTATTTTGTCGTCAAAGGTTGCCTTAGGATTTATTTAGAAGATGAGATGAAAAGTGAGTCTACAAGGCATTTGATTTTTGAAGGTAGAATGGGTACGTGCTTTCCAAGTTTCATATTACGGGAGCCTTCCAATGCTATTTTACAAAGCGTTGGAGTAGCCGAGCTATTAGTATTAAGTTATAGCGACCGGGACAGACTCTTAACTCAAATACCTTCATGGGAGACCGAAACCCGCAAAGGTATTGAACATGATTATATAGCATCCATTCAGCGGGTTGAGAGCTTTATTACGATGAATGCTAAAGAGCGCTACAACGAATTGCTGAAGGCCCGACCAGAGATTATCCTTAGACTACCATCGCGCATAGTAGCCGACTACTTGGGTATTTCAAAAGAAACGCTAAGCCGACTAAAGTCAAAATAAAAACAGTTGCAATGGATTGGAGGAATGCGGCGCTCTATATTTTTAAGTTCAGTGTACATAACGACGGTCAGCTTATCTTATCTAAAGCTACTTTCGCTTAGAGAAGCGAAATAAGAAAGACAACCAAACACCAAATCCGACGATGAAACCTACCAACGGATTTTTCATACTAGTCCCTGCCAAAAATGCTCCCGTGGCTATCAAGCACGTGAGAAAAAACAACAACAGATTTTTCATAGTAATAGATTATTAATTATATGCAAGCTTATAAAATCTAGCATGATTGATTACCAATCATGCTAGATTTAAACTTAGAAGCCTACCTTGATTAAGAATTTTTTTTCGTTTAGTTATCGTTTTCGCATCCAACGACCTCAAAAGGCCCATCACTTTAAGCTGCACGTCGTCTACGATGTGCCAATCCTTTTCAATGTAGATGTCTGTTGTGCTGTGCTCAGCGTCGGTATGATTGAGTGCCAACGCTATATCGTCCTTACCAAAGCGACATGAATTACGAGCAATGGTAGCAAATGTGTGACGCGCCCAATAAATTGTTAAATTCGAGATACCAGTAAGTTGTCGAAGTTTCTTCATTCCTTGGCTTAATGCTGTATCCAAGCCTCCATAACTTGAGTAGCGTATTGATAGCTTTCCAATATACTTTTCCAGTATCGGCTTAGCCTCATCGATTATCTTCAAGCTAATGAATGCATGATCCTTCCTTCTTCCTTTTGTTTTCGACCTGTTATAATTGATGCGCCCATTTGTAATGTCGTCCATCGTTAAGTTGTATACATCGACAGCATTAATTCCGCAGAGATAAAAGGAAAGCATATAAATTTCCTTCGCCAATTCGGCTCTGCTATTTGGCTTAGTTTGGCAATCCCGAATTTTCTTTACTTCGTCGAGCGTGTTATTCCTTTTCTTTGTCAGGGGAGCGGAGCCAATTTTGTACTTTTTAAAAGGATAATGTTTGATGCGATAAAGGCCTATATCTTCATTATTATACTTTTTACAAGCGGCATTAAACAATGTTCGCAAATCTCGCATATGATTGTGAAGTCCACTATCGGAGAGACCATTCGCTTCCTTCTCCCTTGTTTGCCCCTCTTTTGTTACAATCCTGGTCATCGCGCGCTTATTTCTTAAGAATCTTTCGTACGAGACTAACATGTTTGAGTTAATTTCCGTAATTGAAATAGAATTCCTTTTGAAATAGTCAATTAGGCTGTTATAAACGGTCAAGTGCGTCTTTGCCGTCCCCACACGACCGTCCTTCTTCAGCTGCTGAATATGCGACTTGCAAAACATAATAAAGTCAACTTCCGCATCCATATCTCGGAGATAATCTCTCAAGTATTCTGCGGTGAAAAAATTCAGCCTTTCGCCTAGTTCACCAATGACTTTCCGGTAGGATCTCAATTGGTCTTCGATTAGCTCATTAACAAAATTGTCCTTGATTTTGAGCTTTGCCGTTAACTGCTTCTTGACCACAAAATGGCTTGTGTCAATAAACTTTCTTTGGTCTTTGTGATGGACACAAATTTTCACATTGTAGGTGCCATCAGCTTTCTTGTGGTGTTCATAAACCTTTGCGCTTACGGTTGCCATAATTTTTCTTTAGCACGCAAAATTTTCCGTTACGTATTTGTTACGGTTTTGCGTTAAGTTCAACAAAAAATTATGTAAATCCTGCCCACAGGACGACTGCCAGGGGTAGCTTTGCCGATCGGAAATCAGCTCAAAAAAACGAAAAAACCGCTTCTAAACAAAGTCAGAAGCGGTTTACATTTTGTGCGCCCACCTGGGCTCGAACCAGGGACCAAAAGATTATGAGTCTTCTACTCTAACCGACTGAGCTATAGGCGCGGTTAACAAACTTTTCTGTTTGCGATGGCAAATGTACATTTTTGCATTTAAAATCTCAAGCGCAGATATGCAAAACATCAAAAATATTATCTTCGATTACGGTAACGTCATCTTTCTCATTGACTTCCTGAAAACACAAAATTCCTTTACTGAACTGGGCATCCAGAACGTGGAGACATTCTTCGCTCATGCGGGCCATCATTCCCTTTTTGACAAGTTCGAGACTGGCAGTATATCTGCAGCTGAATTCAGGGATGGCATCAGAGAAATCACCAGTAAACCTGAGCTTTCCGACGAGCAAATTGACAAGGCCTGGACTAGTCTCCTCATCGGCGTTCCTCCTGTTAATCATGAGCTTCTGCTGAAGGCTAAGGCACAGTACCGCACCTTCCTTCTGAGCAACATCAATGAGATTCATCTTGGCTTTATCCATGACTACCTGAAAAGGGAGCATCAGGTGGATTCAAATGATCAGTTCTTCGAAAAGGTGTACTACTCCCATCTGGTAAAGATCAGGAAGCCCAACAAGGAAATATTTCAATTGGTGCTGGAGGAAAATAACCTCAAGATCGAGGAAACGCTATTCATCGATGACAGCCCTCAACACCTGAAAACTGCGAAAGAGCTCGGGCTACATACTCATTTGATGACAGCTGACGATTCGCTCGAGAAGTTCCTCTACCGTTCGGGGCTCCTAAAACAGTAAACAAAATGGGATTTGCGAGTGTTGAAAGACTATGGAAAACTATCAAACTATGGTCGATGCGCTCAACGACTTAAAAAAACGAGGTTTTACCCTTGACTTTAACCTTGCAAATGGCGTGCTCCATAATAGTGAACATAATATTACCTTGAATCCTGATGATTTCAGCATAGCTGAATTCCACCGGTTTGAAGGTCCTACTGATCCCGCAGATAATTCTATTGTCTACGGAATTGAATCAGAGAAATATCACGTAAAAGGCGTGTTCGTAAACGGCTATGGCGTTTATTCTGACGACCTTTCTGAAGAATTGCTGAAGAAGCTGAACACTCCGGGCTAAGACGCCTTGCGTCTTGCCTTCTCTGTTTTTATCAAGCTGAGCTCCCTTCCTGTCTGACCAGCGATAGAAGTATTTTCTTCTGCCCTGCGAAACAGGTAGGGCAGAACTGCTTTAACAGGTCCATAGGGAACATACTTCGTTACGTTATATCCGCAATGCGCGAGATTGTTGCTCAGATGGTCGCTCATGCCCAGAAGTTGTGCAAAGTAGACCGCCGGATTGCTATGCTCGGTACGGCTCTGCTGCATCTGCTCCACTAACAGTGAGCAACTCTCTTCATTATGAGTTCCGGCTACAAACGATACGTTGCTAAGATGCTCCATACAGAACCGAAGCGCCTCATTGAAGTCGGCATCGGTTGCTGCTTTGTCTTTGTGAATCGGCGAAGGATAGCCCTGCTGAGCTGCTCTCTCCCGCTCTTTTTCCATGTATGCACCTCTAACCAGCTTAGCGCCCAGCTTGAACTCATCTGTCGCAGCCAGATAAATGTCTGCTTTCAGGGAGGCAAGTTTGTCGGAGCGATAAAGCTGATAGGTATTATACACAAACGTTTTATCGCGATTGTACATCCGCATCATATCTAAGGCGATATCGTCGATAGCTCCCTGGAGCCAGGATTCTTCTGCGTCGATCATCACCGGCACTTCCAGATCATGTGCAAGCTTGCAGATCTGGTTAAACCTTGCTTTTACCTTGAAGTATTCAGCCTGTTCGGCTACGCTCAGCGACTGGCCGGCTGTTACCTTGGCATAAAGTGCATATCGACCTAGTCCTGTTGGCTTAAAAACTGCCAGGGGAATGCGTGAATCGTCTTTTGCTTTACGGATGATGGCCAGGATTTCTTCGACAGTGGCTGCAAAGCTCCTCTCCTGTTGCTCTCCTTCGACTGAGTAGTCGAGTATAGTGCCTACTCCGTTTGCATGCAGGTCCCGGATAGTCGGTTCGCACTCTTGCATGGACTCGCCTCCGCAAAACTGAGCGAAGATGGTCTTCTTGATCAGCGGAACTACCGGCAAGCCGGAGCGCAGCAAGGAAGTGAGCGCCTTAGAGCCCATCTTGGTCAGGGCCGCGCTGCTCATCGCCTTAAACAGCCAATAAGATTTATTCAAGTCACTGTCTGACTTGCTCTTAAATGCTATCTGAGTATTACTAAAATCCGGGAGTTCGTTATTTGTCTTGAAAGAATTATCAGACGAAGTGATCATGGGCTCAAAATTAATGCTTATTAGCGGAACTGGGAAAAGAATCTTTTTAACTTTGTTATATGATAGAATTCGAACTTGAGGGTGAATTTATACCCCTGATTCAATTACTTAAGGCGACCAACGTTGTTCAAACAGGTGGTGAGGCGCAGATTGTTGTAGTGGATGGTCTGGTAAAATACAACGGTGTTGTCGACTACAGGAAGCGCTTGAAAGTGAAGCGTGGCGATACTGTAGAGTTTAACGGCAATACTATTTTAGTGAAATAATATGACTCCTATACAAAGCAACGGATACGAGGTTTTCTTTGATGATGAACTAAAAGATCTGAAAGATTTCCTCGATAATTCCGAGTATTCAAAAGTGTTCTTCCTGACTGACCTGAATACATCTGAGCATTGCATGCCGCTGATCGGTGAGCTGCTCCCTTCACTGAAGGATTATGACATCATCGAGGTTGATCCGGGTGAAGAAAATAAGAATATTGATTACTGCATAGGTGTCTGGCAAATGCTCCTGGACTTTGGTGCAGACCGCAATAGTCTGCTGATCAATCTGGGAGGTGGCGTGATTACGGATATGGGCGGATTCGCTGCTTCTACCTTTAAGAGGGGGATTGACTTTGTACAGGTTCCTACTACTCTCCTGTCGCAGGTAGATGCCTCTGTTGGTGGCAAAACGGGTATTGACCTCGGGAGCATCAAGAATATCATCGGCACGTTCACACAGCCTAAAGCGGTTTTTATATCCTCGAGATTTTTGAAGACGCTTGATGAGCGGCAGATTATTTCCGGCTTTGCAGAGATTGTGAAACACGGAATCATTGCGGATAAGGACTATTTCCAGAAATTGAAGGAGATTAATCCGCTTGAATTAGATCAGGAGATCATCTACCATTCTGTGGAGATTAAAAACTTCGTTGTCACTACAGATCCCTTCGAGAAGAGCATTCGTAAAACGTTGAATTTCGGACATACGATCGGTCACGCGGTAGAGACTTACTCGTTGAAAAACGATAAACGGGCTCTTCTACATGGTGAAGCTATCGCTCTCGGGATGATCTGTGAGGCGTATCTGGCGTTCCGCCATAATAACCTTCCGGAGGAGGAGCTGCAGGAGATCGTATCTTATATCCGTTCTGTATTCCCGGATTACCGCCTTAAAGGGGATTCTTACGGAGATATTCTGGAATTTATGCAGAATGACAAAAAGAACGTGAATGGCAATATTGGTTTTGCTTTACCGTCTGAAATCGGGCAGTGCGACTTTAACATCTATCTGACCGCTGAGCAAATTGTTGAGGCCCTGAATTTTTATGCGGGTTTTGAAAGCTAAAATTTTCTATTAGCTCTTGACGTTTTGATTTATAACTGTATATTTGGAATAACAAAGCAACGATGCAAAACAACAACACATATCTGTTCGGTTACTTTTACTACTATCAGTAAGAGGCGGGACGAATATGTTTTGAGATAAAGAACTATATAGAGTCCCGGCCGAACGCCGGGACTTTTTTTTTGACATGAATCGATCATGGGCATGCTCTTCAAAAGCAGCGAAAAACATGAACATGACAGCTTCATCGCCATTAAGAGACAACGTGTATTTTGATGAAAAAAAAGAGAGTAGCAATACAGGGAATAAAGGCTTCGTTTCACGAGGAGGCCGCTTTTAAATTCTTCGGAGAAGATATCGAAACGGTTGAGTGCAGCTCATTTAAAAAGACCTGCGATGTCTTAAAAAACAAGGAGGCTGATTATGTGGTCATGGCCATTGAGAACTCTATTGCAGGTAGTCTGCTGCCAAACTACACCTTATTGCGCGACTATCACCTGTGTATCATCGGCGAAGTTTATCTCCCTATTCAGCTGCATCTCCTGGCTCTGCCGGGTGTGAAGTTTGAGCAGGTGAAGAATGTGGAGTCGCATCCTATTGCGATTCGCCAGTGCATCGATTTCATCGATGAATATCCGCACCTGAATGTTAAAGAGAGCTCAGATACGGCGGCTTGTGCAAAGCGTATCCGCGACGAGCAGCTCACTGATACGGTTGCCATTGCGAATCAATTGGCTGCCAAACTGTACGGACTGGAGATCCTGGAGCGCAGAATAGAATCTAACAAGAAGAACTACACGCGCTTTCTGATTCTGGCGGAACATAAGGAGGAGGATATTCCGAATGCGAACAAGGCTTCTTTATCGTTTGAAACGACCGACGAGGTTGGATCATTAGCCAAGGTGCTGAATATCTTTGCTGAACACGATGTGAACATGAGCAAGATCCAGTCAATGCCTGTTCTGGGCAAGCGACATGAATATAACTTCTATGTCGACATCGAATGGAATGATCATGCTCAATATACCGAGGCGATCAACAAGGTGCTGAGATACACCATCAACTTTACTCTCATGGGGGAATACCTCAAAAATGACCACGTCTAGTAATTAACTCAACAACATATCAAATAACAATACGATGAAACTGAACTTTAACATAGAACCACTGGAAAACTGGTTACCTACAAAACATCAACCTCTTGTAATTGCAGGTCCTTGCAGTGCTGAAACAGAGGAGCAACTTGTTGCTACCGCACACCTACTGGCTAAAACAGGAAAGATCTCTGCACTTCGTGCCGGTATCTGGAAGCCACGTACACGTCCGGGTGAGTTTGAAGGTATTGGAAGCATCGGCCTTGAATGGTTAAACCGCGCTAAGAAAGAGACTGGCTTGCCTATCACTGTGGAAGTTGCCAACGCGAAACACGTTGAAGAGGCTCTTGCTGCTGGTGTTGATATCCTGTGGATCGGTGCTCGTTCTACTGCTAATCCGTTCACTGTTCAGGAGATTGCTGACGCTCTTCGTGGTACTGATATCCCGGTGATGATTAAGAATCCGGTTAACCCTGATCTTTCTTTGTGGATTGGAGCTCTTGAGCGTATCAACCAGGCTGGTATCACTAAGCTTGCTGCTATCTCTCGCGGCTTTTCTTCATACGAGAAGTCTGCTTTCCGTAACGAGCCGATGTGGGAACTTTCTATCCAGCTTAAAACACTTTGTCCGGAATTGCCTATCATCTGCGATCCTAGCCATATCTGTGGTAACCGTGAGCTTATTCCTTACATCTCTCAGAAGGCGCTTGACCTGGAAATGAACGGTGTGATGATCGAGTCGCACATTGACCCTTCTGTAGCGTGGACAGATGCGAAACAGCAACTTACTCCTGCTGCTTTGTCTGATTTGATCGATAATCTTACTGTTCGTCAGCCTGAGCCTAAGGACAAAGGTGTTTCTGATAAACTGGCTGAGCTACGTAAACAAATTGACAAAATTGACGACCTCTTGATTCAAAAGATTGCTGAAAGAATGGGCATCGTTGAAAAGATTGGTGAATATAAAAGAGATAACGACATGACCATCCTTCAGCTGAACCGCTGGGATGAAATCATCAACAAACGTGCTGAATTTGGCAAGGCACTGAAACTGGATGCTGACTTTACTACTAAGTTCCTGGAACTGATCCATGCTGAGTCTATCAAGAAGCAGACTGAAATCATGAACGTTACTAAAGTAGTTGACTAATATGCCGCATACTTCTTTAATCCTTTCGAAGCCGGGGACTGAAACGTCCTGCACGATTCAACTAACAGGATCGAAGAGCGAAAGTAACAGAGCACTGATATTAAATGCACTTAGCAAGGGGAAGGTTGTGGTTAACAACCTTTCCTCTGCTGATGATACGGTGATCCTGAACGGCATACTGCGCGGACTGGAAAACCAGGAAGACAACGCGACTTTCGGGAGCGGAAGCTTACTGAAGGTGGGTAATGAACTCACCGCAAACATTGGTCCTGCGGGTACAGCGATGCGCTTTCTTACTGCTTACCTTTCTGTAACAGGAACGGCGGCCGTACTTACCGGCACCGAAAGGATGAAGCAACGCCCTATTGGGATCCTGACAGATGCACTGCAGCAACTGGGAGCTCAGATTGAGTACGCGGGTGTAGAAGGTTACCCTCCCCTACGGTTTAGCAAGGACTTCAAACAGGCAACAAACCAGGTGAGCATCCGCGGCAACGTGAGTTCACAATACATCACGGCCTTATTGCTGGTCGCTCCTTTTCTTGAAAAGGGCCTCGAGCTTCATATCGAAGGTGAGCTGACCTCAAGACCATACGTGGAAATGACGCTGGCGATGATGGAAGAAGCGGGCATTACCTACCAATGGAACGGCTCTTTGATCTCTATTCAAAATCAGCCTTTCCAGGACTCACAGATTACTGTTGAGCCAGATTGGAGTGCCGCATCTTACTGGTATGCTATTGCCGCGCTTTCAGATCAGGCGAAGATCGTGCTTCCTTTTTTAAAGGCCAAGAGCTTACAGGGCGATAGCCGGATCACGGAGATCATGGAGCATTTTGGTATCGCATCTTCATTCACTGAGAATGGTCTCGAACTGGTTAAAACAGGTGCTGCTCCCAAGGGAACTTTCTTTGATCTGAAAGATTGTCCTGATCTGGCTCAGACCGTTATCGTCGTCAGCGCAGCCTTAGGGCATAATGCCACATTCACCGGACTTGAAACATTGAAGATTAAGGAGACGGACCGTATCAAAGCGCTTCAGAATGAGCTTGCAAAGATCGGTGTCTTGTTGAAAGAAGATGGCGAGCTGTATCATCTGGATTGCGCAGATCTTCATTTCCCTCAGCAGGTTACGATAGCAACGTATGAGGATCACCGTATGGCGATGGCCTTTGCGCCTCTGGCCTTGAAGGTTGAACAACTGGAGATCGAGGAACCGGGAGTGGTTGTTAAATCTTATCCTTCCTTCTGGGATGACCTACAGAAAGCAGGCTTCACTATCAATACTTAAATCATGGCAGGAAATACATTCGGAGAACTTTTCCGTATCAGTACATTTGGAGAATCTCATGGCAAGGCTATTGGTGTCATCATTGATGGATGCCCGCCGAATATAGATATCGATCTGGAGTTTATTCAGGGAGAGCTTGATAAAAGGCGCCCCGGCCAATCAAAGATCACTACGCAAAGGAAAGAAAGTGATACCGCCAGCATCCTATCGGGCGTGTTTGAAGGAAAGAGTACAGGGACCTCCCTGGCGCTACTGATTCCCAACGAAGACCAACGTTCGAAGGACTACGACCATAACAAGGATATTTTCCGCCCTTCTCATGCTGATTATACTTATCAGCAAAAGTATGGCATTCGCGATTATCGCGGAGGCGGCCGCTCTTCTGCAAGGGAGACTGCAGCCCGCGTTGCTGCGGGCGCGGTGGCTAAACTGTTTCTGAAGCAAAAGGGAATTGAGATATTCGCTCATGTTTCTTCTGCAGGGAAGATTGATGCTCCTAACCTACCTTCAGAAGATCTGGCGGCACTGCTTGAAATCAGGGAAAGCAATATTGTTCGTTGCGCGGACCCTGCTACAGCCAACGAAATGATCGAAATGATCGACGGCGTACGCAAGGAAGGCGATACTGTAGGAGGAAAAGTTTCCTGTATCATCAGGAATTGCCCTGCGGGAATCGGAGAACCTGTATTTGACAAGCTGCATGCAGATCTTGGAAAAGCAATGCTGAGTATCAATGCTGTTCATGGCTTTGAATATGGTTCAGGGTTTTCAGGTTCTGAGATGCGCGGATCTGAGCATAACGATATTTTCCACTCTTCAGAAAGCGCTGGTGTCAGCACGACGACCAACTTCTCCGGAGGAATTCAGGGAGGTATTTCCAATGGCATGGATATCACTTTCAGAGTGGCATTTAAGCCGGTGGCGACTATCATGCATAATCAGCAGACGATAGACAAAGAGGGGAACGCGGCTGAAATTAAAGGCAAGGGCCGTCATGACCCTTGTGTCGTACCAAGAGCCGTAGCTATTGTAGAGGCGATGGCGGCACTGGTAATAGCCGACCATTATTTGAGGCAAGCTGCTTATCAAGGTTAAGAACTTCTTATAAATAAAAAAACCGCTCAAAGAGCGGTTTTTTTATTTATATGTTTTGTGACTACTTCCATTTGAACGGAAGATACCAGCTGTTTACATCGTTAGCCAGTTTGGCTACTCCTGGAGGAACAGGAAGGCCGGCAGCCGTAAACTTCGCCGAGATTTTATCATAGAGGAAGGACTTTCCTGATCCTGGATTTTCCTTTTCCCTCCGAAGTGAAATCCTCAGCAGGTCCTGCCAGCGGTTTCCTTCAAAAGCTAGTTCAAGACCGGCCTCATTGACGATCAGGTTCTCCATCGCCACGGTTAGCCCCTTTCTATCAACCACAGCCTTCGTTTCACTGCCGGGTATACTCATATCGAAATAGCGGGTCGAGTCTACTGTTACAGGGCTGAGTGAAACCCTTCCCCGTACTCCCTGGTTGTAGGAGAACTGAGCTCTGAACGTTGGAGAGTTACCAAAGCGCGCATCGAAGTAATAGGATGGATTTTCATCGAAACTCTGCATAATGTTGGTAACATTTCCCGGAACGGCCCGGGGAGAATAAGTTGTCTTTAGTCCCACGTTCATCAGGGCGTACGCTAGCTTATCCCTTCCATCCCGATTCGCGGTTTCTGCCATACGAAGGTGTAGCATAGCGGCACGGTATAAAACCCACTTACCATTGGTCTCGAACGGTGTTGATGAGCTATAATTTGGTACCAGTTTATAGATTACCGGATTGGGACCCGCCATCCTATAGCTGTTTCCATCTCCCCTGTAGGTATCGTACGGTGTACCATCATTTCTGGTCTGCTCTCTCCATTTTGATATCGATAAGGCAGAGGGCTTAATTTTATAATTCTCACCTAAACTATATAATTTGACCAAAGGATTGTTGGGACTGAACTTCTTATCAAAAGGCAAATGCCAAATAATCTCATAATTCGAATAACGCTCGGCATACGCAGAACCAAAAATATTAATCCAGTTACCATTGTCAATGCGGCTGGGATTGTTTCCGAGCGTATAGGTGTTATAGTAGTTTTCTGAGTTAGCCGCAGGATACAACACGACGTTCTGATTCATCATCGTATGATAATATTTAGCCGCCTGAGACCAATTGCCCTTCCATAGATTCAGATCGCCTAACAACACGTATTTGTTCACGAACATCTTGGCAGTATTGTAGGAATCCATTGTTGTAACCAAAGAAGTTCCGGCGGGCATAGGATCCTTGTTGGGAAGTGCTTCCGTGAATTGGATCAGGTTTTCTAACAACTGATCGAACGGCACACGCGGATACTTGGCTTCATCCTGAATATCCTGTATCGTTGCCAGAGGATCGGTTATATAAGGAACTGTTCCAAAATGGATACCCAGCTGCAGGTATAACCAGCTTCTTATTGCCCCTATCTCTGAATACCGGATATTGTAATCTGTTTGAACGAGACGTTTGTCGCGCAACATAAGATCAAAGTTATACAGCGCATCATTACAATTGATGATAATCTCATAGAAGGGCTTCGGATCAGCCCATGGATTACTTTCTGTAGTCGAATGGTTGTTTATCTCGGCGAGATATTTGTCGGCATTAGGTGTAATATCTTCCAGATCTCCCCGTAGTTCATTCAGGATCATATACCGGTCAGCAATATTCATCAGTTTACCATAGATGCCTATAACAGCAGCATCTGCGTCATAGACATTCCGGTAGGCCTGATTTAGCTCCAAAGCGTCTTCAGGCGCAAAGTCAAACATCTTTTTACACGAGATTGTGCCGCAGCAAGTGAGCGCAATCAATACTCCGCCGATGGACTTTTTTATATTAAGCTTCATAATCTTCTTCTTTATTACTCTTATAATCCAATTCTAAACCCAAGCTGAATTGTTCTGAACTGAGGTTCCAATACTGTATCGATTCCCTGTGTAAACACACTGCTTGTAGCACTGAACTCCGGATCATACCCCAAGTATTTGGTTACAGTGAAAATGTTATTCCCGGTCAAATAAACTTTGACTTGTTTGATCGCCCTGTTTGCAATTGGAAAGTCGTATGCTACCGTTAGGTTGCGCAGTCGCAGATAAGAACCGTCTTCAATCCAGCGGTCAGAAAAGCGCGAGTTACCGGCAGGATCCCCTATGATAGCTCTTGGAACGTCGGTAATCTGACCCTGTGCCTTCCACCTGTTAAGAACTTTCGGGCTTTGATTCTGAAGAGTTGACATTGATTCAAGCTCTCTCCTCATGAAGTTGTAAATATCATTCCCGACCGAGAAAGTAAACAAGGCATCCATCGAAAAGCGCTTCCAGGCAAATCTGTTATTTAACATACCAACGAAATCTGGATTGGGATTACCAATTACCTCTCTGTCATTTTCATCGATCAACTTGTCGTTGTTCAAGTCGAGGAAACGAATATCTCCGCCTTTAAATGGAACAAGGGTTCCATCCGATTCCAGGCTTTGCAAAGATGAGGCATCTGCATCGGTTGCATATACACCAGCTGTTTTATAGCCGTAAAACAAGTTTGACGCCATTCCTTTCTGGCTGAGGATACTAGCACCCGCATATCCGGTAATCAATCTGTCTTCAGGAATTTTGGTGATCTCTGTGCGGTATTTAGACAGGGTAAGTCCCATGTCCCACTTCAGATTGCGGTTTAACAACCTTCCGGCTACAGCCAACTCAAGACCGTCAGTCTTCATACCTCCACTGTTGCTTAATGCATAGTCGAATCCTGTCACGACAGCAACAGCTTCTTGCATCAGCATATCACGGGTACGGTTCTGAAATACGTCCACGCTAAAGCTCAGACGCTCTTTTAAGAATGATGCATCCAGTCCCAGGTTCAGTTTTTCAACAGTTTCCCAACGAAGAGCAGTATTTGCAATATTACCGCGAACCAGTCCCTGCGATCCCAGGAAGCTCTGAGATACATAATATTGTTTAGCTGTATAATTCCCCAGATCGTCGTTACCGACCAGTCCGTAACTCGCTCTCAGCTTCAGTAGGTCTATACTTTTCACAGAAGAGAAAAAGTTTTCGGATGATAGTAACCAACCTGCAGATACGGAAGGCATAACTGCTAACTTTGCTCCTCCAACCGTCAGCACATCAGGTATATTTTTGCCGAACCTGGACGACCCGTCGACGGCAAGGTTGAATGAGGCGAAGTACTTTTTAGAAAAGTCATAGTCTACGCTCGCATAGGTATTCAGCCAGTTCCACTGCCCGTTCTCCCCACTAATCCTTCTCAATGCAGCCTGACCGTTTCCGACGGTTACATAGTCGTCCGTCGCTGAATTATAACCTAGCCCATAATCTGCCTCCATCTTATTCGTGTTATATCTGAGGCCTGCGCTTGCATTCAGGTTATGTACATGATTAAAAGATTTTGCATACGTAAGGCGCACGTCTGAAAACAGGGAATACAGCCTTTCCACATTCGTACCTGAACGATTAAGTGCCACGGCATTGTCTAGTTCTACAGGCACGACCCCTCTTTGCGGAACGAATATATTCTCTCTTACTTTACTATATGTAACTCCACCGAGCACCATCAGATTAAGCTGCTTGGTAAATTCGTAGTTGAAGCCGACTGACCCCATAAACCGATAGTTACTGTTCACCCCCTCCATATTTTCGATAATAGCAGCCGGATTGCTTTTTCCCAGAATATCTACATCTGAATAGTTCGGCGATTCAACACCTGTATTTGAAACGTCTTTAGCATTCAGGAAAGGAGCCTTGGTTAAACCAAGTAAAATGGGGTTTGTAGTGGTTGATAAGCCCTGATCTTTCAAGTTCTGCCTATTGGAAATGAATGACAGGTTCGCTGTCCCCTTCAGCTTGTTAGTAAAGTTCAGATCCGCATTGAACCTGGTTTGATAGCGCTGAATATCCGTTTTGTCTGTTACACCCTGATTGTTCAGATAACCCACAGATAAGCCATAAGTGGCAATATTATCTCCACCGGTTACTTTGAGGTAGTAGTTCTGATTATATGAATCGGTCAGAACCTTATTTTGCCAGTTAGTATCGTAATGATAGCGGAAGAAATCAGGATCATTCATATCATCGATCATATATTTCCGGGACTGTACATATTCCTGGGCGACAACCGGCGAGTATCCCTGATACTGAATATATCCTCCAAGTGCATCCGACAGGTACGTTCTGAAACCAGCAGCTCCCATCACCGGGATATCGGCAGGACGCGAGTTAAATCCACCCACTACTCCGAAGTCGATCTTGGTTGCAAGGTTTTTCGATCTGGATGTTGTTATCAAAATAACTCCGTTAGCGGCTTTCACTCCATAGCTGGAGGCAGTCGCATCTTTTATCACGGTAATATTATCAACGTCTTTCAGGTCGAGGTTAGCAATAGGGTTTTCGACATGACCCGAGAGTAATGAAATCCCAAAGTCGGTGTTGTCATACAAAATACCATCAACGATGATTAAAGGCTGGTTAGAACTATTCAGTGAGGTGTAACCTCTCAGGAATAAGCTGGCACCGATACCGGGAGTCCCGGATCTCCTTACAGCGTTCAAACCAGTTACCTTTCCCTGAAGATAGGTATCAGCGCTTTCACCCGAATACCTGTGCCACGCGTCATAGACGTTTACAGACTTTACAGCCCCCGTAACGTGGTTGGCGAGTTTCTTCGAATAAGGAAGATTCACCTGATCGTATACAGATTCAAACGTTGTTTCATATAGCACTGTAGATACCGATGACCTACCCTTCAGCGCCATTTCTTTCGTATGGAAGCCCTCTCCCTCTACTACAAGGGTGCTGAATAAACTGGGCACCTTTAGGGAAAACTTCCCTGCCTCATCTGTAATGGCGGCAGAAAATCCCGGAACACTTATACTGATACCGTCAAGTGGTTTTCCGGTAGCAGCATCACGGATCTCTCCTTTTACTTCCGGCCCATTTTTGGTTTGAGATATAGTAGATTTTACAGAACTGGTGGGTATGGAGTCTTGCTGACCCGCTTGCAGATGAAAAGTAACGCCTCCCATGATGATACAAGGCAAAACGACAGTTTTCACCGCTTTCTTAAATTTATGCATATTCAGGTGATATTTAAGCTTATTGGAATTGATTAAGGCACCGGTACCATCTTGATATAATCAAGCAAAAGGTCAGTCTGTCCGTTCGTAGTCACATTATTCCCCACCAGATATACAGGCAGAGCGCCGTCATTACCAGACTTCAGGGTTTTAGCATAATATTTGTCTGGTGTGAACTCACCTAAATAGTAATCGGTATAATCAGGACGGAACACATTCCCATCTTTCACCACACCTGGTTTTTCAACATAGTTAAAGGGAGGCACAACTGGATTGACGTTTTTAAACGCCAGCCTCATTCTCGAGTATACCAGATCAGTGGCGTTTGCTACCGGAACCAGATTATAGTCTCTGACGACCCTCCAATACACTTTATACTTGGTTGAATTGACAATATCAGGCCTGTATCTCACCCAGTAAGTGTTGGTACCATGGTTTTGTACCAGAAGCTGGGTAAATGATGTCCCGTCCGGAGATCTTCTGGTCGGTCTGCTGTTAGTCTTTACAGACAAAAAGTCGGTGTTGTTTGAAGCTGATTCTCCCTGGATCAGGATGGGTTTGATCTTCGTATACCGGTCAAACTGATCGGCCGTACCCGTCAGGTCGTAATTGATATTTTTCATCACGTACACCACTCCATTACTTACCTGATGCGTTTCGACGATATCTGCCTTATTCAGGTGGAACTTCACGCTGTCGCCAATGGAGTAGGCTGTCGCCGGAAAATTAGCTGAGTTCAGAATACCTCGGAATGCCAGATCTTTCACAATACTGAAGCGGGTAATACTATCCGTACTGTCCTGTGAGCCGAGTGCGTAATACTTGGACAGCTTCAGCTTTTCTGCCTGAAAGGCCTCGTCTGTGAGCACGATGTACGTAAACAAACCGTTCTCGTCGCTGATATCCGTTGCGTTGATCTCCATCATCCCGTTTAATACATCTCTGAAATTTCTGTTCAGAAACCTGTTTGCTTTAACCACGCCTGTACCTTCCTTATAGATAGGCTTGCCTGTTGTGGGATTTATTCCAATCTCTTCGGCCGTTGCAAAATCAATATAACTGTAATCAAAAGACTGGAGCGCCTGCTTCTGCATGGTATTGGTCGATATCAAATACTCCCAGGCACTTACTTTCGGCAGGATGGCCGAATTAATGGTATGCAGCACACCATTTCCTACGATGACATCCGCCTTTACTATCGGTGCTCCATCTACCTCCTTCGCGGAGAAACTGACGTTCTTTCCATTGAGGGTTTTTATTCTGATATATTCCTCCTTTAACTGAGTAGTTTGGAACGAGAGATCAGCAATGTGATTCCCGACAAATAGTTTAAGTTTCTCGTCCGTGCCGATTTCTGTTGCTGCAACTTTCGAAATAGCTTCGTTAGTGGGCGCCCATACGGTAAATGACCTGGATGAAGATATTAACTTGTCATATCCCGTCTTGGTAAGGAATTCACTGAATTTGCTCAGTTCCGGATTATCTTGTATTTCTTCTAAAAGCGTCCCCGACGATGCAGGATCTATAATTGCCGTGTGGTCATCCCACTTTTTTGAGCAGGCAGAAAAGAACATTCCTGATATCACCAGCAATAGAAGTATTTTTTGTCTTTGTAAAATCATATATAAAGAATCTAGATGTTAATCAATGCCGGTTTAGAAGCCGGCACTGATAAAATTCTGTATTAGTGGGTACCAGGGTAATTTGTCCAGTCTTCTGTTCCATCTGACATAAAGCGTGGCAGGATCTGCGAAACGTAATCAATCGGGATGAAATGAATCATATCCAGGTTATTTGTACTTTGAGTACCCTGCAATGCCTCGATCCTGAGGGTGTGAATATCCGTAGTCTTAATCGTCACTACGCCCACACGCTTAGCTACCCAGGGACTGTTTGACGTTTCTCCATTGGCATTAAGCGACTGTTTCAGGAACGGATTGTCTGGATTACCGTTGGATGTATAATACTTCCATCCTAAAGATTCCAACTCAGCCGATGAGCCTGCTGGTGGTGGTTCAGCGAAGTAAAACGGCGTCGGCAGAACATCACCATCAACCACTATCCGTGCCTGAGTACCAATATTCGATGGCCATCTGCTACTTTGGTTCAACCGCCGGTAACATACCCATACCGCATAAGTCCCCTTAACAATCAGCGGCGTTTTCATCTCCAGAAACTCCTGCCTGGCATTACCTGCAGAGTTACCCAGAAACAGGTTTAAGTAATCGTTATATACCCATCCTCCGCTGTCGTTTCGGTACGTTACACCGGCACCTGTTTTAGGCCACCACCATCCCTTGATAGGAGAAGGAGCTGTAGCAGAACTTTTCGAGAATCCAAACTCTGCACCGCCGCTTCTTCTGTAGTTCGGATGTCTGACCGACTCGTCGAACGTTGCCACATCCCAATACACAGGGAATGGGAATCGCTCCTTGATCATGAAATGTCCGGTAGTCGGAGTCGCACCAACAGGGACGAAAGGTGCTGTCAGATGGATTACTCCGTTAGCGACAGACCGGTCGCTCTTTTCTCTTGCCAGGGTGAATCCCGGTTCGTAGTTCCCGTTAAAAATCATGTCGTTGATCAGCACTTCCTTATTCTGCAGCTTAGCTGTGATAATTTCCGGCCGGGCTAAAGTAGAATGAGCCTGGCTGGATACAATGTCTGCAATGTACTTGGCTCCAAACAAAACATGGTAAGCCATGTATGCGTGCAAGCCGTTCTTGGGACTTGTTAAATCAGCTGAATTGCTGTATTTCGCCTTGAGTGCTTCATATGAAGGGTATCCAGCGGCGGCGAGCACCTGATTAGACTCCACAAGCATCGTATGAAACCTCCTGTTCGTATCCAACTGGGCATCAGGCATCACGTTAAGTGTATCGTACAATTTCGTTTCCTTGAGTGCCTGAAGAAAAATAGAAAAGTCCGGGTTTGCCTCAATCGTTTGAGCAATCGTCAGCTTTTCCGGCCTAAGCACATTATCGATAATATGAATCAAGCCATTACCAACCCGAATATTACCCTGCACCAGATTAGCCTGGCGGTTAATGGTAATTTTCGTTTGACCTCCCGTATTCGTAGCTCCCGTAATCAGATACTGGCCAAACATGGTCAGCGATCGAAGCTTGCCGTCACTGAAATTATTAGTCGCCAGTGTATCTTCCAATAAATGGAATTTCACGATACCTTTCAGATCCTCTATATCGACCTGTTCAACGCTCGACTTACCCACAGCTTTCAGATACTCGTTTACCCCGTCGTTTGTAGGCAAAAACATCGTATAGCTGCCGTATGCCTGCAGAAAGCTCGCGGTACCTGTAATGTCAAGTATCTTTCTGAATTCAGAAAAGCGCTCCGGGTATCTGTCCAGATATCCGGTAATATTCACCTGGCTGCTCGTTTCATAAATAACAGCCTCTTTCTTACATCCCCAGAGGCATGTCAGCAACAGACAGAGGACCAAGGTCCACCTACCCGTACCGATTAACATTTTGATCTTTTTCATCATTTCTTGTTAAGAATTATTGATAGAAGGGATTTTGCTCCAACAACTTGTTAGCTTGCAGTTCATTTAGGTGAATCGGGAAGTAGTGACTTCTGGGATCACGGTACTTGGTAATGATAGACTGCTGACGGTCAGGAGCCGCTATTTTAGCAACCATTTCCGTTATAAGGTCAAGCCGCGCGTAGTTATTTCTTTTCGCATTACGAAGGATGTCAAACCAGCGCTTACCTTCAAAAGCAAATTCTCTTGACCTTTCCCGTAAAATATATTCTGACACTGCCGCTGGAGAAGCGACGTCAGGAAACTCAAGCGTAGTACTCAGCGCGTTTGCTCTGGTGCGGATTACGTTAACAAGGTCCAAAGCCTCCTGACCCTTGTTTGACCATGCCAAAGCCTCTGCTTTTAACAGAAGGATGTCCGCATAGCGATATACAAACCAATGTCTGAAAGAATTGGTCTGAGAGACAGGGGTATTGATATCCAAAGTACCTCCATGTTTCCAGATCGTTGCGTCAGTTGCCCGGTAAGATGCTCCATCGCCCCGGATATCCCTAGCTTCTGCATTCTGTGGATCCGCAGGAAAGACTTCATCCTGCATGATCTGCGGAGAAGCGATGAACTTGCGTGCCCCCTGATCAACGAACACGCTGTACCATGAGTTTAAGCGCTGCTGATCAAACTGAAATTCGAATATACTCTCATTGGAATTACCCCTGAAGAATACAGTATTGTACCAGTCGGACGGATTACTGCCATCATATAAGCCGAATCTGCCTGAATTGATCACGCGGTCGCAGGCTTCTATACATTCTGCATACTTATCTTGCCATAGATAAACATCTGCCTGCAGGGCATAGACCGAATATTTGGTAATTCTACCCTTATCCTCGTCCATTTTTCCGTAGGTCGGGACGGCGTATTGTGCGGCAAAATCAAGGTCTGAAATGATCTGATTGTAAATGTCCTCTTTGGAGCTCTTGGCTACTATCTCCAGCTTGGCATCACTTACAGTGCCTTTCAATTGTAACGGAGCTTCTCCCCACACCCGGAGCAGATAGAAATACATCAGCGCCCGGATACCCTTCACTTCCGCGATATATGCGTCTAATTGCTGCTGAGTAAGCGTATTATCATGCTTTAACACTTCAGGACCGTTCTCAATAACAATGTTGCAATAATTGATTGTTGAATAAAGGATATTCCAGTTTGTATATTGGTTAGTGGACTGGATCTCCGCATTCATAATGCTGATCGCCGGGAAGCTGGTAAAGTTAGTTGCCGTGATCATGTCAGCTCTGAGCTCCCCCCATAAAAACATCTGCTCGGCTAAAGCAGGGTTAAGAAGCGAAGAATAACATCCGATCACAGCCGATTGCAGCTGCTCTTTCGTGCTCCAATAGTCCTCTTTTACAAGGCCGTCGCCAGGCTTCAGTTCCAGCCATTTGTTGCATGACGAGCTCATAAGCATGAGCAGTAATGCCACCAGACTGTATTTTGCTATTTTTATCATTACGTATATTTTTAGAATTAAAAACCAATTGTTAGCCCCAGCAGAATATTCTTTGAAGGAGGAGTCATCGCGTCGTCGGTCGGATATTTGAACGGATTGTTGTCTCCCCTGGCAGAAACGTCAGGATCCACACCCATATAGTTCGTCCAGGTATACAGGTTTTCAGCTGTAATGAACACACTGGCATTCCTCACGTTCAATCTGTTTGACAGCGTGCGACCAAGATTATACCGTGCCGTTACACTTCTTAGTCTCACGAAGGAGGCATCCGATACATAGCGGTCTGATCCCAGCGAATTGTAGCCTGAACGGTATAAGGCACGGGGTACATCTGTTACATCTCCTGGATTTTTCCATCTTCTTAGAACGATTGTACTTTGATTATCAAACCCATACATATTGGTGGTAGTCAACAAAGTTTCGTTGATCAACTCGTAACCAAGCTTATAGCTGAAGAATGCCTGAAGTCGCAGATCTTTATACGATACAGAAGATCCGAAACCACCGATCAATTTAGGAGTACTATTCCCCAGGTACACTACGTCATCCTCATTAATGTTACCGTCCTTGTTGATATCTTCATACATCGCATCACCGGCTTCAAACTCATATCCGATAGACGGATAATTGAACACCATGTACTTGACCTGTCCGTTTGGACCTATGATCTGATTGCCGCCCGCATCACGTGCAATCGCATCTTCTTTCGTAGAATAAACGCCCTTGTATCTGAATCCATAAAATGAGCCATAAGGATTCCCTACCTGAAGATAAGAGCGGTACTGCCCGTTTCCATTTAACAAACTTCCGTCTGTCTTGGGATAAAATTCAGAAATCTCCTTAATCACGTTGATATTCTGCGCAAGGTTGAAGTCGAACGTCACCTGCCAGTTTTTCTTCTTCAGCGGAATCGTATTGATACCGATTTCGAAACCCTTATTTACCATCACGCCGACATTTGACCAGCGGACCGTAGCGTAACCCGTTGAACCGGGGATTTGCAGATTCTCGAGTAAAAGGTCTTTGATCTTATTGTTATACAAATCAACATCTATGCGAAGGCGGTTCTGGAAAGATGCAAAGTTGAAACCCAGGTTCCTTCCAATGTTGGTTTGCCACTTCAGGTTATCAAGGCCCATCGCACCGGGTAGTACCCCGGGGAGTCCCAGATAGGATTCAGAGGGAACATACGTGTTGTAAAACAGGTAATCTTTACTCGGCTCTCTCCCACTCGCGCCATAGCTTAAGCGCAAGCTGAAGTCGTCAATAAACTTGACATCACGCAAGAAAAGCTCATCTGAAATTCTCCAGCGTGTCGACACAGAAGGGAACAGACCATACCGGTTGTTAGAACCAAAGCGGGAATTTCCATCGAGACGTAAGCCGACGTTTACGATATATCGGTCTTCAAATGCAGAATATTGGTTGGATAGCACTACCCCCACATTCCGGTACTGACTGAGCGGAGAAGCTAACACCAGGTCAGAATTCTGCGTACGTCCGGGGTTCGAAGGATCCTGAAGAAGAGAGGATGCCGTATTGGCTACAGTAATATTCTGCCCAACATTTCTTGCATCTGTGGTCTGGAAGGAAAGCAAAGACTGGAGTGTCTGGTTAGCCCCCAACTTAGGAGTAAACAAGAAGTTAAGCTTCGTATTCACGGTAAATGAATCTCCATCATTATCAACCGCACGGTTAACCAGGGTTTCAGTGGCTGGCCGGCCACTTGCTACCTGTGGCAGGAAAGTTTTGGTCTTGATATTGTTGATATCAAACTGCAGATCAAAGGTGGTCAGCAAGAGCGATGGGATTACGTCATACTGCAAGTTAAATTTAGGAGTGATACGCTCCCCATATAATCTGCTGCTGGCCTCTCTTGCCATAGCAAGGGGGTTTACAGTTCCTAAAATCTCACCTCTACTGTTTAGTCCCGTATAAGATCCCTGGATGTTTGAAGCCGGTGAAAAATAATTCGGAGTTTCATTACCGTACTCATCATACTGATAGATAGCCATATTAGGCATCTTCTTGTATGCTACCGAGCGTACTGAGCCCGAATAGTTCAGTGTATTATCAACATGTGTATAGGTAAAGTCTGAACGAAAACGGATACGTTGCGACACATTGTAGTCCAGATTGATCTTCGCTGTCATACGGGTTAGGTCGGTACCAACCGTTGTTCCCTTTGAATTCAGATAGCCTACTGATCCGTAATACCTGGCTTTATCGCCCCCGCCCTGAAGCGACACATTATGATCTTGCGTAATCCCGGTCTGAGTGATCGATTTAATCCAGTCACTGTTCTGGCTATAATTATTGAAGTAGGTCGGCATCAGAGGATCATACAGAAACTCAGGGGTTGCTACCGGATTCAGGGGCAAATTGTTACTCCTGTTGTTGAATGCTTCGAAGATCAGAGTTGAATACTGATCGCCTGATAACAAGGGAATAGCTTCAGGTTGCTTCGATGCTGTTCCCCGAAAGTTATACGAGATAGAAGGTTTACCGATCATACCGCGCTTAGTTTCAATAACCAACACGCCATTGGCTGCCCGAGCTCCCCACATTGCCGTGGAGGCAGCATCTTTCAGTACGGTAATGGAACGAATATCGGTAGGAGCGATATTGAGCAACTGGGCATATCCCTGCTCATCGGCAGATCCAAAGTTGAAATCGGAAGGAATTTCCGTTTCATACGGCATCCCGTCCAATACGATCATCGGCTGTGCCGAACCGTTGATTGATGAGGTACCACGAATTCGGATAGACATCCCCGCTCCAGGATCTCCTGATGAAGCACCAAAATCCACTCCGGGCATACGGCCCTGCAGAGCCTGATCAATAGACTGTGCCGAAAGCTCTTCTAGATCTTTGGCGTTAATGGTTGTGGTGGCCATCGTGGAATTCTTCTCATCGATGTTCATCCCGGTACCATTACTAACAGGGCGCCTGGATGTGATGACAACGTCCGAAAGCTCATTTGAACTTCCAACAAGGGGAACATTAATCACTGTTCTACCGTTGATCCCTTGTCTGAAAGTCTTATACCCAATGAATGATACCGCAATTTGATGGCTCGGATTGGAAACACGTAATGCGAAATTTCCATTTATATCAGTAGACACACCCGTGATGGTACGGCCATCTTTGTCAACTTCAATCACAGACGCTCCGATAACAGGCAATTTGTCTTTTGAATCAATTACCTGACCTCTCACGGTTATTCGTTGCGGCGCCTGAGCTTGCACGTCCATCATACTCATCAGAGCAATGGAAAGTAGCAGGAACGAGCATATAGTAAAAAAGCTTCTTTTCATATTCTGCGGTTCATTTAAAAGTTCAGGACCTGGTTGATCGAATGGATCAATGCCCGGTTTGTAAGGTTGTTACTGAAAGAGTAATTTATGGAAGCTTTGCGACCGTCGGCAGAGTCGTCTTTAATCTCCATACTCATCGGGTTCGCAGCATTCAGATATGATATCTGAAGCAACCTGGAGTCACCCTTATTATCTTTAAGGAGTGTTGGCTGATTTCCTGTCTTCTTACCATCAGCAGCAACAGTGACCTTGTTGAGGATAGAATAGGTTATAAATCGCTCCACTGCGTTTCGGAAAGCCTGGGACTGTTGCGCCGATACAAACAAGGGTTTCCCCGTGTTCTTGTCTCCCGGCAATTTACCGGCCTTTACAGCCTGCTCGATCGCTTCATTCGTAGGAACAAACAGCGTAGAAAAAGATCCGGCATCGACGCCAAGGATAGACTTATCGCTAGCCTTCCACAATGCAGAACCTGCAATAAAATCGAAGAAATGGCTAAACTTGCTGCTTACCGCAGGGTCTGTTGACCTTGCCAGCTTCTCAAGGCTTGAGCCCGGTGTTACGTTATTTTCAGCAAACTTCAGGTTACCTGTTGTATAATATACGCGGCCATTTACAGCGGTCTTTACGGAATCGATAGTTACAAACGTATTGTCCTCGATATTTCCACTGCCATACACACGCTGGTTTTTGTATTTTACATACTCACCGTTGTAAGTTTCAGCAACACCCTCTCCTGCCAGATTAGCAAACTCGTCTGAAGGCGTCTTTAGAACAGATGTCTGGACAAAACGGTTCAATCTGGCCTGCGCTGTTGCGTCGTAAACAACACTTACTCCCGGAGCAGTATAGCCCCACTGACCGGTGTTCGTGTTAAAGCTGAATCCCGCTGCTCCCATTTGCGTATCCGAAATCATGAACATCGTGTACTGGATAGATGGTACTATAAGAACAGCACCCAGATCTGATCCACCGATTGCGCGTGCCATTAGCGCGTATTTCGGATCAAGGTAAGGCTTGCCGTAAACCGTCCGAAAGACATTCGCTTCCTGCACTTTATTAATACCATAAAAGTTTCCGTTGCTTAATGCTTTACGCTCAATTACATTCGAGACCGCAAAAGTGGGGTACTCGGCATAAGCGTTAGGTGTTGCAGCTATCTGACTTGGCCACAATGTACCGGTCCACATATGTGAGTTTATAAAATTCAGGACCACTGATGGGGGAGCATTCTCTATGCTGCCGAAGTTTTCAAGGAGAACCTTGAGATAATCCTTAACCGCCTGATTGGTGGGTACAGCCATCGACCAGGATGCTGACTGACCGTCAGTTGCGGTGTTCCCAATATATCCCTCGTTTACAGGAGAAAAAGCTAGAGAAGGATCATATGTCTTGATGTAAACCTGATCCGCTGATCCGGTCAGCACACGATAACGTTGTGTGTGATCCGCACTTGGAATATAGGTTACCAGCCTGTCTAACAACTTTTTGAATTCGGAGTATTCGGGATTGGCAGCGATATACTGTTCCAGATTCTGCATAGGAAAAAGAACCCGGTCCACCACATGAATAACACCATTCTCAGCTGGCACGTCTGCCTCTGTTACGGTGGCATCTCCAACATTAAACCCAGAGAACGCCTTTCCTCCATATAAGCTGGAGTAATCATTTGCCTCAAGTCCGTTGAAAGACAAATAGGAGTTGATATAATACGGCAGATATTTATTGTTGTTGTCGTTCACAACAATGGCATTCCCGTTCCGGTTATTGTCTACAACCTTCCTGCCATTCTCCGTGTATACGAAATCGTAGTAGGCTGTCTTTCTTCTGAAAGATGAGTTAAGCTGTCCTCCTCCCACGGTCTGGAAAGTTGTTAACTGATCTTTCCGATACGGATTATACACTAGGCCGTAGAGCGCTATCTTCCTGGCCATGACGGTATCGACCTGATCTATTCCGGCTATTCCTCTTTCCTGAAAGAACTGACTGAAAGCAGCGTCGGTGGGCGCAAACAAGGTCCAGGCACCCGCGTTACCGAGGATCTCTTTATAACCTGATTTGTCAATAACTGATAAAAGCGTATTGAATTGTCCCTTAGCCTTTAGCTGCTGGTAAATTGGCGCAGCAAGGTTATCGGGCCTTCCGTAATAATCGTCCCATTCCTGCTTGCGACAATTCGAAAACAAAAGGACTATTGCAAGAAAACACAATAGATTTCGTATTGATCTCTTCATATAAATATAATTGGTGGTACATTTTAACAACCCGACATAAACGTCATATTGACACTTGTAAAGCAGGCAACACGCGTCCATTCGCCGAAATAATTCAGCAAAACGGTCCGGTTTAGGTAATTGGTTTTAAAAAAATGAGGAACGTAAAGTTTTTACATAAAAGCGTTTAGAGGTGAATATTTCTGTTATATAATTGGATATGTTAATCTATTAAAAGGCTGGTAATTATTTGTGGTCAGTTAGTTATACGTCTAAAGTAAGCGGCTAAAAACACATTCGCAACCTGTGGTATCCTGCTTCACAACTCTTTTCTCTAAATTCTTTTTTCTGTCAGTTCAAAAAAGGCCTTCAAACATACCGGAAGGCACTTTTCTGTGTCACCAGACTAAAGAAAAAATTTCAAATAGAATAAAAAAGGGTCAGTTCCATTGAGAACTGACCCTTCACATGACATGAAACTGTCCTTAAAATATCGGCGGATACTTGCCAGGATTTGCCTCACTCATCATCTCGTAAACAACTTCAATGATATCGTCCACCGAAGGCTTGCTAAAATAATCACCATCAGTACCATATGGCGGCCGATGTTCTTTAGCAGAGATAGTCCTTGGAGCACTATCCAGGTAGTAATATCCCTTTTGGGTCTCCAGAATTTGTTGCAGAATGAATGCCGAAGCTCCACCTGGAACATCTTCATCAGCCACCAGTAGCTTATTTGTCTTCTTCAAAGATTTCGCACACAAGCCATCCAGGTCAAACGGATGCAAGGTTTGCGGATCAACAATCTCAATAGAAATTCCCATTTCCTCCAGTTCCTGAGCCGCTTCCTGAACCACACGCAAGGTAGAGCCGTAAGAAACAATTGTGATATCAGTCCCTTCACGCAAGATCTCCGCTTTTCCTAATGGAATAGTGAATTCGCCAACGTTGTTCGGAAGCCTTTCTTTTAGACGGTACCCATTCAGACATTCGATAACCAAAGCAGGTTCATCAGCGCGCAGCAGGGTGTTGTACATTCCGGCAGCCTGTGTCATATCCCTGGGCACGCAAATATGAATGCCGCGCATAATTCCCAGTAAGGCTGCCATTGGAGAACCTGAATGCCATACTCCTTCAAGGCGGTGTCCGCGTGTACGGATAATGACAGGGGCTTTCTGCCCACCCTTGGTCCTGTAGCTTAAGCTCGCCAGATCATCGCTGATCACGTTGATGGCATACAAGATATAATCCAGATACTGAATTTCAGCAATCGGCTTCAAACCACGCAGACCCAGACCAATACCCTGCCCGATGATCGTGCTCTCGCGGATACCGGTATCGGCAACGCGTAATGTTCCAAACTTATCCTGAAGTCCCGCGAAGCCCTGGTTCACATCACCTATACTGCCAACATCCTCGCCAAAGGCAATGATCCGCGAGTCGCGACTAAAGTTCGTGTCAAAACAATGATTCAGTATTTCCCTGCCATCGATCCACTTGGAGTCTTCATCATACTCAGCGGCAACAACCGGTATATGCACGTGGGAATCGAGAGAATCAGTAAACAACCTAGAATTGTACCGCTCGTTGTTATCCTGCATCTCCTTGTTATACCAGCTCAGCAGGTTCTGCTTCTCCGGAGAGTCTTTGCCTGCAAGCGTCCGCAATGCTTTACGCACATGCTGAAGAATCTCTCTTCGCGACACTTCAACAGATGCCTGTATTGATTCGGCCATTTCATCAAAGGCCTTAATCCCGAAAGCCTTCAGCAGAGACTCTGCTTCGGCGGCTTCTTGTCGCAACACCTTCTGAAAAGCATCCCATGCGTTCTTTCTGCATACCCTCACGAAGTCCTTCGCTTTAGCTTCAAGTTCCGCAAGTTCCTCTTCCGTGATAATGGCAGATTCCAGCATCCAGTTCCTCATCTTCAACAGACAGTCGAACTGCATTTCCCACTCCAGACGTTCCTTCGACTTGTATCGTTCATGTGATCCAGACGACGAATGTCCCTGAGGTTGCGTGAGCTCATATACGTGTATCATTACCGGTATATGCTTCTCACGGCATATGGCTATCGCCTTTTCATACGTTTCACACAGACCAGGGTAATCCCAGCCTTTCACCTTAAAGATCTCGAAGCCCTCCCCCTTTTCATCCCGCTGAAAACCTTTAAGCACTTCAGAAATATCCTGCTTGGTTGTCTGCAACTCTGAAGGCACAGATATTGCAAACCCGTCATCCCAGATAGACACAGCCATCGGGATCTGCAATACGCCTGCAGCATTTATACTTTCGAAGAACACTCCCTCAGATGTGGAGCCGTTCCCGATAGTGCCGAAAGCCACCTCATTCCCACCTGCGGAGAAATGGGTCAGGTAGCTAAGCTCCGGATTAGCGCGATATAATTTTGATGCTTGTGCCAGACCAACCAAACGGGCCATCTGGCCACCTGTAGTGGATATGTCTGCCGATGTATTCTTTGTCAATAACTGGTTCTTCCAGCTACCATCTTCATTCAGGACGCGGGTCGAAAAATGACAATTCATCTGCCTGCCGCCTGAAGAAGGCTCTGCTTCAACATCGGTATTGGCATAAAGCTGAGAAAAGAACTCGGTGATGGTAGCCATGCCCGTGGCGAACATGAAGGTCTGATCCCGATAGTACCCGGATCTCCAGTCTCCATTCCGGAAAGCCTTTGCCATTGCAATCTGAGCCACTTCCTTCCCGTCACCGAAAATACCAAACTTCGCTTTCCCTGTTAAAACTTCCCGCCTGCCTATCAAACTCGCCTGCCGGCTCTCAAAACAGATACGGTAATCATTAATCACTATATTCTTAAAGTCTTCAAAGCTCAGTTCTGACGAACTCAGCTGACCACTTGATTGAAATTGATTTTTTGACATATGTACGTGGGTCAATTCTTCAAAAATAACATAAAAATATACAGCATGCTGAACCTTAAATTTTTTGTTACCTGATGGTATAGTTTTTGAATAGTTAATTACTTGAATTATCTTTACTTAAATTAATACCTGAACGTATATGAAAAAGATCCTTACATTTTGCATCATATTGCTAAGCTTCGTTACTGTTGTTGCTATGCAGGCCGATCAACAGCCTGATTTCAAGTTTGAGAAAGAGACAAACGACTTCGGAAAAATCCCTCAGGGCAAGCCGGTCAGCTACGACTTTAAATTCACCAATGTCGGTGAGCAGCCTCTTATCATCAGCAATGTGGAGTCTACATGCGGATGTACAGTGCCTAAGCACACCAGCACCCCGATTAAAAAGGGCGAAACAGGTACCATTACTGTAACATTCAACGCAGCTGCGCCTGGTGCCTTCAATAAGGCGCTGACCATCAAGTCAAACGCAAAAACTCCTGTAAAATACATTTACATCAAGGGAAGCGTTACAGCTCAGTAGTATAAGACAAAAGATTTTAGAAAAACCTCTCTGTTAGCAGGGAGGTTTTTTTTATGTTTGTGTATTATGCCAACTATTTCAAACAAGGGGAAGAAGATGCCTGCTTCGCCGATACGCAAACTAACACCATTCGCGGAACGGGCAAAGCAGCAGGGAAAGACAGTCTACCATCTGAATATTGGCCAGCCTGATATCGAGACACCGGAAACGATGATGAACGCGATCCGGAATGCCGATTTTACGGTATTGGCTTATACCCAGTCTGAGGGAACCCCATCATATCGCGCAAAACTAGCTGAATACTACAACCGTGCAGGATATAATGTCACCGCAGACGACATTCTGGTTACCAGCGGAGCCTCTGAGGCGATAACGATCGCCATGCAGTCCTGCCTGGATCCAGGTGACGAGATCATCATTCCCGAGCCATTCTATGCGAACTACAATGCCTTCGCCTGGATGAGCAGCGCGGTGATCAGACCGGTACTGTCAGTAATGGAGAATGGCTTCGCACTGCCTCCCATATCAGAATTTGAAAAGCTGATCAGCGAAAGGACAAAGGCCATTTTCATCTGCAACCCGAATAATCCTACAGGATACCTGTATTCCTACGAGGAGCTTGAGCAGCTAAAGAAGCTATGTCTCAAGTATGACCTTTACTTCTTCGTCGATGAGGCATATCGCGAATTTTGCTATGATGGCAATCAGTTCCACTCTCCTATGCATCTGGAAGGTATTGAAGAAAACGTGATCGTTTTCGACAGCATTTCCAAAAGATACAGTGCCTGTGGTGCCCGTATCGGTTGCTTCGTGACTAAAAATCAAACGGTCCTGGCTACCGCACTGAAGTTTGCACAATCGCGTCTGAGTCCGGGTATGGTTGATCAGATTGCCGCCGAAGCAGGTGTTGATACGCCTGACTCTTATTTTGAAGTCATTAACAAGGAGTACACATCCCGCCGTGATCAGCTCGTTTCATCCCTTAATAAAATGGAAGGCGTTTACTGCCCTAATCCGAAAGGAGCATTTTACGTCGTCGCCCGGTTCCCTGTCGATGATGCCGAAAAGTTCTGCCAATGGATGCTCGAAAAGTTCGACTATGACAATCAGACAGTCATGATGGCACCAGCCGCCGGTTTTTACAGCAGTTTAGGTGATGGAATAGACGAAATCAGATTGGCATACGTTTTGAATAGAGAAGATCTGGCGAAAGCCATGATATGTCTCGAAAAAGGCTTAATTGCCTATCCGGGAAGGAAATTAAAGGATACTCCCGCCGAAACAGTAGGAATTCATTAACAAATACATATTGGGGCCGACCGGAATTGACAGGATGGTGGCAGGTATGTAAGCATGCAGCGCGTTGTGAGACTAGCGCTTAAATCTGAACTCTCAAACTACAATTGGCGAAAATAACTACGCCTTAGCTGCCTAATTTAGAATTAGCTCAGCTTTTGTCCCGCTGGTATTCTGTTCTGTTTAACCAGTATACGGGGCATCGATCAACAGAACTGGCTTGATTAGTGTTGCGATGATCAGGCGAGATAAAGCGACTAAGGAAAACGGTACAGGCAATCGGCCAGCCTTCCCTTTCCCTACAATTAAATGGCAGATAAGCATGTAGAAAGCATAATTTGTTCCATGTTTGGACGAGGGTTCGAATCCCTCCGGCTCCACCAAGAACTAAAAAGCCTTCAGTTTTCAACTGAAGGCTTTTTTTATTGAATGAAGGCCTTAGGACTCCAGCCTTAACAACCATACACCGGATACAGACCCAGAGATAAGCAACACACATACCCTGCAACAAGCATTTCGCTCTCTAAACAGCGTAACAAGGCCGTAGCAGTCCTTGCCCCTCTCAGCACAATTTCTTTACTTCGCAGCAGCTAACAAGCACATCTATGGACATCTTCTCTCTGCCTTCATCCGCCACAGACATCATCCGTAAATACACCCAGGCCTCCGAAGAAGCCGGACAGCTCCACCTCGAGATTATCAAACTGATTGAAAGGGAAAGATGGTTCAAGCTCTACCTAACTGAAGAACATGGCGGGCTCAATACTGATCTTCCAGGCATCCTCAGGCTGCTTGAGTCCCTCGCAAAAGCGGATGGCAGTACAGGCTGGACGGTCACCCTCTGCAGCGGGGCGTCCTGGTTTGCAGGCTTTCTGGAAGATGAGCTTCGTGACGAGATCTTCCTCAAGCTCGAAACGTGCATTACCGGCAGTGGCGCAACAAGCGGAACTGCGGTCAAAACCCCTGAAGGCTATCTGGTTACCGGGTCATGGAAATACTCCAGCGGCGCCCTGCATGCCACCCACTTCACCGCCAACTGCTTCATCCTGAATCAGGACGGATCGGATGTACTGGACGAAAACGGCGAACCCTCTGTCCGCTCCTTTGTTTTCAAACGATCAGAAATCCGCAGTATTCCCACCTGGTCAAGTATAGGCATGGTCGCAACGGGCAGTCACGGCTTTGAGGTCAGCCATTTAGCTGTACCTGCCAGCCGCTCTTTCCTGATAAATGGCGACATGAAGATGCAAACCAACGCCGGCAATTACCCATTCCTCCAGCTGGCAGAAACAACGCTGGCCGTCAACTTCTCCGGAATGGCTCTGCACTTCCTTGAGCTGGCCAAAACGCTTGTGCTGAACGCCACTTATCTGCAACGCTTCTCTGAATCTCAGGCCGAGATCGTCCAGGAGGTATTCACCCGGCAGCAGCAACTGCTGATGGAGGCGCGAAAGAACTTCTTCCAGACAGCCGACCGCTCCTGGCATGACCTTCAGAATGGTAGTCTTCAAAATACAATCCTTGAAGAGCTAAGCCAGACAAGTCGCAGGCTCGCGCATATATCCAGAAGACTAAGCGAAAATATTTGGCCTTACTGTGGGTTAGAAGCAGCAAGAAAAGACTCAGAACTGAACCGCGTCTGGAGGGACATCCACACAGCAAGTCAGCACGCTCTCCTCACCTTTGAAAGCTAGGCTTTATTCGGCTATCAGCTTGCCCCGCATGGTACCGTAGTGTCCGGGGAACGAACATAAAAAATCGTATATACCCTTACCAGGCACTGAGAATGATATCTCGTCTGTTTCTCCGGGGCCAACCAGACGGGTGTGGGCAATAATGGATGTGCGCAGCGACTGCGGTATATAGTCATCATCCCTGGCCTTCATCGCTGCCATTGTGAAATCGGTAAAGTCAGTTCCCTGAGCCAACAGCACAAAATTATGCCCCATCGAATTCTTCGGCATCTTTCCGATGTTCTTAAAAGTGAGCTTTACCTTTTCAGCAGCGTTTACCTTAAAAATCGTATCACTGTACTGCATACGGTCATTTCCTGTCAGCAGAAGAGAATTATTCGCTTTCATCGTATCTAAACCGGGTATTTCAACGGTAGCAGCAGCGGTGGGTTTATCGGTAGCTACCGCCAGCTTACCGGTATCCGCCGTAGATCCACGCAGTTCTTTATTCTTGTCGGTTCCGGTACAGCCAGCCATCAAAGTCACGAAGGCAAACGCAATTGCAAAGCTCTTTTTCATATTTTTCGGTTTAATGCACGAGTTGAAGCCCTTATGGGACAGGCTCTTCTTTGAAAAACCTGAAAAACATGCCGAATGTTTTAAATGCTACAAAGCGCTTCCTCAAACCTCCATCAAATAACGCAAGTTTCAGATTTTTTTAAGCCTCCATAAATCCGACATTTGAACTATAACAGGTGTGTATGAAAACCCAGGAAGAGATCAACTATCAGCGAATTGCCTCGGCAATCGAATACATTCTCGCAAACTTCAAATCCCAACCCGATCTGGAGGAAATAGCAGCACATGTCCATCTCAGCCCCTTCCACTTTCAGAAGCTCTTTACGGAATGGGCGGGTACCACACCTAAAAAGTTCCTCCAGTACATCAGCACCCAACATGCCAAAAAACTCCTGCAGGAGCGGGTTTCCGTTTCCGAAACGGCCTTTCAGACAGGCTTGTCAGGCACCAGCAGGCTACATGACCTTTTTATCTCCATCGAAGGAATGTCGCCCGCCGAATACAGGAACGGTGGCCAGAACCTCCACATCAGTTATACCTTCGCCAGCACACCCTTCGGCATGGTCATCGCCGCTTCGACCGGCAAAGGCCTCTGCTATCTGACCTTCGAGGATGATAAAAGCAGTGCCGTCAACAAACTCGCAGCGAAATTTCCCCTTGCCCTGCTGACGGAAACCCCGACAGAGCACCAGGAAAACGCCCTCCGCATCTTTCGGAACGACTGGACTGCCCTGCCCCAGATCAAGCTTCACCTCAAAGCTTCCGCTTTTCAGCTGAAGGTATGGGAAGCCCTGCTGAAGATTCCCATGGGTGGCCTGAGTACTTATGGCTCCATTGCCAGGGAAATCAATGCCCCAGGTGCCTCCCGTGCCGTCGGAACCGCCATCGGGAGCAACCCCGTCGCCTTCCTCATCCCCTGCCACAGGGTGATTCAAACCTCGGGAACTTTAGGCGGATACATGTGGGGACCCACCAGGAAAACAGCGATCATCGGTTGGGAAAGCGCCCGATGCCTGTCCATGTAACATAAATTTTATGTGTATATTTGCACCGCAAATCCTAAGCATCCTTAGGGAACACATAATAAAATCACCCTCCATCAAAACAGCTTTCTCTTAAAGCTGCTTATCCTGGCAGGAACGTTATCATGAATACAGAAGCAGTAGAAATCAAACAACATACTCCAAATCGCAATCGCATCCGTCTCGCGGTATCTCTTTTTTACTTTGGTCAGGGCATTTGTTTCGCATCCTGGGCGAGCCGGATCCCCGATATCAAACATACGCTGAACCTGTCAGACGCCATGCTGGGCAGCATCCTCCTGGCTTTGCCCCTGGGTCAGCTGGTCACCATGCCTCTCTCCGGAAGGCTTGTAACCAGGTATGGCAGCAAAAAGATGCTAACGGCAGCAGTGCCTTTTTATTCCCTGGCTCTCACCAACTTTGGCATCGCCCAAGCCGGATGGCAGCTTGCCATGTTCCTGTTTCTCTGGGGAGTGATCGGGAACATTTGTAATATATCGCTAAACACACAGGGTGTAGTGGCAGAGCAGGTCTACGAGAAACCAATCATGTCTTCCTTCCACGGAGCGTGGAGCCTGGGCGGCTTCTGCGGCGCCTTGCTGGGACTCGTATTCATCAACGTCGGACTGGTTCCCTACACACATTTCTGGGTCATTACTGCCGTCCTTTGGCTCAATATCATGCTCAATTATAAATTTCTAGCTGTTGGCAGCAAGCCTGCCGTGGCAGAGAAGAAGGGCAAAGGTCTCAACAAACCCGATAAGGTCCTCATCCAGCTCGGCATTATTGGCTTCTGCAGCATGGCCACCGAAGGTGCCATGTTCGATTGGAGCGGCATTTACTTCAAAGACATTGTCAAAGCGCCTACGGCATACGTCGTACTCGGCTACGCATCGTTCATGATTATGATGGCTACGGGCCGCTTCCTCGGGGATAAAATGATTACGAAGTTCGGCAGAAAAAGGTGGCTGCAGTTCAGTGGCGCCATGATCTCTGCAGGGATGTTCCTATCCGTTAGCCTCCCTTATCTCATCCCTGCTACCATAGGCTTTATGATGGTCGGCATGGGTGTATCAGGTGTTGTACCGATGGTCTACACCATCGCCGGAAACAATAAGAAGGTAGCACCGGGAATGGCCCTGGCGATGGTATCCGGGGTAAGCTATTTTGGCTTCCTGCTGGGTCCTCCTCTTATCGGATACATCTCCGCGCTCGCCAATCTGAGATATTCTTACGCCATCATCGGATGCTTTGGTATCCTGATTGCCATGCTGGTCACCAAGATCAAAGCAATAAAATAAAAAAAGGCTTGCAGACACCTAAGCGCGTCTGCAAGCCTTCTTCTTTTTTAGGCTGAGAACAAATACATGGCCTCAGGTCTTCCAGAAGATATTCTTCCTCACACAAAACACGGTGATCATCGAAACGATCCCTGTAAAGATCAGTCCCCTCAACAAGCCTTCAACAGCATTGCCGTTCAGACTATCCAGCCACCCGGCGGTTTGCGTGATCTTCAACAGCGGAATCAGGAACAGGTTCCCTGCAGTATAAGCGACCATCGGGTTCTTGCCATTCCAGGCGAAGAATGTCATGACGCCTTTAAACAAGCCATGATCCTCCAGAATCGTCCATGCCGCCATCACCAGAAAAGCGAGGCCCGTACAAACAAAATAGTAACTGTAAGTTGAAAAGTCTTTTTTGATCCCTCCTTCATAGGCCTCAAAAAACAGCGCCAGCATCAACAGGTAAACACCTGCCTTGATAAAGCGGATAAGCCCGCTTGCACTGCTTGACTTTATCTTCGTCGAAAGGTAGAGCAGCATCGCTCCCAGAATAACGCTGGCAATAAAGTTCGCCAGCAAATATCTCCCGTAAAGGCCCGTCAGGTTAACCAGCAGGATTAACACAACGGCTACCACAGCTAGTCCATCCGCTCTCCTGCTTCTCTCATTCCCTTTATCATCAGCGGTTCGCTGGAACAGCCACTCACCGGCAAATGTAGCAGGCAGTACGATAAACAGATACTTCAGATAATAAAACTTATACAGCCAGGGTAGCGGCGACCAGTTAAACACCAGGGCGTTCAACGATCCCTCTTCCTTCGAAGCGAGGAATACAGCCATGATAAAGGGCAACAAGGCCAGCCGCCACAGCGGATTATTCCGAGTAAACCACCAGATCAGCGTCCCAAACAAAGCCATATTGGCCAACACGATGATGATCACATCACTCTTCTGAGCACTGAATCCCGGTTCTTTGAACGGAAAGAAGGCTAGAAAAGCAAGAGCCAGTAACCATCCCAGCACCTTGAGAACCCGCTCTGTCTGCACATTCAAGATTCCCTTAAACTGCCCGTATATAAGAAACAGCACCACGAAACAGCCGATGGAGATCAAATGCTCCGTTGATGATGGCGCATCGCTCATCACCCATGCCCGCGCATGCATCGTGAAAATGGAAAAAAATGCCAGCAACACAAATCGAGTCAGCACCTGAACGAAGACTTTCCCGTTCGATACCTGCTCCTGCATCCGCTTCCGCATGGCCAGGGGAATCGCCGCTCCCATCGAAAACAGAAAGAATGGAAACACCAGATCTACCCAGGTGATCCCTGGCAACTCCGGTTTGAAAATATGATCAGGTGGCGGAACCTGCGCATGAAACATCCATCCGGGCATAACTTCCCCAAATGCAATGCTCCCCGACAGTACCATCAGCAAGATGGCTAATCCCCGAAGGGCATCCAGACTTTCAGAACGTTGCATAGCTTACTTCTTATTATAGTTTTGGAAGAACTCCGGAAACTTCTTCAGCCCTTCGTAAAACCAGAAGCTCTCGCCCTTAAAGCCCTGCCGGCGGTTTTCCTCTATCATTTGCTTCAGGAATTCCGGAGATGGATTATAATCCGCATTCTGGATAAGAATACCCGGATAAAACTTACCGCGATCCTTGGCTTCCAAAAACCCGATCTGCTGCTTCAGCACCTGCTGATAAGCCTCAATATTGTACCGGTAATGCTGAGGAATCACCATGTCCACATAACCCTTTTTCAACCATGCAGGCCAGTCCTGCAGATACTCTTCCTTAGCCCAGGGGTGGATGCTTGGCGCACTCGAAACGATCACCTCTGGTTTGATCTTCTTCACTTCACTGTACAATTTACCCAGGTAAGCCGTCAGCAGATCTGCTCTCCAGCTGATCCAGGCTGCATCTTTATAGTCGGCTGGCGGGCTCTTTCCTTCATGCTCCTTCTTGTAAAGGCCTACAGTATAGTCATCATAGCCACCATGCGAGGGTAAGGCAGGCAAGCGGTCGTCTCCCTGAACACCGTCCACATTATACTTGCGTACCACCTCCAGGACCAGTGAGGTCATGAAATCCTGCACTTCGGGATGAAAGGCATTCATCCACTCGAAGCCGTTCTTCTTCAGCAGCGCACCACTTGCATCCTTCGCAGCCCAGTGAGGCTTGGTCTGAAGAAGCGTTCCGCCGTTCTGATTATTAGACGCGGCAAAGCCATACTCAAACCAGGCATGCACCTTGATATTCTTCTTGTGGGCTTCCTCGATCATCTCGGCCAGCGGATCCCTACCCTTGAATTGTTCATCAATCTCCACTCCGAAGGTTTGCTTCATCACTTCGCTGGGATACAGTGTGCGTCCTTTATTCCATACCACAACAAAAATATTATTGATACCGAAGCGTTCACACTGACTGACCGCCTCCTGTATATTTCCGCGGGAATTCAACGCCGTGCTGGCTACATTGGTAATCCAAACACCTGCAAAGTTCCTCTTTGCTTCCACTATCGGTGCCGGTGCTGCAACACCCTCACTCCCTGAGCAGTTCTGCAATGAAAACGAGCAGAGTAATATGCTCAGAATGCTAATCTTGAGTTTCTTCATATCGTTTATTTTGCACCTCCGTCAATGGCAATGGACTCTGCCCCTACCTTTAGCTCGGCTTCGCTTGCCGTAATCTTGAAATTAGTTGCAGATGGACAACGCATGTCTGTAAAACGCTTCTGATGTACCGGTACTTTAACAAGCTCTGTTCCCTGTAACCTGAAGAGATTCGTTTCTTTCCAGACCGCACCCTCCACTCTGGTCTTCGTTGCTTGCGCGGGTTTACCTTCGTTCGATACCTGATCGATCGCATTTACGCGTTTGAAATCCCCCTTGGCTCCTCGTACGAAAGCTGCGCAATCGAAATCCCGCTCGAAGCGCTTTCCGGCACCTTCTACGATAAATCTGATCTTGCCCGACTGTACAATCTGTACCGACATCGTCACTTCTTCTCCCGGATACCAATAATATTCTTTCTGGGCAGGTGCATTCTCATAGGTGGCTGCCTGACCGCTCACATGGGCCGACCGGCGCAGAAAAGGACGGAACGCCCTTCTGTCGGCAGTTACATTCCCCTGCTCATCTCTGATCACTTCCCAGGTTAAACCGATATCGGTCTCCTGGCCTCCCATATTTCCTCCCATGTACACCGAAGGATTGTCCAGATACTGCTGTGGCTTTGCCGGGTTCTTGCGGCTCTCGTCAAAGACGATCTGTGGCAGTACTACCTTTCCTTCCAGTCCCAGCCATACATCCTGACTGGATACTACCTTCCGGTAATACGCGCCCTGAAAACAGTTCGCATTCAGGGGTGGCTTGATTTCATTCGCAAAGAATCCGGTGATCGGATCATTCTCTTTCGTTTCTTCTGCCGGGTCGCCCGATTTACCGCAGGAAGCCAGAACTGCGCATAAGCCTGCGGAGAGCAGGAGCCGTTTACTAAATTTCAACATCGTGAGTTTGTTAAAAAGCCCAGCATCGTCTCCGGCGACAACCGGTCTGATGCTGGGCTCTATGATTAGAGATCGTTTACTTTTCCAGGCGGTACAGTCGCATACCGATATTCGTACATGCAAACACTGCATGCAGTTTACCGTTCACCACTGCCATATCCGCATCCATGGTATTGTTGGCATTTGCCGCAGTCGATGGCATCGTCACGTCAAATATAGGGGTCTCATAAGAGCTGGCTTGTCCGTCTGTGATATCACAAACGCGCATGATTGCTCCCTTTCCAGCCGCATACGCCGTATAAGCCAGGTAGATCCGTCCATTATGACGAATGGCCTTGCTATCTGTCGCGATGATTCCACTTAGTTTATGTAATTCTCCAAGGGTGTTGTTCATCGAGATCACACCGTTGAAGTTAGTACCTGAAGCTGCTCCAACGAAGCCCGACGAGCCTTGTGGAAGCGGCTGTACAGACCAGTAGAAACCAGTCTTATCGTATGGGAATGCCAGGCGCTGAGGTTTCGTATTCAATACCCCACCTTTAACTGTCCATACAAAGACGTCAGTCTTCTGTGCCATTCCGATCGCAATCGTAGCATCGCCGCTCAGATCTCCTGAAATGTTGATACCTGCCGAGCGTGGTGTATAGTCAACACCCAGCGAAGCTTTTGAATAGGTGATATAAGGTACAGGCGCCGCGGTAACATTATCCCACTTGTAGGTTGTCTGATCGCCGTCTGTTAATCCCAGTGGCACCACGAGGAAAGCACCCTTATCATCAGACGCTACCTTACGAAGGCTGTGCGCAATTGTCACACCAGTCTTGTTCAGTACGCCTACTTGCTGGCCGCTCAGATCATAGTAGTTAGGACCCACCAGCACCGGTGCCACAGCTGAATAGTTGCTTACAACGAGTTTATCACCGCTGAATGCCACACCGGTCAGGTCGTTTGCACCAAAGCCGAAGCTATCGTATGCTTTAGAGAACACAGGTGTCAGTGACAAGGCTGGTTTAGCGATCGTGAATTCTTTCTCAATACCGTCAGATCCCGTGATCTTCACTTTGTTAGCGCCGGATAACAGGTTTAGAGACGCTCCTGTAAAGGCTGCCTCAACGCGGTTCCCGAAACCAACTTCCAGCTCTACTTTTGCTGAACTGAAGTTACTTAGTCCGTCGATATAAGGAACAAGTGTCGTTCCGTTCTTCACTACAACAGAATCCGTCTTCACACCATTGATCGTCATCGAGCGTACAGAAGCAGGACCAACCGGCTCAGTCGTGATGATCATATCGTAAGAATAAACGGTCTGGCCGTCCACTCCCTGAAGCTTGAAAGTTTTCGGACCTGTATAATCTGCAGGAGCACCGTTGGTGAAGTCCATCAGTGTTCCGTTCAGGAACTCCATTGTCACGTTCAGGCGGCTCAGGTTAGTACCTTTAGGAACCTGCACGATCAGGGATGAAGAGCTGAAGTGGACATCCGTAGCCGGGATATTCAGTCCTTCAATGATGAAGGAGCTTAATGAAGGAGGCGACTGGATCTTCAGCTGCACATCTGAACGTACGCCATCCGCACCTTGAAGACTCACCGCAAGCGGCTTGCGGCAGTCGTACTCCGCATTGTTCACGAAATCGATCAATTCACCATTCACCACCAGAAGCTGCAGCTTCAGCTTGGTCAGATCGCGTCCTGCAGGAAGCACCACCTGGGCCACATTATCTGTATATTGCGGAGTATAAAGCTGATTGTTCACCTTTACGCCCACGATCTGAGCAGATTCATAGGTTCTAGAAAGTTCCTCGTCCTTGCTGCATCCGCCTAAGAAGATCATCAACAGCGGAAGCACGAATGCTAACCGCCATTTAGAAATATATTTTATGTAATTATTCATCTGAATTAATTTCTGAGGTTCAATTTATTGTGCGTAACCTTTGTTCTGCGTTAACCATGGAGCCTTCATCCTTTCTGTTTGTGGAATAGGCCACACATACAGTTTGTCGTCCCAGGTACGGTTACGGTCTCTTACCCGCAGCTTGCTGGCAAATGCCTGGTAGCTGGCAATGTCATTCAGGTCTCTTTCTGATCCTGCAGCTCCGTATGATGGAACCATATCAGGTGTTGCCTGCGCATATCCGTCAGGATAGATCTTCTTCGAAGCATCCACGCCGGTTGCCAGTGGGTAACCGTAAGTAGGCTCTGCATTCTGCAATGCTCCGATCCTCCAGCGACGCATGTCGAAGAAGTGAAGTGACTCTTTTGCCAGTTCCACCTTTCTCTCGCGACGAACGATCTGGCGCATCTTTGCCTGATTGCCTGCTCGGCTTGGATCTGAAGCAATGATACCTGGCATCCCAACTCGGGCACGTACCTGATCGATGGCGTTCACTGCTGTTGCATCTAACTCGCCAAGCTCAATCTTCGCTTCTGCATAATTCAGAAGCACCTCAGCATAACGCATCAGAATGATGTTATAGGTCGGCAATGCACTTCCCTCATCATCAAAATGGTTATATTTTCTCCAGGCGAAGCCAACCCCGCTCTGCACATATCCATACTGGGCAACAGCACCTGCGTAATCTTTATTGTCGATCAGCTTCATATTGCCCTGCTCATCCCATGACTGGGTTTGAGGGTTGTAAAGCTCCATCAGGAACTTCATCTTGTTGCTTCCTGTGTTCCCGATGATCGTGTCGTGATGGGTGTAGATAGTGTATTTCAAACGAGGGTCACGGTTCACGAACGGTGTTTTCGGATTATAGTTGGAACCCGGCTCATCAATTCGCTTTCCATTTCGCGTTTCATAGGTATCTACAAGCTGTTGCGTAGGAAAACGACCACTCTGGCCGATCATCCGCACCTGCTCTCCCAGTGACATATATTGAGTGCTCTTGTCGCCTGCATCTGAAAATGCCATGAACAACATGTTCTCATTTTTAGCATCAGCCTTCATCTGTCCGGTTCTGGTGAACAAGTCATTGTAATTTGCTGCTAAGCCACGACCGCTCTCGTCCATCACCCTCTTGGCTGCCGCTGCTGCGATACCAAAGTACTTCTCAGCCTGAGCTGCGTCTTTTACACCGTCCATACCATACCCGAACTTGCTCCATGATCCTGCATAAAGTGCCATTCTGGATTTCAGGCCAAGCGCTACCGACCGGTCAACTCTTCCCCACTCTGCTGCTTTCCATGGCAGAATTGCTGCAGCCTCATCCAGATCAGCAAGGATCGAGTCAACGATAGTTGCCCATGGGGTACGGCCAATTTCCTTCAGTTGCTCCGATGTAACGCTCGATGTAAAATAAGGCACATCACCATACAGAGACACCAGTTGCATATTGAAATGTGCTCTCAGTACCTTGATTTCTGCCAGGTAGATCTTTGAACGGTCATTCAGCTGATCATAGAAGGGAGCCGCGCCATCCAGCACGCTGTTACATCTGGCTACAGAGGTGTAAAGGGTGGCGTAAATAAACTCCCCGGTGAAGTTCGTTCTGAGATCGACGTTGTTTACCCCGATGGAACTGTTATCCGCACGCTCTACACCAAAGGGCGTGTACATATCCCATAAAATAGACAGGGGTATATTGCTGGAGCTGCTGTTCGTATGATCCATTTTCAGGCGCTGATAGCATCCATTAGCTCCCTGCTTGATCGCACCTTCGTTATTATAGAAGTTGGAAGACAGGTAATCACTCTTAGGTTCCTGCTCCAGATAATCCTTACAGCTCGTTACGCTGAACATCACCACAACGGCTGTAGCAACTTTTATATTGAATATTCTTTTTAATGTATTTTTCATCAGAATGATTTTAAAGCTTAAAATTTCAGGTCAAGTCCAAACGTATAAGTCTGCATGATCGGATAGAACTCTCCGCCCACTGTACCGTCATACGTTACTTCCGGATCATATCCTTTTTCGAAATTGCTTAATGTGAACAGGTTCTGTCCGCTCAGATACATTCTCAGACTACCCAGCTTTAGTTTCTGCGTCAGCGTCTTCGGGAATGTATATCCGATCACTACGTTCTTCAGACGCGCGTAAGACGCATCACGCACCCACTTGTCTGAACGAACATAGTTATCGCCTGTATTGGCTTCCGGAACAAGCAGCGGATAGGCTGCATTTGTATTTTCAGGAGTCCATGAATCCAGCTGATGAGTGAACAGGTTACCGCCCGCAGCGAAAGGCTTCAAACCGACGCCGCTCATGAACATCGCCCGTTCTCCAACACCTTGTATAAATGCAGTCAGGTCGAAATTCTTCCAACCCGCATTCAGGTTCAGACCGAACTCATAGTGAGGAAAGGGATCTCCCAGGTACACCATATCACGGGTGTCGATCAGCTTCGGATCTACATTCTCGCCCTGAAATACTTTTTTATACTTCACAAAGCCTGGTCTGGCTGCGCTTCCCAGCTTTGGAGAATTCGCCACATCATCCCAGTCAGCATAATAGCCATCGTTCAGGTAACCCCAGATTCCCTTGTTTGGATAACCTTCTACCATGGTCTTATCCTGAGAGTTCAAGCCGTTCAGATTGGTGATCTTGTTTTGATTATCATTCAAGGTCAAGGTCACCCCATAAGTAAAGTCATTAATCTTATTGCGATGCCCGATGCTTAACTCCCATCCTTTGTTTTCCATATCACCTGCATTGGTATATGCCGGTTTCATCCCGGCGTAATAAGGAAGTGGGAATTGCATCAGCATATCGTAAATGGTCTTCACATAATAATCAGCGGTAACTGTCAGCTTATCATTCCATAAACCTACGTCCAGACCCACGTCAAACTGCTTGGATTTTTCCCAGCTTATATTGCTGTTTGAAAGATCTACTTGTGCCACGCCCGGAACGAGCTCCTTGTTATCTCCTAAATAATACCCGTACCCTGGGTTGATGGTAGCCGTGTACGGATAATTACCAATATTCTGGTTTCCTAACAATCCGTATGAAACGCGCACCTTCAGCATATCCAGGTAGCTGCGGGTTGGCTCCATAAAGCTTTCTTTGGATATCACCCATCCTGATGATACAGATGGGAAGAAGCCCCAGCGGTTATTGGAGGTAAAACGCGAAGATCCATCGTAACGACCGTTTACTTCCAACAGGTACTTATCTGAAAACGTGTAGTTTAAACGCGCATAACCCGACATCATCGACCAGCCATTTGCTCCACCTCCTGATGTTGCTGTAGATCCATCTCCGTTGTCCAGATAGTAGCGATCCAGTTCAAACACTTTCTTCGCTCCGTAGAATGAAGAGTAATTATTGTCTTCTGCCTGGAAACCCACTAATAACTTTCCATAGTGACCACCCTCTGTTCTTTCATAAGATCCCTGTGCACGGTAGAAGTTACGGATCGTTTCCTGCCAGTCCTCGCGAAGGTTATCTTCTGCAGGATAAATACCCATCACCTGCCCCTTCAGAGAAGTAGTATAAGGTGTGATCAGCTCTGTTCCTCTGGTTGTCACACTCCGACGGGAATACTGTCCTACCACTTCCATTCCTTTCATCGGGGTCATGGTTACGGTTCCGTTCAGCAATACTTCCGACACCTTGTCTTTATCGTAACCGCTTGCATTAGCTTGTGCTACAGGGTTGTCGCCGTTTTTTCCATATCCCCAGTTCCCATCAAGCTCCCTGGCAGCAGAAAGGGTTGGCAGCATATATAAAGATTTATTGATAATAGACTTTGGCGTACCCAATCCCGGAGCCTTCGTATTTGATTCTCTCAGTGATGAGATTAAACCCACGTTCATCCAGGGTAATACCTTCAGATCGGTATTCAGCTGGATGTTCAGTCTGCTGTAATCGTTATTAGGAATCAAACCATCCTGTTTCAGATAAGATCCTGAACCAAAGAACCTGAGTTTTTCTGTTCCTCCACTCATGGAGAGGTTGTGACTCTGCATGAGTGAATTGTCTTTCATGGTTTCTTTCTTCCAGTTTGTATCATACCTGTTCCAGTTATCCGGCATCAGGTTCTTCTGATCCTCGATCAGCTTCAGCTGCTGTTCGCGCTGAGATGGCGATACACTCACACCTGCATTATCCCATGCATTCAGCTCTGCCTGCAGGTACTGCCATGCCGGCACCACTTCAGGCATATTGGTTGGTGTTTGAATCGTTGAATAGCCACTGTAAGTGGTGTTGATGCTTCCTGCTTTACCTCTTTTCGTCGTGATCAGGATAACCCCGTTGGATGCACGTGATCCGTAGATGGATGCAGATGCAGCGTCCTTCAACACCGACATTGATTCCACCATATTCGCATCTACCTGGTTGATATCCATCTCAATACCGTCTACTAACACCAGTGGTGTTGTATTGGAGTTGATGGAGCCAATACCTCTGATACGGATAGTCGACCCGTCGGCTCCCGGCTGACCGGAGGTCTGCTGGATCGTCACACCGGGCATGGTACCTTGCATCGCGGTAGAAAGGGAAGCCACGCTTCTTTTAGTCAGCGTCTCTGCACTGATCGACGAAACCGCTCCTGTCAGCGTCGCTTTCTTCTGCACTGCATAACCAACAACAACCGTTTCTTCCAGGCCCACTGAACTGGCTTTCATCACCACCTTCAGGTTTGCCTGGCCGGTATAGGTAACGTTCTGCGACTGGTAGCCTACATAAGTAAACGTCAGTACGTCGTTCCTTTTAACCGGGATGCTGAAATTACCGTTCCCGTCAGTAGCGGTCTTCACGCTCGAGCCGCTGACACCAACACTTACTCCGGGCAGCTTTCCCCCTTCATCGGAGACACTCCCCTTTAATGTGACAGTTTGCGCATAGATGGGCGCAGTCACTACCAGAAATAGTAGAATAAATAGAAGTCTTCTCATAATACTTGCATTTGGATGTTTGAAACTCTTTTCATGTTTGAGATTATTGATTGATTGGAAATAACTTAGGGTCTCGCCTGATTGGATTCAGGTATGCGGATCTGCTGATCATACCAGCTGTCACTCGGCTTGTTGCCCATCTTGAATACCAGGGTCCCCCCTTTCATGATGGTATTGTACCCGATATAGGGCTTGCGGTAATCCATGCCGTTGAGGCTGACTGACTGTATATAGATATTTTCAGCGGAATTATGCTGGGTGATAACCTCAAAGGTCTTCCCGTTCTGTAAACGGATAGAAGCCTTATCTGCAATCGGCGAACCGAATACAAATATGCCATTGACCGGATTAACAGGGTAAAACCCGAGAGCGGAGAAAATATACCATGCCGACATTTGTCCGCAATCTTCGTTCCCGATCAAACCGTCGGGACTAGTCGTATAAAACTTCTTGAAGACGTTCCTGACCAGACCGGCCGTTTTAGACTGCTCTCCAGCATAAGCATAGAGATACAAGATGTGGTGACTGGGCTCGTTGCCATGTGCGTACTGGCCGATCATTCCTGAGATATCGACAGAGGCACCTTCGTTCAATTCTGACGATACTGTAAACAGGCTGTCGAGCTTAGTGCTAAAACGCTTCTTCTCTCCAAACAGACCGATTAGTCCGTAAACATCATGCGGCACCAGCCAGGTGTACTGCCAGGCATTCCCCTCTACATAATCATCTTCCAGATGTACGCTATGAAACGGATTGAAGTTCGCCCTCCACTTTCCGGAGCTCAGCTTGCCTCGCATAAAACCAGTGGAAGCGTCGAAATACTGTTGATAGTTTCTTGACCTGCCCCTAAACTTATCCTCTTCGGCCGTATAGCCAAGATTCGCAGCAAGCTCGGCGATGGCATAATCATCAATTGCATACTCCAGACCTTTGGCTACCGACCAGGGCTCCTTTTCAGCCGGAATATATTGCTGGGTCCTTACATAGTTCAGTCCGGCTTCATCCATCTTTTCCAGCGAACTCACTGCTTTAAAAGCACGCTGCTTATCGATGGGAAAACCCTTCAGTGCCGCATCCACCACTACGGGTATGGAATGCCGACCTACCATACAATTCGTTTCGTTTCCTACCAGCGACCATACCGGCATGCTTTTCTGCTGATCGTATAGTGATAAAAGCGTATAGACATAATCAGGAACTTTCTTGTCGATCAGCGTGTACAGCGGATGAACGGCCCGGTAAGTATCCCAAAGGGAGAAAGTCGTATAGGGTGTGAAGTCCTTTGCCTGATGTATGGCGCCATCCGCCCCCCGGTAACGACCATCTACATCGGAAAAGAGTGATGGCGCGATGAGCGTATGATATAAAGAGGTATAAAAGATCTTCACGGCGGCGGTATCGGCGGACTGGAAGTCGATAGTCGACAAAGACTCGTTCCATTTTGCTCTTGCTGCGGTACGCAGCTCATCAAAATTCCAGTGCGGTATTTCCTGGCTCAGATTAGCGGAAGCACCCTCCTCCGAAACATAGGAAATTCCCGTTTTGACCAGCAGGGGTTCTGCCGACTTAGTAAAGTCAAGTTTCACTTGTATGTGCAGCCCCGTGTCTGAGACAGAAGATACGGGTTTACCTTCCTTATATAATTGCAGAGCCTTTACCGGCCTGGAAAAAACAGCTGTGAAATATACTTTGTGATCCGTTGCCCATTCATCAGAAAGACGATAGCCGGCTATTGTGGAGTCATTCACCAGACGAAACCCTGCTCCGAGCGTTCCTTTCCGAGCTTCGAGAGATTTCACACCTTCGTCGAGATCGATAACCACCGATGGAATGGCTGTGTGCGGATAGGTATATCGCTGAAAACCGGCACGTTCTGTACTGGTCAGCTCTGCATGTATCTGATGTTCATTCAGCTTTACCGAGTAATATCCCGGTTCTACTATCTGATTTTGTTTTGAAAACGTGGAAACATGCCTGATATAGTTCGAACCCGGAGCACTGGTTTCATTCGATACAATCGGCATGAAGGCGATATCTCCCAGGTCTGCGATTCCGGTACCACTCAAATGGGTATGCGCAAAACCCACAATCGTAGGATCTGAATCATGATACCCCGAACACCAGTCCCAGCCCTTTGAAGCGTTGTTTGGACCAAGCTGCACCATGCCATGCGGTACCGATGCTCCCACGAATACGTGTCCGTGACCCCCGGAGCCGATTAGCGGATCAACAAAGGCTGCATAATCTTTTTTAGGGTCTCTTCCGTCGGCAACGGAACAAGCATAAAAAAAGCAACAGAAAGTGATAAAACAAAAAGGATAAAAAAATCTCATAGTTCAGCGATCGCCCGATCTTAACTGTTTTCTTTTATTATTCGCGCCTTTCAGGCATTTACAAATCTTTTAAAATGCTTTTTATAAACTTCGACTGCTAAATAAATACATTTTCAACACTTATTATCTGAAAAGCCCAGCAGGGAAGACTATTTTTAATAACATAACTGCTTATTTATTGAATTATCCATACGATAATGACTAAAATTTTAGCATTTAATTACAAAAGGTCACACTGTTAGCAGAATTGACATGTAAACACACCTCCTCTGTTCAATATTTACTAATTAAAAGTAGTAAAATTAAATTCTAAGATTCAATGAATTTTTATTTTTTTTTAAAAAGTATGGCAAGAAGAACCTTCCTTAAACTAATTTTTAAGAAAGGGGATGCAATATACGAGAATATTATTCCACACCGAAGAGTTCGGGTGATTGAGATACGCGAAGGATTAACGCGAACAAAAACGAAGGGACGTAGCTAGATTCAGAGCTATCGTTGATAAACTTTCTTCCCACTCAGATAGGTGGTCAGCACCTTGCCTTTCAGCATTTCTTCAGCTTTTACCTGCATAAGGTCAAGATCCATGATAACAAAGTCGGCAAACTTACCCGGCTCCAGGCTTCCTTTTTCCAATTCTTCGAAATTACCTTTGGCAGCCCAGATGGTCATTCCGCGCAACGCATCTTCCCTGCTTAGCGCATTCTCGACCTGAAAACCTGCCGCGGGATAGCCTTTCGCATCTTTCCTCACCACTGCGGCGTAGAATGTATTCAGCGGATCTATATTTTCGACAGGAAAATCAGTACCTAAAACCAACCAGCCATTCTGTTTCAGAAGATCCTTGTAAGCATAGGCACTCTTTAGGCGTTCCGCGCCGAGCCGGTCACCCGCCCAATACATATCAGAAGTAGCATGGGTAGACTGTACCGATGGAATGACAGAATACTCCGCAAAGCGGCTAAAATCTTCCGGAGAGATCACCTGCGCATGTTCGATCCGCCAGCGTTTGTCGTTTTTACCTTTCAGCACCTGACCATAAACATTCAGAATCTCGCGGTTGGCTGAATCGCCGATGGCGTGCGTACACATTTGAAATCCTTTACTGTAAATCTTTTCAGCCACTTCACGAAAATGCTTTTTATCGCTCAGAAGAAATCCGCGATGCTCATGCTTGTCGGCATAGGGACGTAACAGACATGCACCGCGCGAGCCAAGCGCACCGTCGGCAAAGACTTTGAAGGACCTGACGTTCAACCCGTCCGTTTTATACATACCTTTTTTAAAGGCATACTCATAATTGGCCGGCTTATCAGAAAGCATCACATACATCCTCATCTTCAGATCTCCTGCTTTCTGCAGACTGTCGATCAGATCCACCGCCTGATGATCCAGCCCGCAATCCGTCACAGAGGTAAGCCCGACAGCAAAGCAATTCCGTTGAGCATCTAACAATGCCTTAGTATAGTGTGCGGTGCTAGACGCCGGAATCTTCTTCGCTACCAGATCGATGGCGTTATCAATCAATATACCAGTCAGCTTTCCATTCAGCCTTTCTACTTCACCACCGGTCAGGCTTGTTCCGGGCTTCAGCCCTGCCTCCCTGATCGCGGCATCGTTAACGATGGCAGCATGCCCATCTATCCGCGAAAGAAATACCGGCCGCTCCGGAAAGAGCCTGTTTAATTCCTGATTCGTCGGGAAATTCTTTTCTTCCCAATCATTCTGATCCCAGCCATTTCCAATAATCCAACCCTCCTTGTTCTTCTGCGCGAAAACAGTCAGCTTCGCAAGCACTTCCTTCCAGCTTGTTGTGCCGGTCAGGTCGACCTGCTGCAGCCCCTCTCCGTATAAAAGAAAATGTGAATGACCATCGATAAAGCCCGGATAGACCGCTTTGCCAGCTGCGTCTAGTTCTTCCGCACCGTGGTAGGCCTTCCTGATCTGTTCAGAGGTTCCCAGTTCCAGAATCTTCCCATCTTTTACCGCAAACGCTTCCGTAATGGCAAACTGATCATCAACAGTGTACACTTTGGCATTATAAACGATCAGATCCGCCTCTTTGGAAGACGCGCAGGAACTCAAAACAATGGCCAGACAGAAAAACATCAGAACTTTCATATCTAAATATAGTTATCTGCCGATAAAATCTCCAATTTTGTCCTCATCCAATCTGACATTCACGTTGTCGGGCACGAGGATAGAATTTCTACACGCTTTTAACGCGCAATTAAGGGTCCCGAAGGCCAAACGGGCCAGTACTGATATTGACCAACTTCTCTATGCGTGGCTATAGAGTCCGCATAGAGTCCGTGTCGAGTCCGACTTATAGTACGAAAAGTCGGACTCGACACGGACTCAATTCACACTCACTACACTTTCGGTGTACAGCAATGGTAAAGATGGATAAGCACAGCTCAGAACAAGACATGCGCACGAAGGCTGGTTCAACCTGAGGATGGAGCGAACCGCTGAGCCTGATGCGGGGATAATTCGAGAAAGATTAAGAAGGATTACTACGGCCCGTACTTTGATCGTCGTTACGGATACCTCGCTGATTGGTTTTGATATCACCTTTTAGCTTGCCGAACTTATAGATCACCCGGATATTGAACCGGCGATAGTAAATATCGTTGAAAGATCTCTGATTGAAGTTTAAACCGCGGGTTCTAAAGTCGAGACGGGCATATTTGTCAAAAAAATTACTGCTCGATACCGAGACTGTTGCCTTGTCGCCGAACAAGTCTTTTGACGCATTCAGGGAATAATAAAGAAAATCGTTGTCTCGTCCCTGGAGCTGCACATACCTGCTGTCATAGGAAACATCCACACCGAGGCGGTACCCTTTTTCAAACCTGTATCGGGTATTTGAAAAAACATGCCCCTGAAAGCCCTTGCTTGCATACTCCTCCCCGGCAATAATACCATCAAGTACAATGTGCATGATTTGCACATCGACAGTAGTATTCAGCCGGCTAGTAAAGGAATGGTTGGCATTCAGGATCATGCTTGCAGCCTTCCGCTTACCCACATTCAGGTAACTGGTTCTCGAAACCTGGTCATTATCCAGCAGCGTGATTTGCTCAATCGTGTTATTGGCAAACGCATAGCTGAAGCCCAGGGTAAAGGGATTTTTGGAGTAATTACTGTAGATCAGATCAATGGAATGATTGAGGACGGCCTCGAGGCTCGGATTACCTGATCGTACAAAGCGGGGATTGGTATAATCCTCAAAAGGATTAAGCAGAAGAATACCCGGTCTTTCCATCCGCTGCTGGTATCCCAGGCTGACACTGTTGGACGTACTGAGGTTTTTCTGGACAGACAGAGAAGGGAAAAGGTTGGTGTACCGCTGGCTGATCTGATCGGCTGTGGTGCTGAAATCCGCATCCACACTGCTCCTTTCCAGGCGCAGGCCTGCCCGGCCATCCCAGTCTTTCCACCTCAGATGATAGGAATTATACAAACTATATATGTTCTGCTGATAATCCAGATCCTGTGCCGGGCTCAGATTGCCCTGGTGGATGCTGCTGGCATGCTCCAGGTTCTCTGTATCGAACTCGCTGAAATTGCTGCGAAGGATCACCTTGGCCCCCAATTCTATTTCCAGGGAACGAACCGGGTGCAGGTAATCAACCTGCGCCGTATGTTCGTGGGAACCGGATCGGTTACGTTGCGAGTAATCGGGCGAGGTATAATTAAGGGTGTTGAGGTAGATGGCATTATTCGAGAAAAGATCTCTGGAGTAACTGTACTTATACGAAGATGTGAGCAGTTGCCTTTTTGTCCGTTTGAACGAATGCTCGTGATTCAGACTAAGGTCTGTTCCCTTCAGCTGGTTTCCGATGTCACTCGCCAGCTCATAAGACTGATTCAGCGAGCGCCGGCTGTCGAGGTAATTGGATACCTGACGAATCTGTTGATCTGAGCCACCCTGATGATATTCCAGCTCGGCTGTAAAAAGGTTCAGACTGTCTGCCTGAAAGCTGAGCTGAGCACTGCCGAAGGAATTATCACGGTCATGCACCATCGTCCCGTCCTGCACCAACTCAGAAGCCAGCGCATCGTCGATACTGTTCCTGTACCCTGTGGCCACCCTCTGCTCCACAGGCTGAGCGGTACCGATGTAGCCCTGAAGGCCAAATCGACCATACCGGGCCTTTACATTCACGTTTCCTGAAGGTCCGTTTACCGTATTATAGGTAGAGGTGAGATTGACACTATAGCCCTCACTTAGTTTGCGGTGTGTGATGATATTAATGATACCCGCAAGACCTTCGGCATCGTACTTTGCTGGTGGCGTTGTAATCACTTCTATCTTGTCGATATTGTCTGCCGGCATAGCCTTCAGCAGGTCGGCCGGATTATTGGAGACCAGGGAAGATGCTTTCCCGTTGATGAGCATACGATAACTGCTGCTTCCTTTGAGCCGGATGTTGTCGGAGCCATCGACAGACAAAAGCGGAACCTTTCTGAAAATATCCAGAGCATTGCTGGCCCTGCTGTCCGGATCGGCCTGAACGTCGTAACTCAGTCGGTCTGCCTGCTGGATAACGAGCGGTTTTAAACCACTAACATTGACCGCCTTAAGATCATTAAAGAGCGGCGATATGCTGATCTTCCCCAGGTTAACCACACCCGATGCGGCGCGTGATGATTTCGATACGCGAATCTTTACAGGCCTGTATCCAACGAGGGAAAGCGACAAAACATAATTTTCAACAGGCACTTTCGGAAACTCGAATGCGCCGGAGACGCCGCTATTTGCTATCGCTGAGAGGTTATCTGCAGCTTCTGATAGCAGGGAAAGGGTAACGTACATGGCAGGGCGTTTCGTCAGGGAGTCTATAACGACACCCTTTATGGTCATTTTAGGTGCTGAATTCTGCGAGAAACTCGATAATGCAAAAAAAAGCGACAGAAGGGCCAAAAAACTTTGCTTCATGTATCGGATAAGGCGAAATAAATGCCGGCAATTGGCTTCAGCCGGATGTCAATGTTAAAGATATTATAAAAAAATGTAAAAAAACGATTAAACTGTTTATAAATAACAGAAGTCCGCTTCTTTAAGAAGGTGCTGTATCTAACCTCTACGGTCCTGTGATTAACAGATTCACATACTTCATTTTTAATACCCAAGATATTTCTCAACACACTATTAATCAATATCTAATATTTAAATTTACTCAAACCGGATGAATATTACCTGATGTATCAGCCGGGATATACATCCCTGAAAAACATTAAATTTTATCAAAATGAGCAAGGACAAGAAAAAAGAGCCCAAGATGGAGGCAAAGAAAGAAAAGTCAGAGTATCAGTCGAGTAAAAACTCCGCAGCGAAGTCTGAGCCTGTAGTGGCAAAAAAGAAAAAGTAGCTATCTTTGCGTTCTGAATGACCCCTTAAACGGGGTGCATAAAAACACAAAGAGCATGATCGACATCGGAAAATTTAATTACCTCAGAATCGTACAGAAGACAGACACAGGTATTTTGCTGACAGACGGGGAAACGGAGGTAATGATGCCGTACAATCATGCACCAAAAGTTGCTGAGCCGGGCGACCTGATCAACGTTTTCACTTTCCTGAACAAGGAAGGTAAGATCATCGCGACCAACCAGACGCCTTATGCGAGTGTAAACGAGTTTGCTTTTCTGGAGGTAACGGATGCCTCGGAAGACGGGGCCTATCTGGACCTGGGCATCGATAAGGATGTCTATGTGCCTAAACGTGATCAGAAGCGCCCTATGAAAAAAGGCGAGAGCTATGTCGTTTACGTGTATCTGGACGAGAGCAACGGCCGGATGCTGGCTTCGTCGCGCCTGTCGGATTTTGTGGAGGACAAAAACTTCGAGTTCGAAGAAGGGGATGAAGTAAGCCTGCTCATTGCGGAAGAAACCGACCTCGGTTTTAATGCCATCATCAATGAGCGCTACATCGGCTTGCTATACCATAATGAGGTCTTTACTGACGTACAGCCCGGCGATATCCGCAAAGGCTGGATCAAGAAGATTCGTGTGGAAGGTAAGATCGACCTGACCCTTCAACCTACCGGCTACGGTCACATCCTGGACACCAAGGATGTACTGCTTGAGGAGCTGAAGAAAAATAACGGTGTGATTCCTCTTGGAGATAAAAGCAGTCCCGGCGACATCTACGAACGCTTCAAGATCAGCAAAAAAGCGTATAGAAAGAGTATCGGCGGCTTGTATAAAGACAGGCTGATTACCGTATCTGACTATGAGATCAGACTGGTACAGGAAGACTAAGATCTAATAATCCACAAACTGCTGGTACACCTCCTGCATGCAGGCCTTGCCATAACGAAGGAGCTTTTGTTCTTCTTCGGCAGGAACCCCCTGGTTGCGTCGGTAAATTATCTGCTTACCTACCGTTTCATAGGAGATTGCCTGCTTTGCATCGATCGCCCCAATACCATGATCCCAGTTAAAAAAGGAGAAATCACGGGTTTGAGGATTGAGCAGGTCACGACTCCAGGGATACGAGCGGGCGTCTATGTTGAGCTGGCTGAGCAGAGTGGATGCGATGTCGGTTTGACTACCCACTTTGCTGATCCGGGTGCCCCGGAACTCCGGTTTGATCACATCTCCGAAGAAGATCAGCGGAACGCGGTATCGTTTAGGATCGGAAATCTCCAGGTTTTCAAAAGGAAGATAGTGGCCATGGTCTGCAACCATGATGAACAACGTATTTTTATACCAGCTCTTTGTTTTCGCTTCACGGATGAAGGCGCCCAGGCATGAATCTGCATAGAAGGCGGTGCTCCTGAACTTATTCTGAACATCATCACCCGGGAAGTGCGCCTTTACAGGGAGGTCAAAAGGCTCATGATTGGTCAGGGTGAGGAACGTACTGAAAAAGGGTGAACGTTTCTCGCCGAGCTGCTCAAGCATCTTACGGTATACGGCACCATCGAAAGCTCCCCACTTGGAACTCAGATCTTTGCTATCGAAGTCGTTCCTATCGATGATCTCCTGATAATTATGACTCAGCAGGTAAGACTTCATGTTAAAGAAGCGGCTTTCACCTCCGTAATAAAAAGATGTGGAATAACCCTGAGCTCCAAAGGTGGCCGATAATGCAGGGATCTTTACCTGCTTGCCGTTCTCTTTCATGATACTGCGCTTGCCCTGTGCAGGGAATGCACTCAGCACGGAAACAACACCTTTGTCGGTACGGCTACCGGATGAATACACCTGATCAAAGAAAAGTCCTTCGCTGATCAGCTTCTCCATCTCGGGACTGACGCCCTTCTCCCCTCCAAGACTCTCCACTACATTCCCTGTATGACTCTCCATGATAATGAGTACGATATTGGGTTTGTTTGTCTGCAGGATCCGGGTATTTTCTCCTGCGGGTGGCGTGTACAGTTCTTTTACGATAGCCTTCGCTTCTTCAGGTCGAAAGAAGGCGTACACGTTCTTGTTCTTTTCGCCCGCATTCATCATGTCGTGAATGAGGCTCCATTCGGTATTGACGGCCGCATAGTTGAGGATGGGCTTCAGGGAGAAGTAGGCCATGCTCTCGTTCATCGGCGATAGCTGCCAGCCGCCGCGGATAGCCAGAAAGTTGAGTCCCATGAGAAAAAGCGCCAGGGGAAGCTTAATGAAGAAGCTGCCTTGCCTAACTATCTCAAAGCGGACGATTAGGCGAAACAGAAAGACCGAGGCGCCGATGAGCGCTGCGAGGATGAGCAGCGTCAGGAAGATCGGTGAAGACTTCGTGCTGGCCATTGCTTCCGCAGGTGATCCAAAAGCAAATTCAAACACCCGGTAGTTCAGTTTGGTTCCCCACTCCCGGTAGATATTGAAATTAACAATTGTCAGTATAGAAAATAAAACAATCAGCAGATAACTGTAGACCTTGATGACTTTTCGGGGAATAGACATCCGGGGGACGAGCCATAAAACGACATAGATCAGCATTGGAAGGGCACAAATGTAGCCTGCCATGGAAGCGTCCATCCAGAGACCATAAAGGAAGGTCTGCATAATTTCGGAGAGCGGCACGTCACTGAGCTTGTCTGTATTATATAATACAAAAACCGCTCTTTCCAGAAAAAAGAAGATAATCCAGAAAGTAAAATAGCGCAGTAAGACAGTGAGGTTACGAAACATGAAGATCTGCAAAGTTTTGGAAAGCAAATATAGCTGATCTAAACAGAATACGGATTTAAAAAGCTACCCGTATACCAAAGCCAAGCTTGAAAATATCTGTAACAGACAAGGTTCCGGCATTCTGATAATAGCTCACCAGATAGAGTTCGTTGGTATTAAACTCCGAATACACGCTGAGCGATTTGATATTCAGAGAGGGAGCTACTTTGCGGGTATCGATCTTCACTTCTGTGCCAACGGAGATATGCGGGCGCAGCGCTGTGGACCACCAGTAATAGCCATCTTCATAAGTATCCTTATCCCATTGAAAGTCAAACTTAGGTCCGAAGTGATAACTGATAAAGGCTCCCGGATTAAGGGGGTACAGCTTAGCCCAGTCGTTCAGTTTCACTTCGAAGGGGCGATAGGCAAATTTGACAGTCGTAATATGCAGGCGCCCACCTCTATTACGCGGAACATAGCCATACATGAAGTCGAGTGATCCTCTGTCATTCTTAAAGAGCTCATAGCCGGCGCCCACGCTCATCAAACCAATACTTCCGGCATATTGCGTCAGTGCAGAACTGGGGATCAGCTCCTTATGAAACTGTGCGGCTGCCGTATTAGCCTGTGCTAGCAGAAGTCCCGTAAAAAGAGCAGCGAGGAGGTATTTAATATTCAATGTTCTTGTAGTTAAGTTTACCATTTACAATTTCGATCAGCATAAACTGACGATTCTCGATGGCATCTGTGATCAGGTAGGGAATAGGGTCACCGTAGAAGTAGTAGATATCGTGGGAGTGCGTATGCGAATAAAGAGCAGCCAGGGTATTCGGCGAAGCATTGATCATGCGCGTGTATCCCTCAACAAGCCTTGGATCGAAATCCATACCATCGGGAGGAACATGCCCGACGGGAATATAGGCATAAACGTCATCCTGCGGCATCAGCTCCTGCGCCAGCCAGGGCAGATCGGGAACATTGCCGCTAAATTTATCTTCACGACTATTCGTATTGTGGCAGATAAACTTCACGCCCTGATAAACGAAGCTGAAGTTCAGGGGGCCGAACATCTTTTTGTAAGCTTCTTCGCCATTTGCTACGAGGTCATGATTACCGATCACACCTATGTATGGCATCTGGAGCTTCGAGAAAATACTGTGCACCCATTCCATCTCCTGTAAGAGTCCAAAGTCTGAAATATCTCCAGCGAGGAGTACGAAATCTACTCCGGGAATCTCATTTACTGTTTTGACGAGTTTTTCAGCGTACTTATACTCCCGTTGACTGTCTCCTGTGAGTACGAACCGAATGGTATCGTCGCCAGGTGTCTGCGCCAGCTTTTCCAGGCTTTTCCTGTTAATATCGCGTGGACTTTTCGAGTCGGAAGATTGATTGGGGCTGTATTCTATACTGCTGCATGCTTGAAGCAAAACCATCCCGAGAATAGAAACAAGCGTAAGTCTTCTGAACATAATGACGCAAATTTGTGCTTTATATTTGACTTTGGAAGTCAAAAGGTCAAAAAAGAGATTTCCATGACGCTTCTGCTAACGCCCCGAAGGTTCTCCCTGTTTGCGTGATCATGCTTTATGGTTAGAAAAACTTCTCGCTGAAGTTTACGAGGTAGAGTTCCTTGACGGCTCGGGTAAGGGCGGTATAGAGCCAACGCAGGAAGTCGGTATTCATCATCTCATCTGTCATATAACCCTGATCCACAAACACTGCATCCCACTGACCACCCTGTGCTTTATGACAGGTGACTGCATAGGAAAACTTTACATGAAGAGCATTATAATAGGGGTTCTTCTTGAGTTCCTCCATCCGTTTGTTCTTATCCCGGATATCGGCGTAGTCTTTCATCACCTCTTCATAGAAACGGCGGCTATCCTCGCGACTTAGACCAGGGCCGTCTGCATAGATCGTATCGAGCAGGATTTTGCAGTTCAGTGGTTCTTCGTCGGGATAATCGATAAAATCGAGCACCACATCGGCGAAGCGAAAACCATAGAGTTCCTGAATATTGCGAACCTTACGTACTCTGGCAATGTCGCCGTTGGCGATAAAGGCGTTGGCCGATTCTTCCTTTTCGAGCCAGAAGTAATTGTTGCGCACCACCATGAGGTAGTCGCCCCCCGTAAGCTCATCCTCCCGTGAGAGGATGCGGTTTCGGATCTGCTGGTTATAATTATTGGCGTTCCGGTTTGACCGGCATACGACCAGGGTATTATCCATCCCGAACTTGCTGTAAGCATAGTGAAGACCTTCCGAGAGCTTCTCCCCTGTCATCTGATAGATATCGGGATAGCCGCTGACTTTGAGTCGCGGGAACTCCGCCTTTCCGGTCCGGATCAGCTCCCGCAAATTGGTGGCATTGTAGAGGATACCGGAGAGCTTCTGCTGCCTGACCACGTCGGTCATTTCATGATAGTGCACGTGAAGCCCAAAGGCATCTCTGAGCAGTGCGGGATCAAGCGCGGGACTCGCGTCGGAGCCCACCGGCGGTAGCTGGGCGGTGTCGCCCACCAGCATGAGCTTGCAGTTCTTCCCCTGGTAAACATAAGAGATAAGGTCCTGAAGGAGGCCGTGTTTGCCGAAGCCACCCTCCTCGTTGGAGATCATGGACGACTCGTCGACAATAAAGATCGTATCCTCGGCTATGTTATGACCGAGCACAAAGTCCATTTCCAGCGTAGCAGCATTCTTCTTCCGGTAGATCTTCTTATGGATGGTGAATGCCTTTCGGCCGGAATAGTTGCTGATGACCTTCGCTGCGCGCCCTGTAGGGGCCATCAGGGAGGATTTGAGTTTCAGGCGCGGAAAGATCCTGACCAGGGATCCGATGATGGTGGTTTTACCCGTTCCGGCGTAGCCCCGCATAACAAAGCATGCTCTGGGATCTTCGGAGTTCAGAAACCGCTCCAGCTTCTGGAAAACTTCCAGTTGCTGACTGGTGGGATTGAGGCCGAAGTTTTGGTTCAGCAGATCACTTACCTTCATATTGAGATGCAAAAATGCAAATTCCTTCTAAAAAACAGTTAGTTTTGCCGTAATGAACAATGTCGGAACCCTTCATCTGAAAGATAAAGCCTACTTGCCGGAACAGGCAGGTTTGTGTGAGTTGCTCATCAAGCATAACAAACATAAACTTTCATACGCTATCAGGAATATACAGACAAACGAGCTGTATGTTATTTATGATGCGGTTCTTTCGGCCCCGATGGAAGAGACTTTGGCGGGACTGGCGGCTCAGAATGCCTACCTGAACCAGCGTTTCGGCCGGGTAAAGGTTAGTTCTGAAACGTTCAATTTTGTTTTTATTCCTGCAGAGCTATATGCCGAAACCTCATCATCCAGCTTTAAGAACTTTGTGCAGAGTACGAAACCGGCCAGTACGCTTACCAACAGCATGCTGGAGGGCAAGGTTCATGCGATCAGCGCTGTAGAAGATGCAGTTATATCGCCTTTGAAGAAGATGTTTCCTGATGCGGTGATTTATTCACAGTCGGAGGCCCTTATTGAAAGCGCCCTGAATGGGGCGGCAGCTGAGGGCATGAAGGTCATCATCCAGTTTAATTCAGGAACCTTCGAGATGGTAGTTGTAGCAAACGGCGAGTTTGTTTTCTACAATATTTTCTCTTTTGAGAATGCCGATGACTTCAATTACTACCTGCTATTGGTTAAAGAGCAGTTTGAGCTTCATCCAGACACACCGGTGCTACTGGCGGGCGAGATTGAGAAGTACAGCGAACTATACAGAAGGATTGCCCGTTATTTTCAGCATATCCGCTTCAGCGACAGTACCGCGCTGGTGAAGCATCCCGACTCCTTTAAGTTGCTGCCATCGCACCAATTCTTTTCATTACTTAGTATGAGCTTATGCGAATAATCAGTGGAAAACTAAAGGGCCTGCGCCTGAATCCGCCGCCCGGATTACCCGTGCGACCAACGAAGGATATGGCAAAGGAAGCCCTGTTTAACATATTGCATAACCAGTATGACCTGGAGGAGCTGAAAGTACTGGATCTCTTTAGCGGGACAGGTAGTGTGTCGGTGGAGTTTGCTTCGCGGGGAGCACAGGATATTGTATCTGTAGATCTGGACCGGGGATGCTATAATTTCCTGAACTCGGTTGTGAAGCAGTATTCCCTTGACGCCATCAAACCACAGCGGGGCGACGTGATCCGATACCTACGAGAGGAAACGGATAAGTATGACCTGATATTTGCTGACCCTCCTTATGATATACCCGAGATTCCGCTTATTCCTCAGCTTGTCTTTGAGCGGGAGTTACTGAACCCCGGAGGTGTACTGATTGTGGAACACCACACGATGAAACGACTGGATGATCATCCTAACTTTGTTGAACAGCGGAAGTACGGATATTCATCGTTTAGCTTTTTTGAACTAAAAGAATCGGAATAAACATACTCTGTATCACGCATGAAGATAGCTATTTTCCCCGGGTCATTCGATCCGATTACCATTGCCCACGTCGATATCGTCAAAAGATCAGTTTCGCTGTTTGACAAGGTGGTTATCGGGATAGGAAAGAACAGCACCAAGAACTCATTTCTTAGTCCGGAGACCCGCATCCAGATGATGGAAGCCGTCTTTGCAGACGAGCCAAAGATCGAGGTCACCTCATACGAAGGGCTGACGATCAACTTCTGCAAGGAGGTTGGCGCCTTATATATGCTGAGGGGGATCCGTACGGTATCCGATTTTGAATATGAAAAGGCTATTGCACAGATGAACCATGAACTGGAACCCGGTATTGAGAGCATTTTCATCCTCAGCAATCCGGGTTATTCGTCCATCAGTTCCACTATCGTGCGTGACATCCTGAGACATCACGGCGATATCAGCAAGTTTGTGCCCAAGGAGGCTCTGCGCTTCCTATAATTTTACGGCAAGCAGTTCGAGAATATTATTGATCGTCGGATAGGTATTTCCGCGGATGAGGGCAAAATCGCCTTCTGACATCCAGCGGGCATCGGTAATATCCTCCTCCAGCTGCGGGATCAGCTTTTGCTTTTTAGCTTCCATGGTGAACCAGCTGGTCTTTTTGAAGATGACCTGTCCCCGTTCTTCATACACATGCCAGGTGTTGGTAAGCTTGTCAAGGAGCCGGCCTACTTTAATGCCACACTCCTCTTCCACTTCGCGAACTGCTGCATGTTTTGTCTTTTCACCTTCGTCAAGTTTGCCTTTAGGGAGGTCCCACTTTCCTTTTCTGAAAATGAAGAGATAGTCCTGATCAGGTGTGGTTACGACGCCGCCTGCCGCTTTGATGACCTGGTATGGCTTACGTAACTTCCTGAAGTAATCGCGGGCATTGGGGACCAAAATGAGGTGAGTTTCGGGTCCGCTCTTCTTGGCTTGTTTATAAAAATCACGAAATACAAACGATTGATGATCAATATTTTGAAAATTATCAAGTCCTTTCGGGACAAATTCCGAGATGATTAAAGCTGTTTCGTTAATATAAATTCTATACATTTGTGTCATGATCAACAAAAGTGAGATTGAGCAGAAAGTTGCCGAATTTTTGTTACAAATAAAAGCAATAAAACTTCAACCTACCAAACCATTTACCTGGGCTTCTGGATTAAAATCACCTATTTACTGTGATAATCGTATAACACTTTCATATCCAGCGATTAGAACTTACATCCGTCAAAACCTTTCTGCGTTGATTCAGGAAGAGTTCGGATCTGTAGGCGTCATTTGCGGAGTTGCTACTGCCGGGATTCCGCAGGGTGCACTTGTTGCACAGGATCTTGGACTGCCATTTGCGTACGTTCGCTCTAAAGCGAAAGATCATGGTACGGGAAGCCTCATTGAGGGTGAAGTACATGAAGGTCAGCGTGTGGTACTTGTTGAAGATCTGATCTCTACCGGAAAAAGCAGCATTCAGGCTGTTGAAGCTTTGCGTGCCGCAGGTGCAGATGTAGCCGGAATTGTAGCCATATTCAGCTATGGATTACCTGAAGCTACTGAAAACTTCAAGAATGCCAAATGCCGTTTTTCTACGCTTTCCAATTATAATGCTTTGATCGAATATGCATCGGAACATCGTTTTATAACAAAAGAGGATGTTGAACTGTTAAGAAGATGGAGAGACAATCCCGTTGAATGGAGTGAGTCTGCATCTGATTTATCTTAATACCTATGACAGTATTCGAAAGTAAAGAAAGTATCAATAAGCCTGTAGACGAAGTATATACTTTCCTAGCCGACTTTAATAATCATGAGCAGCTGATGCCTGAGATGATCTCAGAATGGCGCTCCAATACGGATGAAGCAAGCTTTTCGATCCAGAACATGGCCAAGCTGGCCCTTAAGATCTCTAACAGGATTGCCAATACGAGCGTGATCATCGTTCCTGGCTCTCAGGTTCCCTTCCATGTGGAGATGAGATGGCTGGTAGCCGATTTGGGCGACAATACCACGGAGGTGGTGCTTACCGTATCTGCAGAGCTCAATATGATGATGAAGATGATGGCCAGCGGCCCTCTAAAGAAACTCACTGAGCACGAGGTAACTGCATTGAAGAAGGCCTTGTCGTAGGGGTACACCGGAGGTTAAATCCTCTTGCTTGAAAGCCTTCATAGCAGACAAATCTTCATATAAGTATTTAGAAAATAGACTTTTAGTCAGCAAGAAATAATTTAAGAAGACAAAATTTCATGTCGCCAGATCCATTTAGGTTCTGGCTTTTTTTTTGTGTATAGAACCTCAAAAAGGAAGCGATATGAACTTTAACAACTATACCATAAAGGCCCAGGAAGCAGTACAGAAAGCTTCTGAGATTGCTGTTGGGAACCAGCAGCAGGCCATTGAAAATGCACACCTGCTAAAGGGTTTGTTGTTGGTGGACGAAAACGTTGTTCATTTCCTGTTGAAGAAATTAAACGTCAACGTCAACCGCCTGAACAGCATACTGGATGCAGAGATCAAGAGCTATCCAAAAGTTAGCGGAAGCAACATCTATTTATCATCAGATACAAACTCTGCTCTGCAGAAGGCGCAGTCTTACCTGAAAGAGTTCAAGGATGAATTTATATCCGTTGAGCATATCCTGCTGGGAATCCTGACGACTTCCGGCAAAGTGAGCTCTATCCTTAAAGATTCGGGCGTTACTGAGAAGGATCTCAAGAAAGCGATTGTAGACCTGCGGGGAGACAGCAAGGTGACGGACCAGAATGCGGAAGCGACATTTAACGCGCTGAATAAATATGCCCGCAACCTGAATGAATATGCGGAGTCGGGCAAGCTTGACCCTGTAATCGGTCGTGATGAAGAGATCAGGCGCGTGATCCAGATCCTGTCCCGCCGTACGAAAAACAACCCGATTCTGATTGGTGAGCCGGGTGTTGGTAAGACCGCAATTGCGGAAGGAATCGCCTTCCGGATTATCAAAGGCGACGTACCTGAGAACCTGAAGTCGAAGACTGTCTTTTCCCTGGATATGGGGGCCCTGGTAGCAGGTGCGAAATATAAGGGAGAATTTGAAGAGCGTTTGAAGGCGGTAATCAAGGAAGTAACACAAAGCGATGGTGAGATCGTGATGTTCATCGACGAGATCCATACGCTGGTTGGTGCCGGTGGTGGTGAAGGTGCGATGGATGCGGCGAACATCCTGAAACCTGCTCTTGCCCGTGGTGAGCTGCGTGCAATCGGTGCGACTACGCTGAACGAATACCAGAAATATATTGAGAAAGACAAGGCCCTGGAACGTCGTTTCCAGAAGGTGACTGTGGATGAACCAGATACACAGGATGCTATATCCATCCTTCGTGGACTAAAGGAACGTTATGAAACCCACCACAAGGTGCGGATTAAGGATGAGGCGATCATTGCTGCCGTGGAGCTTTCGCAACGCTATATATCAGACCGGTTCTTACCGGATAAGGCCATTGACCTGATGGACGAGGCGGCATCTAAACTTCGTCTGGAGATGGACTCCGTGCCTGAAGCAGTGGATGAGCTGGAGCGACGCATTATGCAGCTGGAGATTGAGCGCGAAGCGATCAAGCGGGAAAATGACGAGAAGAAGGTACAGGAGCTGAGTGAGGAGATTGCGAACCTCTCTGCTGATCGTGATTCCCTCAGGGCAGCATGGCAGGGCGAAAAAGATCTGGTAGACGGCATCAACAGCCTGGTTGAGCAGATTGAGAACTATAAACTGGAGGCAGAACAGGCAGAGAGGGCCGGCGACTATGGGCGCGTGGCAGAAATCCGCTACGGTAAGATCAAAGAAGCTCAGGACAAGGTGGAAAGCCTGAAGGCGGAGCTGGCTGAGAAGCAGACTGATAGCCGTATGCTGAAGGAAGAAGTGACATCTGAAGATATAGCAGGCGTTGTTTCTCGCTGGACCGGTATCCCTGTGGTGAAAATGATCCAGAGTGAGCGTGTGAAGCTCCTGCATCTGGAGGAAGAACTGCATAAACGTGTGGCGGGACAGAATGAGGCAATTGAAGCGATATCAGATGCGATCCGCCGCTCACGTGCAGGCTTGCAGGATAAGCGTAAGCCGATCGGTTCATTTATCTTCCTGGGTACGACCGGGGTAGGTAAAACTGAGCTGGCGAAAGCCCTTGCTGAGTTCCTGTTTAATGATGAATCATCTATGGTGCGTATCGACATGAGTGAGTACCAGGAAAGACATGCCGTATCGAGACTGATCGGTGCGCCTCCGGGATATGTGGGTTACGATGAAGGCGGTCAGCTGACTGAAGCGGTAAGACGCAAACCTTATAGCGTAATCCTGCTGGATGAGATTGAGAAGGCACACCCGGACGTGTTCAATATTCTGCTTCAGGTGCTGGACGATGGGCGCTTAACCGATAACAAGGGACGTGTGGTGAACTTTAAGAATACGATCATCATCATGACCTCCAACATTGGCTCTCATTTGATCCAGGAGAACTTCAGCACACTGATTGATACGAACAGGGACGAGATTGTGGCGAAGACCAAGAACCAGATTTTTGAATTGTTGAAGCAGACGATCCGTCCGGAATTCCTCAACAGAATCGATGAGTTGATCATGTTCACTCCGCTTGACAGAAGTGAGCTACGCGATATCGTGACACTGCAGTTCAGGCATGTTCAGCAGACGCTTGCAGAGATGGGTGTTGAGATTGAAGCCTCTGAAGAGGCACTCGACTGGCTGGCACAGTTGGGTTATGACCCGCAGTTTGGGGCCCGTCCGCTGAAGAGGGTTATTCAGAAGCGTATTTTAAATGAGCTATCGAAAGAGATCCTGGCCGGCAAGATTGATAAAGACAGCCACATTGTGTTAGATGTGTTTGATCAGAAATTTGTTTTTCTGAACAAGGCCTCTCTGGAGGAACATAGTCCTGCACATTAAAGGCATCAAGCCGCCCAGCATGTGGGGTGCTGAAGGAAATTTCCTTTGAGCGCGCCACAGCTTTGAAGGCTGATATTTATACAGAGGCTATCATGAGGTGGATGTTTCATATTTGTGAGTATGAAACGTCGACGCCATGATAGCCTTTTTTATTTTAATTGATCAGGTGGAGCACTTCGCTGATAGGCTGATCGGAATCAATCAGAATACCAGTTAATCCGGCTGCTTCCCCGGCGATGACATCACGTTCGCGATCGCCGATGAAATAAGACCTGGAAGCATCGACATTAAACCTGGCAACACCTTTTTCGAGCATCAGGGATCCCGGCTTTCTGCAGAGGCAACGGCCATTATAATCGGGATGGTGCCTGCAATAATAGATCTCGGTGAGGTGTATTCCATGAGCTTCATAAGTAGCGCGGAGATGATCATGCATCTGCCCAAGGGTCTCTTCTGAGTACCAGCCTTTGGCGGTTCCACCCTGATTGGTAATTACAATAAGTAAGTATCCCCTGTCTTGCAATGCCTTGAGTGGTGCGAAGTTGTGTTCGAGCACATGAAAGTCTTCCAGCTTGCAGACGTAATCACCTAATTCTTTATTTAGTACGCCGTCGCGATCAAGAAAGACAGCCTTATTTTTTTCCATTGCCCCAAAACTACGATTCCTTTCTATTTTGCCCCAATAAGATTTGCTATTGGTGACCTGCTGACAAATCCGCTTGCAGTCTCGCCTTATGCACAGGCAAAATATTTTTAATTTATAATCAATCTTTATTCGCATAGTATGGGGGTTTAAAGGGTGTTTTTTAATGAAGACCGTGCGGTTCCCTTCAAAATGGGGCTTTGATAGGTGTTTAAACGCTTGACTGTCACTATACTTTTCTATTGATTTGTTTAATAAACCTAATATTATGAAAAGAACCTTACACCTTGGCTTCATGGCCATTCTCTTGACTTTCATGTCATGCGAGCAGCAGGCGGACCCTTCGCAGAAACAATTTTTGGTGCGGCTAAAGGAAACTCAGGACACTGTCAATATTTTTCAGAATAAGGAAATACTGAAGAACAGGGTTATTACGAACCTGAACAAGTATGTTCGGGATCATGCACTGACCTTCCAGAACTGGACCTTTCAAGTAGAGGGCATTGGAGCAGACAAACTGGATTTAAAAAGTGCAGGAGCTGGTGATTCGACTATTTATGGCGTGAGGTTTGCCTTGCTCATTCCTCAGGACGCGGCACTAAAAGATGCAATTGCCAAGTTGAAGGTGGGTGACAAGATCGCGGTAAACGGTGAAATGGCGATGAAGACGAAAGATGGAAAAGTTTCGATGAACAGCTATTTTGAGTCTGACTCATCAAAATTCATTAAGCTGACACCAACAGCGTTGAAGTAATAAGACAAAAAAAAGGCGGTTTAGTGAATAAACCGCCTTTTCTGTTAATATTTACAGGCCTCTCAACCAGTCAACTACTTCGTCTCTGGTTTTTCCTGTTTTGGTTTGAAGTCGTCCATACAGTTCGTCTTCCTGACCTTCCTGATACGTAAGATCATCGTCGGTCAGATCGCCATATGCCTGTTTAACTTTTCCTTTTATTTCGTTCCACTTTCCTTTTAATTCTAGCTTGTCCATGATATATGTTTTTATAGATATCAGTACAACAGGCTGAATGAGAAATTGTTCTTTAAGTTCTAAAGAGCTCCCAGTCTGATATCTTCGACTACTGCCGGATCAAGCAGTGTACTGGTATCGCCCAGATTACCTGTTTCGCCCTCTGCGATCTTACGAAGGATCCTTCTCATAATCTTCCCTGAACGCGTTTTTGGCAGTCCGGATACAAACTGAATCTTATCAGGTTTTGCGATGGCGCCGATAAGACGGGTAACGGTTTTAAGGATATCCCTACCGACCAGCTCCCTGTCGTTATGTGTGGAGTTGCCCAGGATAACGTAGGCGTAGATACCCTGGCCCTTGATGGCGTGAGGATAGCCGACAACGGCACTTTCTACCACGTCAGCGTGCATGTTAATGGCATTCTCGACTTCAGCGGTGCCGATACGGTGGCCGGAGACATTGAGCACGTCATCTACACGACCGGTAATTTTGTAGTAGCCGTCCTGATCTCTCAGGCAGCCATCACCGGTAAAGTACATGTTGGGATAGGCCGAAAAGTAGGTTTGCCTGCAGCGCTCGTGATCTCCATAGGTGGTCCGCAGCATTCCTGGCCACGGATATTTAATACAGAGATTTCCACTCACGCCGTTACCGAAGATTTCTGCTCCGTTTTCGTCGACCAGGCAAGGCTGGATACCAGGCAGCGGCAATGTGGCATAACCGGGCTTTGTTGGGGTAATACCTGCGATGGGACTGATCATGATGCCACCGGTTTCTGTTTGCCACCAGGTGTCTGCAATCGGTGCCTTTCCCTTGCCGATCTTCTCATCAAACCAATGCCATGCTTCTTCATTGATGGGCTCCCCTACTGATCCAAGCTTGTTGATGGAACTCAGATCTTTGCCGTTGAGCACATCATCGCCAAAGCTCATGAGCGACCGGATAGCCGTTGGAGCAGTGTATAGGATATTCACTTTGTATTCCTCTACAATATTCCAGAAGCGATCGGGGCCGGGCCACGTGGGAACGCCTTCGAACAGCAGCGAGGTAGCTCCCTGACTAAGGGGCCCGTACACAATGTAAGTATGGCCTGTGATCCAGCCGATATCGGCGGTACAGAAGTAGATCTCCTCAGGCTGGTACTGGAACACGTTGGCAAATGTATAGCCGGCGTAAACCATGTAGCCGCCGCAGGTGTGTACAATACCTTTCGGCTTTCCGGTAGATCCGGAGGTGTAGAGGATGAAGAGCACATCTTCGGCATCCATTTCTTCGGCAGGACAGTCGGGGTTTCCCTGTGTCTCCACTTTCTTTATCTCGTCTTCCCACCAAACATCACGTCCTTTGATCATGGAGACGGCAGTGCGGCTGCGGGTCAGTACAATGACGCGGGAGACGCTGCGGCATTGTACCAGGGCATCGTCTATCACTTCTTTCAGTGGTATGTCTTTGGCGCCTCTAAAGCCGCCATCAGCGGTGATGACGACAGAACAGGTTGCGTCATTGATCCGGTCTGCTATTGACTGTGCGGAGAAGCCTCCGAAAATAACGGAGTGTACTGCACCGACACGGGCACAGGCCAGTGTAGCTATGGCGAGTTCAGGGACCATGGGCAGATAAATGCAGACGCGGTCGCCCTTCTTTACACCATTATTTTTCAACACATTAGCGAATTGACACACCTTATCATGCAACTGCTTGTAAGTCAGAATGCGATGTGCTTCTTCCGGGTCGTTAGGCTCCCAGATGATCGCCGGCTTGTCACCGTTATGCTCCAGGTGCCTGTCGAGGCAGTTCTCTGTAATGTTCAGTTTTGCTCCTTCGAACCATTTGATCTCCGGGTCGCGGAAGTTCCAGTTGACGACATTGTCCCATTTCTTCCGCCATTGGAAGTTCTCGGCTATCTGCGCCCAGAACTCTTCCGGTTGTTTTACACTGTAGTCATAAACTTCCTTGTAATTCTCAAAAGAAGAAATTTTTAGTTCTCTCATTATAAATTGGTATCTGTATGAATGTTTCAAAAATTAGTGGATTTCGCGCCTGTATTCCCCCCTGAAGGCGTAGTATCCAAATAGTATGAAGCCGATCAGTATCGGGATAAAAATCGTCACGATTACAATCCAGAAAACATAATCTTCTGCGTTTGCCCCTGTTGAACTCAGTGACACGGCAGCTTTGTAAAACAGGTATATTCCTAATATAACGCCTAATAGCAGCCATACTATGCCGAGGTTTTTACGTAGTGAGTTCATCTTAGTCGTTCGTTGTGTTGTAAGTACTTTTGTTAATATAAACCAATCCGATGATCAGGCACACGGCGGCTACGCCTATAGGATACCAGAGGCCGTCAAACGGCGTGGCTCCCGGCAGGGACGTCAGGCTGATCGCGATAAAGGGCGTAAGTCCGCCGAAAACGCCATTACCGATATGATAGGGAAGCGACATGGAAGTATAACGTATATTGGTTGGAAACAGTTCGACCAGAAATGCAGCTATCGGTCCGTAGACCATAGTTACAAAGAGAACCTGAACAAAGACGAGCGCTACGAGTATCCAGAATGAGGACATAGGTAAATTAATCTCTTTGCTTTCCACCTGTTTGCCGTCGGCCCCCGTGGTACTGATCAGTCTTTGAATGGTCCCGTCGGAGAAGTGCCGCTCGGTGGTTTGTACGACCAGATTGTTCCCCGCGTCGCTTTTAGTTGTTGTACGCTCAATCTTGTTTCCGGAGGGCACTTCGGTCTTTGTGCTAACGTCAGACAAAGCATACATCTGCTTGTAGATGGGCCTGTAGAACAATATACCGAAAAGCATACCAGCCATCATTATATTCCGCCGTCCGATTTTGTCGGACCAGCCGCCAAATACAATGAAGAAGGGCGTGGCTAGAAGAAGGCCGATGGCGATGATGTAGTTGGACTGCACGAACTCGATATTCATGGTTTTCTGAATGAATGAGAGAGCGTAAAACTGACCTGTATACCAGATGACACCCTGCCCTGCTGTAGCACCAAACAGGGCTAGCAGTACCATTTTCAGGTTTTCTTTCTTCCCGAAGGATTCTTTCAGGGGATTTTTGACGGTCTTTCCTTCTGCTTTCGCTTTGGCAAAGAGCGGCGATTCATGCATCTTCATGCGGATGACGATGGAGACGAAGACGAGTAGTGAGGACAGGATAAAGGGAATACGCCATCCCCAGCTGTTAAATGCATCGACGCCGACCACATGCCGGGCGAGAAGGATGACACCCAGGGAAAGGAAGAGCCCCATGGTAGCGGTTGTCTGAATGAAGCTGGTATAGAAGCCTCGTTTGTTGGGTGGTGCATGCTCAGCAACATAGGTGGCTGCACCGCCGTACTCTCCACCGAGGGCAAGCCCCTGAACAAGGCGCAGCAGTAGCACCAGAATAGGTGCAGCATATCCGATAGAGGCGAATCCCGGAATAAGGCCAATGGCAAAGGTGGAGCCTCCCATGAGGACCAGGGTAAGAAGAAAAGTATACTTTCTTCCGATCATGTCGCCAAGGCGGCCAAAAACGAGGGCTCCGAAGGGCCTGACGATAAATCCAGCTGCGAAAGTGGCCAGAGTGGAAAGAAAGGCAGCTGTTGGATTGTCGAGCGGAAAGAACTGGGTTGAGAGGATGGTTGCCAGACTGCCGAAGATATAAAAGTCATACCATTCGATGAGGGTTCCGACGGAGGATGCAGTTATTACACTCCACAGTTTGTTTTTGCCCTCTACCGGCGTAGAGACTTGAGTAGTGATGGCCATAAGTTGGATTAGTTTTTAGTTAGCGGCCTTAATTTAGAAATATTATGGAATAGAAAGGCTAAAAAATCGAAAAAGGTGTTGGTACAGCTATCTGCCTCACAGCCGGGTCAAGATCTACAGCAGTGTATTGAACCGCCCGCAGGAGAACATGGAGATGGCCCGGCATTGATGTCCGGGCAAGGCATGAAATGCAGAGGCAGCCTGGTTTGACGAAGGCATGTTGGGGATTCTGCTTGAGTCTTTCCAGGCAAAGGCATATTCGCTGCTCATCCACTTAAAGCCAGATGCTTCCCCTGAGCAGCGAATAAAGCACGGAGAGAGACGGGAAATCCATGTGATTAAAATAATTAGCTAAAAAGTATTGCGATTTAAAATTATTCTTATGATATTTGCAAACTCTTTAAGAGACTGATTTTTACAAAAAGATACACAACATAGTCATGTCGAGAATTTGTGATTTAACAGGAAAAATGGCAATGAAAGGTCATAACGTTTCAAACTCAAACGTTAAGACTAAGCGCAAATTTTATCCTAACCTGAAAGTAAAGAAATTTTACATTCCTGAAGAAGGCCGCTGGATTACGCTGAAAGTTTCAACTTCAGCAATCAAAACTATTAATAAGAACGGAATCAGCGCCGTGATTAATAAATTCCTTAAACAAGGATTCGTTTAATTAATTAAAAAAGAAAAAAATGGCTAAGAAAGGTAACCGTGTTCAGGTGATTTTAGAATGCACAGAACACAAGGCTAGTGGCGAACCTGGGATGTCTCGTTATATCACCAATAAAAACAAAAAGAACACTACTGAGCGTTTGGAGTTGAAGAAATTCAATCCTTTCCTGAAGAAAGTAACTGTTCACAAAGAAATTAAATAATTCAGGCTCATACCTAATTAAAATATAAAGAGATGGCAAAGAAAGTAGTTGCAACCCTGAAAACAGGAAAAGGCAAAGAATATTCTAAAGTGATCACGATGGTTAAGTCTGACAAAACCGGCGCTTACACTTTTAGAGAGATCATTGCACATAACGACCACGTTAAAGACGCTATTGCTGAAGCTAAAAAAGCTTAGTGATCATATTCCTTTAAAAATATTAAGGAGCCGTCCCGATATACATCAGGAGGGCTTTTTTTGTATAGTCAGCATATTACATCACAATGGGATTATTCGATTTTTTTAAAAAGAAGGAAGCTAGCCCTGTTCAGCAGGAGGCCCTGGACAAGGGTTTAGAAAAAACCAAAGATGGCTTGTTCTCCAAACTGACAAAGGCAGTTATGGGGAAATCGACCGTTGACGATGAGGTTCTCGATAATCTGGAGGAAATTCTCGTGACCTCTGATGTAGGTGTAGCTACCACGCTGAAAATCATTGATCGTATACAGGAGCGCGTGGCCAGGGATAAGTTCTTTGGCACCTCTGAACTCAACAACCTTTTGAAGGATGAGATTCAGCAGCTTTTAGCAGAGAACAACAGCAACGATTTCGATAAATTCGAGTACGGAAACCACAAGCCTTACGTCATTATGGTAGTGGGTGTAAATGGTGTTGGAAAGACCACAACGATTGGCAAGCTGGCTCACCAGTTGAAGCAGGCGGGCAACAAGGTTGTTCTTGGCGCCGCTGATACCTTCAGGGCTGCGGCTGTTGATCAGTTGAAGCTGTGGGGTGAGCGGGTTGGTGTACGGGTTGTGGCGCAGGCAATGGGTTCTGACCCTGCCTCCGTAGCATACGATACCATCCACTCTGCTGTTTCTAACGGCGAAGATGTTGCGATTATAGATACAGCGGGAAGGCTGCACAATAAAGTGGCTTTGATGAACGAGCTTACCAAGATCAAAACTGTTATGCAAAAGGTAGTTCCCGGGGCTCCTCATGAAATATTGCTGGTACTGGATGCTTCGACGGGACAAAATGCGATTGAGCAGTGCAAACAGTTTACGCAAGCGACTGACGTGAATGCTTTGGCACTGACCAAGCTCGACGGCACAGCGAAAGGCGGTGTTGTGATCGGGATTTCTGATCAGTTCAAGATCCCTGTGAAATACATTGGTGTTGGTGAAGGGATCAGTGACCTTCAGCTTTTTGATAGGAAAGAATTTGTGAATAGCCTCTTTAAATAGGCGGCTTAGATGGGAATGGAATGTTAACAAACAGTGCAAAAAAGAGAGAGCCAGTTAAGAAGCCCAAGGTAAATGTAATTACCCTGGGTTGTTCTAAAAATATATACGATTCGGAAGTTCTGATGGGCCAGCTGCGTGGAAACATGATAGATGTTGTTCATGAGGCTGATACCGTTGCCAAGGACGATATTATCGTAATCAATACCTGCGGTTTTATCGACAATGCCAAGCAGGAGTCTATTGACACCATCCTTCAATACAGCGAGCTGAAGGAACAGGGTAAAGTGGGGAAAGTGATTGTTACCGGCTGCCTTTCTGAAAGGTATAAGCCGGAATTAGAGTCGGAGATTACGAACGTGGATGCCTACTTCGGCACCAATGATCTGCAGAATATCCTGACTAACCTGGGTGCTGATTACAAATATGAGCTCCTGGGAGAACGATTACTCACTACTCCATCGCACTTCGCCTATTTCAAGATTGCGGAAGGCTGCAACCGCCCCTGCTCATTTTGTGCTATCCCTCTGATGAGAGGAAAGCATGTGTCCAAATCAATTGATGATCTGGTAAACGAAGCGAAAGGGCTTGTAAGAAACGGAACAAAGGAGCTTATCCTGATTGCTCAGGACCTGACTTACTACGGACTGGATCTGTATGGAAAACGTAATCTGGATGAATTACTTCGCAATCTTTCGGATGTTGCGGGAGTGGAATGGATCCGATTACAATATGCTTATCCATCCGGATTCCCGATGGAGATCCTGGATGTAATGAATGAGCGGGATAACATCTGCAAGTACCTGGATATGCCTCTTCAGCACATCAGTGACCCGATGCTGAAATCTATGCGTCGTGGAATCACCAAGCAGAAGACCATTGACCTTGTTAATTCTATCCGTGATAAAGTGCCTGATATTGCTTTGAGGACGACTTTGATCTGCGGTTATCCCGGTGAAACCGAGTCTGATTTTATGGAGATGAGGGATTGGGTAGAAGAAACTCGTTTCGACAGACTGGGTTGCTTTACCTATTCACATGAGGAAAAGACTCATGCCCATTCTCTGATCGACGATGTCCCGGATGAAGTGAAGGAACAAAGGGTTGAAGAGATCATGAACGTCCAGCAGGAGATTTCTTTCGAGAAGAACCAGGAGAAGGTTGGAAAAACATTTAAGGTCCTGATCGACAAAAAAGAAGGAGATTACTTCGTCGGGCGTACAGAATACGACTCTCCTGAGGTTGATAATGAGGTTCTGCTCCATGCTTCGACCAATTACGCAACTGCCGGAAGCTTTGTGAACGTAAATATTGAGCGAGCTGAAGATTTCGATTTGTATGGACAAATTGTCAAATAAATGATTAGAATTAGGGGAGTTGAAAAATTCCCCTAATTTCGTAAACGATGAAAGCAACCTACATCGATTATAACGAAACAAATAGTTTTTCATCCACGGCCCTGAGCTATCTGGCCCAGGATCCAAGACTCAAACCTTTTGTATCTTATTTTCCAACCCTGGAAAACTTTGGAAGGCTTATAGCTGAGAAAAAGATAAGTGCAGACCGGCAGATTCTTCATGACGTTCTGCTAAAACAGTACGTGGAAGCAGTTCCTGCTCTGCATGAAAAAGTTGACAGCAATATCAAGCTGCTGCTAAAAGACAGCACGTATACCGTGACCACCGGTCATCAGCTGAATATCTTCACAGGACCGCTTTATTTTATCTATAAGATTGTAACTGCGATAAATCTTGCCACTGAACTAAAGGCACAGTATCCGGAAAAGGATTTCGTCCCTGTATACTGGATGGCTTCTGAAGATCATGACTTTGCTGAAATCAACCATGTAAAACTCTTTGGCAACAAGGTTTCATGGGATACGCAAGCCAGCGGAGCCACCGGGCGTCTCGATCCGGCATCAATAGATGAAGCACTGCGGACCTATTGCAATTCCCTCGGAATTTCTGAAAATGCTGAGCGTCTGACATCTGTCGTCCGTGATGCTTACCTGGGACAGAAGACGCTGGCTTCAGCTACCCGTCATCTTGTAAACGCCTTATTTGAGGAATATGGTGTGGTTATCGTGGATGCAGACGACGCAAATCTCAAACGTCAGTTCGCTTCGATCATCGAAGAAGACATTCTGAATAAGAAAAGCTATGAGGCCATAACAAAGGCAAGTAAAGAGCTTAAAGATGCCGGCTTTGACCCTCAGGTAAACAGCAGAGACATCAATTTCTTCTATATGAAAGATGCGATGCGTGAGCGAATTACAGAGAACAACGGCTTATATTACGTCCTGAATTCGGAACTTCAGTTTACACCGGAAGAGCTGCAGGCAGAGATCCGGTCTTTTCCAGAGCGATTTAGTCCTAATGTGGTCATGAGACCGTTATATCAGGAGGTTATTCTTCCTAATCTGGCTTATATAGGAGGAGGTGCAGAACTGGTCTATTGGCTACAATTGAAGCAGAATTTTGAGCAGTTTCATGTTGACTTCCCCATTCTTCTTTTAAGAAATTCGGCCATGCTGGTTGACGACTCCTTCAGCAGCAAATTATGCCGCCTACAGATTCAACCGAAGGTTATCTTCAATGATACAGAGGCGATCAAAAGAGAGTGGGTTGTGAAAAATAGCCGCAATTCACTGTCGCTTCAGGATGAAGTCAAAGAATTTAGTGCACTTTTCGAAAAGCTAAAGCTCCGGGCTTGTAAAATAGATCCTACTCTGGTGGCGAGTACCGAGGCTATTAAAGCACGGCTCGGGCACGCGCTTCAAAACCTTGAGAAGAAGCTGATTAAGGCTGAAAAAAGGAACTACGAGGATACGCTGCAGCAAATCGACAGCTTGAAGCAAAAATACTTCCCCGGAGGAGGCTTGCAGGAGCGTGCCGAAAACTTAGGAATCTACTTTGTTCGCTATGGAGATACCTTTATTGCTGAACTGGTACGTCATTTCAGGCCGCTGGATTTCAAATTCACCATTCTTGAACCTTAACTATGAGTTCTCATATTTTTCAGGAAGCTAAATTAAGGGCTTTCACCAAGTCTGTATTTCTTAAGATGGGCTGCAGCGAAGAACATGCTGCTTTGGCGACCGACGTGTTAATTGCCTCCGACCTGCGGGGTATTGACTCTCACGGTGTGGCTCGTCTAAGCGGCTATATTCGTCTCTGGAAGAAGAATAGAATAAACCCTACTCCTAACATCAGGATCATTCACGAAACCGCCAGTACTGCTACAGTCGACGGCGATGGTGGCTTGGGTCTGGTTGTCGCGCCCTTTGCCATGCAAATAGCGATGGAAAAGGCTGAGAAATATGGCTCGGGTTGGGTTTCTGTAAAGAACTCAAATCACTTCGGGATTGCCGGGTACCATGCCATGCAAGCTGTGAGTCGGGACATGATCGGGATAGCTATGACGAATGCGAGTCCGCTCGTTGCACCGACCTTCACTACTGAACGTTTATTGGGAACTAACCCGATGTGTTACGCATTTCCGGCTGGCAAATACCCTCCTGTTGTCGTGGATATGGCCACTGCCGCTGCTGCTAACGGAAAGTTGGAAATAGCACAGAGAGAAGGTAAGAGTATACCGGAGGGTTGGGTACAAACCAGCAGCGGTAGTACAACAACTGACGCGCACGCATTGAAAGGAGGAGGCTCCCTCCTGCCTTTAGGGAGCGATCGCGAACACGGAAGTCATAAAGGATTCGGACTAAGCGCGACGGTGGACATTCTTACGTCAATTTTGTCGGGTGCGAACTATGGTCCATGGGTACCACCCTTCGTGGCCTTTTTAGACCCGCTTCCGAACCTTCCAGGCGAAGGTATTGGTCATTTCCATGGGGCAATGCGCATTGATGGTTTCCGGCCAGCAGAGGACTTTAAGAGCCATATGGATAATTGGATAGAACGCTTTAAAGCTGCAAAACCAATAGATCCCGAGCAACCACTCGTTATTCCGGGAGAGCCCGAGACTGAAGCTGAAGCAATACGTAAGGTCTCTGGAATCCCACTTTCACTGCCAGTGGTTAAGGATCTGGAGGAGCTTGCGGACATGCTTCAGATAGAAAGATTAGCTTAGGAGCACAGGAGACCTATATAGAAATAGAAAAAGGCCGGGATCAATGATCCCGGCCTTTTTCTATTTCTATATTTAAATCAACTTTATTTTATCCCCATGAACAGCCTTTCCCAGCGAATCTTACTCAAGAAACTACCGCGTTCATTCCAGCTCATCCAAACGAAAAGGGCTTTTCCGACAATATGATCTTCGGGAACAAACCCCCAGAAACGTGAGTCCAGTGAATTGTCGCGATTATCACCCATCATCCAATAATAGTTCATCTTAAAGGTATAGGATGTTGCTGGCTGACCATTTATCAGCATCGTGTTCTCGTCCTTTACCGCAATCGTGTTACCCTCATAAACTTCAATAGCTCTTCGGTAGATAGGAATAGTTGTACTGTCTAGCTTGACGGTCCAGCCTTTTTTGGGGATAATCACCGGACCGAAATTGTCTATGTTCCACATAAAGTGCGGATCCTTTGGAAACACTTCTGTATCAACAACTGAGGCCGGTTGGATATAAGGCTTAACTTCCCTTACATTCGCCCAACCCTTGATTTCTGCCGCCTGCTCTTCAGTCATATTGAAAAGGTACTCAACCTCAGATTGGCGTTGAGCGTCGATGTTCATATCTATAAGACGCTGCGGGTTGAAATCGGTTCCATCAGACACTACTACATGATATTTCTGACCAAATTCGGGGTTAACCCCTTTTTTGCCATTAACATACACCTGAGCGTTTATGATACGAATGGTATCCCCTCCTATTCCAATACATCGTTTGATATAGTTTTCACGTTTGTCAACAGGACGAAAGAAAGGAGAATCAGCCTCCATCGGGAAGTTGAATACCACCACATCGTTCCGCTCGATATCTTCAAGAGCAGGTAGTCTGTGGTAATCTATCTTCAGGCCTTCCCAATAAGCTTTCGTACCAGTAAGGGGCATCGAATGATGAGCAAAAGGAAAAGCGATAGGTGTCATTGGCACGCGTGCTCCATAATTCACCTTACTCACAAAAAGGAAATCACCTATCAACAGGGATTTCTCCATTGATCCCGTAGGGATGGTATATGCCTCCAATAAAAAGCTTCTGATAAGGGTAGCCGCTACTACAGCGAAGATGATAGCGTCTCCCCATTCCCGGGCAGCTGATTTCTTATACGGGTATTTCTCGCGAAATCCCTGCGAGGCTGATGGCCCAAGGTATACCACGTTCTTGTCAAATCCCCAGGCTGGAAATACTATACATGGAAGAACGACAGCTGCTGCGTGAGATAAAAAGGAATTCTTTCCGTAGCTCTTCGCAAAATCAACTGCAAGTCCCAACCAAACGATAAGGTTTATAACTGGAATCACAAGCAGAATAATCCACCATAATGGTCTGCCAGTGATTCTCAACATAACCACCATATTGTAAATAGGAATAAGAGCTTCCCAACCCTTACGACCGGCTTTTTCAAACAACTTCCACATTCCGACGAGAGTCAGAACGACAAAAATTATTGTAAATAACCATAGTCCAGTATTTTCCATAAAATGTCTTTTAATTATTAAAATCAAATATGTTCTCGACCGAGTAGAAGCCCTTTCTTCCTTTCAACCATTCGGCCGCAATAACAGCACCGAGTGCAAACCCTGCACGGCTATGCGCAGTATGCTTAAATTCAATCTCATCTACTTCCGAACTGTAGATCACCGTGTGCGTTCCGGGCACATCTTCTATTCTTAGCGATTCAATTAACAGTTGATCTGGCTTATTCACTACCTCCTCACCATCATCAACTAAATTATTAACCCATTCCGTCTTCCTATCTAAGCCCTCTAAAATCCCTTCAGCGATAGTGATCGCAGTTCCGCTTGGAGAATCCAGTTTCTGCGTATGATGAATCTCTTCTACCTGAGCTTCATACTGATGGTATGGATTCATCACTTTAGCAAGCATTCTATTCACATGGAAGAAAATATTAACTCCAATACTAAAGTTAGAGCCATAAAGTAGGGTATTGTTACTCTCAATACATCTATCTTTCACATTTTGCAGTTGCCCATACCAACCAGTAGTACCTACTACCAGCGGCAAACGAGCTTGAAAGCACATGTCAATGTTCCTCATAACGGAGTCCGGAGTACTAAAGTCGATAGCCACATCTGCCTTCTCAAGATTTTCGAGAGTTAATTGGTCCAGACTATTTTCGTCAATTCTGAGTACAATTTCGTGGTTGCGATTTTGAGCGAATTGCTCAATAATTCGACCCATCTTGCCATAACCTAAAAGGGCTATCTTCATTAGAGTATAGTTTATTTATTCGAATCAAAGGGCTAAAGATATCTTTATTCCGGGCACCGGAACAAGGGACGCATGCGTTGGCAAACTTTGTAAAGACGGCTTTATCTTAAATGCTAATTCATCTGAGACATCCCATCTAAAAAACTTGGCGTCCACATAAGCATCAATGATATTGATTGCGTACACTCCTAGGCCGACCAAGACACTAAGATCACGGTTTCTCCTGTAAAAATCTCGTCCGCTTAATAATGCAGTTTCGTCAAGGTTGGCATACTCGGGATTATGCTCTCTAACCTCCGGAATATTACTTTTCTCGTTGTATCTCACTTGTAGCTCCGTAAGGATATCCCGGTAATATCGATGATTGAATTCAAATACGAGTGCAGTACCAACTAGCCCTCCGTAAATGAAAGGGACTTTCCACCACCTCCCGTTTTTTATCTGTCCAAGGCCAGGTAAGATTGCGGAACGCCGAGCCGCCTGTCCAGGCATCTTCTCAATTGCCAGCCTCGCTGAATCCTTCACCACTGCCGGTTTATCGCGCGTTTCACCTGCCACTCTGACAACAGTATCTTTCTTAGCTATTGTCTTTGGCTTCTTTGAGTCGGGATTTGACATAGCAGAATCTACTTTGACAACAACAGTATCCGTTTGCGAATAAACCGACCCTGTGAATGCCATGCACAATATCCAAAGCAGTATCTTATAAAAGCTCATTTACCAGTCTAATAACTCAAGTATGCGGCTCAGATCATCATCCGACATAAATGGAATCTCAATTGATCCCTTTCCTTTACCCTGAACTTTCAGTCGGACCTTCGTAGCAAACTTGGATGCCAGGTCATCCTGTATCTTCTGTAACTGAAAGGAAACAGGTTCCTTTTTTGCAGAGCCCGTCTTCTTTACTCCTGATCTTTGAATATCTCTAACCAGTTCCTCAGTCTTTCTGACAGATAAACCATTATTCAAGATCTCCTGATGAACGTACAGCTGCTTATCAACATCCTCTAAGCCCAATATAGCCTTGGCATGGCCCATTGAAACATCGTTGTCCCTTATAGAAGCCTGAATAGCGGGCGGTAAGCGCAGCAAGCGAATATAGTTAGTGACAGTCGAGCGGTTTTTACTCACGCGATCACCGAGTTCTTCCTGCTTTAAATTACATTCATCGATCATCCTTTGAAAGCTGAGCGCCACTTCAATAGCGTTCAGGTTTTCGCGCTGAATATTTTCAATCAGCGCCATTTCCAGCATCTGCTGATCATTAGCTGTACGAATGTAAGCTGGTATTTCCGTCAGTCCGGCTAATTTAGAAGCCCTCAAACGACGCTCTCCGGAAATCAGTTGGTAGGAACCCGATCCCGACTTTCTAACCGTGATGGGCTGTATTAAACCTTGAAGAGAAATAGAATCAGACAGTTCCTGCAAAGATGCCTGGTCAAATTCTGTTCTTGGCTGAAAAGGATTCACTTCTATTTGCGAAATCCTGATCTGAGAAATGTTACCCGGAGATAAATTTGATTCCGGAGCAGGAGTACGAACCGGCTGCATACGGTCATTATCGTCTAATAACGCACTTAAACCCTTACCTAAACCTGTTTTTCTTATCTGCGTCATGAATTAACTGTTGCTTTTTTTAAACCTTTACCATTGGTTAGACCATTCTTTTTGATGATCTCGCGAGCCAAATTAAGGTAATTAATCGATCCCTTACAATTCGCGTCATGCATGATCACCGAGATTCCATAGCTCGGTGCCTCGCTCAGACGTGTATTACGCTGGATAATTGTTTCAAAAACAAGTTCATTAAAGTGAACTTTAACTTCCTCTACTACCTGGTTAGAAAGCCTTAATCTCACATCATACATAGTGAGTAAGATTCCTTCGATCTCCAGATTAGGATTTAAACGCGTTTGTACGATCTTGATTGTGTTCAACAGCTTGCCTAGACCTTCAAGTGCGAAGTATTCACACTGAACCGGAATGATCACAGAATCAGCAGCCGTCAACGCGTTAATGGTAATGAGCCCCAATGATGGAGAGCAATCGATGATGATGAAATCGTAATCATCTTTCACCTTTTCCAACACAGTTCTCATTTTATACTCCCGGTCGGTCAGGTTAATCATTTCAATCTCTGCACCGACTAAATCGATATGAGCAGGTAGAAGATCCAGATTCGGTGTCTCGGTAGCCTGAATCGCGTCTCTTGGATCTACTTCATTTATGATACACTCGTATATACTTGATTTTATTGTACGTGGATCGAAGCCAATTCCAGAAGTTGAATTGGCCTGTGGGTCAGCGTCGACCAATAACGTTTTATATTCCAGCACAGCTAAACTAGCCGCAAGGTTTATGGATGATGTGGTTTTACCGACTCCCCCTTTTTGATTAGCTAAAGCTATAATCTTACTCATTCCTTGTCCTGTTTCTAACCTTATTTACTATTTTCATACTTCGGGGAATAGCCATTTAAATTACTATTTTTGCCCTCAGCCTGGTTTCATACCAATCGCCTAAGATACGAACTTTAAACAATTTAATTAGAGAGCCTACATCTCCTTTTAAACAATATTCTCCACAGATGATCACTATTATTGCCAGTACAAACCGAGCTAATAGCTATAGTCTTCAAACCGCGCAATACTACAGAAAGATGATTGCGGAAAGCGGATCAGAAGCAACGATCATGTCCCTGGATGCCCTCCCGGATGACATCATTCACGCTGACATGTACGACAAACAAAAGCCGGCAAGTTTTGAGCCCTTTCAGTCTATCATCACCGCAACCGAAAAGTTTCTGTTCGTCATTCCTGAATATAATGGCAGCTTTCCGGGAATACTCAAAGTGATGATCGACACATGCCGCTTTCCGGAAAGCTTCTATGGGAAGAAAGCCGGTCTTGTAGGCATTTCTACAGGGAAATACGGTAATATTCGGGGGCTTGATCACTTCACCGGCATTTGTCACTACCTCAACATCAACCTGCTTCCTCTGAAAATTCACATCCCCTATATTCATAAGGAACTCGACGCTGAAGGAAATTTTTTTCAGTCTGACACACTTAGATTTACCCGACAACAGATCGAGGAGTTCGTCGCGTTTTAAAATCTCCCAAGTCTAACTTTGGATCAAACCCAAAAAGCTAGTCAGCCTAGGGCTGGGAGACGATCAGCGCTTCCACACAGGCACGTACCCTTATGAGATGGTTTTTCTATATGAATGTGCTGGGAATAAACAACGATAACGGAGCTGGCTGAACAGATATTCTTAAATCTGCAGGAGCTTTTTCAACTTAGTATAGCCCGTCTTGCTGACCGGTAACTTATCACCTGTCTTTAAAATTAGTTTGTATGACTCCTTTTCATAGGGGACGAGGCCTGTGATAAATGGAACCTGAACAATAAAAGATCGATGAACACGAACGAACTGCTTTTCATCCAGATTGGTTTCAAAGAACTGCATCGTCTTATTTTTCAAGAAGGTACCATCCTTTGTGTTGATCTTGACGTAGTCGTCATAAGCTTCCAGAAAGATAATATCGGTTGATGGAATGATTTTAATCGTGCTACCCACCTTCACTACAATCCGTTCGTTATACGCAGGTGCAGCTGCGCTACTTTCCATTAAAGACTGAACGTGTTGCTTGGTCTCTTCCAAATGTTGTTTTTCAAGCCACCGGTCTACAGCCACTTTAAAACGGGCCTTAGCAAAAGGCTTCAGCAAATAGTCTACTGCATGCGTTTCAAAAGCCTTGATTGCATACTCGTCAAAAGCGGAGGTAAAGATCACAGCGGGTCGTGAATCCACCAATTCGAGCATTTCAAAGCCGGTGATCTTAGGCATCTGAATATCTAAAAAAATAAGATCCGGCTGATGCTGAGCAATCGCCTTCACGCCTTCAAAACCGTCACCGCATTCGGCAACTACCTCGATCTCGGGATAATCCTCAAGATACTCTTTGACAACCTCCCTTGCTAAAGGCTCGTCGTCTATTAAAATTGCCCTGGTCATATCTGTGGAATTCTTACTACGGTTGTAAAAATATCATTTTCTCCGCTTGTTTCAAGCAGGTCGGTGCGTGCAAAAAGTAAATAAAGGCGTCTTTTTATACCGGTGATACCGAATCCTGTACCACTCTTTGGCCTTACCGTATCAATATCGTAAGGGTTTCGAATACGAATCTCCAAATATTGATTCGCACACCTTGCTTCTATGCTGATCGTAACCTGGCCGGTCGTATCGTAGAGCCCGAATTTGATTGCATTTTCCACAAGTGGTTGTAGCAGCATAGCTGGCAACACCAATTTACCGCAATTCTCATCCCGGGTAATTTCCGTTTTAAGCCGATGTCCGAATCTAACCTTTTCGATATCCAGATAAAGCTGCAAATGCTGAAACTCCTCTTCCAGAGTCACCACCTCATTTTCCTCTTTTCTGAGAGTACCACGCAAAAAGTCGGATAGTTGATAGATCATAGTTCTAGCCTCTTCAGGCCGGCGGCCAATCAACGCACTGATAGAATTCAAACTATTGAAAAGAAAGTGAGGCTGTAATTGTTGTCTCAGGTTAAAAAGCTCCGCCTCGCGGGCAAGCTTCTCGGCATCACGTTTCCGTCGTTCATTGTCCTTCTGCTCCTGCTGAGTATAATACAACATACTGATTAGCGCAGAGCCGCATATCAGCAAAAATCCCGTACTTCCTCTCATCAGCAGCGAGCTGTTCAAAACGTCAGCATAAATCTCCTCGCCTTTCAGTATATAAAGCAGCAACCATCTCGAAAGAAAGAGCCACATACCTGCAAGAAGTGCACACCAGGCAACAATATTAAGATATTGACCTTTTCCCGGTTGATAGAAGCGGAGCGTGTTGCTCACGACGGATGAAGCCAGTAACAACAAGGTATTGCATATAACCGCATCAATGACAGAAACTTTTACACTGAACCCCAACAGATATAGCGAGCCAGCGTGCATGGCCGTCCATACCAGCCAGGCTGCGCCGATATAGGTAATCACTCGTGTCGATGAAAATGATGGTAATGACACAGCTCCTGATTAATAGCTACGAATATCTATCCCGCCAAAGACTGACGTTCCTCTTAATATAATTACCTTGTCTTCGGCGAGATGAATCGCCTGGACTATCGGACGCTTGTCCTCAATCCCACCAAACAGGGCGGCAAGATCAGAAGATACTTTCCATTGCGGAGGGACAATCAGCTTGGTGCCTCCAAAAACCTGAGTAATGTCGATTACGATTGTGCCGTGGATGTCAGCCTGGGTAAGGTTGATCTCTGCCCCTCCCATAATGGTGACGATATCGCCCCCCATGAAATTCTTCGATACGATATTCTTTTTTATCCCACCAAAAATCGACACCGTATCCAGGTAATCTTCCGGTCCGCCTGGCGCACTCCCATAATATTGTTGCCCCGAAGAAGCTGAAGATTCAGCTGTATGATCCTTGGCGTCTTCGAACTCCGAACTCGGCTCCGTACTCGTCCCCGGAGCATGAGCTTCAGCAGTCCCACCTTCAGGAACATTCACCCGTTTGTCCCACACCACATCTTTCCTGAATCCGCCACGGTTCACAAAGTGTTTATTAAACTTGGCCTTCCCTAGTATAAGATAAAGCCCGAGCCCGATGATAATACAAGGAAATACAAAATCATGAAGATCAATTCCTGGGATAATCCTTCCAAGTAAAAACAGAACTCCAAGGAAAATCAGAATGATAGATCCCGGATTCCGATAGTTATGCCTGCTTCCTGTGAAGACACCAATGAGTATGAGTATCATCGGCCAACTTGTAATCCAATCCGGAATAAATCCGCCAAACGAACGTATTAACAGCACGATACCAAGTAGTAAAAATATCAGTCCAGCCCACTGCTTCCCTGCTGCCTTCTTTTTATTATATATTGGATTTGAGTTTTCCATTCTTGATTCTTTTCATCAAATATAGAGCGAATCGTAGGTCCCGGCAATAGCGACTAGGCTGATCCAGACGAAAACTCGGTAAAAGGCCCAAAAAGGTCGGTGAAGATCATCGATCTTTATCTCCCCTGATAATAAGTTCCTCAACAAAAGCTGAAACGAGTTGAAAAAACAATTGCCCTTTTACTTAGCTGCGTGAAAATATCTCAAATTGACTTTAGGGTAAAACCGAATGGTAGCTTGAAGTCCTTGTCTTAAAGACACCTCCGCTCCTACATACGAGCAAGGGGCTGAGGGTATTCTCCCCAGCCCCTTGTTATATCAGAACTACTTTCCTAATAAACGTTAGTCCCCGGGGTCCAGCTTGCCCAACCAGCAGTCCAGTCCGTGGTATCCATAGCGCCTCTATAAGCAACAACTTCGAAACCCGTAAGATCCTTAAAGTTTGCACCTGTCTTTGCCGGTGATGTACTTGTAAGCAACAGATTTGGAGCAGTCAAACTTGTACTCGTGATCCCCGCTGCCGCTGCATTTGCCAAAGCCACATTACCATTAGCTGCAGACGTAAGGAATGTCATCAGGGCAGCATTGTTTGCAAAGTTGGTCCCAGCATCATTCGCCTTGAAACTTGCCTCATTTGCAAAAACCAGATTATATTTAAACTCTGACTCACCCCCGAACAAACGATCTCCGGCCTTTGGAGTTGCAAGCTCTAACCCTCCTTTCAAATGGTCAATTATGATCGAGTTCCTTAAAACAAATGAAGTCCCTTTTCTGAAAATCACACCTGAGTTGTGCTTAGCGTTAGCACCAACGCCTGGACCAATAAATGTAAAGTTAGACAACATTGGTCTGTTTACAGGAGTCACATCAACTGTACTCCCGTTGTCGCACTCAATCCCATTTGACGCACCACTTGATGAATTATCAAAAACAAGTGGATCCTTGATTGAGATTGCATACTGAATCCGGCCCCTGTATCCATATTCAAAATCGAAGTCATCATCGGTACATCTGTAAGCGATCAGGTTCTTTGCATTCACGGTACCTCCAAAAAACTCAAATCCATCGTCACCACCAAAAGAAACCTGTATGTTCTCCAGAACTGTACCTGCTCCAACAGCTGCCAACGTCAGGCTATTAATTTCCTTATCTGTCGCGTATGCGATTCCGGCATATTCAATACGAACATACTTCATTATACCTGAGTTGTCCTGGGCGTCTGTACCACCGTAGTTGGCAACATCCGCTCCGAGAATACCGCCCTCATATTGGGCAGTACCACCAGCTTGGTTAATAGGGGCTTTTCCACAAATGATCACGCCAGCCCAGTCGCCAATACCACGCTCGTTTACCAACTGATTCGATGTAAATACAATAGGCTTGCTAGCGGTACCAGCCGCATTGATTTTACCGCCCCTTTCAATAATTAACGCCGCCTTTGATGCCTTGTCGCCTTTAATAGTTGTGCCAGGCTCGATCGTCAAGATCGCTCCGTCCATCACCCGTACCACTCCGTTCAGGATCCATGCTTTATCTGCTGTAAGGGTAGTGTTCGTTGTAATATTGCCTGATAATGTTGAAGGTTCAACCGCAATCGGGTCCCCGCCGTCATCGTTACTGCTGCAAGAAGTTAAGATACTAGCGATACCAAACAGTGCAACCGCTAAAAATTTAAGTTTTTTCATCTTTAAGTTTTTCTTATAGTTCAAAAATATCCCTCCCAGATTGCCTCAGGCTCAAGGAATCATTAAGTAATTGTTAATTAAAAGTTGTACCCAAGTGATAGGCTAAAGTTGGTTCCATACTTAATTGTCCGTATAGACTGATCGGTTCCTTTGGTGAACTTCTTGTCGTTGTTGTTATCCTGATACAGAATACCTTTCTGATTTAAAAGATCTCCTGCATTTATTTTCAAATCTGCGCGGTTATTAAATAACTTGCGAGAGATCTGAAGATCAATAACATCTCTCGGATTTTCGTAGATATCAGGATACTCGTATTGGAATTCGTTCGTATCATACCTGCCGAATCCTACAATATTGATACGCCTTCCAATACGATTATAGAGTACATTGAACCCCCACTTGTTATCATTGTACTGGATACCCCCGTTTATCAGGTAGGGAGATTGTCCTTGCAGCGCGCGACTGTCATTGATATTCGAAAACACCTCGCGATTTAGCTGAACGTCAGACTTCATAAAAGCAAGATTGGTATATACTGATGTATTATTGAAGAAATCAGATTCTTTGATGAAACTTAGTCGCTGTCTGAGCTCCATCTCTACTCCAAAGAGTGTAGCTTTAGTCGCATTCTGGAATGATGCTGTTTTGCTGGCAGCTACCGTCCCTTTATTAAACACCTGCTCTATTGGATTCTTGAATTCTTTATAGAATGTCGTTAATGAAAATATTTGTCCACCGGGAGAGAAATGCTCGAAGCGAAGATCGAAGTTGTTAATACGAGTTCTCTTTAGATTATCGTTTCCTATGATCACGTTATTACTCTCGAAATCGAAGAAGGAAAAGGGCGCCAACTCCCTGAATTCAGCGCGGGCTACTGTATTCGAGTAACTGGCACGCAAATTAGTTTGCTCGTCAACACTGAATATAAGATTGGCTGAAGGAAGAAAATCGACATAGCTATTATCCACCGTGACAGGCCTTCCAAATACGCTTGCTGAATTCAGTTTTTCCTGATAGGACTCCACCCGTAAACCCCAATTAAGCTTCCATTTAGGCGACAGCTCATTGGTCAACATCAGGAACCCCGAATTCACAAACACATTCGCATCATATGAGTTGCTCGGATTCGTGATCTCATCAAAAATAAACCCGGTTCTGCTGATATACTGCGGTGAAAAGATTTCGTCCTGCGGAAGAGGCAAATAGCTTTCGCTCTCCGCATTCGCCGTTGTTCTTACGTAACCGAGTTCTCTCGCCGAAAAATCCCGGGTACGATACTGTGATAACGCACCAACTTTGAGGGTTTGATCAAGCTCCCTTAACTTGAAGGGGTGAGTGTAGTTTACGGCGCCTGCATAGACGTAGTCCTGCAAATCTGAATAGAAACGCCCCGCGTTCTTTGTACTGCCCGAACCAGCATTAATACTCGCCTTAAACGGTTCCAAGGAACCGCTTGGCCTTGAGTAATAGATTCTTCTCAAATCGGGCTGATCCTGACTGCTCGCACTGAAAGACAGATTCCAATCTAATTTTCTTCTGTTTGCAAAAGAATGCTCGCCTTCCAGAATAGAACTGAGTAATGATTTCTGTAGCAGCTGGAACTGGGAGTTCTGATTATCGAAGTTCGGCTCTTCTAAAGCAACTCCTACACGACTCGTGTAAGCATCTTCAAAAACACGATTATAGATGTTCTTAAATGCTATTTTGGAGTTATTGAACGCATAAGCAAAGTTCGCTAGTCCGCCAACATTTACGGTATTTTTGTATACGTCGTCACGGAAGCTAAAAGATTCATCCCCAATTTGCTCAATATCAGCCCTGGTTTGATCCGTGATATTGTTTCCATTCCGATATGATAATGCAGCAATGAACCCAAATTTGTTCATATTACTTTGCATGTATGAATCTCCGTAAGTGAATTGCAAGCTTTGAGTTGGCAGAGCTGCTCCGAAATCTTCAACTCCCCAATTATTTTTGAACGACTTCGTATAAGCTACCCGCTGATCCAGAGAGGAGTTTACATAATTGGTTCTATTTGAAGGAAATGACGAGGGCATTTTCCTTAACCCGTCATCAAAACCCAGAAAATCAAGCCCCCCTCTTTTTCCTCCTTTAAAATCTTTAAAGGTTGACTGTGTATTATATGATGCGCTATAATTCAGACTGATTAATCTCTGTTCGGGGAAATCCCTCGTTTTAATTTGAATCACACCACCGGCGAAGTCTCCTGGCAGATCTGCGGCAGCAGTTTTGTTTACTACAATCTGGTCAACAAGGTTAGACGGAATGATATCAAAAGAAAAAGCTTTACGATCAGGCTCTGAACTGGGTAGCGGAGCATTATTCAAAAGGGTAGTGTTATAACGATCGCTCAATCCGCGAATTAAAAGAAACTTGTTCTCCTGAATACTTGCGCCACTCACCCGTTTCAAGACATCACTGGTATTTCTATCGGGCGACCTCCTGATCTGCTCTGCGGATATACCGTCCGACACTCTTACATTCACACGTTGCATCGCATACAGAGCACCAACGCTCTCCTGCTTCGCAGATGCAGTAATCACCACCTCATTCAAACTGTTACCCTCCGCTTCCTCCATCACGATATCCATGTTGGTAACTTGCGAAGCTCTTACGGAGATATCAGAAACATTTTTGCTTATATAACCTACATAAGAAAACACCAAGGTGTGTTTCCCTGCTGTTAAGCCAGACAGGCTGTATCGGCCCTCCACATCGGTAGAAGTACCTTTAGTACTCCCCTGGACTTTCACAGTCAAACCTATTAGTGCTTCACCTGTCTTCTTATCGGTTACCTTTCCGGCAATTTTACCAACAGACTGTGCGGCAGCCGAAAACACCTGCAATAACAAAAAAATAAAGAATGCTGTAAACTTAAGATCAAATAGTCGTTTCACTTTTGCGTTGTTTTATCATCACAAAAGTATTACCACAATGTTAAGGAGGTGTTAGAGGTTAATTAACAATACATCAGCAAACTGTTAACCTATTGTTAACGACTTTTCAGCAGACCAACTTTCCTGAACAAGATGTTCATCAACCAGAGAGGTCCGTCTAGTAGAGATCTGAAACTCGATGGGGCATCAGGGGTCGAACGCTCACTTCGATGTCCTGCAACCTGCGCCAACAGAGCTGGCAGCAGTATAGCCATAGGAATAATATGCAGCTCAGGCCCACCTTGCAAATGAAATTTCTCCAGAGCAACAATGATAGCCGAATAGGCAAACACCAGAAGCAATATCCCATAGGTCAGAAAGGGCGACATCCGGTAATAATAGTAAACCGTGCCCGCAATCAGAAATGATGCCCAGTTAACAAAACCATTATACTTGCCAAGGAAACCGAGGTAAGGGAAGGGTATTGACCACACAATGGCCAGTATAGAGAAGCTGACAAGGGGAATAGTGATATAGTGTATGAGCTTATTAACAGAGGTAGTATGACTCTCAGAGAACTGGTTGATAATCCGGCTGATTGGAGTCGAATCGTGTATGTTTTTCTTGCCCATATAAAATAAAAAAGCCAGTCTTCCCTGAAAGAGGAAAGACTGGCTCCAAAAATAAGATTTATTTCGCGTAAGAAACAGAACGTGTCTCGCGAATTACCGTAACTTTAATCTGACCTGGATAAGTCATCTCCGTTTGAATACGGTTGGAAATGTCTGTAGCAAGTATCTCAGACTGTGCATCTGTAATACGCTCGCTTTCTACCACAACACGTAACTCTCTACCTGCCTGTATAGCGAATGTCTTCTCAACTCCTGGATATGAAAGCGCAAGTGCCTCCAGTTCCTTCAATCTCTTGATGTAGCTTTCCACCACTTCGCGGCGTGCGCCCGGACGAGCACCTGATATCGCATCACAAGCCTGAACGATCGGAGATATCATCGAAGTCATTTCCACCTCATCGTGGTGAGCTCCAATCGCATTACATACTTCCGGATGTTCTTTATATTTTTCAGCCAGCTGCATACCCAGGATAGCATGTGGTAATTCAGGGTTATCATCAGGCACCTTACCAATATCATGCAGCAATCCGGCACGTTTCGCAAGCTTCACATTGAGTCCAAGCTCAGAAGCCATCGTCGCGCAGAAGTTAGCAACCTCTCTCGAGTGCTGCAATAAATTCTGTCCATATGAGGACCGGTAACGCATGCGCCCTACCATTCTGATCAACTCCGGATGCAATCCATGAATTCCCAGGTCAATCACTGTACGCTCACCTATTTCAACGATTTCATCTTCAATCTGTTTCTTGGTCTTAGCTACCACCTCTTCAATACGTGCTGGGTGGATACGGCCGTCTGTTACCAAACGATGCAGGGCCAATCGTGCGATCTCTCTTCTTACCGGATCAAAACCAGATAAAATGATCGCCTCTGGAGTATCATCCACAATGATCTCAACTCCTGTAGCTGCCTCTAAGGCGCGGATATTACGTCCCTCGCGACCAATAACACGTCCTTTGATTTCGTCATTCTCAATATTGAAAATCGAAACTGTATTTTCAATGGCCGACTCAGTCGCGGTACGCTGTATCGTTTGGATAACCACTTTCTTAGCTTCCTTGCTGGCGGTTAACTTAGCCTCGTCCACAATATCCTTGATCTGAATCATGGCTTTTGTACGGGCCTCTTCGCGAAGGCTGTCCACTAACTGATTCTTCGCCTCTTCAGCAGAAAGGCCAGCAATTGCTTCCAGTTTAGTGATATGCTCAAGCTTAAGCTGCTCCACTTCCTCCTGCTTAGCCTTCGAAGTTTCAATCTGCTTCTCCAGATTCTTTCTGAGGTTCTCCAGCTCCTGATCCTTCTTGTTCGCATTCTCCAGCTTTTGGTTCAGCGACTGCTCTTTTTGCTTGATGGAATTCTCACGCTGATTGATGGCATTATTACGCGCATTCACTTCCTGCTCATGATCGGCCTTCAGTTGAAGAAACTTCTCCTTTGCTTCAAGAAGCTTGTTCTTCTTTAATATCTCCGCGTTGTTCTCCGCGTCCTTCAATATCTTTTTTACCTTGTTCTGCGCTGAAAGCTCCTGGCTTTTCAACAGCTTCCGGAGCATATACCTCCCTATCACGATCCCAACCGCAACACCTAATAAAATGTAAAGTACTATATCCATATTCTTCTTCTAAATAAAAAAACCGCGGTTAAACCTGAACCCCATGTACTGTAAAACTTCATCAATGTAAGATTAGAGTATTAATCATAATCAAGTGGTCATGCCAAGTGATTTACATTTTTTAACTCTTTTGATATTGAAGCGTTAAGTTTAATACAATAGTGAAACTCAAGAATTAACTGCGGTTAAGTCTTAATGCCCTTATTATATAAAGAACGAATATTACTTCGAGAAGAAATCTGACAGCAGCTGATCTAGCTTATAAACAGTTTCAGAAGCCTCTGTATCACCCTCTGCTAATTTCTTTTCTGCCCTTAATGTTGCTGTCGCGTAATGCAGCACACTCATGGATAGTAAATCCTGTTTATCCCTGACCGCATAATTCTCCTGGTATTCCTTTATACGATCATTAATCATTTTAGCTGCCTTCCTCACTATTTCCTCCTCTTCCATATTTATCTTTAAAGGATAAACACGGTCAGCAATATTTATTTTTATGGAGATCTCTCCCATTGAGCTTTTGTTTCACGATTACACTACTTCTTCAGTAATACAATGCACTTGTCTATTTCCCGCACAAATTCGCTAATTTTTTGCTTTATGTCAAGCGTTTTTTCGTCGGGATTTATTTTTTTCACTGTGATCCCCTCTAATGAACGTGCCAGTTTGAGCACTTTCATCTTCTCCTCCATCTCAACAGCCTTCGTCTTGCCTGTTTCTACGGCCACCTGCAATGATTGATTTTCAAGCTTTAAAAGATCGTTTTCTTCCTGCAAAGCTTCACAAAGCTCAATCAAGCGCTGAGTCCTGTCTAGTACACTATTTAATTGTCCGGCAAGCGACATACGTTAATTTAATGTATAAAACTTAATTCAGAATCAAAGCCCTTATTTTCTGATTTCTGCCTGAACTTCCTTCCCGAAAGTAAAAATTAATTTATTCATTACAGAATCTATTTGCTTATCGGTAAGCGTTTTTTCCTCGTCCTGCAACAGGAAGCTTATCGCGTAAGACTTCTTACCCGCTGGAAGCTTATCCCCTTCGTAAACATCAAATACACTCACCTCTTTAAGCAGCGACTTCTCTGTCCTGAATGCCAGTTGTTTCAACTGATTAAAACTGACCGACTTGTCAACTAAAAGCGACAGATCTCTTTTCACTGCCGGAAATTTAGAAACTTCATTATAGCTGATCTTGTTTTTACGGATCGCTTTCAGGATCATGTCCCAGTCAAAATCTGCATAGTAGACCGGATTTTCAATATCCATCCTTTTAAGCACATTCTTTGACACGGCACCGAAATAAACCAGAGTCTTATCTCCCTTCTTATACTGAGATGCCTGTCCGAAAACCGCAGAGCTGTATTCAGCCTCTGTTAGTCCCTTTACGTTCAGTCGCCTGAGCACAGCCTCAACAACCGCCTTCAGATTAAAAATATTGACCGCCTTAGCTTCATGGTTCCACTGCGCTGTAAGCCTGGATCCGGTCATGAAAACCGACAAGCGTTGCGTCTCAGAAAACCCTTCCACCAGCTTCTCATACACCTTCCCAAACTCATAGAACTTCAGATCCGAGTTTCGTCTGTTCTGGTTATATGCAATGGCTTCCAAGCCTGTAAAGAGTAGGCTCTGTCTCATTGCATCCAGATCACCGCTTAACGGGTTAAGTATCTTGACAGCAGTCTCAGGAGAATCGGAATACGCCGATTTCGTCAACGAGTTGGTCAATATTTCCGAAAAAGCATTGGAGCTTAGTAATTCTGCAATATGATTTCTTACCGACTCTTTATCCGGCTTCGTACCATAGTTCATAGATGCCCTTATCTGCGTTGGAATAGCGATGGTATTATACCCATAGATCCTCAGGATCTCTTCAATAACGTCCACCTCACGCGTAACATCTACTTTGTACGAAGGAACTTCCAGCTCCATACCTTCTGCATCAGATGAAACTATCCGTATACCTAGTGCTTCGATGATAGACTTCACCGTTTCCTCCGGAATGACTTCCCCTATCAGTCGGTTCACATGCTGATAACGTAACGTAATGGCGAAAGGCTGAACCGGATTAGGATAGAAATCAACTATTTCTGAAGAGATCTGTCCCCCCGCCACGTCTTTAATCAGCAAGGCTGCGCGTTTCAGCGCATAGATCGTCATTTCAGGATCTGTGCCACGCTCATATCGGAATGATGCATCTGTCTTTAAACCATGTCTTTTAGACGTCTTACGCACAGATACAGCGTTGAAATAAGCACTCTCCAGAAAGACCGAAGTCGTTGTTTGCTTAACCCCCGACTCTGCTCCTCCAAAAACGCCCGCAATACACATCGGCCTTTCTGCATTACAGATCATCAGATCGTCTTGGTGCAACTTGCGTTCTGTGCCGTCGAGCGTCACAAACATTTCACCTTGCTTGGCATTGCGCACTAATACTTTTCCACCGGTAATAACACCCGCGTCAAAAGCATGCAAGGGTTGTCCCAGTTCATGAAGTACATAATTCGTTACATCAACGATGTTGTTGATCGGACGCACACCAATCACCTGTAGCTTCTCTTTTAACCACTCAGGCGACTCTGCTACCTGAACTCCGCTTATCGTGAGAGATGAATAACGGGGACAAGCCTCATCATACATGACTTCAAAAGGAATAGGAAGTGACAAATTATCGGGTTTGAATCCGGAAACATCCGGCATGCTGATACCGGTACGCAGATACGCTGCCAGATCACGTGCTACTCCCAGGTGAGAAGCCGCATCCGCCCGGTTCGGCGTGAGCCCTATCTCAAAAAGATAATCGTCTTTTAGTTCGAAGAATGTAGAAGCAGGCGTTCCCGGCACAGCCGACTCATCCAGCACCATAATACCATCATGCGATGATCCAAGTCCAATTTCATCTTCCGCACATATCATTCCTTCCGAAACTTCTCCACGGATTTTAGATTTGCTGATCTTGAATGGTTCGCCCGTAACGGGGTAAACGGTTGTACCTACAGTGGCCACAATAACCTTTTGCCCTGCAGCAACATTCGCCGCGCCACAAACCACCTGAAGGTCTTCGACCCCTCCGACATTTACTTTGGTTATCCTTAACCGGTCAGCATTCGGATGCTGAACGCATTCCTTTACATATCCAACAACCAAGCCTTCCATACCTCCGGGAATGGTTTGTACTTTTTCAAGACTTTCCACTTCCAGACCTATATCCGTCAGGATCAGCGATATCTCATCGGGGGTTTTGGTTGTTTGAATAAATTGACTTAACCAGTTATATGAAATCTTCATGTAAATTCTCGACTAATAAAGCACAAAGATAGAAAATACGACAAAATAACCCTAATTACATCAGGCCCTCATCTGCGAAACTCAGATAGGACGCATCCGTGAAGATCAGGTGATCGAGAACTGAAATATCCAGGAGTTCACCAGCGTCCTTCAACTTCCTGGTTAATTGGAGGTCTGCCTGACTGGGCTTGAGATTTCCCGAAGGATGATTATGACTTAAAATGATACTCGCCGAATGGTTCTCCAGCGCAGTTTGAAAGATGATCTTTGGATCCGCTATCGTTCCTGCCTGCCCTCCTTTGCTGATCAGATGGCATGACAAAACCTTATTAGAACGATTTAAAAGAACAATCCAGAACTCCTCGTGGTTCAGATCAGCAAATTGCCTCCTAAGCAATTCGTATACGTCTCTGCTCGATGTGATCTGGTCTGTGGAACTTGTGCTGCTCTCCCTCCTTCTCCTGCCTAACTCAAGAGCCGAAATAATACTGATCGCCTTGGCTTCTCCAATGCCTTTAAATCTGGAAAGCTCCGAAACTGACAACTTACCGAGCTTCTCCAGATCGTTGTCGAGCGAAGCGAGAATACGCCTGCTTAATTCCACCGCAGTTTCACTCCTGCTGCCAGAGCCGATCAGAATCGCTATGAGTTCTGCGTCCGAAAGAGTTCTTCTGCCCTGGCTGAGCAACTTCTCACGAGGCCTGTCTTCTTCCGCCCAGGACTTGATCGTGATCTTTCTGTCATAGCTTTCCATAAACGAAAACTAGACATACACTTTTGAAGAAAAAATGATCTGAAGCACAATCGCTCAGCTCATTGCAATATCAACCACAAAGGTGCCCACCTTCTTGCCAGAAACAACAAAAGCCTGAATGCGTATCCAGGCTTTTGTTGTTCCAACTACTATTAAGAAGAATAGATATGTCGAGCTTAAGCTAGTTTGTTAACAAACTTAGTCAGCTTTGATTTATTGTTTGACGCTTTATTCTTGTGAATAACGTTCTTTTTAGCAAGACGATCCAGCATAGAAATTACTTTCGTTAAAAGAGGTGCTGCATCTTCTTTAGTTGTAGCACTGCGTAATGTCTTTATAGCGTTACGGGTTGTCTTTGCCTGGTAGCGGTTACGTAAGCGCTTCGCTGAGTTTGATCTAATTCTCTTGATCGATGATTTATGATTTGCCATTTGTAAGCTTTTATTCCGTTCCTGTTTTTGGGACTGCAAATATAATCGTATATATTTAATAATCAAACAGGCTGAGTAATTTTCTGAGGATTATTATTAAAAATCAAAAAAACCATTCAGGAAAGACTTCTTCTTTTTATGCGGGTGTGGCTTATAATAGTCCTTATCATAGTCATTATAGCCGCACTTCTTATAATCTACAGCCTCACCAAGATTTCATATCTTTATCATCTGCATCGCTAGAGAATACCGGGGACATGAATAAACAATATGAATCTGAAGCCAACTCTGGTCTTTGTATGCTGTGCCTTTTTGTGGATGCTCTGCGGTTCCTGGGGCTTCTTCGCCCATCAACGGATCAACCGCATGGCAATTTTCACGCTACCCAAAGGTATGATCAGGTTCTACAAGCACAATGCAGGCTATTTAACTGAGCATTCTACAGATCCTGATAAGCGAAGGTATACCGATATCAACGAGGGACCACGACATTTTCTCGACACCGAACGGTACGGCGAGTCACCTTTTGACAGCCTCCCCGAGCGGTGGAAAGATGCCGTCGCCAAATACACCGAAGATACCCTGGCTGCTTACGGCACCGTGCCCTGGCAGATAGAAAAAACCTACTACAGCCTGGTCAAAGCATTTGAACGGAGAGATTCCCTGGCTATCCTTCGCATTTCCGCAAACCTCGGTCATTACATCAGTGATGCTCATGTTCCCCTTCACGTGACCTGGAACTACAACGGACAATTTACGAGACAAACGGGCATCCACGGCTTCTGGGAAAGCCGCCTGCCTGAATTATTCAGTGATAACTACAACTACTTCGTCGGACGTGCTGAATACATCTCAGATCCGCTGAAAGAGGCCTGGGCTATCGTAAAGAACTCCCATCTGTATAAAGACAGCGTGTTCAGCATTGAAGCAAGACTCAGTGCCTCCTTCCCCTCAGACATGAAGTATAGCTTCTCTGAACGCCGGGGAATAGTAACAAAACAGTACTCACGAGAATATTCCGCAGCGTATCACCAGGCACTCAATGGCATGATAGAAAGGCAAATGAGGGCTGCAATAAAGAAGACAGGTAGCTATTGGTTCTCTGCATGGGTAGACGCAGGTCAGCCTGATCTTACTTTTTCTTCTTCAGGATCTCCAGCAAAGGTGGAATTAACGAAATAATTATGATTCCAAAGATGACATAGGTGAAGTTCTGCTTTATAATAGGCAAACCTCCGAAGAAATAACCGATAAGCAGGAAGCTGGCCACCCAGGCAATGGCTCCTACAACATTATAGGAAGCAAAACGTGCATAGCTCATCGTTCCGATACCGGCGATGAAGGGAGCAAACGTGCGTACGATAGGCACAAACCGCGCGTAGATAATCGTCTTTCCGCCATGCTTGATATAGAAGTTCTGAGTTTTCTCCAGATATTCCTTCTTGAGCAGCTTGTACTTCCCACTAAAAGCCTTCGGACCTACATAATCACCTATGTGATAGTTAACCAAATCGCCCAAAATTGCCGCAATGATCAGCAGGATCATCATTAGAAATATATTAAGCCCACTTTCCGGACGCGCAATAATGGCCCCTGCAGCAAACAATAAAGAGTCTCCAGGCAAAAAAGGAGTAACAACAAAGCCCGTCTCCGCAAAGATGATCAGAAAGAGGATGAGATATGTCCAGGTCTGATATTCGCTGACGATCTCAACCAGATGCTTGTCAATATGAAGAATAAAATCGATTAATGTCTGAATAAATTCCAAAGCGTTATGTATTTCTGCAAAAGTAAAAATATGTCCGTATTATCCGTCCTGTTGACTGATTTTGTTACGCACTTCTAGGGCTGGATATAATTCCCGACAGCGAGCGAATCTTTACCCTCACGTCCTTGGAGACCTTTGATATACATCGTATAAACACCTCTGGATGCGGCTCTGAACCTGAATGAAGCAAGAGGCTGGGTAAGACTGCCACGGTATGCATTCACCACATTAACCCCTGTATCTAGTGTCATGTAACCTGCCCTGAGATAGTCGAGATTTCTGATAACGATGCCACTATCGGCAATGCCGACGTCAGCTTTTGATAGATCAGGACTGAGATTGACAAATCTGACAAGGGCCTTATTGCCGGCGGGAGATCTCATTGTATCGGGTAACAAGATCATTTTCGCTTCACCTGACCTCCCGGTTAAAAAACAAGTGTACTTCGATTCTGGATCAAGCACTTGAGTCATACTTGCTAAAGCCGTACCGTCAGAAGAGCCCTTGGGGTAAGCAGCAAACGTAACCTCTTCCGAATAGAAGGAACTATATCCCCCTGGTTCTCCATAGGCCCTGAATCCGTTTCGCCAGTTACTTCCATTCACTTGGATATCGATTCCACTCGCAGCATCATTATACACGTTCATAAACAATACCGAAGAAGTTGTTTGAAAGGAATCATCATCTCCTTCAAGACAGGATGTTAAAGTTATTGCAAGAAGCAGTAAGCTGAAATATTTCATAGAAACCTTTGTACCTATTTCCAATAAAGGTAATGACACCCCTGTACATTCGCATAAAAAACCTCACAAAAAAAGGGCTGACGCCCTTTCTTCTACTTGTATATTGCAACTATCGTGCTAACACCGGAAAAACCTTGAGGCCTTTATTTCCCGCGCCTGCAGCAGACCCTCCAACCACGATGGTATAAAACTTGCCGGCCTCCACATTAACCTCATCCGAAACGGCCTTATCTTCGGCTCCTGCAGCTAGACGAATAGCAAATTTGTACTTAGCAGGATTGATCTCCATAAAGTCTGAGCTTTCCTTGTAGGCTTTTGATTCGAAAAGCTTTTGGCCACCCTGAATATAAAGATCATACTCTTCTGCGCCAGGACTCAGTTGAACGAAACGAACCTTCGCTTTACCCTCTGTTGGTTTAACATCTATAGCATCCTGAATCATCACAGTGGTAAGTGAATCACCCACAGGTTGCCTGTCGGCCACAAACACCGTATAATACTTACCCTCCGCCACGGCTATAGTTGCTTCGGATAATCTCTGAACGGTTCCGCCAATTGTCGTCTGAACGAGGTGATTGCCCGACACCGCCCTCAGATACTGCGATGCACCTCCGTATTGAACTGCAGATTGAAAAAGGATTCTTCCGTCAACATAGATTCCCACAGCTGACTGCGAGGCTGCCGCATGAACGAAGCTTAATCCTGAAATTGGTTGATCGATACCTTCATCAACGTCATTTTTTAAACATGATGTCAACAACGTCGCCGAAGCAAGTAGTGCCAGGCTCATGGAGAAAAACTTGCTTTTCTTAGGTAGTAAATGGAATAGTTTCATAGTAATAACTCTTTATAAGGTATTCTTAGTGTATAATAGGGTTACGCACAAACCATTCGAAACGATACATGCTCGTATATAAATCAAAAGTCCGACCATTTTTCGTGGCCGGACTCTGAAATAAGTAGATGAATAAGAAATTAGTTATGAGCAATCACTCTTGTGCTTACGTTCGTGCTACCATAGATAAGAACGGTATAAATCTTACCGGCTTCAAGATTCTGGATAGTTAATGACTTAATTGAGTTAACATCTGTATTTCCTGCTGTAGTAACACCGATTGTTCTCAGACCGCCGTCAACCTCAACAAAGTTGGTTACATCACCGCGCTCTGCACCTGCAAGAACTTTTGTAGTTCCATTATAGATATCTACTTTCTCAGATGAACCGCTACTTACGTGTACAAAACGAACCTTTGCTTTTCCTGAAGCGGGAGCAGTTAAGTTATCTTCAACAACTTCAATATCTGCTGAAGATCCTGTTCCAGTTAGGAAAAACGTATAATTTTTGTTTGATCTTAGATCTGCTTCTTCTGTTTCATAGATATCAGCTGATCCTGAAGTGCGGAACTCAATTTTTCTGTTCTTACCAGAATTAGGGGTGGTAATGTAATTGGTCGACTCAAGAGATCCCACTGCAGAGCTATTGATCTTCGTTCCTTCGATATATACATCTTGAGCCGGAGACGACTCAGCAGCATTTACAATTTTTACATTGACAGACTCTCCGGAAGTAATGCCATCGTCATCAGAACATGAGCTTAAACCTAGGGTAATTCCCGCCGCAGCGAATAATAGAAATTTACTTAACTTGTTTGATTTTTTCATAGTTGTACAGTTTGTGCTAGGGACCTTACGCTTCCTTTCTCTTGCTTGCGTCCCTTCGCGGTTATTATTTACCCCCTTTGCTCAACTATCAGACCATACCAAATACTAAGCTCAACCTGGTTTTCCATCCAGGCTGATTATCAAGAGCATAAAAAAACGGAAACGGCCATGCCATTTCCGTTTATTCAATAAAATGCTTTGTTATTCAACAAATTCCGTGGATAATTCCGACAATCTTAAGCCCCTGCCCTGCCAAATACTGAGCTTACTTCAAGATTGTACAAAATACTATGCATAAGTGTTCAGCATTACAGGCATTACCAGCATCAACACGTTTTCGTTCTCATCATTAGTTTGCGGAACCAATAATCCTGCACGGTTCGGTGTACTCATCTCCAGAGTCACTTCCTCACCGCTCAGGTTGTTCAGCATCTCAATCAGGAAACGTGCATTGAAACCAATTTCCAGATCCTCACCTTCATACTGACAGCTCAGGCGCTCATGTGCCTCGTTCGAGAAGTCGATATCTTCAGAAGATATATTCAGTTCGCTTCCTGTAATCTTCAAACGAACCTGGTGAGTCGTTTTATTTGCAAAAATCACAACGCGACGAAGAGAACTTAAAAATAAAGCGCGGTCTATCGTCATTCGGTTGTTATTGCTCTGCGGAATAACAGCTTCATAATCCGGATAACGCTCGTCAATCAATCTGCAGATCAGATTGATATTCCCAAACCTAAAAAATGCACTGGTATTATTATACTCGATAGATACGGCAACATCCTCGGTCGGCAAAGATGACTTCAGCAAGGTCAGCGCCTTCTTTGGAAGGATAAATGATGCTGCTTGCTCTGCTTTTGCGTCAAAACGACGGTATCTCACCAGTTTATGCGCATCAGTAGATACGAAAGTAAAATTGCTTGGAGTAAGCTGACAGAACACACCTGTCATGGCCGGACGCAACTCATCGTTACTTACTGCAAATATTGTTTTGCTAATTGCTTCAGACAATACAGAAGCAGACAGACTTACTGCCGAAGCGTTTTCTACACTCGGAATTTTCGGAAAATCATCTCCATTTTCTCCGCTTAACTTATATTTTCCATCGCCTGCATTAATTTCAATAGCAAATGTAGAATCGTCAACATGGAAGGCAATCGGTTGATCCGGTAAGGTTTTCAGTGTCTCCAGCAGGATCTTCGAAGGAATGGCAATCTTGCCTTCCTCTTTCGACTCCACAGGAAGAGATGTCGTCATGCTGGTTTGCAGATCTGTGGCGGAGATGGTTAAAATTCCGTCTTTTATCTCAAAAAGAAAATTTTCCAGTATCGGAAGCACAGTACTACTGCTTGATGCTCCGTTTACCGCCTGTAATTGCTTTAATAAGGTTGAAGTCGAAACGATGAATCTCATATATTGATTATGTATTCATCAAAAATAGAAAAGAATTTCCATGAAACAAGAAATTAAACCGCCCGCTCCCGACGCGATTTATGCACAATTCACTATTCCTTATCCACATATTCACCGCAGGCGGCAGCCTCAACTACCTTGAATACTTGCGCTTACGAAAACCCTGAACCAACAGCCCCGTAACAGCCAGCAGGATCAGCGGTAGGCCCACGTTGAATATCTGCCATTGCAGTTTCTCAGACTTAATTCGGGCCCGGTCGAGCAGATAATTCTTCACTTCCCTACTACGTAACGCAATAATAGACGAGTCATCTGTCAGATAGTCGACCATGTTCATGAGCAGGGTTTTATTTCCAAACTGCTGCCCTGAAAAACGATCGAATCCCAGTGGAAAAGGAGAACTGTCCTGCGCGCTGACTTGATTTTTCAGGATATCACCGTCAGAAAGAACAATCATCTTTGCTGCTCTGGATCGCCCTGCCGGCACATTCCCAGTAACACCCTCTGGAACCGGTCTGTTTTCAAATACCTTCGGAAACTCCCCTTCTAACGCAACACCCGTGATCTGCGCTTGCCCCCTAAATTGTTCAGGATCCGGCTCCTGCTCTACCTGCTGTAGCGAGATCAACGCAGGTACCTGAAGGACCCGGCTAAACGGCGACGAGCTTAAAAGAACTTCTTTCTTCACCCCACGAAGCGGCAACGTATCGATCGTACCTGAAAACTCAGATCTGACAGCTTCGATATTTTTAACTACCGGATGGTGACTCACAGGAACAAACAGGGGATAATACATCCAGGGAACCATCTGCATTTGTGCCTGGCCGCTACCATTCCCGCCTACTTTCAAAGGAATCTGCGCGCAGTTCATATCGGCAAGCAGATCGTAATTCAGCTTCAATCCATATCTGAAGAGCATATCATCCAGATTCAGTGACTTCACAAAAGCCAGTTGTGTTCCCTGGCCCCGCAAGCTATCCAACTCTGCGTTTACCTGATCTATTGTCCACAACACACTTCCTCCCCGACTCACGAAGTAGTCAATCTTGAATTTCTCAGCTTCGGTAAACGCATGCTGAGGCTTGGGAATGATCAGAAGCGACAGGTTCTCCATTCCCTTCAAACTGATGCTCTTCAGGTCAACCCTTCCCACCTGGTATGCACTTTGAAGAGAGCCCATCGCGTCTGCCAGCTGCAGATCGTTCAGTTCCTGATGACCTTCTGTAAATCCAATATTCTGCCGGCTACCCTTTTTCAGTTTCCGTATTGCACTGGTGAACGCATATTCCAAATTCTGAATAGAGTTATTCAAGACCTCTTCAGGAGAGGTCCCCATACGCGACTGAAGAAAGTTGACCGGGATTTCTCTACCCTGATACCGGATCAGAGCTGATGGAAAAATAATCTTTTGCGAAAATCCCTCTTCTGTCTTAACACTCAGGTTTGTAGCCATGAGCCCGCGTGCACTCAGCTCCTGCATCAAATCAGCCTGCTGTTCCTGCCCCCCTTCTGCAGGATTCACAAAGACATAGCTTAGTTTTCGATCTGAATAGGATCGATAATCGACCATCAGGTCACTTACTGCATTGCGTAAACGTTTAAACCCTGCCGGAAACTCCCCGTCGAGATAAATCTGTACCTGAATATCCTGATCAAGATCAGCAAGTTCTTTTTTGGTAATATCAGACAGCGTGAACCGCTTGTCTGATGTCAGATCCAATCGCAGGAAATACCGCTGGGATAAAAATGACAGGATCAGGATGACTATGATCAGTATCCCAAGATCCCGAATAGCTTTCTTCTTCCTGCTCACCACTTTCTTCCTCCCAAAACAGTCTTTGTAAGCATCAGAAAGAACACACTAAAACATGCAAAATAGAGTACATCCCTTGAGTCTACCACTCCCCTGCCTAATGACTGGTAGTGCTCACTGATTCCAAGTGAGCTGATAAAGGCATCTACACGCTGCAATGACAACAGCATGCTCAGAGAATCAAATCCACTAAATGCGAAAAAGGAAAGGAATACCGCAAGCGAAAACGAAACAATCTGATTCTTGCTGATAGAAGAGGCGAACATTCCGATGGAGATGTATGAGGCACCCAAAAGAATCAAACCGATATACGATCCGGAAATCGCTCCCGAATCCACTTGTCCCGCAGGCACACTAAGGGATCGTATGGTGAAATAATAGACAAGAGTCAGCAGGAGCGTAAAGGTCACGACACCGAGGCAGGCCAGAAACTTGCCGCCGATAATTTCAATATCACTGAGGGGCCGGGTAGCCAGTAACTCAAACGTGCCGTCCTTCTTCTCCTCAGCGAGTGAACGCATAGTGATAGCGGGAATAAAAAACATAAAGAGATAAGGCACAATGCCAAACAGACTATCCAACGTAGCGTAACCATTCTCCAGGATAGCTGACTCCGGAAACACCCACAAGAACAAACCGGTCATTGCAAGAAAAACGCCTATAGCAATATAGGCTACGAGGGAACTGAAGAAACCGGAAAATTCCTTGACAAATACAGCAAGCATGGATTAAAATTGGTAACCTATTTTAATAGCCAGCTGTTCAATATTACCGCCGTCGCGTGCCCAGGATTCATATCTAAATCCTGCGTTAACGGAGCTTCTCTCCGTCATCGGATACGATAACCCAACTCCGGGAGCAAAAATGAAGGCCGTACCTGCCCCCTGCTGCACACCCACACTGGTCCCGATCTCTGCCTGACCATAGATCATTCTGGTTATATAATACTTAGCTCCAACTTTCATTGGAATAAACGTACGCGTTTCAGAATCTTTCCGGTAAAAAGACGTAACACCAGCTGTACCGGTTGCATAGAGTGCTCTGGTCACGGGAATATCGAGACCACCTGAACCTCCAAAGCCAATATCGAACAGGTCACCATACGTTCCACCCGGAAACGAAACCTCCAGATCGATATTGACACGCGGCCTGACAGGATACGGAGTGTTCGGAGTTTGCTGGGCTATAGATTCCTGAACGATGAATCCAAACAACAAGCCAATGACTATTCTTTTCATATCTGTAGTACAAAGTAAATCAATCTTATCCTACAACGCAGATAAAATTTATATTTCCGAGGCGGTTAAACCGCTATCGTCAACAAACAATTGCGGGAACCTCAAAGCGGATTTTGCAAACACGTCCAAAAGCCTACTTCAAATTCACGGATTCAGTCCGCTCAATTCAATAAACCCGGTAATAATCTCGCTTACCACTTCTGTCCCGGCAGATATATATTGAAGCCAAACGTTAAGCCGAGCCCCGACATTCCGGTCTCAGCACCCACGTCCGACTTGTTATAGGTATAGCCAAGAGCTGCTTCGAGTGCGACATTGCGACTTACGAAATGGGAATATCCGCCGCTAATACCGATCAGCAGTGAAACAGGCTCATCTTTATCATTATTCTTGGTATGGCTTCCACCTACACCCACCAGACCTTCAGCAAACCATCTGCTGGTCGGGCTTGCCCCCTCCGGAAAATAGTATCGTATTAATGGTGCTACCCCATACTCGAATACGGAACTACCGTCTTGAGTGGTCAGGCCCAGTTTCACCTGCGCACCGACGGCGACATTATCCCTGATGAAATACGCAGCCCGGGGTTCCAGACTAATATTAAACGTTTCGGTGTCGAAGTTATAATTCGTTGATCCTATTCCGGCTCCAATCATCCAGTTGCCCTGAGAGATTGCCGCTTCCTGAGAGGCAGAAGATGTCTGTGGCATGGTGACCTGTGCGCTTGCAAAGCCGGCAACTAACGCAAATGCAAAAGATAAAAATAAAATTTTCATAGTGGTGTTGTCAGGTAAGACTTTAATTGTCAAAACACTAACATCCCCACTTACAATTTGTTGATACTTTTACACATTCGGTCCGATCAGACGCAGAAAAATATCCTCCAACTTGAGTCCCGGATAACTATTCCTCAGGTCCGGAAGCGTGGAGTCTGAAACGATCCTGCCTTCATGGATGATAACCGCACGGTCACAGAGTACCTCAGCCTCCTGCATAATATGCGTAGAGAAAATGATGGTTTTTTCTTTCCCCAACTCTTTGATTAATGCCCGCAAACCGACAAGCTGTGCCGGATCCAGACCCGAAGTTGGTTCATCCAGTATAAGCACCTGAGGATCATGGATCAGCGCTTGCGCAATACCCAACCGCTGGCGGTATCCCTTTGAAAGCTCACCCACACGCTTATGCTGTTCCCTGCCCAAGCCTGCGATGTCTATGATTTCCGCAATTCGCTCCTGTTTACGCCCAATCCGATGAATGTCGGCTATGAAGCCCAGCGACTCTTTCACGTACATATCCAGATACAAAGGATTATGCTCGGGAAGATAACCCAGATTCCGGCGGACTTCCATGGCCTGACTGCTTACATCAAACCCGGCAACTTCTGCACGTCCGGAAGTCTGTGGAATAAAGCAGGACAGGATCTTCATGGTAGTCGACTTCCCGGCACCATTCGGACCAAGAAAACCCAATATTTCGCCTTTATTGGCCGAAAAAGAAATACCGTCTATCGCTTTCTGCGCGCCGTAAAGTTTCGTCAGGTCTTTAACTACTATGCTCATATATGTGAAAATCCTATACCGTTGATTCGGGGAAACACTTCCGATCGCGCTAAATTAGTAAACCCCGGCGGTTTTTAGCAGTAAACAAACGCCCGCAGTATATACGATAATCGTATAAAAAATTTAAGTTTGTAGCATCATGAGTAAAAATAACGACGAGATCTTTAAGAATGTGATCTCCCATGCCAAAGAATATGGCTTCGTATTTCAATCCAGCGAAATTTATGATGGCTTAAGTGCCGTTTACGATTATGGGCAACTAGGCGCTGAACTAAAAAATAACATCAAAACATACTGGTGGAAAGCCATGGTGCAGATGCACGAAAACATTGTCGGCATTGACGCTGCCATTTTCATGCACCCTAAAGTATGGAAGGCCAGCGGACACGTTGATGGCTTCAACGATCCGATGATCGATAATAAAGATTCTAAAAAGCGTTACCGTGCTGATCAGCTTTTAGAAGATAAGATCGCCCGCTACGAAAAAGACGGTAAACAAGATAAGGCCGATCAGTTGCAGGCTGACATGGACGCCGCGTTGAAATCAGAAAATCTGAGTACTCTTCGTGACCTGATCGTCAGCCATGAAATCGCTTGCCCTGTTTCAGGCACGCGCAACTGGACCGAAGTACGCCAGTTTAACCTGATGTTCAGCACCCAGTTCGGTGCGATGGCGGAAGGCAGCGAAGAAGTTTTCCTTCGCCCGGAAACTGCTCAGGGGATTTTCGTCAACTTCCTCAATGTGCAGAAGTCAGGCCGTATGAAGATCCCTTTCGGAATCGCACAAATCGGTAAGGCATTCCGTAATGAGGTGATCGCACGCCAGTTCATCATGCGTATGCGTGAATTCGAACAGATGGAAATGCAATTTTTTGTACGCCCCGGAGAAGACAAGAAGTGGTTCGACTACTGGAAGACCGCACGTCTGAAATGGCACCAGGCTTTGGGTACTTCTCCTGAGAAATACCGTTTCCACGATCATACCAAATTAGCGCATTATGCAAACGCCGCTACCGACATCGAATTCCAATTCCCATTCGGATTCAAAGAAGTAGAAGGTATCCATAGCCGTACAGACTTCGATCTGACACAGCACCAGGAATACTCAGGCAAGAAGATGCAGTACTTCGATAACGATCTGAACGAAGAAGGCAAACCTTACGGTAACTATGTACCTTACGTAATCGAAACTTCTATAGGTCTTGACCGTATGTTCCTGCTGACCATGATCAACGCTTTCGAAGAGCAGGATATCAGCACCGAAGACAAAAAGGACAGCCGTACATTGTTGCGTTTACATCCTGCCCTGGCTCCGGTAAAGGCTGCTATCTTCCCCTTGACGAAGAAAGATGGTTTACCTGAAAAAGCAAGAGAGATCATGAATCTCCTGAAGCTCGATCACAACGTTATCTACGAAGAAAAAGACGCTATCGGGAAACGCTACCGCCGTCAGGATGCCATCGGTACTCCTTTCTGTATCACAGTAGATCACCAGACCTTAGAAGACAATACAGTAACGATCCGTCATCGCGACTCAATGGAACAGGAGCGTGTTGCTGCAGATCAATTAGAAAGAATCATCGGAGAACGCGTAAGCTGGAGAAATCTGCTTTCCTAGAATAATCTCAATACCTTAAACAAAAGGCCTGAATCGCAAGATCTCAGGCCTTTTTTGTTTATCTGGTAACAGCAGAAGCAAGGATCAAATGCTTCTTTTTGCCACAATCATCAGAAAACCGCAAACTCTTGCTTGTCCTGTTTAATTTATTTAGCTTAGATAATCAACTCACCTTTACTCAGTATTTTGAAAAATGAAGAAATCCGCCCCACTGCTATTTGCGCTTTTACTCCTTACCGCTCTCTGTCCTGAGCTGCTTGCCAAAACACAAGCGGATGACCCCAAAGGAAAAACATCGATCATCACCGGTGCAGACCAGACGGACAAATACCTCTCCTATCTGAAAGGCAAACGCGTAGCAATGGTGGCTAACCAAACATCCATCATCGGCAACAAGCTCAGCGTTGACAGCCTGTTAAGCCTGGGCATCAAGATCGTAAAGGTATTCGGACCAGAACACGGTTTTAGAGGAAATGCCAGCAATGGAGATCACGTTGATGATGAAGTAGACGAAAAGACTGGTATCCCGATCTTTTCTCTGTACGGAAAAGCTAAGAAACCTTCTAAAGAGCAGCTGAAAGATGTAGACCTGGTGATTTTTGATATTCAGGATGTAGGCTGCAGGTTCTATACTAACCTGAATACACTGGAAGATGTCATGGAAGCATGTGCTGAAAACGGCAAAGAGCTCATGATCTTCGACCGCCCAAATCCAAACGGTTACTTTATCGATGGACCGATTCTCGAAGACAAATTCAAGTCAGGCATCGGCCAGCATAAAATTCCAATTACCCACGCCATGACCATCGGCGAGTTTGCTCTGATGCTTAACGGAGAGGGCTACATGGACAAGTACCCAAAGTGCAAACTCAATATCATAAAGGTCGCCAACTACAACCATAGCATGCCTTATGAGCTTCCCGTTAACCCATCCCCTAACCTGAACACACAGCAATCTATCCTCCTGTATCCGTCCATGTGCTTGTTCGAAGGAACAATGATCAATTATGGAAGAGGAACATATAAGCCGTTTACGATATTGGGTGCGCCTGACCTGAAGGGGAAATACGATTTCTCATTCAAGCCTGTCGGCATCAAAGGCATGAGCGAGAATCCACTCTACAAAGACAGCATCTGTTACGGTATAGATCTAAGCAACTACGACACCAACATCCTCAGGAAAACGGGTCAAATTAATTTATCCTGGCTCATTGAGATGTACGATGCTTTCCCCGACAAGAAAAGATTTTTCGATCACACCCTTCATCCCGCTGTTGGAAGTTTCGACTACAGATCCGGCAACGCAAGCCTCAGAGAAGATATAATCGCCGGCAAATCGGAAGAGGAGATTCGCAGAAGCTGGGAACCAGGGTTGAAAGAATTCCGAAAGATGAGAAAGAAATATCTGCTATACCCGGATAAATAATAATTCTTCATCTTTTTTTGTCACCGGAGATGTTCCTGATCGAACAGGTGGGTACTATTGCCTGATTTTCAATTTGGCCAGCATCATCTCACTTACTTTTCTGCCTAATTCTGCACCGGCAGCCAGGCTGTTCATGTAATGAATTCCTCCATAAAAGCGGCTTATAGACGCTTCATCGGCAGCATGTACAAAAGACCTGAAGTCTCGTTTCATGCCGATGTATTTGAAATTACTGGTGTCTTGAAAGGCGAAATTATCACCGTACAAATGCGTTAACAACTCGGCAGCGGCACGCGTGATTGTACTATGTCCACTTGGATATTCGGGAAACGGGGGAGTTTGCAACATGGGGAACCACCGGGGGTCAATCTTCTCCTGAATCACCGTTATTGGTCTCACGTATCCCGTTTTATATTTCACATCCCAGCAGGCTGTAAAAGCTTCGAAAAGCGCTACGGATATCAGGGCATAGCTTTGTGCGGTCTTCACTTCATCTGCATTGACCTTCTTACAAGCGATCTGTGTGATTCCTATCCAGTGCCCACCCGGCGTGATCTTTTTATTCGCGAACGATAAATGTCCCGAGTGTTCCATAACCAGAGAATTGTCGTCCCAGTACTTCGCGATGTCGGCCTGCTCTGCGGTGAGCTTGTTGCAGGCATTGTAGAGCTCCAGGTTTTGCTTATAAAACACACTTTCTTTATCATTGCTATATGCAGGAGGAGGAGGCAGTGTTAATGCAGAAGCTGAATCTAACACAAAAGTCTTCATTTCAGACCAGTGAGATTCTGCACCATCCATATAATCCGGACCAGTAGGGCGCCAGTTTCCGGATTCTGAGCTACCCAAATACTTTGGCATTCCCCGGGTCCGACTGTAGTTGTCTTTGGCTGCTCGTTTAAGGACCAGATTTCCAACGCTTTCTCCAAAAGAGAGCGAACGCTGATAGGTGGAGTCATCAAGCTGAGCATGGAACCGGGCATAAACACCATTTTCATAAGCATCAAGCGAGTCCACAGAAAATGTCACCTTTCTTACAACTGTAAAAAAGGCTTTAGTTGCTGCGAGCGTATAGTTATAGGTCTTATCCTTATGCGGCATCACGAGGCTATCAAAACCATGCAACTGTGTTATCAATGAAGGGTAAGAGGAGTCACCAAACCTGATTGCTTCGTAAGATGCCAAAGATGCATATGAATAAATCCTGCTCGCTACGGGCGGATTAAATACGTCGTAAATAATTAATTGAGTAAGTTTTTCTTGATTATTATGCAGCACTTCCGCCTCGTTAATTGTCTCCGATGTCATCTGAATACGCTGCTGACAGGCTACCACCCCGCTTAGCAGCAGCATCAGAAAGAAACCGACTATCTTCCCCTGTTTCATAGGACTGTTCTTGTTACTCCTTTGTCGTTTGTAATCACTACCTCAGCCACATTTTCATCCAGGTTGACGAATCTCCCCGATTGCGAAAGAAACGAGGCACCGTAATAGAACTCATGCTTAGTTAACTTACCATTGCGGTATTTTACCATGGCCCACAGGTCATTTGGTTCTAAATCTATGGACTTCACGTTACGATTTAACCTGAACACTTTCAGTACATCTTTATTCTGACTGGCAGCTATCAGCAGCTTATTGCTGGCCGAGCGAAGCTTTACCAGTGCTTTCCCGTTTCCGGGAATATAAATACCACTGTGCAGCATGCTGACTGGCTTAAATTGTCCCCGGCCGTTTCCTTTCATAACCAGCCCGTTTAAAGCATCATACCGGCCAATAGAAACGTCCGTACCGTAGTCGTTTCCGTTAATTATAAGATCAAGGTTGGAATCGCCGTCTACGTCTTCAGCAAGCATTCCATTCAAGACCGACATTTGCGCTTCCATGGGCAAAGGGATGGCCGTAAATTTCCCGTTGCCATCGTTTCGCAGAAAACAGGATCTAAGCTCGTTCGCACTCAGTCTCAACGCGCCATCCCGTTGCTCCGCACTCAATACATCATTCATTGTCGCGTTTGCAAACAACTTATAATTGGTGAACCGCTTTTTAAGGGTAATCATTTGTTTCAAGACATCATCGCGGGAATGCATGGGATATTCCCTTTTCTTTCCGTCTTTGTCTTTAAGATACAGCGATGGAAAGGCTGCATAACTTCCGTTGTTGTCAAAATCCTTGGCGGTTATATAGGCCGGAAATTCATCACTAACCTGGAACAAGGTATTTAAGCCAACATTCCCAACCACATAGTCCATTCGCCCGGTATGCCTAAAATCGCCGGCTATTATCGTATTCCACCATCCCGATTTGTTTGCTAAACCTGTGGTAGCACTTACGTCCTGAAATTTGCCGGAGTTATTTTTAAAAAATTTCAGTGGCATCCATTCGCCTGCCAGAATAAGGTCAGGCCAGCCGTCGCCGTCAAAGTCCGAAAAAATCGCGTCACAAACTAAGCCGATGCTGTCTAATTCCGGTGCTGTCTCCCTTGTTACATCTGTAAATTTGACTATCCCTTCTTTGCTGTCATTCCTAAAAACAAAGCTTGATACCGGTTTGGGATAATTCCATGGGTCAACCCTGCCAGACACAAAGATATCCTGTTTTCCATCTTTGTTATAGTCGATAGACCTCACGCAAAGCTTACTTGTATAGTTTTGGGGAAGTGCATTTCGGGCAAGCGTGAAATTTCCCGATCCATCATTCAGATATAGCTCATCCTGATACGATGACGTGTTCGATGGCATCTCATATCCACCACGTGACACATACAGATCCAGAGTACCGTCGCCATTCGCATCGAACAGAAGCAGACCTGCATCTTTCGAGTTTCCGGTTAATGGGGGTGTATTCAGTAAGTTCCTCTGTACAAATTTACCATCGGGTTGTTGCAGGAACAGTTGGGCAGGAAAACTTGCGTTCCCGCCAGCGATAATATCGTCGAGTTTATTACCGTCTATGTCTCCAACAGCTAAGGCCGGACTGTATTCAGAGAGCTTATGTGGCAACAGTTTCTGAACATTGAAATCAATAAAATCAAGTTGCTTGTCCGTGTAATGAATATCTACCGCGCCGGTTACTTCTGTAAATATTGGATTAGACACCGCCGGAATGCTCCAGGAGAACGGAACTCTCGCGTCCCTTGAGCTTACCGTTAATACCTGATTGGCTTTAACGTTAAGGAGAACCTGCTTTCTTCCGCTCGGCCATTTTATAACCAGTGAATCTATTGTGGAATTTGATCCTAAGCCGAAGTGAGCCATGCATTGATTGGTAGAGAGATAACCCCGATACGGAGTATTCTCAAATACCTGACGTTCACCCTGATTATAAAAAATCTCAGCCTGAGCCCCAATACCATTCAGATTATCTTTCTCTCCTTTAAATCTAATCTGAAGATAATGATGTGCTGTCTCTTCGTCTTCCACAGCTGTATTCTTGTAGACAAAAGCTTCGTCGTCAATATTATTAACTACAATATCGAGATCTCCGTCATTGTCTAAATCTACGTATGCTGCCCCGTTTGAAAAGGCTGGGTGATCAATCCCCCACTCCGTTGTAACATCAGCAAAGCGCAGGTCCTTTGAATTTCGGTATGCGTAGTTATTGATTTTAATTTCAGGGATTTGCTTAAGGATGGTCTCTTTTGACGTTACCGCATAAGCATCATTACGGTAAGTAATAAAGTCGTGGTCCGACACGTCTTTCGGGAACCCGTTTGTTATAATAATATCACGGTAGCCGTCGTTATCGAAGTCGTTTACTACAGGGGCCCAGCTCCAATCGGTCTGGGCGATGCCGCTCATAAATGCTATCTCGCTAAATACAGGGCTTCCAACATGATTATTTTCTCCAACACGGGGGCCTTGATTAAGTTGCAGCGTATTCCGCACATACTGATACTGGTAGTTATAGTAATCGAAGTTTTGAAAAGACTGATAGCTATTTGGATTTAACATCATCTTTTTTCTGTAGTTGTCTTCAGGACTCATGTCCAGCTCTATTACATCAGCAAGTCCGTCATTATTAATATCAACTATATCCTGCCCCATGGCATTATACGAAGTATGTTTGAAGTACTCCTTCGCCCTATCTGTAAAGGTTCCGTTCCGGTTGTTTATGTTTAATATGTTTGATGATAGGAAGTCATTCGACACATAAATGTCTTTCCATCCATCCTGATTAATATCTGCTATGACTGCTGCGTGTCCGAAGCCATGAATATTAACCCCCGCCTGGACTGAAACATCAGTAAACACCGCATGCTTCACCTTCGCGTCGAAGTTGTTTTGAAACAGCCTTCCAGTGCTGTTATCGGCTGCTGCAATGGCCGCCTTTCCGAAGGTGATGGTACTTTGCGAAGCCGAGGCGGCATTAACAGTCAGATACATATCGAGGTCCCCATCATTGTCGTAGTCAAAAAAGTTCGCCATCGTTGAGTGATAATATGCATCAAGACCATACTCCCCTGCCATATCCTTGAATGTAGGAACGCCTCTTTCATTCTTCCCCTGGTTAATGTATAATATGTTCCTTCGTTTGAGCGAATCAGCGTACAAGGTGTTGCAAACATATATATCCAGCAATCCATCATTATTGATATCCACGATAGAAGCTCCCCTGGCCCATCTTCCCATACCTTCAACACCTGCTTCCCCTGTTACATCCTCAAACTCCAATTCTCCTTTATTTAGATAGAGTTTACTGGACACCTGGTTTCCTGTAAAATACAGATCCTGCAAGCCGTCATTGTTGAAATCACCAACCCCTGCTCCACCTCCGTTGTAGATATTTACAACGTCTATCGGGTTCAGCGAATCAGTCTCTGTTATCGTATTTGCGAATAGGATGCGCGAATGAGAGGAGGGTACTCTATCGAACAAGGTCTTCTTTTTACATGACGCAAAAAGACAGATACAGCTGGCTATCATTACAATTCGATAAAAAACTCTCATACACATGAACGAATAGGATGTAATAGGATCGATATGAAATACTTTATTAAAAAGGATGGCCCTGGAGCCATCCTCTTCCCAACTAATTATTATTATCTATAAGCTTCATTTTGTTCCAGTGTAGGATTAATAGCGATTTGCTTCGCAGGAATTGGCATGATGTCTTTACCTGGAGTCACTGTTTTATTGTATTTTTCTTTAACAAAATTGATGTGTTCACCCGATCTCCTTAAATCAAACCATACAGAGAATTCTCCGGAAAGTTCAAAACGGTACTCGTCAAGTATGTTCTTTAGAACATTTGTGCCCTGCAGTGCAGGTACTACAACGGATGGTGTTGTCAACTTACCAAACCCTCTGTCTCTAACACGCTGAAGAGTTGCTGCAGCACCCGCAATATCACCAGCCCTGAACTGAGCTTCAGCTTTACTGACCAACACTTCGCCGAAACGCATCATAATCGCATTCTGACCGCTAAAGATATTTTCCGGGGTGCCTGTGGCTCCTGTGGTATTGGGATCTCTCCAGGTTTTAACGCTGTAATAGCCAGATCTGGGTTGATTACCATTTGAACCTTTCCAGGGTCTTGCAACAGTACCCACTGTATTGATGATTCTCCCATCTGCGCCGGTATAATTTGCTTTAATCGCAGGATCGGGATCGTTATACCCACTAATCACTTTCGGATATTTATTTATAGATATTGCGGGACTGGGGTGTACCTCGCCCGGACCTATAACGGTGGCTCTCTTCCGCAAATCTCCAGGAACGAATGCGTCATACAGCTCTTTCGCCGCATAATGATAACCGAAATTGGTTACTTCCTCCGGCATGCCAAACGAAGTCAACCAATGTGTTTCATTTGCATGACCCCAGGAATTATCTGCACCTGCCAAAAACTGGACTTCGAAGATCGACTCTTTATTGTTTTGCTTGTCGTACTCGTGTATATCCAGGAAGTTTTCCATCAGCTGATACTTCCCTTCAAGTTGATTAAAGACGGTCACCGCCTCGGAATATTTCTTCAGCCACATCTGAGCGGCCCCCTGATAGGCGATCGCAGCACCTTTGGTAGCACGACCCAAATCAGCCGAAGCTAAGTCTTCTTTCCATGGGAGCAAACCGGCAGCTGTCTTCATATCCGCTTCTACTGCTGCGAAAACTTCATCCTGAGTATTTCTGGGATGTCTTCCGTCGTCTGTAACGGTTTGAAGTTCCAGGGGAACACCGCCGAAATTAGCTGCGAGATAATAGTAAAAAACACCTCTTAAAAAATAGGCCTCACCTGTTAACCTGTTTGCAAGTGTCTCATCAATTACACCTTCGGCTTTCATCTTTGCTATTATGGGGATGGCAGAATTGGCACGGGCAATTCCCTGATACGATCTTGTCCAGAATATGTTGAGCGGATCAAATCCGGCGTCAACGTTATAGTTTTCAAAAAAGGTATCTGAACCCCAGTTCCTAAAATCCTGAGTAAGGAAATTAGCCTGGTACCACAATGCTTTGAGCATAAAATCTACGTCGTGAAAAGTATCATAGATAGCATTCACTAGGAAAATACCATCGCTCGGTTTTTTAAACAAGGCACTTTCCGACGCATTGGAAGTATCATTCTTTTCCAGAAAGTCCTCTGAGCACGACAGGGGAAGCAACAACGCTAAACCCAGGGCCACACCGCATATATTCTTCTTATATATTTTCATCATTTCTATTATTAATCGTTAGAAACTTGCATTTAGACCGAAAGTGAAAAACTTGGTGTTCGGATAAGTACCCACGTCAATCCCTGTAGCGGTCACATTCCTCGAACCATCAACAGGATCTGCAGGAGTACTAAGCTCAGGATCCAGGCCGCTATATTTTGTGAACGTTAGCAGATTCTGAGCACTTATATAAAATCGCAATTTGGAAACAGCAGCCCTTTGTGCTATAGATGCCGGCAAGGTATAACCCAGCTGAACGTTCTTTAACCTTAGAAAACTTCCGTCTTCCACGAACACATCAGACGGTCTGCCGTTACCGTTCTGATCCAGTCTGGTAATTCTTGCATATTCGTTTGAGGGGTTAGACGGAGTCCAGCGATTTTCAAAATATTCCTGGCTGATATTCTGAATGCCTATCCCTCCATCTGTGCGTCCAAAGCTTTGAAGGTTCCTCGCAGTGTAGTTAAATATCTTATTACCTACAGAAGCGTACCAAAATAAGTTCAGGTCAAACTGTTTATAAGAACCGTCCAGATTTAAACCGGTAAAGAATTTTGGCATGAAGCTTCCGAGGTGAACTCTATCGGCTTCACTGATCTTGCCGTCATTGTTGATATCCTGAAACTTTCTGTCCCCCGGAGCGGTCTCAGGTCTTTGGTAAAATTCTTCTTTGCCGGCTTTTGCCGTCGCGGCCGCATTTAAGGCGTCGATTTCAGCCTGCGACTGGAAGATCCCAGCAGACTTGAAGCCGTAGAACTCACCAATAGAATGCCCAACCTCCGAAATCGAATAAATGTTCCAGTTATTAAGAGCCTGTCCCGTCGTAGCAAATCCCAGAGGGCGAATATTCGTGATCGCATTTAACCCTTCTGTAAACGAAAGAATCTCATTTTTAACAGTAGTAAAGCTGAGATTGATACCATAATTAAACGTCTTCTGAGTTTCTCTGAATTCCACTCCCAGTTCTATACCACTGTTCCTGACACTGCCTACATTTAAGTCGGCATTGGGGAAGCCCGTCTGCGCTGGTGTATTGATATTTAAAAGGAAGTCGCTCGACTCTTTCTTGTAGTAATCCGCTGTCAGACTTAACTTTCCGCCAAAAGTAGATAGATCAAGACCGATATTAGACTGTTTGGATGTTTCCCACTTGAGGTTTGGGTTGGGAAGTGCAATAAGCACCAAACCTTCCTGATATTCTTTATTGAAAGGATAACCGTTATTGTTGTATGACAACGAGTTGCCACCAGAGCCATATTGAGATAAGTACCGGAAATTGCCTATACCAAACTGGTTACCCACTTCTCCATAGCTGGCCCTGATTTTAAAATCACTGATAGCAGCAACGTCTTTAAGAAAATTTTCATTTTTAACCCTCCAGGCCACAGATGCCGAAGGGAATACCCCATACCGGTTATCCTTCGCAAACTTCGATGAGCCATCCCGGCGAACCGTAGCAGTAAACAGGTACTTATCCATCAATCTGTAATTCACACGGGCAAACTGCGAGGCGAGTGCGTAAGTTTGTTGGCCGCCAAATACATTGGTCAATGTGAGAACTTTATTCAAATCTCTAAACTCATTACTTATTGATCCATTACCCTGACCACCGGTGTTCCTGAAAGTATTCTCCTGCTGAGAAACCCCGGCTACGGCATCAATACCGTGGATGCCAAAAGTGTTGGAGTAAGAGACCGTATTCTCCCAGACATATTCAAAAGAACTGTTCTGATTTTGCGAGTAGAATGACAATACTTCAGACGCACGCCTGTTATGAGAAGGCGTGAAGTAATTTCCAAAGAAATCGCTGTTGTTTAAACCAAAGGAGGTCTTTACAGACAAGCCCTTCAGCAACGTTGCCTCCAGCGAAACATTACCCAGGAAATAATTCGTTAAATTATTTTGATCCTGCGTTTCTGCGTCCGCTAATACGTTAGGATGGCTATTGAGATACTGGTCGGTCTTTGTTGGATAGGCATAGTTTCCGTTGGCATCCTTTACTTCACTTGTTGCAGGGTTACCTGTCATCGTAGGGATGAGATAGGTTAAACTTCCTACACCAAATCCGGCATTCTGACCACCGGTACCGAATTTAACGGCGGTATTCACACGTGAATACTTCACATTACCAGCTAATTTAAGCCATTTCATCGCTTGATAATCTGCATTCAAACTTGCGTTCAGGCGGCTATAATCAGAGAAACGAACAATACCTTTTTGAGTAAGATAACCAACTGAAATAGCTGATTGTAATTTCTCATTGCCCCCACGCACCGAGAGGTTATAATTTTGTCTGTTCCCACTTTGATACATCACATCCTGCCAATCAATGGTTGTCAAAGCCGATGGATTGCTAAATTCCGGCAATGGCTGAAGACCATCTCCAACTGCTCTTTCTACCACAAGGCCTGCAAATTGCTGGGCATTTAGCACACCTATTCTCTTCGGTTTGCTTTGTGTACTGCCATAGGCATCGAAAGAGATTTGAACGCCATTTTTCCGTCCGCGTTTAGTGGTAATAATCACCACTCCGTTAGCAGCCCTGTTACCGTAAATGGCAGTCGCCGAAGCATCTTTCAAGATATCCATCGTGGCGATGTCGTTTGTATTCAGGTTGCTCAAGCCTCCGGTTAGCGGATATCCGTCGACAACGTACAGCGGCTCGTTAACGCCGAAGCTTCCCACACCACGGATTTGGACACTTACAGTACCCCCAGGTGCGCCGTCATTGTTCATCACCTGAACTCCGGGTGATCTGCCCTGCAATACCTGTTCTATGGTCGTAACAGGCGTTTTTTCAATCTGAGCAGAACTCACCGAGCTTACTGCCCCGGTTACATCACCCCTTTTTTGAGTACCATAACCTACCACCACAACTTCCTGAAGGGCTTTGGTGTCAGATGTAAGAGATACATTGATTTGGCTTCGGCCATTCACGGCCACTTCCCGATTCACAAATCCGATAAATTTAAAAACCAGCGTCGCATCCTTAGGTGCCGTAACGCTGAAATTGCCGTTTACATCGGTTACCGCAGCTCCTCTGGCGGACCCCTTTATGTTCACAGTTACGCCCGACATAGCAGAGTTATCTGCTGCATCCGTTACTTTTCCTGAGATTTGTGTATTCTGTGCAAATACAGTAGATAGTCCCAAAAAAGCAAGTAGAAAGGCGGAACATACCGTTCTCTTGATGTTAGGTTTTGCATGCATCTTTTTATCCATTTAATTATTGGTTTGTTGATTAGTAATCATATTTCTCCCGATATCAAATCAGAAAAGACCTGGAATTGAATACATTAGAAATAGGCTGACGGTAAATGAGTAGATGGTTTGTAAAGCAAATGTATACCTGTACCGAATAAGGAAATAATACTTTTTTATCTATTCATAACATCAATACGGCAAATGCTTCATCTGTTCAAGACGTGATGCGCAGCCATGACAAGAAATAAATAGTCTGTAGTCCCTCCACCAAGCACATATTCCGTCTGTTGCCATAAGAACGGCCACTTTAACAACTCAGGAAAATCGGGCCTGATCAAAGCTGTACCCGAGATGATTCCACCAGGGATATATGACCAATCCGCGCGATTGAAGCCGTAGGCCGTCGTGGCAGACTTAGCACCTACTCCTGATACAAAGGAGACCGTATTCGATCCCGGATGTGTACCCAAAATAAAATTGAGGGAGTTAAGCATATAATCAGACGGGAAAATTTCCGGAAACGAAGAATGTAAAAAATACTGCTTATATCCAAAGTTTTGTATTCCCCAGCCTGCACCCCAGATATCGGGTTCGTAAGGCACCCCATATGGCGTTTTAGCACCCTGAGCTTTCACTCTCTCAAACAGCCCTTTAACTGCCTGGCGAACAGATGAGCGATATTCCTCGTTATTAACCAGGCTGACTGTCCTCCCCACCGTCCAGCCTGATTGATCGATATTTTTAACAATCTCACTGATATTCGAGACCAGAAAATCTGAATACATGGAATCGCCTGTTGTGATCAATAGTTCAACAGCCAGCCCGATTCTAGGGCCTGGACTTCCCGGCGTTTTACGCCAGATTTCTTCAGAAATTTGAAGACATTCTTTCGCCAGCGGATCATTGTAGCCTTTTAGAACTCTTGCAGCGGCTGCAAGAGCCGTAGCTGCTTGCAAACTTCTCCCGGGATTTTCTTCCGTGAACACCCATCTGTCATCTGGCAGGACAGAGGATTCCAAAGAGTGCGAAGTTTCCGCGCCCTCCCTGAACGGCTTGTTATCCGTTATGTTCGCAGCATCACCAAGTAAGGTGTACTGACGTAAGGTTGGTTCTATAATACCACGATAAAACCTGCCGAGAGTTTTATAACCCGCATTAACAGAAATCAATCCGTGTTCTATCTGCTGCAGTAGATCGGGCTTACCATCGGGCCTCTGAACTTCTACTGTTAGATTCGTTTGATCTATAGAAGTATTATCGTAGTCCACCTTGAACGCTTCATAGGCAAGAGCGAGCCCGTGTATGGTTTCTGCCTGAGACTCTACCCGCAAATCGAAGTCGCCCGCATCGTGCCAGCCACCCCTGTTTAAATGGGGAACATTTTCACCAGGCTTATAACTGGTGAGTGTTGACCCACCGGAGATATATCCATCGAAATGGTTGGAGTCAACAGGTGCCATTCGTGCATCATCCAGATGACAGGTGCCATGCCATACCCGGTAGCGATCATTTATACGCATATGACACATCTGAGCAGGTAGGAAATAATCCACTGTTGGCTGCCAGACGTTGTGTTGAAAAACGTCCTTGCTTATTTTAAAGGGCTCTGACTTATATTTACCATATTGTATCTGATACATCCCGGGCTCTTGCTGTGCAGAAAAGTCAAACTGGAGGTAATTGTATCTTAAAAACTTACCCCACTTCTTCCCGCTGTTCTTCAATATCTCCACAGAGCCCCCGTTTTCATTGATCCGCAAGAGTGAAATTGGCAAAAACCGCGTGTCCTTTACATCCAGTTCAATCACGGCGACCTTCTGCTGTTTGGGGTGATAACCCACCTGCGAAACCTGAACAACCGGATCAGACATCCAACCAGAAATGGCATTTGGAGTCACGATCCACTCTATTGCATTTTTTGTGGCGCCCTTTGAGACTAACGATCGAACTATAAACCAACCGTTGGTATGCTTCGCCCTGCCATCCAATAGCTCCAGGTTATCATGGTGCAGATTTTCGATCACCATCTTTTGAGACGGCAGTTCGGGCACAAGTGTCAGCTTTCTACCTGATGCTATTGGCCGGACCTGCATCTCGCCGTCTTTATCCTGATAAACCTGATTAACGGGTTGCTGAGGAAAAACACCAAATTGTCTGTCCATGTAATATGATTTGCCGAACAAGGCCCCAGGGAAAAGCTCGATCAGGAAACCAACCTTTCCGATCCACTGTTCTGGGAGGGGCTTTTCAAGGTCAACCGTGATTTTAAATCCTTTACCTGCTGGTTGCACCCTTACGTTATAAGCAAAATTCAGGTCGGGATATATAATCGGGTTAAATCCTTTCCTGTTAATATCAGGATTGGGGTACTCCATCCTGACACTTATCTCCTGGCTTTGCGTATTAACTACTCGTTTGCCAACCTTTGGAATGGGCGACCATTGCCCTGGTGTAGGCTCAAGGCGTAAATCACCATTCGTGGCGACCCGTATCCCGTTCTGTATAATTCCCACACCGCCCTGATGGCTTTCCGGGTAAAAGTCATGCGCCAACATCACGTTTACGCCTTCATACTCCAGGTACTCTTGTTTGTTAAGCGCCATGCCGCTTTCAGGTCTGGATTGTGCCTGTACAAACAGTCCTGAAAAGGTTAAAACAAGTAAAATTGCAGTAAACCGGATTAGCATAGTAGATTGATTAGTAGTTATCTGCAAATTATAAAAGCTCAATTCTTAATGTTGATATCTTTTTATCCAAGAATCCGCATTTTTTACCCGTATGCATCAAAACATCGGATACTGCATATTTTTACGTTCATCAGCGTACCTATTATGAACAACAAAATCAAAACCAGGCTTTTTCTTTCTGGGACTTTACTCCTTTCTATATTTTCGTTCAAGACAGTGGATGAGAAAGAACGATGCGATCTAGCGGCTGATCTGGATAGATCGGCTAGAAAATACCTGATTAATATCTGGTATCCCAAGGCATTGGATACGTTGTATGGAGGCTACCTGAGCACCTTCAATTACAAGTTTGAACCTTCAGAGCCCCAGAATAAGATGATTGTGACTCAGTCAAGGCATATTTGGTCGAACGCTAAGGCTGCCATTTTTTTTAAAGATTCCACATACAAAAAGTTTGCGGCGCATGGCCTTACATTCTTGCGAGATAAAATGTGGGATAAGACCTATGGAGGGTTCTATACGTTGGTAGATCGCCAGGGAAATGCAGAGAAGTTTGGATCACAGAAAGATTCATACGGAAATGCTTTTGCCATATACGCTCTTGCTGCATATTACCAGGCCTCTGGCGACACGAGTGCCCTCAACCTGGCGAAGTCAACTTTCTGGTGGTTAGAAAAAAACAGCCACGACCGAAAGGATAAAGGGTACTTCCAGCATCTAAGCAGAGAAGGTGTACCCATCAAGCGAACAGCAAGCACTCCCAGCACCTCAGAACTGGGATATAAAGATCAGAACTCGTCAATTCATTTACTAGAAGCCTTCACGGAACTGTACACTGTTTGGCCCAACCCTCTGCTTCGTGACCGTCTCCGGGAAATGTTTTATCTGGTACGCGACAAAATAACTACTCCTCAAGGTTATCTGACATTGTTCTTCCAGCCTGACTGGACACCGGTTTCAACAAGGGATTCTTCGTACACCAGCATCTTAAAACACCGTGGCCTGGACCATGTATCCTTTGGACATGATATTGAAACAGCTTACCTCCTGATCGAGGCTTCTCACATTCTTGGCTTGAAAGATCATGCTGCAACTATACAAAAAGGAAAAGTCATGGTAGACCATGCCTTGAAATCTGGATACGATTATAAACTTGGAGGATTTTATGATGAAGGCTATTACTTCAAAGACAAACCTGGTATAAGCATTATTTTAGATACAAAAAACTGGTGGGCTCAGGCCGAAGGAATGAATACCTTACTGCTGATGTCTGAACACTTCCCGAATGACAAACTGGATTACTACGGAAAATTCAAACAGATGTGGACATACATCGATACCTATCTGATCGACAAGGAACATGGTGATTGGTACATGGGCGGCATTGATAAGCAACCGGAGATGAAAACAGCTTTAAAAGGTCAGATTTGGAAGGGTTCATATCATAATTTCAGAGCACTGATGAATTGCATCACCCGCTTAAAGCCAGATCACATCGCTCCTCTGACACCAGGTTCAGCCAAAATCCATGTTAACACAAGCCAGACAGTCCTAAGCTGGTCAAAATCAACCGACAATCAAAACCTGATTGGTTACAACATCTACGAGGGTGATAAACGCATCGGTTTTAGTCCCTTAAGCTCTTTCCAGATCGAAGGCTTCAAAAGAGGCAACGCTTATTCGGTTAAAGCAGTTGATTTTTATGGTAACCAGTCCTCAGCGCGAATTGCGACATCAAATTAATCTTTATGAAATATAACATCAGCATCGTACTTCTACTTGTTGCTTTTTGCACTTTCGGACAGGGAATACCCCCGGTAAACAAAGCGGCGAGCCCTGAAGCAAAGGAATTACTTAGATATATCTACAGCATTAACGGAAAGCAGATACTGTCGGGACAACACAATTACAACCAGCAAATGAATCGCTTTAACGATAGCGTTGTTTCGATCACGGGAAAGAACCCAGCCGTTTGGAGCACAGACTTCATTTGGAACGGAACCACCGATCCCGGAGAGAGAATCGTGACGGAATCTATAAAAAAACACAAGCAAGGATATCTGATAACCTTGATGTGGCACCAGGGAAGACCGGTAGACGATCCGCCATATGGCTGGAAAGAAAGCATTCAGGCCAAACTAAACGAAGCGCAATGGAGGGAACTAACAACGCCTGGTACCACGCTGCATAAACGCTGGCTAGAACAGATAGATAAGGTTGCAGGACACCTGAAACAACTACAGGCTGCAAACGTCCCGGTACTTTGGCGCCCTTACCACGAAATGAATGGTGTATGGTTTTGGTGGGGTAATAAAAAAGGGAAAGACGGATTGGCAAAGTTATGGCAGATGATGTACAACCGGTACACCAATTACCATAAGCTGAACAACCTAATCTGGGTTTGGGGCGGAAACGGACCTAGAGACATTCCCGAAGATGAAGCCTACCCCTACAAGGATTTCTATCCGGGCCACCAGTATGTTGATATTCTTGGAACGGATATTTACAATATGGATTATGAACAAAGAGATTATGACGAACTACTTAAATTAGCCGAAGGCCGCCCTATTGCTTTAACAGAAGTTGGAGAACTCCCCAAACCGGAAATTCTGGAGGCTCAGCCAAAATGGGTGTGGTTTGTCGTCTGGTCTAACTGGCTTTGGGAGCATAATTCCAGGCAGCGCGTTAAGGAAGTCTATGATATGCCGCAAACGCTCACTTTAGATGAGTTGAACAAGTCACAAAAAGATTGACATCTGTTCCTATCACCGTATAAAACCAAAAATGCCGGTCCAACCCAATGGACCGGCATTGACCGCCTAAGCCTGGCCTGAACCTAGTTCTGACTGCGCTTGCTTTCCGGCGCTCCCATATATGATGGCTTAAGTCCGCCGAGATCCAGCATGATCTTTTGAAAAACGATCCCTGGTTCCAGTGGGCGGATGCGGATCCTATGCAAACCTGCTTTCCCGATCTCGTGCTCGGTGGTCGACTCAATGATCCTTTGCGCCTGCCAGCGACCCAGCTCGCCCCTGTAGTGCCCGTTAATATTGACAACCTGCTCCGCACCGCCATCTACAGACACCGCATAGCGCAAACCACGGTTCGCATTATAGTTCAGTGTTGGAGATGTTAAAACGATCAGCTTTGCTTTTCCGGTCGTCTTAATATCCATTTCGTATTCCACATAAACCTGTTTATCCGGAGTTTCCGTCACAGGCATTGTTGTCAGTCCCGATAGAGTTTTACCCAGATCTGGGATCACTGTCCAGCTTACCTTTTTACTATTCGAAGATGTTCTGAAATTTTCCGCTTCAATAGATACGACCCCGTCTTCCTCCACAAATACCTTTTCTGCCGGTGCCTTTGCCTGCACATATTGTACTTTCGGCATAATACTTTTCGGCGGATTATTCCAACTTCTGTACCCGATACGCACCTGGTCCATCATATGAGGCCATTTACCATTTGCAATATCCTGGTTATAATGAAGCGTTAAAACGGAATCCTGAAGAAAGTGCTCCTTCGCTTTATCGGCCCAGTAGTTTGCCTGCTCATCCCCTTTTGCTGCATAGAACTTATTCTTTGCAACAGCATAATACATCTCATAAACATTGGAACATGCATTAATCGGGAAAACCACCAGCTGATCAAATGCATCCTTATATTCATTGGGGATGAGATAATATAAGCGCATGGCGTCAATAACCAGATTGCGATAGTCTTTTACAACGGTTTCAAACTCATTGTAATTCGCCAGACTGAATGTTCTATCATCCAGTAGCTCAGGGGTGACCCGATGATTATATTTTGTATATAAGTTGATCAATCTCGCTGCCTCCTTCGCATACTGATCGCCGAATTGCTGCGCAGACCATTCTTCAGTATGCTGCAAAAGGTTATTCGCATTGAATCGATTCGGATTCCAGGCCATATCCAGGAAGAAGGATATTGGATACTCCATCGGTTTCAGGTCGCCAACGTTTACCACCCAGATACGATCCACCCCATATTGATAGGTCAGGTTCATCTGTTCCCAGACGCGTTGCACCTGACTGACATTTACCCATTTTGAGTTTCTGGGTGCACCAACATAGTCGAAATGATAATACATGCCGTAGCCTCCCTTACGCTTTTTAGCAGTCAGTTCGGGTAGCTTTCTCACATTACCCCAGTTGTCGTCGCAGAACAAAAGCGTCACATCATCAGGAACCCGCATGCCCGAATCGTAGTAGTCCTGAACCTCCTTATATAAGGCCCAGACCTGCGGTGTCATCTCCGCTTTCTTTCCCGTAACTTCCTGTATAACCTGACGCTGATCTTTAACGATCCTTTCCAGCAAATCCTTATTCTGATCTTCGCTCATCGGTTCATCTCCGTCACCACGCATTGCAATGGTGATCAGGCTCTCCCAGTTTTTCGCACGTTCCATTCCCCCTTTCCAGAACTTCTTCAAACCCGCCGCGTTAGCGCTATAATCCCATGCTCCACCGTTACCATGACGCTTCCACTCCTGCTGAGCCCTTGCCAACGGCTCGTGGTGAGAGGTTCCCATAACAATGCCAAGATCGTCGGCAAGCTGTCCGTTTTTCGGATCATCATCGTAGAAGGCATTCCCCCACATAGCAGGCCAAAGGAAATTTCCCTTAAGTCTCAGAATCAGCTCGAACACTTTCTCATAGAACTGATGGTTATACCCTCCGAATGTAGCTTTACTCCAGCCACTCAAAGCCGGAGCTTCGTCATTCAGGAATATCCCGCGATACTTCACTGCTGGCTCACCATCCGTGTACGTTCCAGGCTTCACATATAGCTCAGTGTGCTTCTTCACAGGTACGTCTGCCCAGTAATACCAGGGCGACACCCCGATCTGAGTAGAAAGCTCATAGGTTCCATAAATCGTTCCTCTTTTGTCACTGCCGGCAATAACCAGGGCTGATTCTACCCCCGGTAAGGGCTTGCTCACAACTTGAATGATAAACTTTTCATTTCTGCCAATCAGATCTTTCTTCGCTAATTTCCCTGATTTGATCAGACGGTCTATCGTACCTGATTTCCCTACAGTACCAATGATGATCTGGAATTTACCGGACCCTTGCCGGGGAGCATTTCCGGTGACCTTCTTAAAGTCCTCCCGCAAGTTCCCTACCGCATGAAGAACACCTTTGAAGTCGAGATCATCAACAATAACAGGAATGGGTACACCTCCTTCTGTAAGCGGGAAGTAGCTTCCCTGATCCTTGAAATAAACAAAACCGGAATTTTCCTTTTCACCCCCTATGGCAACTAAATGTGCCAGAAGGAACAGGAACGAGAGTAGAAATTTACTGTTCAAAACGTGTAATGTTAACTGGTTAAAAACTGGTCCTCATCATTCTTCACGCAGGCCAAAAGGAATCCTTCAGACTGAATGATATAACGATTAGTTTCACATAGCCAAAAACGGCATTTATAGCGATTTTTAGGGGTTGTTAATGTTATAATCATAGAACAAATGTTAAGCAGCGGGCGCTGTCCTTCCTTGCAGCCCTCTTGGCCTCCTTTCTCCGCCCGTTCATTGCATCAGCATGCCAGCCCTGACATCAGACGGCACAGTAGTCGCTTCCACCCGGGATTATGAACATTTATGCCATTTTCCCGAATAAAAATCGCTAGAGAACGCAACTTGCTTCGCTACATTTGCTTATCCCGGGAACTGTACGAACTAACCAATTTATGCAATAACCTAAGCAACCATTCTGCGATGAAACTGATTAAACATACGCTATTAATATGCTCCCTGCTGAGCTTGTCCCTATCCTGTTCTTTGAAAAAATCTTCTCAAGCCTCTCCAGAGAGATCCTCCGGCTGGGTGGCAACCTGGGCCACCGCTCCCATGCAGGTAGAACCGCATAATATGGCACCTGATCCAGGTCTGTCCAACAACACCCTCAGGCAAATTGTAAGAGTATCGATTGGAGGTAAAAACATCCGTTTACGGCTCTCCAACGCCTATAGCAAAGATTCCCTGGTCGTAAATGCCGTATCAGTCGCCTTACCGGCAGACAGCTGCCAGGTGCTTCCGGAAAGTATCAAGAAGCTAAGCTTCCGCAATCAAAAGGGATTTGCTCTGGCACCTGGGGCAGACATTTACTCTGATCCGCTCAGCTTTAACCTGAAACCGAACTCCCTCCTGGCTATTACCATTTTTTATGGCAAAACCGGCAAGACGGTTAGCGGGCATCCGGGATCCCGTACTACTTCCTACCTCGTAAAAGGTGACCAGTCAGCGAACGCTGTCTTTAACACTCCGATAAAGACCGATCACTGGTACAGCATCATGAACATCGACGTCAATGCCAGCAAACATTCAGCTGCCGTCGCAGTAATGGGAAATTCGATCACTGACGGACGAGGCTCAGGCACAAATAAACAGAACAGGTGGACAGACATCCTTTCTCAAAGACTGCTTGCAGATTCCCGCACGAAGAACATCAGCGTTCTTAACTTCGGTATCGGAGGTAACTGCGTGCTCAGAGGGGGACTGGGCCCGACGGCCCTCGAACGCTTCGACTACAACATATTCGACCAGCAAGGAGTAAAGTGGCTCATCATCATGGAAGGCATTAACGATATTGGCGGCATCAGGAACGCCGAAAACGCGCCCATTCTGGCCAAAAAACTAACGGAGGCTTACGAAACGATGATCAATAAGGCCCATGCCAGAGGAATCAAAGTCTACGGCGCTACCATCCTCCCCTTTGCAAAGTCCTTCTATGATGCGCCATTCCGACAGGAAGCCCGCACTTACGTAAACGAGTGGATCAGAAACAGCGGAAAATTCGATGGTGTAATCGATTTTGATAAGGCTATGGTCAGCGAAGAACCGGGAGTAATATTACCCAATATGCATGATAATGATTTCCTGCACCCCAACGAGGCCGGCTATAAACGCATGGGAGAAGCTGTAAACCTTGATCTTTTCAAAAACTGACAAGGGCGTCTGGGTAGCTGGGAAGATCCGCGCCTGGATATTTAGAAACAGAAGCATGCACTCTGGGCTTGCGCCGATACACAAAAAAGCGGGATCAGTAATCCCGCTTCTTTATCGCCTTTCAACAATTTGAAGCTAGAAATGAAATCAACACACGGGACGAGCTAAAAGAATACGACCCTTTGTTATACAACCTGATTTCCCAACATTTCTACGCGGATACTGCCGGAATCAACTGTGAATAATGGGATTTCCAGCTCGGTCCCTCAGCTTGCATGCACAGGTTCCAAGGACCTTAAGGCCTTCCCAATCCTGACCTTCCCGTGACCTAACTATTTGACATCCAAAATAAATTCCGTATATTTGTACTGTTAACCGCTACACACACAACCTAATTCATCTGCTTATAGAAAGAAACCTTACTTTTCAAATCAACGGGGGGAATTTATGAAGAACAGGATTTTAAAAGGGGCAACTTACATCATTTTAGCACTCAGCATTCCGGCAATCGGGTGGGGATTGAAGTCAGATACAGAGATCAGCAACCATTCCGAAATCAGAAAGGAAATCAGCCAGTCTACAGTTAAAGAAGAAAAAGTAATCTCTGCAGCCAGTCTGTTTGACCAGTATATATCTGGTGTTTATACAGCTGCCAAGCTTGCTGACGCATCTCTTGACTACGACGTGTTTGCGAAAGCTGTTACAGGGTATTACAACCTGAAAGATGCAGGTCGCTTATCTGATACCAAACAGATACTGTCTGTTGTCGATTTCAACAAACCCAGCTCCGAGAAAAGAATGTGGATCATCGACCTGAATGCAAAAAAGCTGCTGTTTCACACACTTGTAGCACATGGTAAAGGAAGTGGCGACAACTATGCCACCAGCTTCTCCAATGTCGCTGAGTCTAACAAAAGTAGTCTGGGATTCTATGTAACTGCAAATACATACCATGGTAAACATGGTTTGTCGCTGAAGATAAACGGAATGGATAACGCTTATAATTCCAATGCACTTAATCGTGCAGTCGTTATCCACGGAGCATCCTATGTGAATGAGAATTTCGTTAAACAACATGGCCGTCTGGGTCGTAGCCTCGGCTGTCCTGCTCTTCCTGAAGAGCTTACGCCAGCCATCATCAACACGATTAAAAATCAGACAACGCTGTTCATTAACGGTCCTCAGAAAGTGGATTATGCATCCGACTATTTGAATCTTGAATCAGCACTGAACAAATTTATATCCGGCGACCAGCAGATACTGGCCGCGGGCGCTTAAGATCTTAACGTGATCTTTTAGCTCTTTCATATTGTACAGGCCAATCCATTTCAACACCCAGCTGCTGTGCAGCATGCATGGGGAAATAAGGATCCCTTAACATCTCACGGGCAAGCAGAACAAAATCTGCTTGCCTTTTTTGTAATATATCTTCAGCCTGATGAGCATCGGTAATGATGCCCACGGCACCTGTGAGGATATCAGCATCGCGCTTGACCTGTTCTGCAAATGGAACCTGGTAGTTCGGAGCCGCAGGAATCGGCGCATTCGGCACGTTCCCGCCTGAAGAGCAATCAATAACATCGACACCTTTTTCCTTCAGAATAATGGCAAGTTGCGCTGAGTCATCCGGTGTCCAGCCCCCCTCAACCCAGTCGCTGGCAGAGATGCGCACAAACAAAGGCAGCTCTTCCGGCCAGACCTTCCTCACCGCTTCAGTTACTTCCACCAGCAAACGGCTACGGTTTTCAAAAGAACCTCCATACTCGTCGGTCCGGAAGTTTGACAGAGGCGACAGAAATTCGTGAAGCAGGTAGCCGTGTGCGGCATGTATTTCAAGAACCTTGAAGCCTGCCTCTAGCGCTCGTTTAGCAGCAGCATGAAAATCAATGATTACGTTTTCAAGCCCTTCGGCTGTTAATGCGTGAGGAAGAGAATCTCCCGCGGCAAAGGGTAAAGCTGAAGGTCCGACAGTCTTCCATCCTCCTTCATCTTCTGAAAGAAAAGAGCCGCCTCTCCAGGGGGCATCGTGACTGGCTTTCCGTCCGGCATGCGCAATCTGAATACCTGCGACGGAACCATGTTCGTGAATAAAGGCGGCTATCCGGCTAAGCATAGGGATATGATCGTCCAGCCAGATCCCGAGATCGCCCGGTGAGATCCGGCCTTCGGGAGAGACCGCAGTCGCTTCCGCGATGACTAGTCCGGCACCGCCAACTGCTCTGCTCCCCAGATGGACCAGGTGCCAGTCGTTGGCATAACCTTCTTCTGCTGAATATTGACACATCGGAGACACAACGATGCGGTTCCGGAACTCAATGCTCCTGACTTGAATAGGCTCAAATAAAATCGCCATGGATGTTTTTCTTTATGAACAGCCCGACGGAGGTTCTGTTTTAGACGCCGAACTTTATCCAGCCTTCACCTTCATATCCAAACGCGAACTGCTTTGGATTAAGGATCTCTCCGATCATTTCAATCGTCTCCACAATGCCTGCTGGCGAGTCGGAGAAATGTCCCGCACCGTCTGCAAGATAGATCCTGCCATTCTTCACGGCGTCAAGAGATTCCCATCCAGGCAGCGCCATAAGCGTTTCTACCTCGCTCATCGCTGTGTTAAGAGGAGAACCCTCCAGCGCAACGATGATATATTGCGGGTCTGCAGCAGCAAGATCCTCCAGTTCAACCGGCGTCCCGCCTGCAAGCCTGATCAGTTCAGGAACCAAACCTCCCGCTAATTGCAAGGGCGACAGGTTGCTTATACAGGCGACAGTTGGCACAAGCTCAACAAATTTAAGCTTGTGCCTAACGAGTTCTATCCGGTCCTGCAGTTGCTCCAGAACTTCTGGATCTTCTGCTGGCAGATACGAGAAAATGCTTAGCTCAGACATGAAAATTAATTTTTCGCGAAGGTACGAAAAATCAATTCGTCATACCACCCTGACCTGTCTGTCCACCATCCTGTTTCAGGTCATCATTGCTAACGCCTCTCTTCTTTCTCGGCTGTGGATTGAAGTTCGTTTTACCAAACGTATAGCTGAAGTTGATCCCCACGGAGCGGAACGGAATTCCGAAATCCTGTACCTGAACTAACTCGGGACTGTTGATATTCGACTTGAAGTGTTTCGTTTCATTGAACGGATCAATCACATTCAGTCCGATTTTAGCCTTCTTGTTCAGAATCTGCTTGCTGAACGAAACCTGCCACATGCTGAAAGATGGGCTCTCTCCCTGAAATGTCCTTCTTGGTGAGTTCAGGATATAGAACGTCTCCGCGATCAGGTTCTTCGGCAAGGTAACTGAACCGCTGATATACGCTTTGTACAGGGCATAGGTCTTAGACTCCCCAGCAAGATCGGAAAACGACATACCGGTACTTGGTTTATACGAGTAAATATCGAAGTTACCGCGGAGGGTAGTTCCCTTTACAGGACTTACAGACCCGAAAAAGCTTGCTCCTACCGAGTTGTTGGTTCCGATGTTATCGTACGAAGTTAGGGTAACGGAGCGGCCTTCATATAGATCCGGACGGGTGATGCTCTCAATGATATCCGCCGTGTGTCTGAAATACACAGAGGTATTGATCATAGAAGTTTTAATCATCTTGGAAAAACCGAGCTCAACAGTTTGTGACACCTCAGGCGACAAAGCCGGATTACCCTGCCTCTGGAACTGGTCATTACTGATATCGCGGAAAGGATTCAGATATTGCAAGCTCGGGCGCTGAATGCGTTTGCTATAGCTTAGACGGAGAGTCTGAAAGTTCTTAAACGTTTTTGAGATAGCGAAACTCGGAATAAAGTTCGTGTAGTCATTGGATACAGCTAACTGCGCTGAAGATCCGGCTGCCGACTGTCCTTCAATCTCGGTACGTTCTAAACGCCCCCCCACCTGGATGCCTACACTTTTGCTTGCTTGTATACTCAATACTGAATATCCTGATAGGACGTCCTGATTATAATCGTAGATATTGGAAAGCAGCGGATTGTATTCAAAGGCACCGCCATTTACTGCCGTATTGAAAAGGGAATTACTGGTAATCTCTCGGGTAATGGTTTTTCCACCCAACTCCAGTTTAAACACTTTATTCAGCGGCAGGCTGTAGTCGAGCTGCACGGTGTATTCATCGTTGGAAGCATCATTATTACCCATCTGATCGGCACGGGTCAGGATAGAATACAGAGACGAAAAATCCGTCTCATTCTTGCTGTGACTCCACTGCCCTGCAAGGCTCAGTTCATGACCCTGAGTTTTAAACTTATGCGTATAATCAGCATTCCAGTCAAAACCGCTGAAGGTGGTCTTATTCAAATTATCAAAAGAATACTCTTCACTCTGCATCACATCTTCCCTCAGAAAAGTTCTGCTGTTAAAAGAAGATCCGTCGGTTTTGAACTGTCCCCGGTTCACGCGTATCCCTGTAGACAGGCTGTTATAGTCGTTAAAATCATAGCTCACATTGCCCGAACCCATTACGCCAAAACGCTTTGTATTACTCTCGCCCTGTTGTATGGATCTTGTACCTAATACCGGGGCAAAGCTGTTGTTCATCGTCCTGGTTGTCTGTGGCCATGAGCCATTCCCCCCGAGATTAGCTGTGATGCTTAAACGGTTCTTGTTGATGTTCAGGTTGGCATTTCCATTATTCTGACGAGTACCAACACCGCCACTGACGGATCCGCTTACACCTGATATTTCCCTTTTTTTAGTGATGATATTGATGATACCGCCGGTTCCCTCTGCATCATATTTAGCTGATGGACTGGTGATAACCTCCACATTCTTGATCTGGTCAGCCGGCAACATCCGCATCGCATCTGCTGTGCTCGCCGCTACCGCACCGGAAGGCTTTCCATTGATGAGGATCCGCACGTTTTGACTTCCTCTGAGCGAAACGTTTCCGTCCTGATCAACCGATAACATCGGCACCTTTCTTAAGACGTCGCCCGCATTTCCACCGGAAACGGTCGCATCCTTTTCGGCATTATAAACTACTTTATCTACCCGGTTCTCGATCATCGGCACTTCACCCGTAACGGCCACTTCTTTTAGCAGGTTCGACGAAGGCGCCAGAATGACCCGGCCCAGGTTTTTGTCTGGCTTCGCTCCTGTAGTGACGACATCGTTCACTTCTTTCTGCTTATAGCCCATGAAACTTACGCTGACTTTGTATTTTCCGGGAACAACGTTGTCCATAACGAAAGCACCTTTGGCATCCGTCAGTGCGCCATTAACGCTTTTTGCTGCTCCGGCAATGGTTAGTGCAACCGAAGCATATTCGACCGGCTTTTTCGTTAGCGAGTCGATTACTACACCCGAGATCCGTCCCTTAGTTGCTGCTGCCGGAGGCATCTGTGCAAAGGCGTTGATTGAAATAAAGAGTGCGCACAGGAGAGATAAGAGTTTCATTTGATTGCGTTATTTTTTTGTAGTTAGTAGCATAAAAAGCCATTATGTTACAAAAAAGATAACTTTATCATCCTCTTAGACAGCCTGGGCCCTTTTCAGCAGGGCGCAAACATACGTTTTTCTAAATACTAATTCTCCTGCCTTTTATAATCGGAGCATCATCTTTTTCCGGGTGTTGTTTTTCCCGGATGTCGTTCGTTCTGTGCTGTTTAGCTGTGGCACTCAGGGTCAGCCCGCGCCTTTATCCTGACAGGGGCGGCAGCGACGCCAAAATCTTATTCCCGTATTAGTAGACCGGCACCTCCTGAGGGGTTTTCCGCCCTTAGGACCGGGAAGAGTTAATCTTTTTAATTTGCTTAAGATGCTCAGTCAGCATCCTGCGTATGGACGCATTGTGGGTATGTGTGTTCTTCAGTGCATCGATATAGAGGTGCACTGTGTGCCTGGCTGCTTTACCAGTAATACGCGCGATGGCAGCGTAGTCTGAGCGTCCAAGTGCTTGCTTCAATTCATCCCAGGAATGTCCTTCCTTGCCACTGGCGGCGTCGGATGTAGGTTTCAGACGTAAGCCTTTCGAACGAAGGTAGAACTTCATGCTCATCGCTTGTTGTTCGCGCAGGAACGAATACCTGGCAAAGGCAGAGCGGAACTTTCCGCTGGCCTTATCCTCGGCAAGTTCATCGAAAATGCTTACTTCCTCAAGAGAATAAGAGAGTAACTTTTCGATTGCTGAAAGTTCTTTCGAGGTTTCATCATTATCCATTTGTACAATCATATAAGAGGAACAAGATCCTGTGCAATTAGTTGGCACAAACAGGAAAACAGGTATGCAATTTGGGAATCACAGCACTTTCCGCAAGGGCTTGCGTCAACTACCTGAATCAAAACAATGCACAATTTTATTTGTCGCTATGATGGATCTACCGCCGACGAATATGCATAAATTTCTCTCTCTGCTGTTGCTCATTTCAATACCCTCGCTGCTCTCCGCGCAGTTTAATGATTCTACTCAATACCATGCGCTGTTCAACTCAACGGGTTCGGTAAACCGCGCGAAAGACGGCAGCTCCTACCTGCTGAATAATCAGGTCCGTTTTGAAATGAAGAAGAAAAAGATCCTTCTGAACTTCGGCAACAGCTGGGCCTATGGTAAATCGAACAGCACCATGACCAATAACGACTTTTCCTCATCCCTCGATTTCAATCTTTACGGTAAGAGAAGGGACTTCTACTACTGGGGACTTGCTACCTACAATACCAGCTATTCCCTGCGTATAAACAACCAGCTACTGGCAGGCGCAGGCGTGGCCTACAGCATAGTAGACCGGCCGAACGCTTACCTGAATATCAGCGACGGAATCCTCTATGACCTGAGTGATCTTCATCTGAACGATACCACGCGTGTAAACTACCATACCTATCGCAATTCACTCAGGCTACAGTTCCGCTTCATTGTAAAAAAGCTACTCACGATGGATGGAGGTACGTTCTGGCAGCCTTCACTTACCCGGAAACGGGATTACAATCTTCGTTCTACTTTCAACCTGGGGTTCAAACTTAACTCCTGGCTGAGCTTAAACAGTTCGCTCGCCTATAACCGGATCGAGGTGACCGACAGTGAGAACCTCCTGCTCACCTACGGATTGAAACTGGAGAAATGGTTCTGACGATTTGAATATAAACTGGCACAGAATATGGCACTAGTCTTAAAAACACTGATATGAATGTAGTCAAAACATTATTGTCCGGAATTGTCGCCACATCGGCAATGACGCTCTACAGTTATGCTGTTGCGAGAAAAAAAGAGGAGAATTTTCGTGAGCCGGAGTTGCTTGCTGAACTTGCCGATGATTTCCTGCCCGGATCAGCCGAGAAGATGGCGCTTCCCATCGGATGGATGGCGCACTATCAGGTGGGAATGGGACTTGCGCTGGCTCTGCAGACTTACTGGCAGAAAACCCATACGCGCCAGACATTACTGAATGGTCTAATTAGCGGTGCTGTTGCGGGTTTGGGAGGAATAACGGTTTGGGAGCTGACTTTCAGAATGCATCCACGTGAACCGAAGATTCCGTATACGCGGTTCTATGGTCAGCTGCTGATAGCCCACATGATATACGGTATGACACTGGCGAAGTGTAAAAAAGACTAAAGGCCCCTAAGGGGCCTTTAGTCTTGTATGCTTTAGTATTTAGGCTTTAGTATTTAGGGTGCTGTTGTCCCGCCAATCCCGAGTTCACATCGATAATCGTTATGGCCAACGGAAGAAGTTCCACTTTGTTCTTCTCCAAACCGCGGAACAAATTGTTCACGACAGGGGCTGTTGGGGTAAGCGCCCCTTGAGAGTACAGCGGTGATACACCGTGCATTCTTAATACTACAAATCCGTCTTTAACCATTTGGGTTGAGTCTGCACTCGACATTTGCTTATATCCGGTATAAGGTATAGCGACAACCGGATCAGAGAATGAGTTAGCCACCGTCTTTTTATATACCCGGTAGGCATCAACATCAGCAAACTCCTGAGTCTTGCCAGCTAACCTGATCAGTTTCTGCTTAGTTTCGTTTAAGGTCTCATACAGAATTCCCCAGCGTGCCAGATCTGTTCTTCTCCATGATTCAAAGCCCAGCTCGAGCTTGCGTTCGTTGATGATTGCTTTTTTGAAACCTTCATAATCGCCTGGAGTGGTGCCCATAGCAGTCGTATTTCCCGCATATCCGCGGGCCCGTACTTTCTCATATGCAGCCTTAGCTTCGGCAGTCGGAGCGTTATTGTATTCGTTAAGGGCCTCCGCATACATCAGCAGGACATCAGAATAACGCAGTACCGGCCAGTTGATATCACGCTTGTTGATCGCGGTACCCAACTTTTCCGCCCAGTTCACGCGGAACTTACCGATGGTGTTGCTGCTGTAGGAATTCATCTGGCGACTGTTGTCGCTGTTGATGCCATAATTGCAAATGGTCACGTCGCGGCGGGTATCGCCGTTCCCGAAGTCAAACCAATAGGTTGGCAGAGCAGCCATAGCCGGCTGACTCTTTCCGAACATGGAGGATGTATGGACAAAAATACCGTTGGTATATCCGGCAGAGGATCCGTTGTTATCATTCCCATACTGACCGTATTCGAGCATAGACTCCGCATTGTAGCGTGCATTTACAAGATCCCTGAAAACGGTTTCGTATTTCGGAAGGAGTGCGTTCTCGCCTCTGTCGATCACAGCCTTGCAGGCATCTGCCGCGATTTTGTAGAGCTCTTTTATACGGGCAGCATCCGAGCGTTTAGCGATGGTTACCGAGCCTGGTGCATAGCTATTCAAATCCCAGCGGAGTGAGTATCCGGCAGCATACAGCGCTGTTCTCGCCAATATTCCGTAAGCGGAATTCTTCGTGAAGCGTTCAGGAGTGGGCACCATACCTTCGCCTTTCCAGGGCAGCAGCTCGACGGCTTTTTGCAGGTCGGCCACACAACCATCATAGATGGTATCGCGACTAACGCGTGAAGATTCGAAAATACCTGTTTCGGCAACCGGTTTTGTTGCGTAAGGCACATCGCCGAAGAAACGTACGATATTCAGGTAGTTCATCGCGCGGATGGCATACGCTTCTCCCAACAGCATTTTAATCTTGCGTTTGTCAGCTTCAGTGGATACATCCATTTTCTGAAGTCCGCTGATCGCCACGTTTGCATACTCGATACCGGCATACATGGATGTGTAGGTAGAAGTCGGAATGTTTGACGTGGTGTAAACGTAATTGGCTACCTGGTTCTTACTGTTTGTTTCGCCTTCGGTAGAGAAACACTCGTCAGTTCCCATACCGAGCTGATAATACAACTCACGGTTAAAGGTCTGGGAGTAAGCTCCTACCACAACCATCTCCGCCCGGTCTACAGTTTGAAAAATGGTTTCACTGTCAAACTTCGTTTCGGAGGGAATCTCCAGATACTCCTTGCAGGAGGATAACATCAATGCCGCAGCGGCTATACAGGTGATATTTAATATTCTTTTCATGATCTGCGTGATTAAAATGTTAGGTTGAGACCAAAGACAACACTTTTTGCGCGCGGAAATGCGGAGTTATCAACACCGGCAGTAAGCGCACTTGAGGTTGCTGATACTTCAGGATCGTAACCGCTGTAATTGGTGAAAGTATGCAGGTTATTGAGCGTGCAATACACCCTCGCATTCTTAATCTTCACTTTCTTAAGCGCAAGCTTTGGCAATGAATAACCAAGAGTTACCGTATTGATTCTGAGGAATGAGCCATCTTCAACATAGTAGTCGAGGGCGTCGGTAATCGCAATCTTATTGTTTGAATTCAGGCTCCACATGGCATCGGCATCGTATTGCTGTGGGTTCATAGCCGCCAATCTGCTCAGATCTTTGGTTTCACGTCCTGTTAGCGGATCAATCAGCGTAAAGCGATCTTTCATGACTTCCAGTGTATTCTGGTTTGGCAGGTACGGACCGATGAAACGCTGTGAACTCATGTTGAAAATGTCGTTACCAACGGTAAAGTTCATGAACACGGTAAGATCAAGGCCTTTGTATGCAAAGGTATTCGACATACCGCCCTGGAACTTAGGCTGGGCATTACCAATGATGGTGCGATCATTGGTTGACCATTCCGGATTTCCGTTGGCATCGACACTCGATGTTTTGTATTTAACATCTCCGGGTTTGATATTAGCAACCGAAGCTCCTTTCGCACGGGCGACACCATCTTTCAGCTTATACGTGCCGTTCGCATTCTGGATGAAATCGTCAGTCGTGTACACTCCGTCATAACGGTAACCGTACATCTGACCGAGCGGCTTTCCTATTTCCAATCTAAAGTCAACGCGGCTGTCATAATTCTGCTGCAGATAATCTGCATCACCTCTTCCATAGATGGCCAGTACCTTTGAACGGTTCATGCCAATATTAAAATTGGTGTTCCATCTGAAGTTATTGGAGCGAATATTTTCTGTATTCAGAACCATTTCCAGACCACGGTTCCTGACGGATCCGATATTCTGATATTGGTAGGTGTATCCCGTAGACTCAGGAACCTTGTTTCTGATCAGCAAATCATTGGATTCGTTATTGTAGACATCGAAGCCCATGCTGATGCGGCTTCTAAACAGGTCGATATCCAGACCGATATTTGTAGAAACTGTCTTTTCCCATACCAGTTTAGGATTACCCACCACGTTTCCGGGAACCAGTGTAGGGAACGCACCGTTGTTAATGGCGTAGCTTCCTGATCCGTAGTCGGTGGCGTACATATTATTATCGATCTCGCAGTTACCTGAGGTACCGAAACCTACGCGAAGCTTCAGGTTATTGATCACTGTTTTTCCGGCCATGAATTTTTCGTCGGAGATGCGCCATGCTGCAGAAGCAGATGGGAAGTATCCCCACTTATTCCCTTCGGAAAACTTAGAAGAACCATCAGCACGAAGCGTAAAGTTGGCAATGTATTTACCCTTATAGCTGTAAGATCCACGGCCGAAGAAGGAAGAGATACTATTGGCATTCTTACCTGAACCCGCGTTAGCCTTCAATTTATTTTTAGCCATACTCACGTCGTTTAAGCCAAAGTTATTGAGCGGGAATTCGTAGTAAGAATTGTCCAGGTTCATCCCTTCATTGTAATAACTTTCCTGGCCCAGTAAGGCATTCACCTGATGATCGTTGAAATTATGTCCCCAGTTCAGGGTATTGGTGATCTGCCAGGTGAACCGCTCACTATTGTCGCGGCTTCCGTAGGGCCCACCCAGGTTTTCAGCCGTTTTAGTACGTCCGTCATCCCAGAAGTCATATCTCACCTGTCTCCACAAGTAGCTGCCTGCAGTACGGAACATCAGATCTTTCGTGATGTCGACTTCCACTCCACCGTTACCGGTGAACTGACGGTTCCTGTTGATCTTCGTTACTGCATCGTTGGTAATAATCGGATTGAACACGTCGTACTGGGAATCGTAAGCAAGCATATCGTCGCTGATATCAGTACCGATCAGCTGCTCATTGGTATAAAGTTTACCACCCGTAACCGGCTGAAGTATAGTCATTTTAAGTGTACCTCCCAGAGAGCCGCCGCCTTCAAGCCGCGTATCCTGAAAGTTCAGGTTAAAATCAGAGCGGACACCTTTAAACAGTTCGTGGTTCAGCTTCAAACGGACACCATTCTTATTATAGCCGAACTTGTCGATCAAACCATCTTGTCCCGTATTGTTATAGCTAAGCATGAACCGGGTTTTGTCAGTTCCGCCGTTGATGTTGACGTTGTGATTTTTATTCATGGCAGAACCGCCAAAGACCACGTCCTGCCAGTTAATACCTTCTCTTGTACCAAAGTCGCTTGCGATACGGCTATACGCGCCTGTATAGAAATCAGGTGCTGAAGGATCTCCTCCGAAGTAGGTTGCCCAATTGGTTTCCTTTCCGGCCAGACTCTGGAATTCAAACTGGTATTTGGTATAATCTTCAGGTCCGAGCAGGCTAAGCTCCTTGCCGAGCTTTTCAATACCCATGTAACCGTTATAGCTCACTTCCGTTTTACCTGACTTTCCTGACTTGGTCGTAATCAGAACCACCCCGTTTGCACCACGGGCACCGTAGATGGCCGTAGAGGATGCATCCTTCATTACGTCAATGCTCTCGATATCGTTGATGTCGACATTGCGCAATGCGTTGTCCATCTGGAAACCGTCAACAATATACAGAGGCTCGGTGCTTTGCGTGATGGAAGTACCACCGCGGATCGTAATGTTCACGTCAGCTCCCGGAGCACCACTTTGAGTGACGATGTTTACACCGGCAGCTTTCCCGGTCAAGGCCTGAGCAGCGGTAGTTACCGGAGCAATAGCCAGCTCATTAGCACCCACCGATGACGAGGCACCGGTCAGGTTTTTACGTTTAACCTTGGCATAACCGATAACGACGACCTGTTCGAGACTGCTGACATCTTCTTCCAGGTTAACATTAACTGGCTGGAACGCTGTAACAGTTCTCTCGAATGTTTTGAAACCAAGTGAGCTGAAGGTAAGTGTCACAGGAAGCTTTCCGGCAACAGGTATTCTATATCTTCCCTGAGCATCGGTCTGGCTACCTTGCCTGGTACCTTTGACCATGACAGTGACGCCCACCATGGGCATGCCATTGCTCTTCTCCTTTACGACGCCGGAGATCTCCTTGACCTGGGCAATGGAAGAGTTGAAGAGGCAGAAAAGCAGACAACAGATTAGTAAATTAATTTTTACCATAATGAATTTTGTTAGTGAATAATTGCATAGTTGAAGCGAGACCGCTTCGTACTGGCCGGGCTTTGCAGCTCTTTTTTTCTAAGTCAGTTCAGCCGGGCCGGCGATCCTGGTTGGGGACCGCACCTTTCTTCGTGGTGGTCTATAAACAGCCGCGGACGCTACGAGAGCGCCCTGATTGTACTTCTTCCTTTCATCTATAATTTGTTTGTTATATTGGTTTTCTGGTGCACAAATGTATTCTCAGCGACATTCACCGGCTTTTAAAAATTGGCAGAAATGTTTTAAAAACTGTTGCCTGGCCTGTAAATGCGAGAATTGCACCTATTATCTGCTCTTCGCTTGCATGCTCACCTCTTTGGAGTTGGTGATGACGACGGTACTGCTATCCAGCGCTTCGATCATCACATTTTGAAACGTCCAGTCTTTGGCGTAGTCGATCGATCCTGCACTGGCTGCAGCATTTACGCTGATGTCCTGAAAATGAAATCCGCTTACCATAGACTCGGGAAGCCCCTCTGCCCAGATCGCTTTGTTTCTGACACCATTCACCCGAATATTGGAAATATTGACATTTCTAAAAGTAGGTATACCTTTGGAAGCCGGCTCCACCTTGGTCAGCATGGCCTTCCAGTGAGGGGGAATGTTGTCAAACGTATAACCTTCAGGAAGCGTGGAATAACTGTAGGCAGGATTCCAGTTCATACTTACTTTTAACATATTGGCCACATTGGTCATTTCGATATTGGTAAACCAGATGTCTTCCACGATACCGCCCCGTGTGGTAGCGGATTTGATATTGAGTCCGTTTCCTGTTCCTGTTCCTTTCAGATTAGAAGCCCACACATGCCTGATGCTCCCGGCGGTCTCGCTACCCAGCGTCAGGAGTCCCGCTCCTGCACCGGCAATACAATCGCGGATGGCGACATACTCGGTAGGTCTGTTCACACGCAGCCCATCCCAGTCGCGACCCGCCTTTAAACAAAAGTTATCATCATTGCAGTCGATATCACTGTTCTGGATCAATACCCAGGATGAAGAATCGACATCTATACCATCTGTACTCGGTCCATGACCACCAATATTATTCCGGATGGTCACGCCGTCCACTGTGACGCGGGTTGAATAAAGCAGCTGAATAGTCCAGAAACCTGCCTGCTGGAATTCAGGTCCTTTGATCAGAATATCAGACGACTCAGCAACCAGCAGGGTGCGGGGTCTTTTTGCGTCGTAATCGACGATCCAGCGTAATCCTTTGGGTTCATATTCTTTTCTGAGGTTCCAGTAGAAATCCCAGAAGGGTTTACCCTGCGCATTGACGATACCGTCACCTGTAACGGCAGCTTTTTGCTGACCGATGATATTGATCAGGGCTGCGGGCCACTTCATTTCGATACCCGCAACACGCGTGTCGATTTCGGGATAGTCGGCGATGTTCTGGCTCCCCAGAATTTCCACGCCTTTATCGATCTGAAAGTTGACATTCTTCCGTACAAACAGTGAACCCGTCAGGTATTTTCCGGGACTGAATTTCACGACGCCCCCACCCTTTGCCGCACATTCATCAATTGCTTTCTGGATGGCTTGCGTATTCAGCGTGTAGCCATCAGGCCGGGCACCATAGTTGTTCGCCAGGAAGGTTTGCTTTTTGAACTTCAGGGTAGCTGATCCGACTTTCGCTACCCATGCCGGCGGCTTTGGTGAAGCAAGAAGGATAGTGGCCGATAGCAATAGAAAAAGACAAGGCAGAAGCTTCTGCAAGGCATTGCCGCTTAATGTGGTGTGTGGGTTCATAGCAAATTGGTATATCAATCAAAAGTATTCGATATAAGGCCGTGTGACATTCAGAAATTGACGTAAGTCTTTCAGTTTTTGGCAAAGCTCCTGCATTTCAACACCAGAGCCGCTCCTATCGTCAGATCTCGCCCGGATAAGTATCTTCTTTGACACTTTTCAAATAGGCCGAAGGCGACTGCTTGAACTTCTCTCTGAAGCAGGTGCTGAAATAGCCGGAGCTCTTGAACCCGGTCATATACGCTACTTCCGAAATGGTGTATTCTCCGGCATCAAGAAGTTGTTTACTTCGCTTCAGTCGCATTTCGCGGACAAACTCGACGGGTGCCATACCTGTCAGGCTCTTTAACTTCTTATAGAAAGTGGTTCTTCCAAAGCCTACAGCTTCTGCAACGCTGTCAATGTTGAAATTACTGTCTTCCATCGAAGTCTCCACAATCCTGATGACCTGCTTAACAAATTCTTCGTCTCTGGAGCTAATCAGAATTTCGTCGGGCTGGAGCGTCACGACCTTTTTGTCGTCGGCCAGCAGAGACGCTACGTGCTGGGCGCGTCGTTTCAGGAAATTTCTGACGAGTGCCAGAAGATATTGCATATCGAACGGTTTGGTGACGTAAAAGTCTGCACCATAGTTCAGCCCTTCGATCTGCGCTTCTATTGACGACTTTGCGGTAAGCAGAATTACCGGAATATGACTGGTAGCGGGACTATTTTTCAGCTGGTCAAGCATCTGGATACCATCCATATTGGGCATCATGACGTCACTGATGATGAGGTCAGGCATAGACATTTCGACCAGCGCGAGTCCCTCGCCGCCATGACCGGCCTGAGACACCCTGCAGAAAGTGGATAGTTGGCCCGCCATAAAGGTTCTCAGGTCAACGTTATCTTCAACGAGCAGCACATGGAAACGTTCCGTATAATCATCCTGACTGAGTAGTTCCGAAACGGGAGCAGGCACGTGCTCCACCTCGGAGTACAGCGGATGGGGAGACGGGCTCTCCAGCTCCACGAAATTAACCTCCTCTTCGGAGAAATGGTCTTTACCCAGCCAGAGAGACAGAGTGAAAGTCATCCCACCTTCCGGGTTATTACTGGCGGAAATATGTCCCTTATGGGCCCGGATGAGCTCTGAAGAAAGTGCGAGGCCAATACCTGTCCCCTTAAGCTTATTGCTTGAGGCATCGCCTTCATAGTAGAGGTCGAATATCTCCTCCAGTTTATCTTCCGGAACTCCGGGGCCCTGGTCTCTGATCAGGATCTCAAACCTGTCTTCTTCTTTATGGGCGACGTGGATCGTGATCTGGCCTCCCGGAGGACTGAATTTGAAGGCATTGGAGAGGATGTTATAAACGACAATGTCGATTTTTCCTGGATCGAGCCAGGCCAGTAATGTACTTTCGTCTGAGTCGAGAGATAATGTGATCTTCTTTTCTTTAGCCAGTCCATCGAAATGGGAGGCAATACCACGCAGCAAGGATACTACATCGACCTGGGAGATGTCCAGACGCATTTTTCCGCTCTGGACCTTTCTGAAGTCGAGCAGTTGATTCACGAAGCGAATCATACGGTCGGCATTCTTCCTGATTGTATGAAGATAGTGCTTACCCTGATCTGAAATCTGTTCAGTACGGCTGATTTCGTCGAGCGGACTGACGATCAACGTCAGAGGGGTTCTGAGCTCATGGGAAATATTGGTAAAGAACTGCAGTTTCAGGTCGGTCATCTTCTTTTCCACGATTACCTTGTTGCGCAGCCTGATCATGGCGACGACAACCCTGCGGGCCCCTTCGAGGAGCGCCAACGCAACAAGGATGTAAACCAGGTATGCCCATACGGTAAGCCAGGGCGGAGGGAGGACAGTAATCCGGATACTCTTTTCCGGAACATTACTGAACATATCTTTATTCAGGCTCCTGACAACGAACTCATAATCTCCCGGCGGAAGATTGGTATAAGTTGCCTTGCGCTGGTTACCGACGATATGCCAGCCTTTATCATACCCGCGGAGAATATAAGCATAGCTGATCTTATGACCAGCCCTGTAATCGAGGACGGCGTAGTCAATGCTAATCACGTCCTGGTTGTACCTGAGCTCCAGATGCGAGGTATTGTTCAGCGACTTACTCAGCGGCGAACCTGGTGCTCCCGGAATAACATCTGTATTGTACAGCTGAATATTGGTGAGTGCCATGCCCGCCTTTATTCTTTTGTTTGCGACTTTGTAAGGATTGAACGAAATATAGCCTTCGAGACAGCCAAAATACATGTCGCCGGTAAAGGATCTGAAAGCAGCCGCTTCTGAAAATTTAGCTTGTCCCAGCCCGTCATAGGAATCGTAGTTGCTGAATGTCCCCGCCTTGCTGTCAAAACGCACCAGTCCCTTGCCTGTAGCCACCCATAGTTTACCGGACTGATCTTCCGCGATGCTTAAAATGACATCGTTGGGGAGACCATCACGCTGTGTGTACGAGCGGAACTTCCTTGTTTCTGATCTTAGGTCGGACACAAGCTTATTCAGACCACCACCAAAGGTGCCCAGCCACATGGCATTGCTGCGATCTCTGAAAATAAACTGTACTTCATTATTTCCGAGACTTGTACTGTCGCCGGGAATCTTTCTGATCAACTTGAAGCTCGCCTTCAATTTTTGATTCCGTGTGTCGGCAATAACGAGTCCGTTCGTTGTGGCAATCCACAACTTTCCGGTGGAATCTTCACAGAGGTGCCTGATGTAATTGGCGCGGCTTGGATATGAGACAAAGAAATCATTCTTATTACGAAAGTACACTCCCGAGGGGCTCTTCACGGCCTCATTAATACCGCCTCCAAATGATCCTATCCATATCCGCTTCCTACTGTCCTGAACGATTGAATAAACGGTATTGTGGTTCAGGCTACCGGGGTTATCCGGATCTGTGAGATACCGCTTCAGCCTGTAACGGGTGCCGGAAGCGTCGAGAGGAGTAGCAGTGAGCAGCCCCGAACCTTTTGTGCCCAGCCAGACCACACCATCACTGTCTTCCATGATAGCGTAGACTTTCCCAATGGCAGAAGGCTCAATCCCTTCGAAGATGTTCATTTGTTTTTTGCCGTTGAGGAACACGCTCAGCTCTCCGGCTTTCGTCCCCACCCAGTGCCGGCGACGTGAATCTTCAAACAAGACCCTTACTTCATTTTGCGACTTGTTAACGGGGTTCTTCACCATCAGCCTCTGGTTGAAGTAATTTCCCGGAAAAGTAATCTTATTAACGCCCCCATCAATGGTAGCGAGCCAGAGGATGCCTGAATGATCCGGGTAAACGGCTGTAACAATGTTCGAGAACTGCTGATCTGAAGATCCGGGTTCATTGTAAAAATACTCGATCTTATCCTCTCTACTACTATAATAACCGAAGCCTCCATCTTTTAGGCGGGTCCAGAGTTTGCCCCCGGGATCTTCAAAAACCATATAGCTGTTGCTTGGACTAACCGCATGGGAGTCTTTCTTCTGTGAGAAGGTCTTGAACGTGTTACTCGCAGGGTCGTATTTAACGATGCCGATTTTCTCCGGTTCAAGCCAAATGCGGCCTCCGCGGTCCTCATAGATAGAGAAAAAAGCGCTACCCGGCTGCTTGCCGGCGATAGCTGGCCTCAGCGTCTCCAGATCCATGCTGATCAAGCCTTGTCCCGAGGTGGTGGCATAGAGCCTGCGGCTACGGGATACATGAAGGGCATTTATGGGATTTCCCGGACATAGATTCCTGACGAGAAACTGATTGGAGTTCGTGTTAAATGTGACCAGTCTTCCGTCACGCGTGCCGAAATAGAGGTTCTTACCCTGCGCCGCTACACACGTGAACGATAGTTGTGGCGAGAAGACCTTCGGTTGCCGTGCAGAGGACTTTGGGGAACCTGCCTCCGAAGACGAAGAACTTATTCTGACCAGTCCCGCTGTTGTACCTACCCAGGCATTCGTTTGATTGTCTTCAAAAAAGAAGTTTATAGAGTCGGATGGAAGCTTAAATGCAGCCCGGGCAGATTTTGTATAATGATGTACAGCCGGTTCGCTCTTCGAAGGACTAAAGACGACATGCAGCAAACCCTTGTCGGCTGTCGTCAGCCAGGCACTCCCGTTGTCTGACAGGAAGATACGGCTGATATTGAGGCTCCGTACATTATTCCTACGGTTGATCGCGAGAAATTTCCCGGTGTTCTTGTCAAAACGGTAGACGTTATGGTCGTATGTTTTAACCCAGAGATAGCCTTTTTTATCTTCGATGATGTTCCTGAACTTGTTGTTGGTGAGGCTGGAGCTGTCGCCGGGATAGCTTTTATAGATCGTAAAGGTATTCCCGTCGAACTTGTTCAGTCCGTCCCAGGTACCAAACCACATAAAGCCGTCCTTGTCGCGGGTAATGCACAAAACCCCGTCATGAGAGAGTCCCTGTTCAGTTGAATAGTGCTTCAGCACCTCCCTTTGTTGGGAAGACAGCGGTAAACTGAACAAGAGCAGACAGATAGTAAAAAGCCCGGGGATACGGCTTCGGATATGGAGAAGAAACAATGTGCAAAGAATGCAGCAGGTAATCACATGAGTGATCGGTTGTATCATGCTTAGATCGACTTTAGAGGTCTTCGACTCTGCCTTCCGGCGGAATATATGAGCCTAACAGGTTATTTCGCGGTAAAGCTACAAATTCTGACCTTTAAAGTGTGCCGGGAAAGCTGATTTCCCGGCGCATGATGATGATTAAAAATGTCCGCGGATTCCGGGACGAATATCCGACTGGTATAGCGCCTTCAATTGCTGGTGGACCGAAGACGGCAAACTGTCCATCGAAGAGGCTGATGCATTTGATCGTACCTGCTCAGGTGATGAAGCTCCCGGAATTACCGTGGTCACTTCAGGATGATCGAGAATCCAGCGGATGGCCCATTGAGGAGTCCGCTCATCCGGAAACATAGCGGCAATTTGTACGGCCAGGTCTACACCTTTCTGAAACTCGATGCCGGAAAATGTTTCTCCTGCATTGAAGGCCTCTCCATTTGCATTATAGCTGCGGTGATCTGTGGGAAGGAACTGACTGTCTTTTTTGTATTTGCCGCTCAGCAGCCCACTTGCCAGGGGAACCCTTGCAATGATAGCGACCTCTTTCTCCTGTGCTTCGGCAAAGAATTCTTCAGCATAGTGCTGGCGGAACAGGTTGAAGATGATTTGCAAAGACGCGATTCCGCTTTGCTGAAGGCAAATTTTTGCTTCTTCGGCAGTTTCCACGCTTACCCCCCAATGTTGGATCAGCTTATCCTGCTGCAGCCTGCGCAGATGATCAAACACCCGTCCCGCCTCCAGTTCTGTAGTAGGGATGCAATGCAGCTGCTCCAGGAACAGCGAGTCAAGCTGGAGATGCTCCAGAGAGCTTTCCACATGGGCACGCATTTTTTCATAAGTGAAGTTTTGCGGCCAGGCGTTGTCGCCGTCATGTCTTCTGCCCAGTTTAGAAGCCACGAAGAACTGCTTATCTGTAGTGGTAAGAAACTTACCGATCACCGTTTCACTCACACCCATACCATACACATCGGCCGTGTCGATAAAGTTACCGCCAGCTTCCGCGAAGGCTGATAATACGCTCAGCGCGTGGTCCTCGTTGACGGGCCCCCAGTCTGAGCTGCCTAACTGCCATGTTCCCAGGCCAATCTCAGATATCTGTTTGTCTTTAAAATTTCTGTATTTCATCTCTTCTTGTAAATAGTTTATGTTATAGCCGGAGAATGTTTGTGTTTCCTGGAGATCATCACTTTGTCGATGCGCTGACCATCCATATCCATGACCTCTATTTCGAAATGAAGCCATTCGACCTTTTCTCCCTCAACCGGTATTGAGCGGAGCAGATGTAAGATTAACCCGCCAACGGTTGTAAAGTTCACTTCCGAGTTGTCTTCGATATGCAAAAAGTCGAGGAGCTCATAGTAAGGATACTGTCCGTCAACCAACCAGGAATTTTCGTCCCGGGTCACGATCTTCAGTTCGTCGTCCGGCTGCTCTGTCTGATCACCCACAATTTCTTCAACAATATCATTCATGGTGATCATTCCTTCAACCGAACCGTACTCGTCTACGACGATGGCATGGTGGACCTTGGCACTTTTGAAGTGCTCAAGCACCTGATAGGCTGGCAGATTTTCATGCACAAAAAGCGGTTTCCGAAGATAGCTCTTCAGGTTGAATGACTTGCCGCTGAGATCACGCGGGAACAGTTCTTTGACGTAGAGCACGCCGACAATCTTATCAAGGCTCTTATCTGCTACCGGATATACCGAATGTACCTGGAGCTGCATCTTGCTGCGTATAGCTTCAGGATCTTCATTCACATCAAACCAGACCAGATCACTCTTGTGTGTCATAAGTTCGGATGCTTTCCTGTTGCCCAGAGCAAAAACGCGGCTTACGATATCCTGTTCGATCTGTTCAATCTCTCCGTGTAGTGTGCTCTCCCGGATAATGGAGTTGATCTCTTCCTCCGAGATCGGGCCCTCCTTTTTTTCGGATATGCCCAGGATCTTCAGACAGGCATCGTTGGTTTTCGCGAGCAGCCAAATGAAAGGTTTTGTCACCTGCGAGATGATCTGCATGGGCGTAGCAACAAGGGAAGCTACTTTTTCAGGAAAAGCAAGGCCTATTCGTTTTGGCAATAATTCTCCGAACACAATAGAGAAATAGGTCAGTATCACAACGACAAGGCCCACAGAGAGGGAATCAGAATAGGGTTCAAGGAAGTCCACACGGCTGACGAGCCTGTCGAGGTCGTCGGTTATTTTATCCCCACTGTAAATACCTGTAAGTATCCCGATCAGGGTGATCCCGATCTGGACGGTAGACAGGAATGTATTAGGATTTTCGGCAAGGGCCAGTGCTTTACGGGCTCCGGCATGTCCGCGCTTCGCTGAGCGTTCAAGCTTGAACCTGCTTGAAGAAACAAGGGCAATTTCACTCATGGAAAAGATTCCGTTAAGCAAGATCAAAATCCCTATTATCAATATTTCCATTATCTGTTTTTAAGTTTAAAGAGCTGTAAAGCTAACAAACTGGGCGATGTTGTTAATCTCTGTCCATGATATTAATACAAATGCCAGCCCCACAGGTTTATACAGCCCACATCTTTTTTGAGAAAGACATTGTAGAGAAAAATGGAGAAATCATGGAAAAAAATCGTGTAAGTATCGTGTAATCTACTAGCACGCGATATAGCTAAATTTACCCATGGGTATAAAGACAACAATATATGGTGAAAACTATACACGCGAAGATATGGGGACTATCACCTTTTGTGCATGAAAAAGAAGCCTTGGCTGAACTAACAGATCTAACCCGTGATCTGATTGAAATATACGATCAGGATGGGCGGTTGGATGAAAATCCGTTTACGCCGACCACAAAAAGAACCTTATCTGTTCCTCAAATGGAACTTCAGGATATGCTGGGCGGATCGGTTTGTTTGGTCACCGGCTATGGTTGTGTAGGACAGTGTCTGGTGGAAAAACTTGATGCGTTCGGCATTAAACTGATTGTGGTGGTCGACACCAAACCTGCGCCTGTCGATTCAAATCTTAACGATAATGTCAGATACGTCCAGGGCGACGTGTCTAACGAGCAGCATCTGGAATCTCTTTTTGAGCTGTACCGGCCTGAGTTCATCTTTCATACAGCCGCACAGCGGGACCCTGGTTGGGCTGAAACCCACGTCAGGGAAACTGTTGTTGCAAACATTCTGGGCACCTGGAACCTGATCAAAACATGTGAGCGCTATTCTTTTGTTAAGCAATGTACATTTTCATCAACAGGAAAAGCGAGCCGGTATTATACCGAGGAGGTATATGCTGCAACCAAGAAGATTTGTGAGTATATTCTGAATACTTATGCCAGGGGAAGCCATGTAAGATACTCGATGGTCCGCTTTACCCATATTCTGGAAAACAGCCTGATGAATATGGGCTTCAGAGACGCGGTCGATGCGGCCTACCTCTCCGTTCACAGTCCCGGCAAGTACGTTACAGCGCAGAATGTGTCTGAAGCGGGAGACCTGCTCCTAAATGCACTTGTTAGCTCGATGGAGGGACAATGCAGGTTTTCGCTCGTGCGTCACCTGGAATGGCCGGTTGAGAGCCTGGAGGTGGCCTTATTTTATATCAAACAGCGGGGAAGCCGGATACCGGTTATTTTCCAGGGCAACCCCAAGGGATATTGCGAGAAGTTTTTCAGGGGTCAGCTGGACTGGTCAGATCCAGAGGATTTAAACCTGCTGATCAATGTGTATGAGTATAAAACCCGCTCGGTGAACCCTGAGGGAGACATCGTTACTTCACAACTCTCGCCCACAGATCCGGCCGTACTTTTCGCGTTCCTCAGAGCCCTGGAAACATCGTCAGGAGAGCAGGAAACGCGCGAAATTCTCTTATCCGGCTTAAGGGAAGTCACGCGAAGTGCGCTTCGAGAGGTTGACCCAATAGATACGGTAAGGATCCTGAAATGGGGGCTTCAACCGGAGCATCTTTCCGCACAAGGAGGATCATTCAGTGATTTCAATGCCATTACCTCTCTTCTGAAGGAGACATTATCCGGATCTCCGTTAATGGAAGAACTGAAAAATCTGAACTATGCATTTTGACAGTGGCGTTCAGATGGATCCAGCTGTTCTCAGCCTAATCCGCATCAGTGCCAAAAGAGCTTATCCCAATGAGTGCTGCGGTTTTTTATGGGGAGATGGAACATCCATACTATTTGCTGCAGAGGTCGACAATGTTTCCGCGGGCGACAGGAAGAATCATTTTCAAATCAATTCATCGGCCTATATAGCGGCCGAAACATTCGCTGAATCACATGGTCTGACATTGCTTGGCATATTTCACTCCCATCCTGATTCACCGGCCATACCGTCTACTGAGGATACGAAGATGGCCCTACCTAACTTTTTTTACATCATTATACCACTTAAGGGGAATATGGTGCAGGAAGAACGATGCTGGGTCCTTGACGGCTCCGGCAAATTTAAAGAGCTTCACCTGAACATCACTATACCTCAATCACCACAAACATCAATATGGCAACAGTAATTATTCCTACACCTTTAAGAAAGTTCACTTCCAACACCTCCAGAATTATCATTGCGGGCAGCACGGTTCAGGAAGTGATCGACAACCTCAACATCGCGTATCCGGAAGTAAGAAAACACATTCAGGATAATAGCGGTGCAATTCGTCCGTTTATTAATATTTTCGTAGGCGAGGATGACATCAGGACACTCGACAGTCATCACACTCAGGTAGACGACAAATCTTTCATCAGCATCATTCCTGCAATTGCGGGCGGCAATGCAATATCAGAATAGAACAATTTATGTTTTCAAAAGAAGAACTTCTACGCTATAACCGGCATGTGATTATGCCGGATTTTGGTATGGCAGCTCAGGAGAAGCTGAAAAACGCACGCGTTCTTGTTGTTGGTGCAGGCGGTCTGGGCAGCCCTCTCCTCCTTTACCTGGCTGCTGCGGGGGTAGGACGTATCGGGATCATAGACGCCGATATCGTGGAGGATAGTAACCTGCACAGGCAGGTGCTCTTCGGCGTGGAAGAGCTGGGGACAGCCAAAGTAGAAGCAGCAAAGAAACGGTTGCTTTCACTTAATCCGTATATCGAGATCGATGTATACCAGGCCCTGTTTACATCTGCAAATGCGATGGACATTGCGCGAAGCTATGACGTGATTGCCGACGGTACTGATAATTTCCCGACACGATATCTGGTTAATGATGTAAGCGTCCTGCTGGATAAGCCCAACGTGTATGCATCTATCTATCAGTTTGAAGGCCATGTATCGGTTTTCAATTACGTGAATGCTGAGGGAGAACGGGGACCTAACTACAGAGACCTCTATCCCAATCCTCCGGAAGCAGGCGCCGTGCCGAACTGTGCAGAAGCGGGAGTATTGGGCGTTCTCCCCGGAATTATTGGGAGCTTACAAGCACTGGAGGTCATCAAAGTAATTACTGGCGTGGGCAAACCCCTGAGCGGCAGATTTTACACATTTGATGCTTTAAGTTTCGAATCACGCACATTTAAGTTAAAAAGGGATCCTGCTAATCCCTTGAACGGGGAGAATCCCTCGATAAGTGAATTGATCGACTACGAACATTTCTGCGGCATCAGGAAGCAGGCAGCGCCTCTTAAGGAGATTTCAACGGCAGAGTTCCAGGACTGGCAGGATGAAGGCGTGGAGATGGAGATCATTGACGTTCGTGAGCCCCATGAATTTGAGCTCGTGAACATCGGCGGAACGCTGATACCACTTGCTGAAATATCTGACAAAGGCGACCGGATAGTACGCGACAAGAAGGTAGTACTCATCTGCAAGTCGGGTGTTCGCAGTGTTCGCGCCATAGAGATACTCCAGGAAAAGTATGGCTTTGATAATCTGTACAACTTGAAGGGAGGTCTGATCAATCTGATACTGGAAGCTGATCTGGATCTGCCAACTTATTAAGCCTTTTCTGTGCCTGCGTATAGTTGATGTAGAGCTGGATGCATTCAGCCAGTCCAACCCAGGCTATCCCGCCCCAGGCAGCGCTGATGATCTCCTTGTAGAGGGATGGGTCGCCTTCATTGTGCTTTAAGATGATCCCGTAAAAAGCCCATATAACCACCAGACCGAAGAATACGTTTTTTTTCAGGATGATGATTGCTGTGGATATAAGGGTTGCCCCTGCAATAAGGATAATGGTCCAGTACCGGGGAGAGATGCCCCCTCCGTCCCAGCCGAGACCGACAAGGGCTGAGCTGATGTTGGCAATGGTAGCGATGCAGATCCAGGCAAAATAGATACCCAGCGGGAAATGAGTAAAGATCTTAGCGTAAACAGAGCGGTGGGGATTGAAGATTTTTAATCGGACGTTGATAGCGATCAATGTGCCCAGTTGAATCAGCATTAGCAGCACTGAGAGAATAAACTGCTCGTTTACCCAGGCGAATACCCAGGCAGCGGTGGCGATATTGTTGATCATGAACATCAATCCCATTCTGCCGGTATCCTTATTGGATTCCGAAAGGGGATCTTCCCGAAAAGCCTTGATGAGATGATAAATAGTGAATGCAAATAAAGCCATGTAGATCACACCCCAGATAGAGAAGGTGATTCCGGCAGGAGTAAAAAGCGTATCGTATTTATCCGACACGTCACCGATATCCTTGTTGTTGATAAGATTTGTCTGGCTCAGTGTGGAGACAGCGAAAGCAATAATGTAAAACAGGAAGTTTAAAAGGGCAAGCGTCTTTATACGATTCATGACAACTTTTTAAACTTAACAGCGGAAGTGCGGCTTTGTTGTGGCAAAGCGTGTGCAAGTATAATCAGATAAACGAGAAAGAGGGTGCATCATATACCATGATCACTTTTTTCGTGCCCGGTGAGACTAGCGGCATCTTCTACAAATTCTCTGGCCTTGTTAAGGTCTATCTGGGCTTCTGCGTGTAACGAGCGAATGGTCTGCTTGAGGTTTCCGTGTGACCTGCTTCGGGGTGTAGCCGCGGTGACCCCGCCTTGCAGCCACGGTGTAGCCACCTTTTTCAGGCAAAACGTGGCTACACCGTGGCTACAAGGTGCTTACAATGCGGCTACACACCGAAGCAGGTCACCAGCTGCTGTCAGCGCGGTTGCCGCTTACTATAGACATGATTGCCTGCAGTTGTCAGCATGGATTCATTCTCATAAGGTGTCATTTGTATCGGGCCAGCACTTGATTAAGCTTTTCTCCTGAAAAGCTCTTAAACGAAAAAGAGGGTGATCATGATTATGATACACCCTCCTTTTATGTTCTACCGGCTTTATTCTATCAGACCACGATATTAACAATGCGTCCTTTAACGACGATTACTTTCTTTGGTGATTTGCCGTCCAGATATTTCTGCACATCCTGATTTTGAAGAACCAGTTTTTCAACTTCTGCCGGTTCAAGGGACAATGAAACAGTCAGGTTCATCCTCATTTTTCCATTTACAGAGATCGGATAAGCAAACTCATCTTCAACAAGATATTCGGCCACAAACTTTGGAAAAGCCGCGTAGCTCAATGATCCTTGCGGCTGCCCAAGTAAGTGCCACAGTTCTTCCGTGATATGGGGTGCATACGGCGCGAGAACAATAACGAGTTCCTGCAGAATAGCACGCTTGTTGCATTTCAGTTCCGTCAGTTCATTTACGCAGATCATGAAGCTGGAGACCGACGTATTGAACGAGAACCGTTCGATATCTTCCTCTACTTTTTTAATGATCTTGTGAAGCGATTTCAACTCTGCCTTTGTTGGCTCAGCATCTGTAACACGGAAGTTAAACTGGTCATCGTGGAACAGTTTCCAGAACTTTCTCAGAAACTTGAAAACGCCTTCGATACCGTTTGTGTTCCATGGCTTACTTTGTTCAAGCGGTCCGAGGAACATTTCATAAAGTCTCAACGTGTCGGCGCCGTAGCGTTCAACGATATCATCAGGGTTTACGACGTTAAATTTCGACTTTGACATCTTTTCCACTTCTACGCCACAGATGTATTTTCCACCTTCGAGGATAAATTCAGCATCTGCAAACTCAGAACGGAAGGTTTTAAACTTCTCCAGGTCAAGTATGTCGTTCTCCACGATATTTACGTCGACATGCAAAGCAGTCGTTTTATACTGGTCCCTTATCCCGTGGGATACAAAGGTGTTGGTTCCCCTTCCCTCTTCATCAGCAACGCGATAGACAAAATTTGATCTACCCTGAATCATTCCCTGGTTGATCAGTTTCTTGAAAGGCTCTTCTTCATTAACATAACCCAGATCCTTCAGGAACTTGTTCCAGAAGCGGCTGTACAGAAGGTGTCCCGTTGCATGTTCTGAACCTCCGATATAAAGATCCACATCTTTCCAGTACCCTATAGCTTGTTTTGAAGCGAAGGCATTTTCTTTACGTTCATCCGGAGAAGCCATGTAACGGTACCAATACCAGCTTGATCCTGCCCATCCCGGCATGGTGCTTAATTCATAGGCATACTGCCCCTTGTACTTCCAATCGAGCGCGCGACCCAGCGGCGGATCTCCCGCTTCTGTAGGCAGGTATTTATCTACTTCGGGAAGCAACAAAGGAAGTTCAGCTTCATCAATCAGGTAAGGCAAGTCGTCTTTGAAATATACAGGAACCGGTTCGCCCCAGTATCTCTGGCGACCAAAGATGGCATCGCGCATACGGTACTGAATTTTCGCTCTGCCTGCACCGAGCTCTTCGAGCTTCTGAATCAAGACAGGAAGCGCTTCTTCATAAGTAAGGCCGTTGATAATACCGGAGTTGATATATTTACCTTCCTTGGTAGCGTCGGCTGTTTCCTCTATCTCTTTCTGAGCGTCGAGGATCTGAATGACAGGAAGGTTGAATTGCTTTGCAAAGAGCCAGTCGCGCTGATCTCCCGAAGGCACAGCCATTACAGCACCTGTTCCGTATCCGGCAAGAACATAGTCTGCGATCCAGACCGGAATCTTCTCTCCGTTTAATGGGTTCAATGCGTATGTGCCAGTAAATGCGCCTGATACGGTTTTGGTATCAGCCATGCGGTCAAGCTCTGACTTCTTTTTTGTTTTATTGATATAATCCTCGATCTCGTTCTTTTGCTCAGCAGTGGTGAGGGAGCTAACGAATTCATGTTCGGGTGCAATCACGAGGAAGCTTACGCCATAGATGGTATCTACCCGGGTAGTGAAGACCTCGATGATCTTGTCGCTGTTCTCCACCGGGAACTTCACGGAGGCGCCTATGCTCTTACCAATCCAGTTGCGCTGCATTTCCTTAAGAGGTTCCGGCCAATCAATACTGTCGAGACCTTTCAGGAGGCGATCCGCATAAGCGGTAATCCGCATGCTCCACTGCCACATTTTTTTCTGTTCGACAGGGTGTCCACCTCGCTCAGAAAAACCTTCTTTCACTTCGTCGTTCGCTAGCACGGTTCCCAATGCAGGGCACCAGTTGACGGTACTCTCTTTGAGGAATGTCAGACGGTATTTAAGCAGTTCCTGCTGTTGTTCCTGTTCCGACATACTGTTCCATTCGTCAGCAGTAAAAGAACGGGTATCCTCGTCGGACACTGCAGAGATGCCTGTACTTCCGTTTGTGCGGAAATGTTCAATAAGCAGGTCGACAGATTTTGCCTTGTCTGCTTCCATATCATACCATGAGTTGAACAGCTGCATGAAAATCCACTGCGTCCACTTGTAATACTCAGGATCACTGGTACGTACTTCGCGGCTCCAGTCGAAAGAGAAGCCTAACTGATCAAGCTGACGGCGATAGGTAGCGATATTATCAACGGTTGTAATTGCGGGGTGCTGACCGGTTTGAATAGCGTACTGCTCTGCCGGAAGTCCGAATGAATCATAACCCATCGGATGAAGCACATTGAAACCGCGCAGTCTTTTAAAGCGGGCAAAAATATCAGATGCAATATAGCCAAGGGGATGTCCTACGTGAAGTCCTGCCCCTGAGGGGTAAGGAAACATATCGAGTACATAATACTTTGGTTTTTCTGATGCATTGTCTACTTTGTACGTTTGGTTTTCGGCCCAGAACTGCTGCCACTTGTTTTCAATGTCTCTAAACTGGTAATCCATGTGATTCAAATTCTTTGGATTGCGAAAATAGTAAAATTGATTTAGAGTCGCGGGAGCCAACTTCCATACTTCCAAACTATTTCCTATTTTCGCATATCTTAAAAAAGCACTATGGAAGAATTCGAGAGGAGCGCTTACTCAAAAAAGACCAAGCCGGTTTATATATCAACAGTGATCAGTATTGCGCTGGTTTTGTTAATGATAGGCCTTCTGGGACTGATCCTAGTTCATGCCCGGAACTTGTCTAACTATGTGAAGGAAAACATCGTTTTAAACATCATTGTTAGCGACGGGGCGAAGGAGGTTGATGTACTTGCTCTTCAGAAGCAGCTGGATACAAACCCTTACATCCTGAAAACACAGTATGTAAGTAAAGAACTTGCTGCGAGGAATTTACAAAAGGATCTTGGAGAGGAGTTTGTGGAGTTTCTTGGCTACAACCCCCTGCTATCTTCCATTGATGTTTACATGCGGGCCGACTATGCGAATAATGCAAGCATCGAGAAACTGAGCGGAGAACTGACAAAGAATCCGCTTGTTAAGGAGGTAATCTATCAGAAGTCGTTAATTGACATGGTGAATCAGAACCTGAAGCTTATTGGTCTTGTTATTCTGGCTTTTGCGGGTGTATTGATGATTATTGCCGTGGCGCTGATCAATAATACCATACGTCTGGCGATCTATTCGCAAAGGTTCCTGATTAAAAGCATGCAACTGGTGGGCGCCACCAAAGGGTTTATCCGTGCGCCTTTTATTGGCTACGGGATTCTCCATGGCTTCCTGGGAGGCTTAATCGCTATCATATTACTATTGCTGACCTTATACCTGGCTCAGCAGCAGATACCCGAGCTGGTGATTCTCCGGAACTGGTTTGAATTCGGAGTTGTGTTCCTGATTGTTTTGGGAACAGGTATTCTGATCTCAACAGCCAGTACGTGGTTTGCAGTGAGCAAATATTTACGTTTGAAAATTTACGATCTCTATAAATAATGGCAAAGAAACCTCTTCTGGAAACCACCGAGCAGAAACAAGCTCAGTTTGTTTTCGACAAAAGCAATTACCGTCTTTTACTGCTGAGCATAGCAGTTGTTATGATTGGTTTTTTTCTCATGAGCGGCACGACAGACATCTACGAATTCCGTAAGATCGTTTTGGCCCCGATCGTGGTAGTTATCGGCTTTACTATCGGCTTTTTCGCCATTTTGAAAAAGCGTAAATAGGAAAAATGAACTTTATTGAAGCTATTATTCTGGCCATCATTGAAGGCCTTACCGAGTTTTTGCCTGTTTCTTCGACCGGCCATATGATCATCGGCTCTTCCCTCATGGGAATCGCAAATGATGAATTTGTAAAGCTATTCACTATCGTGATCCAGTTGGGGACGATCCTTTCTGTTGTTGTATTGTACTTCAAACGCTTTTTCCAAAGTTTTGATTTCTACTTCAAACTCCTGGTTGCGTTTATCCCGGCTGCCGTTTTTGGCTTATTGCTGAGCGATACAATCGACCAGTTGCTGGAAAGTCCGCTGGCTGTAGCGATATCACTGGTATTAGGAGGAATCATCCTGCTGTTTGCAGACAAGTGGTTCAATAAGCCGATCATTGATTCTACGGACGAAATCACCTATCCTACCGCTTTCAAGATCGGCCTGTTACAGTGCCTGGCTATGATTCCGGGTGTTTCCCGTTCGGGAGCTACTATCGTAGGTGGTATGTCTCAAAAGTTATCCCGTAAAGCTGCGGCCGAGTTCTCGTTCTTTCTTGCCGTGCCGACCATGTTTGGCGCGACCAGCAAGAAGCTGTATGATTTTTACAAGAGCGGTTATGAACTAAGCGGGGAACAAATTAACCTCTTGCTGATAGGGAACATCATTGGTTTTGTTGTTGCGATCATCGCAATCAAAAGCTTTATTGGATTTGTAACGAAATATGGATTCAGAGCCTTCGGCTGGTACCGCATCGTTGTTGGCGGGATTATTGTAATTTTGCTCCTGGCAGGCATTGATCTGCAGGCTATGTGATGGATATAGAAGAAAAGAAAACTGAGTTCCCGCCATTCAATTTTGTTGACGGAGAACTCCTGTTAGTGAATAAGCCTTACCGCTGGACGAGTTTTGACGTGGTAAGTAAGATCAGAAATGCTTTCAAACCACTGAAACTGAAGGTTGGACACGCGGGCACGCTGGATCCTTTAGCCACGGGCTTATTGATTATCTGCACAGGTAAACTCACCAAAAAAATAGACGAATTTCAGGCTCAGGAGAAGGAATATACCGGAACTATGATCCTTGGAGCAACAACGCCATCTTATGATCTGGAGACGGAAGTGGATGCCACTTATCCGGTTGACGGGCTAAGTGAAGCATCTATACGGAACACCTGCAATGCGTTCATCGGTGAAATAACGCAGTACCCCCCTGCATTTTCTGCAGTAAAGATTGACGGCGAGCGCGTTTATCAAAAAGCGAGAAGGGGCGAAGCGGTTGAGATGAAATCGAGACAGGTGACCATTTCATCATTTGAAATTACGCGGATTGAGCTGCCGGAAGTAGATTTCCGCGTAGTATGCAGCAAAGGAACCTATATCCGGTCGCTGGTTTATGATTTCGGCAGAAAACTGAACAACGGTGCCTATCTGTCGAGATTGAGAAGAACAAGGAGTGGAGATTTCCGGATAGAAAAAGCGTTTGAAGTTATGGAGCTTTCCGGACATATCAGAAGTCTGAAAGAGAATGAAAGTCTATAAACATATCGATGAGTTTCAGAAACTTGAAACTGCTGTTGTCACCATAGGTACGTTTGATGGCGTTCATCAGGGTCACCGCAAGATCATCAAAAGACTTGTAGAAGAAGCCAAGCGCATGGGGGGCGAGAGTGTCATCCTTACGTTCTTTCCACATCCCAGGATGATTCTTCACCCGGAAGATCAGAGTCTGAAACTGATTACCACAATTGAAGAGAAGCAAGAGCTTATTGAGGAATTGGGAGTAGATCATCTCATTGTGACCCCTTTCACAAGGGATTTTTCAAATCTCTCTCCAAACGATTACATCAGTCAGATTTTAGTCAACAAGATCGGCACAAAAAAGATTATCATCGGTTATGACCACCACTTTGGTAAGGATAGAGAGGGTGATTTTGCTAAACTGGAGGCGTGCGCACCCTTATTCGGATTTCAGGTTGAAGAGATCACAGAAGAAGATATTCATGATGTTGCAGTAAGTTCGACCAAAGTGAGACAGGCTCTGACTGCAGGCGACGTGACTACGGCGCAGGATTTCCTAGGCTATCCTTTTCATTTGACAGGCCTCGTTATTAAGGGTGACCAAATAGGCAGAACCATTGGTTTCCCAACAGCTAACCTGTTTCTCCAAGAGACTTACAAGTTGATTCCTGCAGATGGAATTTACGCAGTTATGGTAGAGGAATATCCGGAAAGTAAGGGATTGTACAAGGGAATGGGATATATTGGCACCCGACCGACCCTAAATGGCATGAGTAGAAACATTGAGATCAATATTTTCGATTTTGATAGAGATATCTACGGCCAAAACATACGCGTGCACTTTCTGTATTTCCTAAGGGGGGATATGAAGTTCCATTCACTCCAGAAGCTGACCGACCAGATCAGTCAGGATAAAGTCGCTGTTCTAAACCTCTTGCGTTAGCACCGATAGCCTATGAAAAACCTAAACATTGATAAACCTGAAGCAGAATTCCTCGACAGTACCATTAAATACTGGGAAGAAGAAGGTCTAATTGACGCGGCGAAAGCCGAGCAGTTACGTTCTTCTTACGCCGTTAAGCAATTTGACTGGCGGCGACTGGCACAGTATTCCTTCTGGATTGCACTTGCCTGCGGACTGATAGCCGTGGCTTCTCTGGTTATCAATGATGCGATTATTGACCTTCTGCAAAGTCTGTATAATACCCCTGATATACTGATCAGTGTTGCTGCAGCTGGGATTGCGGCCTGGATGTACTACTATGGCCAGCGTCAGAAGGCCAAGTTTCCTGAAAGGCAATTCAGTAATGAAGCCACGCTCTTCTCCGGGGTACTTTTCACAGCGATCAGTATTGCATTTGTGGGGAAGGCACTTGACAATGGCTCAGGACACTTCTCATCTCTCTTCCTGCTTTCTGTTTTTGTATATGGTGGCCTGGCCTTGAAATTCCAGTCAAAGCTGATCTGGGCCTTCGCGCTGATATCTTTGGGCAGTTGGTTTGGTACCGAAACCGGCTATCAGACCAATTGGGGAAACTATTTCTTCGGATTGAATTACCCGCTCAGATTCGTGGTATTTGGCGCTGTACTGACTGCTGCGGGGCTACTACTTGAGCACTATAGGAAGCTATCTGGATTTAACACACTTACATACGTAATTGGCCTGTTTTATTTCTTCATCTCTTTATGGATCCTTTCTATTTTCGGGAATCTTGCAACGATTGAAGACTGGTTGAAAACAGATCAGGTGGAACTGGTATCCTGGGGGATTATATCCTCGGTCGCATCATTAGCTGTGATGCTCTATGGTTTAAAGCAGAAAGATGAAATCGCCCGGGAATTTGGGATCACCTTTCTGCTTATTAATATCTACACACGGTATTTTGAATACATGTGGGACAGGACGGATAAAGCTATATTCTTCGGAATACTGGCTATCTCTTTTTGGCTTATCGGCCGTAAAGCGGAGAAGATCTGGAATCTTAAGTAGCCGGAACGATCTGAATCGTATAGTCGATCTTCACGCCTCCTGCTGCCAGCATATCGTGCACAGAGCAGTATTTTTTAACGGCGAGTTCTGCTGCTTTCTCAGCCTTTGCCTGATCGATATTTCCCTTTAGCTTAAAAGCCATTCTGATGTGCGTGAATACGGCAGGTACTGCATCAGCTCTATCTGCTTCCACGTCGACAGAAATATCCTGGATTTCCTGGCGTTGTTTCTGCAAAATGGATATCAGATCAAAGGAACTGCAGGAGCCCAGAGCCATCAACACCAGCTCCATGGGTCTTACTCCAAGTCCCTCACCACCGATCTCCGGAGAGCCATCAATATGAACTTTAACAGGAGAAGAGGGAGCTGTGGCCGCCAGGTGTACAGCGTTATTTAACCGGTTTATCTCGATTTTCATGTCTGATTATTTAGAACGTTCTAGTGCTTGGTTAATATCGTTTATAATATCGTCGGCGTCTTCCAGACCCACAGAAACGCGTATAGACCCGGGGTAAATACCTATGGCCTGTCTTTCATTCTCTGAAAGCTTGGAGTGCGTTGTAGAAGCCGGGTGTGTTCCTATAGTACGAGAATCACCGAGGTTAGAAGTGATCAGGACCATCTGCAATGCATCCAGAAACTTCTTCGCGCGATCAAATCCACCTTTTACGATGAAAGTTACGATCCCACCTCCCTGCTTCATTTGTCGTTTAGCCAGTTCGTACTGCGGATGCGATTGCAGATGAGGATATCTTACCACCTCAATTTCGGGATGTGTATCCAGCATCTGTGCCAACTTAAGAGCAGAGCTACAGTGCCTGTCCATACGGATGGGTAGTGTCTCCAGACTTTTCGAAAATATCCAGGCGTTGAAGGCTGACATGGCAGGTCCGGTATGTCTGATAAAGAACAGAAGTTCTTTTATAAGGTCTCCCCTGCCGGCAATAAGCCCCCCGAGCACTCTCCCCTGACCATCCATATATTTGGTGGCGGAGTGTGATACGAGGTCAATACCGTACTGCAGAGGTTTCTGCAGATATGGAGTTGCGAAACAGTTATCAACATTCAGAATAATGTGAGGGTATTTTTTCTTCAGACTTCCCAACCATTCAAGATCGACGAGCTCGAGTCCGGGGTTTGAAGGAGTTTCCAGAAATATCATCTTTGTTTCTGGTCTGATGGCAGCTTCCCATGTTTCAGGAGCGAGTGCGTCGACGTAGGAGCTGGTGATACCCCACCTGGGAAGCAACTGCGTCAATAGCTGATGCGTAGAGCCAAAAATTGACCTGCAGGCAAGGACGTGGTCTCCACTTTTAAGAAGTCCGGCCAAGGAAGCAAATACAGCCGCCATACCAGATGAAAAGGCGAGGCCGGCTTCTGCCCCCTCGAGCATACACACTTTATCAATTAATTCGTTTGTATTGGGATTGGAATAACGGGAGTAAATGATCCCTGGTTCTTCGTCTGCAAATACGGCTCTTCCTTGCTCAGCGTCATCGAAGACGAAGCTGGAAGTAAGATATAAGGGAACAGAATGTTCACGATTAGGGCTTCGTTCTGCCTGAATACGAATTAGTTTGGATTGTTCGTTCATTTTGAATTATTGAATCTATAGGGATCAGTTATAGGAATAACTGAATTTCCCTAAATCATTGAGGATAGCCAATATAGTGATAATCCTGGAGCCGGGCCAGAGATTTTCACAATTGGCTATCTAACGCTTATATCATACTAAGACATCTTTAAGGAAAGCGCCTGTATAAGATTCGCTTACGTTGGCAAGATCTTCCGGGACGCCTTCAAAGACAAGATTTCCACCGCGGTTTCCCCCTTCGGGACCGATGTCGATCACCCAATCAGCACATTTGATAACATCGACATTATGCTCTATGACCAGGATGGTGTTTCCCTGATCTAAAAGCGCATTTAGAGATTGAAGCAGCTTCTTTATATCGTGAAAATGCAAGCCTGTTGTCGGCTCATCGAAGATAAACAAGGTTTTACTACGGTTATTTCCCTTGATCAGGAAAGATGCCAGCTTGATGCGCTGAGCTTCACCCCCGGAGAGCGTATTAGATGACTGACCCAGATGCACATATCCCAGACCTACGTCTACCAAAGGCTGGATCTTGCTGGTGATCTTAGGTTCATCTTTGAAAAACTCCAGCGCCTCTTCAATGGTCAAATCAAGAACCGCGGATATATTTTTCTCTTTGTATTCAATATCGAGAACGTGTTGCTTGAACCTCTGGCCCTGACATGCCTCGCAGGGCAGGAATAAGTCGGCCATGAACTGCATCTCTATCTTCACCTCACCCTCACCCTGACAAACGTCGCAGCGTCCACCTTCTACGTTGAATGAGAAAGCTGCAGGTTTGAGTCCAGCCGCCTTAGCGGACGGTTGAGAAGCGAAAAGGTTTCTGATATCATCATAAGCCTTCACATATGTCACCGGGTTTGAGCGAGAAGAACGGCCGATCGGATTCTGATCTACCAGTTCCACATGATCAATGCTGTCGAAGTTTCCTTCGAGGCTATCGTATGCGCCAGTCTGCTCGCCTGAGTAGTTACCGATAACTTTTTGCAGGGCAGGTTGTAAAATCCTTTTCACCAATGACGTCTTGCCAGATCCGGAAACTCCGGTAACGCATGTAAACACGTTGAGGGGGAATTTCACATCAATACTTTTGAGGTTATTCTCTCTCGCCCCTTTTACTTCGATAAAGTCTGTCCAGTTACGTCGTTTTGATGGAACTTCAATTTCCTCCCGTCCACTTAGATATTTTCCGGTCAGACTCTTCTCATCGGTTAAGATCTGCTGGTAATCTCCCGAAAAAACGAGATGTCCACCGTTCGTTCCTGCATCAGGGCCGATGTCGATTAAATGGTCCGCTGCCTTCATCATTTCTTCTTCATGCTCCACCACCAATACCGTGTTACCGACATTGCGGAGGGATTTGAGTACACCGATTAATCTATGCGTATCTCTTGGATGAAGACCTATACTCGGTTCATCAAGAACATAGACGGAACCAACCAGTGAGCTACCTAAAGAAGTTGCCAGATTTATTCGCTGGGACTCTCCACCGGAAAGGGTGTTGGAAAGTCGGTTAAGGGTTAGGTAACCAAGACCAACGTCGTTTAGAAAGCTGACACGGCTCGTAATTTCAGCAAGCAGGCGTTTTGCTATTTTCGTTTCGTTAGCTGTCAGGTCTAGTGAATTGAAGAAGCCTAAAGAGGAATCAAGTGGCATGAGAACAAGATCGGTAATCGACTTTCCTGCGATCTTTACGTAAGAGGCATCCTTTCTGAGCCGACTGCCTTTACACTCAGGGCAGTTCGTCTTTCCACGGTACCTGGAGAGCATCACGCGATATTGAATCTTATATGTTTGGGATTCGAGTTCTGCGAAAAAATCATTTAGTCCCCGGAAGTATTTATTTCCTGTCCAGAGCAATTGCCGTTCTTCATCCGTAAGCTGATTGAACGCGCGGTGTACCGGAAAGTTGAACTTCAGGGCGCTTTTTAAAAATTCCTGAAGCCAGGTCCCCATCTTCTCCCCTCTCCAGGGAGCGATTGCGCCGTCGTAGACGGACTTACTCTTATCGGGAACGACAAGGTCTTCATCTATGCCGATGACTCTTCCGAATCCTTCGCAGCGCTTACAAGCACCGTATGGATTATTGAAACTGAAGAAATTAGGGCTTGGTTCTTCAAAACGTATCCCATCCAGTTCGAAGCGGTCGCAGAAAAACCGCATATCGCCTTTATATTCGACAAAGCAGTCGCCTTTACCTTCAAAAAACGCTGTCTGAATAGAATCGCCGAGGCGGCTGACGGTATCGTCGTCGTCACTGATAGTTATACGGTCGATTACTATTTTTACAAGATCGCTGTTTGTCAGCTTATCGTTTTTCAGGCTCGAGTCTTCCAGAAGTTCCTCTATACGCGTGAGCTTATCGTCTTTCTGGACGCGTACAAACCCTTTTTGCAAGAGAACTGCAAGCTCTTCTTTCAGGCTACGGTTGTTATGCGGATGCAGAGGGCAAAGGATTGTTACGGAATCACCTTCAGGTAAAGACGTAATGTAGTTGATAACCGTTGTTACAGAATCGCGCTTTACTACTTGTCCCGAAACCGGCGAAATCGTCTTCCCTATACGCGAGAATAATAGCTTCAGATAGTCATATATCTCCGTAGAAGTTCCAACCGTAGAACGCGGGTTACTGGTAATGACTTTTTGTTCAATCGCAATGGCTGGTGCAATCCCGCGGATGTAATCGACATCCGGTTTGTTCATCCTTCCCATGAATTGCCTTGCGTAAGATGAAAGACTTTCCACGTAACGACGTTGCCCCTCAGCATAGAGCGTATCGAAAGCCAGCGAGGACTTGCCAGAGCCCGACAAGCCGGTTATAACCACCAGCTTATTTTTTGGAATATTTACATCTATGTTTTTCAAATTATGAACGCGGGCGCCCTTAATTAGAATAGCGTGTCTTGGATCTTGTTCTGATTCAATATTCATGCAATGATCTTGGTTTGATACAAAGGTAAGCGTTAGTCGCCCAAGGTAGGGTCAGTGCTTTAACATATCTTAACATTTGAGGCACTTTAATCAGCTCTTTTTTTGGTAATTTTATCAAAGAAAAAGGATAAATACACACAAAGCAGAGCCAGTTATTATAACCTGGTTGTAACAAAAATATTGTCACATGAAAGATTATATTTTGTTATATTTGATATAATTATTCTCTACACACACAACTCATTAGCATAAAAGGACAATTTGGATAAAACTCTACTCTATACTTTTTAGTAATTATAATAAGCAAATTAAGAGAGGAGTCCTATGAAACTTCAAGGGAAAAGCGACCAGGAGCTTATACATATTTATATAGCTGGTCAGGAGACGGGTTTGGAAGAGTTGGTTAGCAGACACAAATCCAAGATATATACATCTATTTACATGTTGGTTAAGGATCAATATCTGGCAGAGGATATTTTCCAGGACACCTTCATCAAAGTCATCAACACCTTAAAAACCGGAAAATACAATGAGGAAGGTAAGTTTCTTCCATGGGTGTTAAGAATAGCTCATAACCTGGTTATCGACTATTTCAGAAAGGAAAAGCGAACCCCTGTTATTACCAACGGAGATGGGTTTGACATCTTTGATGTGCTGGGCTTCTATGATGAAAGCATCGAGGATCAGATGGTAAGGGATCAGACTCATCAAGACTTGAGAAAAATGATCCAACTACTGCCGGATGAGCAGAAAGAGGTTTTGATCATGAGACATTACGGAGATATGAGTTTTAAGGAGATTGCTGAGATAACACATGTCAGCATCAACACTGCTCTTGGGAGGATGCGTTACGCTCTGAACAACCTAAGAAAAATGTTTGAAGCTAAAGAACTGAGTATCAAATCTATTTGATAAGAACATTATTTTAACGTCTTCAAAATAATTTACCTAGCAATGCCGTTAGTTTAATATAACAACGGCATTGCTTATGATACAATTCTCTACACTCTCTTCCGGCCTTTATCCAGCCGATGACTTTCAAAGTGAAACCCTTGAGGCTTCAACTTCGGACGAGCTTTCGTTCTACATGCTTTTAAAGGAAGAATTAGACAAGGAGATTAGAGATCCCTCAGAAGCATCAATCAATTTTATAAAAGCCTATTCTCTGACGCAAAAATTATAAAGCGTATTCGTTACTTTGCTCATGCGAAAAAAAGACCGTGTGAAGGCCTTTGTTGATTACTTTTCTGCGCATCAACCAGATGCTCAAACAGAGCTTCACTATTCCAATTCTTACGAGCTGCTTGTGGCTGTAATTCTATCAGCCCAATGTACTGATAAGAGAATAAATCAGATAACACCTGCCCTATTTGATCGGTTTCCTGATGCATATTCGCTCGCGGCATCCACATCCGACGAGGTCTTCACGTACATCAGGTCAGTCAGCTATCCGAATAATAAGGCGAAGCATCTTGTCGGTATGGCCAAAATGCTTATATCGGATTTTAACGGAGTTATTCCCTCGGACATCGAACAATTGCAAAAACTCCCGGGAGTTGGGAGGAAAACGGCTAATGTAATTGCTTCGGTGATCTATGATGCTCCGGCAATTGCAGTAGATACGCATGTCTTCAGAGTAGCCAACAGGCTGGGACTGACTACGAGGGCGACTACGCCTTTGGCTGTAGAAAAACAGTTAGTAAAGTACCTGCCGAAAGAGACGCTTGGCGTTGCCCACCATTGGCTTATACTGCATGGAAGGTATATATGCGTAGCGAGAAGACCCAAATGCGATATCTGCCCGCTCAAGTCATTTTGTAAATACTTTGAGAAACAAATTTTGCCGACGCTTTCACCAATTATTGTTGCTTAGGTATTTGTTTTCAATTTTCGTTTACAGATACTTGTATCATCAACAGCATCAAAAAAAATATTTTTCTTTTGATAAAAAAATTAGCATTAAGAATTTATAACTATCTTTGACACTAATTATACTAAATACATGAGCAACTCAGATAAATTAAAGGCACTTCAACTAACCCTGGATAAACTTGAAAAGTCCTACGGAAAGGGGACTATCATGAAGTTAGGGGACAAGGCGGTTGAAGCTGTGGAAGCAATCTCCACAGGGTCGATCGGACTTGATGTAGCGTTAGGTATTGGCGGATTGCCCAAAGGCCGTATCATTGAGATCTATGGCCCTGAATCATCCGGTAAAACCACATTAGCTATTCATGCAATAGCTGAGTGTCAGAAAAAAGGTGGGATTGCTGCATTTATAGATGCCGAACACGCTTTTGATAAATTTTACGCGCAGAAACTGGGCGTAGATGTGGAGAATTTGTTAATTTCTCAGCCCGACAACGGAGAACAAGCTCTGGAAATTGCTGACAATCTGATCCGTTCCGGTGCAATCGATATTATTGTAATTGACTCGGTAGCGGCGCTGGTACCGAAAGGCGAAATCGAAGGTGAAATGGGAGAGTCTAAAATGGGCCTCCAGGCTCGTCTGATGTCCCAGGCGCTTAGAAAGCTTACCGGTACGATATCTAAAACCGGGTGCTGCTGTATCTTCATCAACCAGTTACGTGAGAAGATTGGCGTGATGTTTGGCAACCCAGAAACAACGACCGGGGGAAATGCATTGAAATTCTATTCTTCTATTCGTCTCGATGTACGCCGGACATCCCAAATCAAAGATTCTGATGAGGTATCGGGTAATCGCACCAAAGTTAAAATTGTAAAAAATAAAGTAGCTCCTCCTTTCAGAATAGCCGAATTTGATATCATGTTTGGGCAGGGTATCTCAAAAGTTGGTGAGATCATCGACCTGGGAGTTGAGTACGAGGTAATAAAGAAATCAGGCTCCTGGTTTAGTTATAATGACACCAAACTTGGACAGGGGCGGGATGCCGTGAAGCAAGTCTTATTTGACAATGTGGAACTGGCAGAAGAGCTTGAAGCTAAGATACGTGCTGCTGTTTCAGGAACAGAGGAAATGTAATAAGATTAAGCTAAGAGGCTGATCACGGTAGTGATACAGCCTCTTAGTTTGTATCAGACCACCTGATACGATAGTAGTATAAATCAATTTTGGCGACGTATTTCTGTGTCTAAAAATTGATTACCGTAGAATCAGGTATCCAGCGGTCATCATATCCTACGGAAAATCCCCCATTTAAAAAATCTGACATTTTTCCTAAAAGTATCGTCTTCTTGCGCCTGATATTCTGAATACCTGTAATCTTCTTCCATTTAATTATGGCATTCGACGCATCTAACAGCCTAACAGTTGCAACGAGCGGGACCTGGTCATTCCAGACTAATAAATCGAGCTTAATCGCGTTTCGATTGGCTGATGTTACTTCAGCGCTTGTTGAACGAGATTCAGGATTAGCTATTTCCACCAGATCGGTATTCACATTGAAGTACAGCATCTCGTTCTCTATTGTGAATTCGACCTTTGCAACGTTATCAGCAATCCTATCTGTAATTCTCATCTCTACACATCCAACAACTCGGTCTAACAATACAGGCTGAGAAAAACCATCAGCGGTAACATTGAAAGAGAGCTTTTTATAGAAAATGTCTCCTGTATTGGAAGTTGTTTTAAGCTTTGTATTTGTTAACAAGGTCAGATTTCCACTTATCACCATTTCGTCAGTGCAACTCACCAATACTGCGGTATACTGCCCCGCTTTAAGCTGATCGGAAACTAAACCGAAAGAAACATCCCCTTTAGACTGTTTTATCTGATGAACGAATTTACCCGTCGCATCAAACACAAGATAGTATAAGAAACCAAGCCGGTTCAACGCGGAGTCTCCTGACGAAAACGTGGACGCTGTTTTCAACTCCGGCAAATCTTCATAGATGTTTCCGATCTTAAATTCTACAGGATGAAGATTGGGCGCACCATCCTGTGTTGAGTCCTCTGATGAGCTCTTGCATGAAAATAACGAAACAAGCAAAATTGAGAGTAAAAGAGACCTTTTCATAATTTTTAGTTTCCTAAATGTTGTAACTAAAAATTAGATAAAACTGGAAAATCGAAAATGTGATGAAGATCATTATTAATAACAGCGGCTCTCTAAATAGAAAAAGCCATCCTGCTTTCGCAGAATGGCTTTTTGTTTCTATTTTACTTCTTCTATTGACCTATCTCGGCACAAGCCTCGGTAAGCATTTGAAGATTATTTGCAGGAGCAACGGTTCCTAAGAAACCTCCTTCTGGTCCTACTGTAGTAGAATTGTTCGCCTCGATAGCCTTGTTACCAACAGTCTTTATTCTGTCGTTCCAAACACCTCTGAAGTCATATCTCTTGGTCACATCAAGACTTGTAGTAGAGATAAATCCATTTACAACCTCACCCAATGGCATGAAAGCCGCATTAGATCCTGCGAGTCTGTAGTATAACTGGAAGGTTGGCAGTGCTTCTACGTTCACTGTTTTTCCAGGGCATCTTACATATAGTTGCATGGTAACAACAGGTTGCTGAGGAACGCTAGCTAATGTTACGTTAACAGAACTACCACATGTAATGTTAACAGCACCACTAAATAATACCTGGCCGGTACCAGAGTGTGTTACAATCAAGGTAGATCCTGAAGGAATAGCAGGAACAGAAATAGTGGTATTCTTTGTAGCTACTGTTACCACCTGTTCAGAAATGGTTTGTTGAGCTGCGTTAACAAACTTCACGTTCAATGGATACGAAACACCTTCAGTCATCCAGTCAGCTACCAGATTAACACTAGCCTGAGGACACGCGCCTTGAAGATAACCCGCAATATAAGTTGTCAAGTGAGTGATATCATAAACCGCAGATAATCTACCCTGATAGTTGACAACTTGCGCAGTTGTTTCAAATTTAAACAAGCCAGTTTCAACCTCATAACTATAAATTTCCAGGAAATCGCCGGCCTTAATTACAGCGTTTGTATTAGGGTTTATATAGGAAGGATTTATATTTTGATAAACACGAACAGGTTTATTAAATGTCTTAACTCCCTGATCGTTAACGAAAAACTCAATATTTGTGACTGCTGCTGGATTAAATGCGCCTTCAATAGTTTGTCCAGCCGCATTTATGATAGATGAACTTGATAAGCTACCACCCGGGAAAAGAGCGATACCTGCTGCCGTTCTAGGATCCAGATTAACCAATATCGTGGACAAGTTTGTACCTGATAAAACCTGACCGGCAGCATTCAAGAATTGAGTTCCTTGTTCAAGTTCTAACCTGGTCACCATAGAAGCATTAACGTTGGTTGAAATCGCCTGATCCTGTTGAGCTAACGTAGCAAGCGTAACGATTGGCTTCGCAACAGACGCGCCCACCGGAGGATTATTCAGATTTAAAACCTTGATCGGCTTCATCTGGTAACCTTGTCCTTCGACAACTTCAAACGGAATATTTACGTCCAGGATCGCGTCTCCGCTCACCTTAACATTAAATTCGATTGGGTTGTTTGTCTTTGGATCTCTATGAGGATCGACAGCTGTGTAGATATACCCATCCTTAACTTCAAAATCTTTTGTTCCTGATAGAGTATAAATTGCATCAGCATCTGGACCAGCCACTTCAACTTTTAAACCTGATGGCAAAGCGTTGCCAGCAACATCTTCCACCTTAATAGCGGTAGAATAGTTAAAAACATTCGGCTCGATTTTAATAGTGATATCGTCCGTAGGATTTTTACAAGCAGCAAATGTGCCTATAAATGCAATAAGTGAGAAGTAAAATATCTTTTTCATGACCTTCTAGGTATTAGTAGTTGTATGCGAACTTAATTTCGAATTTTGGCAGCCATTTGTAGTCTTTAAGATTTCTTCTTAAGATTGGCTCGTTGATTTCGGGGTTAGATGATAACCAATTGGTGGCAGTCATGTTGATGTCTGGAGATCCAATATAATACGCGCCCAGGTTAAGACCCAAGTTGAAGTTATCTGCAATAGTGATGTTATGCCATCCCAGACCTGCATAAGGAGCCCAACCTTTCCAATCTACAACCGTGTTGATCTCACCAACTTCTTCAGGAGTAAATGGAATCAATCCAACATAGTAGTCATCCTTGAGCATTACATTAGCAGTACCGCCCGCTTTGTAGAAATACGCGCCCCCTGCAGTCAGAGCAAACTTGCGGAAGAACGAACCTGCATTTGGAAACGGCTGCCAATCTAATAAAGCACTGAAGTTCATAAATTCAACTTTGAAGTCAGTGTTGTAATCGTAAGTACTGTTGAATTGCTTCACGACATCACCTTCATAAGGAAGCAGACTGGTTCCTACCCGTAAATTGAATCTGGTTGAAAGAGGCACGCCGACTTCAGCGCCAATTCCCTGTGTTCCTACGGTGATCCCTACCGAGTTTTTAAAAGCTGGATGTCCGAGCGTACCGTCCGGTAGCCATTCTTGTTGAGCAAACGTGAGAGTGCTGACCAGCATGCAGCATCCTGTCATAAGCGTAAAGAGCGATGATTTCATATTTATTTGTTTACAGTTTGAGCGATGTAATATAGATTGTTGTCTATAAGTTGTTGTTTTTTATTGGGTTCAAAGATATTCATATAATAGCAAAAACAATAAATTGTTTTTCAGTACGTTACAAAAATCAAGAGGATTTATACGAATTTCATAATCTAAAAAGCATTTTCTTCCCCCTTGAAAATGTTAATTACGGTCATAAAGATAATCTTTACATCAAGCATCGAACTCCAATTCTCCATGTACCAGATATCGTGCTCAACACGCTTCTCCATTAACTTTGGATCTTCTGTTTCTCCCCTGTAACCGTTCACCTGCGCCCAACCGCTGATTCCAGGTTTAAGAAACTGCCTTACCATATATCGATCTATAATCGCGCTATATTGCTCAGTATGTTTGAGCATGTGCGGCCGAGGGCCAATAACACTCATGTTGCCTTTAAGAACATTGAAGAACTGAGGAAATTCGTCCAAACTCGTTTTTCTAAGGAATCGACCTATTGGCGTAATTCTATCGTCTCCCCTCCGGGCCTGTTTATTGTCGCTGTCGTTGTTCATCCTCATGCTTCTGAACTTATAGCACCAAAAAGGCTCATTATTTCTGCCACTTCTCAGCTGTCTAAAGAATATTGGCCCCCGACTTTGCATCTTGATGATAATTCCAATAACAGGAACGAGCCAGCTCATGATGAAGATAATTACCAGGGAACTAACCATAACATCGAACACCCTCTTCTTGAACCTGTTCTGCATGTTCTCCAAGGGCTCATGTCTCATGCTGATTACAGGAAACTCACCGAGATAGCTGACAGTAAAAGGTGCTGCAAGAGAGCCACTCAAGTCTGGAACAAACTTCAACCTTACACATTGCTTTTCGGCCTCTTCAAGAAGATACTTCGCATCAACCATCCTATCTGGAGTCAGTGATACATAGACATCTTTGATCCCACGGCTCGCTGCATCTGCAATATGTTTACAAGTAGAAGGCATCAATGAGCCGTCCTCTTTAACAAAGAGCGTATCCTCATCATCATGAAGAAAGCCTTCAAACTTAAAGTTTTGGCTCTTCTCCAGATATCCAGCCAGACGAAGTCCCGTATGGTTCTTCCCCAGTACTGCGACAGGTTTGCTAACTTTGAAGTGCCTATAAAGCACAAATTCAAAGAATGTTCCAGCAAACCGACTTAATAAAAAGCCCACACCCATAGCAACATAGAGAGAGATGATGAAAGGTCTGGAAATAGTATAATTGTCTGAGAAGGTTAAATAGAACACAAATATCACAGCGTGAAGAGCAACAGCTCGCCAGGTTGCGCGGTAGATACTCACTATTTGACTGAGTGATTCATTCCGGTAAAGCCCACAGAGATTAGAAGTAAAAAACCAGATTAGATTGCAAACCAGCAGATAGTTTTTATATGATCCTTCTAAAGGAGAGGAGTCAACACCAAAAATCGCGTAAAATGAGAAAAAAAACGAAACATTTATCAGGATGATATCTGTAACCAAAAGCACGAAACGCAGTAGGTATAAGTATCGTGTTTGCATATTCAAAGGTTAAATGTCGCCCAAATATAACGTTTTTTTTGCGAATTTCAACAAACATCAAAAACCTCTACAAATCACTCAGCTTTCTTTGTGTTTTTTTGAGAAACTCTCAACAAAACTTCACTAACATTGTTTACCCCACCTCCTTATGCCCCAAAATCCTCTTCAGCAATCTCAGAATTTACCATTTTATCAAAAGTTCGTGAAACCTTGACTTCGTTGACATCTCTTCCGACCTTTACAGAGACTCAAACATGCAGTGCTATGATCAAGATCTTTTCGACCGACAAGAAATGTCCCAAGTGCAAGTCCGCAGATGTAATTAGAATCAGACGGTCCTTCGCCGGCAAATTCCTAAGCATGGGGAGAGACGTTCGAAAATACAAATGTGAAAAGTGCTTCCATACGTTTCATGTACTTCAGTCCCAAGTGTCGAAAAGTTTATAATTAATTTTCGTAAGCTCGCGCCCCCCAGTCCTGACTTCTTTTGAGCTCAAGATTGCCTGTTTTTCATAAAACGGTTCCCATGCGAGAATCCCTACTAAGAAAATTATACTTTTACATAATTTTCAAGCAAACATTTTAACGTCCATAACATCGATGAAAAATAACTCGAGCTCAAACCACTATGCCGTCATCATGGCAGGCGGAGTTGGAAGCAGATTCTGGCCTGTGAGCCGTACCGCTAAACCTAAACAATTTATTGATATAGCAGGCACAGGAATGAGCCTGATACAGGCTACCTACGAACGATTCAAGAACATAGTTCCGGAGCAGAATATTTATATCTTAACAAACGAGAAGTACAAAGATCTTGTTGCAGAACAATTAAAAGGCATTCAGCAATATCAAATCTTATGTGAGCCTGTCATGCGCAATACGGCTCCTTGCATTGCATACGCATGCCACAAAATAAGTGAGCTTAACCCGAATGCATCGATCGTGGTAGCGCCATCTGACCATCTCATCCTTAACCCTACTCAATTCGGCTCGGATGTATCGAAAGCATTGCAAACTGCAGAAGCAAACTCATGTCTGATCACGCTGGGCATCCAACCTTCCCGGCCAGATACCGGATACGGATACATTCGTTTCAATAACGAAGAGCTCGGTGAAGGTTTCAAAAAAGTGGCTCAGTTTACAGAAAAGCCCGACAAAGAGCGAGCTCAAGCATTTATCGAGAGTGGAGATTACCTATGGAACGCAGGTATCTTTATCTGGAGCGCAGCTGCGATACTTAAAGCATTTGAAGCCCAACTTCCTGAAATGAACGAGCTCTTTCTGCAGGGAAGACAAGTCTACAATACAGACGGCGAAGCGGCTTTTCTTAAAGAAAATTACCCCGCCTGCGAGAATATCTCCATTGATTACGGCATTATGGAGAAAGCTCAGAACGTATATGTTTTACCTGTCGAATTCGGATGGTCTGATCTTGGGACATGGGCATCTTTGTATTCGCTATCGGGCAAGGACGAGAGTCAGAACGTTGTAATCCCCTCAAGCGGAACGATCCTAAATCAGACATCCGGTTGTATGATCAACATCCCAGAAGGAAAAAAGCTGATCGTTAGCGGTCTACAAGATTACATCATCGCTGAATCCAACGATACACTGATGATCATTCCTAGGGACAGCGAACAAGAGGTTAAGCAAATTGTCTCTGATGTGAAATCTAAGTTTGGAGAACATTACGCTTAGGTCATTTGGATCTTCAAAATATATAATATACTTTTATAAAACTTTAGGGGTGCCTGTAGGCTGAGATAAAACCCTTTGAACCTGATGCAGCTAGTACTGCCGAAGGGAAAAGTTCAATGACAACGTGTGCAGGGAACCCCTGTATTCGCTCCTATAGTCATTCCTAAAGTCTAATCTATTTAGGAATGAAAATAACTATCAATCAACAAACATTCGAGGTAGCTGAATCAGCTACCCTACAGGCTATTATTTCCGACAAACTCGATGGAAATACAAAAGGGATAGCTGTTGCTGTCAACGATACTGTTATAGCAAAAGCAGTGCAAAGCAGCTATCTATTGCAGCCGAACGACTCGATTATCATCATTCAAGCAACCCAGGGAGGCTAACTATGATAAAGAAGTCTCTACCAGGCTCACGTAAGGTTTACGTTCCTGGCTCTCTCCATAACATTCGTGTCGCAATGAGAGAAATTAATCTCTCGCCCACATTCCTTTCGAAGGGCGACAAGGAAGATAACCCACCAGTCATAGTGTACGACTCAAGTGGCCCCTTTACCGATGAAAGCATGGAGTTGGATATCCGAAAAGGTCTCCCGCGGCTGAGAGAATCCTGGATTATTGAACGCAAAGACGTAGAACAGCTTACGGAGGTAAGCTCATCATACGGAAAGTTGAGATATGCCGACAAGAACCTTGATACCCTGCGTTTCGAGCACATCAAACCACCGCTGTGCGCTAAAGCCGGAGCAAACGTAACTCAGCTACATTACGCTAAACAAGGGATCATCACTGCAGAAATGGAGTACGTTGCCATCAGAGAAAACCAGCGTTTCGAAGTGATCAACGAACAAATACCTGATGTGGGAAGTCCGCTTCTTCATCAACACGAGGGCATGAGTTTCGGTGCTAATACACCAAAAGGCTTCATTACTCCTGAGTTTGTCAGAGACGAGATCGCCGCCGGAAGAGCCATCATACCCAACAACATCAATCATCCTGAGAGTGAACCTATGATCATTGGGCGCAACTTTCTGGTTAAAATCAATGCAAATATTGGTAACAGCGCAGTAACCTCCAGTATAGATGAGGAAGTCGACAAAGCGGTATGGGCCTGCCGCTGGGGAGCAGATACCATCATGGATCTTTCAACCGGTAAAAACATACATGAAACCAGGGAATGGATCATCCGCAACTCACCGGTCCCTATTGGCACCGTTCCTATCTACCAGGCACTGGAAAAAGTGAACGGGAAAGCAGAAGACCTAACATGGGAACTCTTCAGAGATACCCTTATAGAACAGGCGGAGCAAGGTGTTTCCTATTTCACAATACATGCAGGCGTACTCTTAAGGTACATTCCGCTTACCGCAAAAAGGCTTACGGGAATCGTCTCTCGTGGTGGCAGCATTATGGCTAAATGGTGTCTGGCGCATCATCAGGAGAACTTCCTTTACACGCACTTCGAAGATATCTGTGAAATCATGAAAAAGTACGATGTCGCATTTTCATTAGGCGACGGGCTACGCCCCGGATCAATCGCCGACGCTAATGACGAAGCGCAATTTGCTGAGCTGGAAACACTGGGAAAACTCACCAAGATAGCCTGGGAGCATGATGTGCAAACGATGATAGAAGGACCCGGGCATGTCCCGATGCATTTAATAAAAGAAAACATGGAGAAACAGTTGAAAGAGTGTCATGAGGCACCTTTCTACACCCTTGGACCTCTGACAACTGATATAGCCCCAGGATATGACCATATAACCTCTGCCATCGGTGCTGCTATGATCGGGTGGTTTGGGACGGCTATGCTCTGTTATGTCACACCGAAAGAGCACTTGGGCCTTCCAAATAAAAAGGACGTAAAAGACGGTGTAATTACTTACAAGCTTGCCGCTCATGCTGCTGACCTTGCTAAAGGACATCCCGGAGCACAGTACCGTGACAATGCATTAAGTAAAGCCAGATTCGAGTTCCGCTGGCAAGATCAGTTTAATCTGTCGCTTGATCCGGATACTGCCCGTGAATTTCATGATGAAACCCTGCCTGCCGAGGGCGCCAAGATCGCGCATTTCTGCTCCATGTGTGGTCCAAAATTCTGTTCGATGAAGATCACCCAGGAAATCCGTGAATCAGCAGCGAACGGCATGTTTGAGAAAGCAGAAGAGTTCAAGACCAAAGGAAGTTCAATTTATTCATAATGCTGATTCTAATATCCAGTCCTTCCAAAATTGCTGAAGAAGCTACCCTCATCAATCGCCTTTTTGATGAGGGTCTTGACCTTTTTCATATTCGGAGGCCGCAAGGTAGCGAGCAGGAATCCAGGGCTCTTATAGAAAAAATTCAAAGCAACCATCTCCCGAAAGTCAGCATCCATCAGCATCACCACATCGCCACTGACTATGGAATGAACCGGTTACATTTCAGTGAACAAACACGCGGCACATTGAGCCAGGATACACTCCAAAACATGAGTAGCAGAGGTTATAAGCTATCCACTTCCGTACATAGTACCGAAGGTATGGAACTCCTTAGCAATTTTTTTAGCTACGCGTTCTTCGGACCGGTGTTCGACAGCATTTCCAAACCTGGCTACACCGCACAAACCGACTCACTCAAACGAAGTTCACAACGACATGTCAAAGCGGTAGCCATTGGCGGCGTAACAGCATCCAATATACACCAGCTGAAGGAGTCATTCGATGGAGCAGCACTGCTCGGATCGATCTGGTCCTCAACCTCACCCATATACCACTTCCGTCAAATAAGAAGAATATGGAATACGAAAGACCAATAGTGCTTAGCTTTGCCGGCCTTGATCCTTGCGGAGGAGCAGGTCTGCTGGCTGATATAAAGACGATTGAGCAACACAGGTGTCTTGGGTTTGGCGTTGCTACCGCTATCACCAGCCAAACAGAAGATAGATTTGAAAGCGTAAGGTGGCTGTCAACCGAGGATATCCTTTCTCAGGCTAAACCTCTGCTTGAGCAGTACAAGATTGCTGCCGTTAAAATAGGGCTCATTGAAAACAGTCACGTACTCGGACATCTTCTCGACACCTTAACAGCAGCAGGAATTCACAAGATCGTATGGGATCCTGTGTTATCGGCCTCTTCGGGCTTCAACTTCTACAATCATGGTGATCTTAACCAGCTGCTCACGCAGCTCGTTAAGATCAGCTTAATCACTCCAAACCTGCAAGAATCAACCCGGCTGGCGAAAATTGACGATGCGGTAGATGCGGCAAGGGCACTATCCACTTACACCAATGTTCTCCTCAAGGGAGGTCATCACCCCACTGATCCAGGAACCGATCATTTGTTCGTAAATACAGGAGTAACAACCTTGTCGCCCGCTAAGCAAATAATTTATCCCAAACACGGGTCAGGATGTGTGCTCTCCTCATCAATTGCATGCCTTCTCGCAAAGGGCGAAAGTACAGAAAGCGCATGCACTCATGCTAAATCCTACATCGAAAAAGTGCTAGCGAGCACTCCACATCTCTTAGCTTACCATCATGTATAGTAGACTTCAATATATCTCTCAGGGCCAGTCAAAGGAAGAACAAGTTCTGAACATCAGAAAAGTACTCGATCACGGGTGCACGTGGATTCAGTTGAGATTTAAAAACCAAGCAATCCGTGAAGTTTCCCTACTGGGTGAAGAAATCAGGAGGCTCACATCCCGATACGGTGCCACACTGATTATTAACGATCATGTGCAGGTAGCCAGAGACGTTGACGCCGATGGTGTTCATTTAGGACTACAGGATGCTGACGTTTTTCAAGCGAGATCAGTTCTCGGCAACAAAATAATTGGCGGAACAGCCAACACTATTCAGCATATCCGCCAACGTATAAAAGAGGCCTGTAATTATATTGGATTGGGGCCTTTTCGGTATACCCCAACAAAGGAAAAACTAAGTCCTATTCTTGGTCTGACTGGCTACCAGAACATTTTAGGTCAGCTTACTGAAGCCGAACGTAAAACTCCTATTTATGCCATTGGTGGAATCCAACTAGAAGACATCAATGAGATCATGAACACGGGTGTTCATGGTGTAGCTATATCAGGCGCACTCACAGATTTGCAACAACAATCGTCCATTATCAAACAGCTCTCATCTAATCCCATATGAAAAAGTTAACCATAGCAGGTCGCGAATTTAATTCACGGCTATTTCTCGGCACTGGAAAATTTGGCGGCCCTGAACTAATGAGAAAGGCTGTATTGGCCTCATCCACCGATATGGTCACCGTTGCACTCAAACGAATTGACTTCCAAACTGAAACCGATTCGTTGATCGAGCATCTGCAACACACCAATGCACAGCTGCTGCCAAATACATCGGGAGCACGAAATGCAAAGGAAGCCATATTCGCAGCACAGCTGGCTCGCGAAGCGTTAGAAACAAATTGGCTAAAACTGGAAATCCATCCAGATCCAAGATATCTCATGCCCGATGCTTTTGAAACGTTAAAAGCAACCGAAGAGCTGGCAAGACTGGGGTTCATTATCCTCCCTTATGTGCACGCTGATCCCGTCCTTTGTAAACAGCTCGAGGATGCAGGCACATCAGCGGTAATGCCACTCGGAGCTCCCATCGGAACAAATAAGGGTCTCCGCACGCTCGACTTTCTTGAAATCATTATCGAACAGAGCCAAGTTCCTGTGATTATTGATGCAGGGCTGGGCGCTCCCTCTGATGCGGCAAAGGCGATGGAGATCGGTGCAGATGCGGTCCTCGTGAACACAGCTATCGCGGTTTCTGAAGATCCCGAGATGATGGCCTTAGCGTTCAAATTAGCCACGGAGGCGGGCAGACTCGCCTATGAATCACGACTCGGGAATCTCGCACAACATGCCCAGGCTAGCAGTCCCCTTACGTCCTTTTTAAACAGCTAATCTATGTTCAAAGAGATCTTCAATCAGTATCATTGGGAGCACCAGAAGGCTGATATTCTAAATAAAACGTCCAAGGATGTAGAGTGCGCCCTGACTAAGGAGAAGTTGACTCTCGACGATTTTAAAGCCCTGATTTCTCCGGCAGCCCTGCCTTTCCTGGAGCAAATGGCACAGAAAAGCCAACGGCTTACACAGAAAAGATTTGGCAAAACCCTGCAGATGTATATCCCCATGTATCTCAGCAACGAATGCCAAAACATCTGCACGTATTGCGCTTTCAGCATCGACAATAAGATCAGCCGCAAGACGCTTAGCACTGGTGAAATACTGCGGGAAGCGGATATTATTAAAAACATGGGATATGATCACATCCTTCTTGTAACAGGCGAAGCCAATTTAACAGTGGGTCTACCCTATCTGAAAAAGACGATCAGCATACTAAAACCATTCTTTTCCAGCATCTCCCTGGAAGTACAACCACTAGAGGAAACAGACTACAGCGAATTGATCAAAGAAGGATTAAATACAGTGCTCGTATATCAGGAAACCTATAATCGGGAGCGGTATAAAGTACACCACCCGAAGGGCAAAAAATCCAATTTTGATTATCGACTAGACACACCTGACAGGCTCGGAAGAGCTGAAGTTCACAAGATAGGTCTCGGAACACTCATCGGCCTTGAAGACTGGCGTACAGACTGTTTCTTTACAGCCCTGCATCTCCAGTACCTCGAAAGGACATACTGGAAAACAAAATTCTCGGTATCTTTTCCAAGATTAAGACCAATACAGGTGGCCGGAGAAACTGATTCATACTCGCCAGGACAGGATAGCTACATGAATGACCGGGAGCTCGTCCAACTGATATGTGCATGGAGACTATTTAATGAAAACCTGGAAATTTCTATCTCAACGCGGGAGGAGCCGAGCTTCCGCGACAACATCATCAGTCTCGGAATAACCAGCATCAGTGCAGGTTCGAGGACCAATCCGGGAGGCTACTCCTCGGCACCTGATTCCCTTGAGCAATTTGAGATCTCAGACGACCGTAGTGCTGCCGAGATTGCTGAGGTTATCAGGCGACAAGGGTATGAACCAGTATGGAAAGATTGGGACAAATGTTATTCTTAAGTTTTTATACATTTAAGGCATGAATGTGAATATGTCATGGCAAGTACTTGAAGAGAAAGATGTATCCCCGAGCAGGTGGTTCCCTGTTTTACAGCACAAAGTAAGGCTACCTGACGGGACAGTCATAGATGATTACTTTTATTCTCCGATAGGCAACGTCGTGATGATACTTCCTTTAACGCCCGATGGCAACTTTATACTGGTCAAACAATACAAGCACGGGCTTCAGAACATATTTATTGAGCTTCCCGGCGGAATGCAGCAGAACGGAAAAAGCATCAAGGAATCCGCAATTGCAGAACTGGAAGAGGAAACAGGCATCAAGATAAGTGAAGATAAACTAATAGCTCTGGGTAAGATTGCGAACAACCCGACAAAGACCAACCAGATCACCTACGGCTTCCTGGTGAAGGATGCCGAGGTCAATTCCACACAGCGTTTTGATAGTACAGAACAGATTGAATTAGTTACTTTCTCGCCAAAGGAGACAATTAAGCTGATCAAAGATGGTAAGATCCAGACGTCAGACACTGTAGCCCTTATCTTTAAAGCGTATCTTGACTATCCCGAGATCTTCGCCTGAGAGCATCAGAAGATCGGACCGGAACAAACACCCAGTGCTTCTGCAAAGTGTAATTAAATCCAAGAGACACAACTATATCCGTCAAAATCCTGCTTAGCCGATAGTCCATACCAAACGATTCTGTCAGACTAAAGGTTCCTGCAGACTTCAGCAGTATACTCCCCCCAACTACTACAAAGAACCGGACTAGCTGAGCATCTACCGCCCTGTATCTCTGATCCTTCAGCTTAAAAGTCCAGTTGCGGTTGATGGAGAAGTTTACAACAGCACCCACAATTCCGCCAACAGCGATAGAAAGAGTGTAGTGAAGACCAAGAACCTCCGTGCAAAATATCATAGTCAGAATATCGACTATCCCCCCCATAAAAGCAGAAAACTGCGCTTTTAGAAAGGTTAGCAAACCTCTTTTTTTGATCATCTTGCGTTAGCCAGAGCAGCCTTCTCTGCAAGATCCCGCTTGTCTCCCAGTTGCAACAAGGTACGGGTATCGATTAAGTTGAAGATGAAAAGGGCGACACACATGATCGCACCAAACCACTTCATCGAGCCAACAAATAACACCTCTGAAATAAGTACTGCACATATTATAAACCTCACCTCAGTCGGACCAAACATTCCTGAGTCGATAGTATACTTGTCGGTAATCTTATAACGCACTTGTGATATAATCATAGCCCATCCGTAGAAGGCAACAAAAAGGAAAGCAACGATCTCGAACTCATTCTTAATATAAACCAGGAATCCAAAGCCCATCAGGATGGTACTTATCCAGTCCATAATTATATCCAACGAAAACCCATACCATTTTCTTGGAATATTTCTGAAGTAGGCAATCCTGCCGTCCAGTGAATCGCCAAACCAATTAACAAAAAGCCCGGCAATACCCATCAGCAGGTATCTTACGTCGACATACGTTGCCATCAGAAAGCCTGCAAGAACAAGAATGCTCCCAACCAACCCTATCCCGGTAAGAATATCAGGAGTAATAAATCCAGGCATTCTGCACACAAGCCAGGAGATGGCCTTCTGCTCTGTGTTTTTTAAAATATTAGTTCTTTTTCTATCCTTAAAAGTTCTCTTTCTATCCTCGATCTGCTTTTCCACCGTCGCCATGGATAGTTCATCTTTGTTCATAATGCAACCTTGTAAATAAAAGGTGTGCAAAAGTAACAATAATAGACTCAACATCAGCCATAGCTGGTCCGTCACGATGCTTTTTACCTCGCTTAATGGCTCATAAGCGCCCATTTTCGAAGTACCGCCTACCAGCATGATAGCTCTCCCGGCTATCGCTAAATAAAAAATTAGTAAACAATTTCTGTAGGCAGAGGTTACTTAAGAACATTTTAATAACCTATTAAACAAACATAAATCATGGCAACTACCTCGAAATCAACCAAAAAAAAACCGACAGGCGTTACAGGAAAAATGAAAGATTCAGAATTTCATAAATTCTTTGTAGACGGATTGAAGGATATCTATTGGGCGGAAAAACACTTAGCGAAAGCTCTCCCAAAAATGCAAAAAGCATCAACAAGCCCGGAGCTTGCAGCTGCTTTTGAAAAACACACTGCCGAAACTCAGGAACATATTGCTAAAGTGGAAGAAGTATTCGGTCTGCTTGAAGAAAAAGCGTCAGCAAAGAAGTGCGATGCGATGGAAGGACTTTTGGAAGAAGCAACCAGCATGATCGAAGAGACTGAAGATGGCTCAATGGTGCGGGATGCTGCATTAATTCTCGCAGCCCAAAAAGTAGAACATTACGAAATAGCTACCTATGGCTCATTAAAGACGTTCGCAGAAAACATGGGACATACAGATGTTGTGAACCTCCTCACCGAGATCCTTGAGAATGAGAAAGCTACAGATGTTGCTCTTACGGAAGTCGCAGAAGGCTTTGTTAATGAGCAAGCTGCCGAAGAATAATAAAACAGTTCATCTGAACTGACTAACAAACGGGATCTTAGAAGTCCCGTTTGTTATATCAGGTAGTCAAGAAGCATACTCCTGGCCTCATCCCCCCATCGCTTTACAAGCTCATTCAGCCTTTTCTTAAGGTCATTAAAGGTCATCAATTTACCTTTTTGAGGAGCCTTAATGGCGGCTTTATCAACTGTCTTATCAAAAACCTGAGTAGCAAACCATGTGACGTTTTCATATGGAAGTGCAACACCCAATATCATTCCAGGCAACCCTCCAAACGATTCCGGTCCTCCGGATACGGGAATTTCTTCTGAGTAAAAAGCCACAACATAGACCGAGTCAAGCATTAACCCATTTGCTCTCCGGCATTGATAACCTGCAATTTCACGTGTTTCACCTGTCAACTTCCATGTGATCTGTCTCATGCTGTCCTTAACGAGGTAAGTCTCTTCAAAAATCGATTTTTGGATAGTAGACAAGCCACTGGAGAAATCTGTGAAGACATGATTCGGCTGGTTACCATTCGGATCCATACCAAACGCGCTATTCTGTGCGTTCACGGTTACCACAACAGGCGTGTACAAGCTTTTAGCAGTTGTAAAAACAAGATTGCTTTTTACCGTTGTAAACTGGGGCTGGTTTTTAACAAACTGATCATAGACCTTAGACATGTACATCTCATTCTCCTTATTAATCCTCTTCTTGATCTTTGCATACATGTTTATCTTCTTCTCATATTCGATGACTCCCTCACCCACAAATCGTGCGTGCTGGGCCATACCTGACATGCCCACCATAAGTAATGCTGCCAACATTAAAACATACCTTTTTATCATTTCTTTACTCCTCCACCCATTTTATTGAAGTCCCAGATCGCTGATATCATATAATTGCGTCTTATCGTATTAAACCTGTTCTCAACTATCATGCTGTTATAAGCGTTCCTGTTTATACCTTTATTTTGATTTAGAAGATCATTACCACGTAACGTAAGCCTGAAAGCTTCTGACTTGAAGAACTTTTTTTCAATTCGCGCATCGATTATCAACCGTTCAAAATCCTCATTGAAAGACTGTGTCTTCTCTCGGAATTCGTATCGTGCATTCGAGGCAATCTGGAACTTACCAGGTAGATAGACAGCAAAATCTCCGTAGGAATTGAATGTATATCCATTGTTATCCACATCCGGCTGCAGCGATGACTCGTTCGTGCTATAGCCCGGATTGATCGATATCGAAAACTCGTATTTCTTCTGTTTATATTTAGAGATGCGCAGCCCGCCGCTGTAGTTATAAGATTCGCCCTTATTTAGAACTTCATTCGCGTAATTGTAATACGTATTACCATACACACCCAGGTTTAGTCCAACATTGACAATGTTGAAAAGCTTCCGATCGAAGTACGCACTTAGAGATAAGCTGGACGGCATTTTACTAGTTAAGTTCACTGATCGATATACGGTCCGCCCTGCTAAATCCGTCGTTGGGTTCTGCACAATCTGGTTGGATGTGAATGAATAGCTGCCATAAAGGGAGATGTATTGCTCACTCATCACTTTATAGGAATTGTAACCCATATCAAACCTGCTCCTAAAGGACGGACGCAAGTCGGGATTTCCCTCCACTACATTCAAAGGATCATCATTCACCCGGATAGGCTGTATCTGATTAATAGAGGGTTGTGATGTATACCCCGAATAACTTATGCGGAAAGACCTTTGCTGTGAAAAGCGGTATTGATAGCTGGCCTGAGGATTCCAGTTAATGAAGTTTCGTGAATACACCTGTCCACTATAAAGATCCTTTTGGCTAAAATCCACGGTACTTGCTTTTGTTCCTGCATTGAATGTCGCCTTATCCTTCTTATAGTTGAAGCTCGCACCACCCTCATGATACGTTTCGTCCACCTCAAAATTATTGCTAAACGCTGAATCAAGACGGTCATATTCTCCTGATGAAGACATGTTGTAAGACCTTCTGTCCGCTGCACTATTCCGTAGGTTTAAACCATAATTGAATATCAGAGAGAGTGATGTATTCAAAGGTTCTGTGTAAGTGACGTTCGTGCGGAAGGAAGAGTTTCTGCTGTCGTTTTTCTTTAACTGATCAATAACTTTTATGCTGTCGATTTCCTGATCCTTTCCAAAAAATTCATTCGTTGAATTAAGGTAACCGGTTGTTTCATTCTTTCTCAGATCCTGACTCACTAGTAAGGAGACCGTTCGCCCTTTCTTTTTCAGTTTTTTCGTATAAAGCGCACTCGCAAAGAATTGCTGTTCCTTCCCATCGTTTGTGTTCCTTCGTCTTCCGGTATTCAGTAGCATTCCATTCTCCCGGGAACTTTCTGAAGAAAAAGATTTCTGGTCAGATTCCGACACGCCTCCGTCCACGATAACTTTCAATGTAGTACTGGTATCAAGCTTAACCTCATAAGTGGCGTCTAACTTTTGTCTGAACGTAATGTTATTGAAGTCACCAGCGGCATTGCTATTGATAGTACGGGCTGGCAAGTTATTCTGGGTTATCGTACTTGAATTGCCGTCAACCTCTAGATGAGATATCTTGTAGTTGGTATTAATTGATTGCTTGTCGTCGTTCCATTTTGCATCATAGTGCAGTCCCCCATTTCTCGAGACCGGTATTCCTTGCCCGTTGTATTCTGAACGCTCACCTGAAATATAAATGCCTCCCCCGTCACTTACCTGCACGCCACTGCTGTATTTACCTGCATCTTCCCAACCCAGGCTGACCGTTCCATCATTGCCCCCCAACCCATAAGCCGAAAACTTCCGCTTACCTTTAAATATATTGATCATTGACTGTCCCCGATAAAAATCATCCGTACCGCCCCCCGCCTCGAGCTTTCCAAAATAGCCGCTTTTCTTATCTTCCTTCAGTTTGATGTTCAAAGTCTTGGTTTTCTCACCATCATCAATACCGGTAAAAGTTGCCTGATCACTCTTCTTATCATACAACTGCACTTTATCGACCATATCCGCACGGATATTCTTAGTTACCAAGGTCGGATCATCTCCAAAGAACTCCTCTCCGTCTACCAAAACCTTTTTAACAGTCTCGCCCTGCGCGGTAATCTTACCGTCTTTGTCCACCTGAATGCCAGGAAACTGCTTCAACAGATCCTCCACCCTTGAATTAGGCTGGATTTCAAAACTGCCTGCATTAAATTCGGTTGTATCTCCCTTCACCTTCACGGCTACAGCTTTCGCCTTTACAAGCACCTCTGCCAGGAGATTAGCCTTCAAAATAAGTTTAACTTGTCCTATATCCTTTTCCTTCTTTGTCGAGTCAATCTGAATATATTCAATATAATCTGCATAACCGGGGTAGGTCATCATCAGGATATGCCTGCCTGGCTTAAGCTTACTCAACTGAAACTCTCCATTTGCATTGGTCCGGCCAAAATCCTTTAGGATAGAATCTTTAGCACTCATCATGCTTACAGAAACATTGACCATCTTGATATTAGAAGCCGTGTCAATCACGGAGCCTCGAAGAGTGTGCATCTGCTGAGCCATCAACGGTATAGTGATAAACACGCAAATAATGATAAGGAAGGTTAATTTCATATAGGTTTAAAGGTTTATCAATAATATAAATTTTTATTCGCTGTCGCAGCACCTTTCATGTTAAAATTTGTTAATAACGTGCTGAAATTCTACCAAATACAAAAACCCGATGAAACACGAGAACAAAAATATTCCTGAACAGCACGAAGGTATCCAAACAGATACGATTTCGTCAGTCAAACACGAGTCCGCAAAAGGCGCAATAGAACATTTTCTGATCGTCAAAGCCCGGCTGCTCAATATATCAGAGTGGGATAAAGTTTGTGGGAGAGCATCAGCGAATTTCAAGCTGACGGATGCCCTGGGTAATCCTGTAACAAGGAAGCCGGTTCCAGGAGATCACATCAGAATTGATCTACCTGCACCGAAAACAGACGATGGCGAAGGCTATGAATGGGTGGTAATAGAGCAGGTAGACGATCAAAGCAATTCATCTTCGGATGAAGAATACCTGGCTATTAAGGTACATCCGGCTGATAGTCCTTTAAACAACAAAAGGGCCGTTGCTCATTTTTTCGAGCCTGAGACCAGTTCGACTTTCATTGTGAAGAGGAATCAATCATTTATACAGGCAGAGGTTCATGGACGAAACGAAGTACCTAATACACATGCGGGAAGCCTATGGGCTAAGATAAGAAACGTGTTTGTGGCCTTGGGCGCTATGTTGGGAGTGTCCAAGCTTCAATGGAAAAGCCTTGTCAGAGGCCTCGTAAAGAAATAGTTAATTAAAATGATTATCAATACGAAGTCCGATCTCGTCGGCCAAACCTTCATCAGCTTTGCCTTCGGCCCAGATCCAGCGGCCGGGTGTTTGCCTTTTCAACTTTCCCAGGTCTTTTCCATCTAGGGACACGGCAAATGTCGCTTCCGTATTTATCTTATAATATACAGGGGTGATAAGAAAGTTCCTTATCAAACCCTCTGTATTGACAAGAACATGAAAAGGTTCATCAAAGTGAGATATCATGCTTTTATTCGTTAATATCGATCTTTTGTAAGTCTTTCCGGGGAGGACCTGTAAGTACCTTCCCATGGATGTCGAAACGTCCTCCATGACATGGGCAATCCCAGCTCTTCTCCGTACCGTTCCATTTTACAATACAGCCGGCATGAGTGCACACCGGGTCTAATGCATGGACCCCGCCGGTACCGTCTTTGTATACAGCAATTTTTTTGTCCTCGTATTTCACCACGGTTCCTGAATCTGCTGCAAGTGAACTTACAGACTCGAGCTTTGAAATCTTAACCCGGTCTGCAATATAGCGATATGCCACATCTGCATTCTCCCGTACAAACTCTTTAAAACCTGCTACGGGCTTCAGACGTGCCGGAACAAATAGGGAGCTGAACGGACTCTCCCTTTCCAGCAAGATATCTTTCAAAAGCAATCCAGAAAAGCTTCCCCAGGTGATTCCGTTTCCACTAAAGCCTGTAGCTGTATAAATTCCTTTGTCTGCAGAAGGCAATTCTCCGATATACGGTAAGCCATCAGCCGATTCATAATACTGAGCTGACCATCTGTAATCTAGAGACCTTACGCGAAAATGAGCGCGCAGATATTGCTCCAATCTGGCGAATGATTCTTCGGGTTCCGAGTGTCCTGTTTTATGATCCTCACCTCCGAGTATAAGATACTTCTTACCCTCTATCTCATGGGATCTGAAGTAGTGATAAGGATCCTTCATGTCGTATATCAACTCATCCGGACAGCCATCTTCCAGTTGAGCGGCCAGGACGTAGCTGCGATAAGGAGCGCACCTCAAATGAAGAATATTGATCCCCGGTGGAATATGTGTGGCGTATACTATTTTCCGCGCGCGGAGAGTAATCCGCTCACAGGTAAGTGTGTGGATACCTTTCTCCAACTTCGTTTCCTGCACTTTGTTATTTTCTAAAAGCAGCCCTCCTTGAGATGTGAAGGCCTTCACTAAGCCGTCGAGATACTTAACCGGATGTATTTGCGCCTGGTTTTTAAAAACGATAACAGATTCATACTCTAGCGGAATAGGCAAGTGGCCTGCTTCCTCAACATCTACACCTGCCCTCTGAGAAGCTGCGAGAACTTCTTTCAAGCTCTGTGCTTCTTCTTCGTTTTCTGCAAATAAGTAACCATCGCGAAAACTGAAATCACAGTTAATATTATACTTCTTAACCAGATTGTACATCAGCGCTATGGACTCCATTGTTGCAGCTGCAACCAATTTGGCATTATCAGGACCGAAGTCTCTCTCGATAATATCATAGGAGGTATCCAGCATGGTATTAATGTGAGATGTAGTCCCCCCTGTAGTGCCGAAACCTGGTTTCTCCGCCTCAGTAACAACACAGTTTAGACCTTCTTCCTGCAACAATAATGCAGTTGTCAACCCGGTGATACCTCCGCCTACAACAACCACATCGAACGTTTTTGAAACCTCTCCTTCTTCCGACTGCGTCAGCCGAGAACTGGGATCATTGCGTTGCCATAAGCTTTTTGTTTTAGCGTCCCGTTGATTCGGGTGGCCGGGTGTATTGTCTGATGTCATCATAAAAATAGCTTGTCTCCTATAAACAGACAAGGCCGAATAAGTTTTTGGAAGAATGTATTTTGTCAGGTGAAGTTGGACCAGCTTGGACTCGCCGTAAAATGCATATTTAGGTTCGGGTACAAGAGGTGTACTCGCGATGCATAGATAAAGGTAAAGAAAAGCCGGAATCGCTTTAAGACTCGATTCCGGCTCATTCAGAATTAATCGTGTCCTTCAGTTTTTACAATCTTGTTGTAAATTCCGAGCAAGAGAAATGGTGCAGCCCACTGCCCAACGAATAAGGCAGTGTGCTTTTTGTTCATACATTTTAAAGTAAGGGATACTCCCATCGAAGCTAAAGCCGCCCATAAAAATACGTCTGACGGTATCTTAGCTGTTTGCTCTTCAATTACCCTCGCAACGGGTCCTTCTTTGTGTGTTGGATTTACGTTTTCTAACATGGCATGTTCATTTATAAGATGTAAAGAATTAACAGCTTACATTATTTTTTGTTGAAATTATTTTACTTTCCCGTTTCTGAATGGGGAGCGTCCACAGGCTTGGACTCCGGAGACCCTTTTTGACGCAGATAGATTGTCAGTATCACGATTGAGGCCACAGACAAGAATTCACTTTGCCAGTTTTGAAAAGTTTCAAACCAAAAAATGGGTTCCGAAAGATAAGCAAGTATGTCGACTGCAGGCTTTTTATCCAGCGCCTGCTCCAAATTGTAATCCAGCCAGCTTCCGTAAAGATGAAGCCCCCAGCTCACAAAAAACAAAGTAATAAATGCGATCGACAGCGAGTTGCTGTAAAGCTTCAGAACCCAGCCTCCTTTACGAACCGCCCATGGCGCGTTAGGTGAAGGCTGTGGCGTTCTGTCTACCGCTTCCTCTCCTTCCAGTTGCTTTGACTCAGCTGACCCCCGTTGACGTAGACTAATCGTTAGCACAACGTAGAGCGCCATTTGCAGAAATTCACTCTGGAAGTTCTCGAATGTTGCCGAGATAAAATGCCCGGAAGACAGATAATCTGAAAATAGAAGCTGTTGCGCCCCGGCTGTCGCAAGATCGTCATTGTGTTCCCTCCAGCCTGTCCAGGCTTGCGCTATCCAGGTCACTACAAACAATGACAGGAAAACTATCGACAAGCTGTTCCTGTAAAAAAAGGAATCACGATACCTGCTCATACATCAAAAGATATAATCCGGGTTCTCACGCAAAAACCTCAGTACCGTTACACCTAATGGAGGCACGGAAACAGAAAGCGAATGTGTGAAACCACTTACTGGCACCGGGAAAGCTTCAAGATCTCCATGATTCAGTAGATCACTGCCGCCATATTTTAAATTGTCGGAATTCAGTACTTCTTCATAAAAGCCCGGAGTCGGAACACCCACTCTGTAATTATGTCGCACAGTAGGCGTAAAGTTAGCAACAAACAGTAGCTCTTCTCCACCCGATTCCCCTTCTCGAATCCAGCTTAGCACACTACGTTCCGCATCACAACAATCGATCCATCTGAATCCCTCCGGACTGAAATTTAGTTCGTATAATGACGGACTTCTATAAAGAGCATTAAGATCCTTAACCAACGTCTGTATCCCCCTGTTCAATGGGTGATGATTCTCGTGCCAGTCGAGACTATAGTCATGTTGCCACTCGTGTGCCTGTCCAAATTCACCTCCCATGAAGATCAGCTTCGCTCCGGGGTGCCCGTACATGTAAGCGTACATCAACCTCAAATTAGCAGCCTTTTGCCAGGCATCGCCGGGCATCTTGTTGATCAATGACGCCTTGCCATGAACTACCTCATCATGAGAAAGGGGCAAGCAGAACTTTTCAGAAAAAGCATATACGAGACTGAAGGTTAGCTGGCCGTGATGATACTGGCGATAAACGGGTTCTTTCTGCAAATAACTAAGTGAATCATGCATCCAGCCCATCATCCACTTAAGATCAAAGCCCAGTCCTCCTTCCGATACTGGATGTGTCACCCCCGGCCATGATGTGGATTCTTCTGCAATGGTAATAGCATCAGGGAAGAATTGATGAACCGCCTCATTAAACTCCTGAAGGAAACTAATAGCTTCCAGATTTTCTCTACCTCCGTATATATTCGGTATCCATTCCCCTTCTTGTCTCGAATAGTCAAGATATAGCATAGAAGCTACAGCGTCAACCCGTAATCCATCGATATGAAATTTATCCAGCCAATAAAACGCATTCGATATGAGAAACTCTCTTACTTCATTTCTCTCCAAATTGAAGATGTTGCTTTTCCAGTCCGGGTGAAACCCTTTTCTTGGATCTGCATATTCATACAAATGCGTTCCGTCGAAATATCCTAATCCGTGTTCGTCAACCGGAAAATGAGAGGGAACCCAATCCAGAATAACACCTATCCCTGCCTGATGCAACTGATCGATTAGATACATGAAATCTTCAGGTGTCCCGAACCGGCTTGAAGGAGCAAAATATCCAGTAAGCTGATAACCCCATGAACCAAAAAAAGGATGCTCCATCACAGGCATAAACTCCACATGAGTGAAGCCCATATACACACAATACTGCGGAAGCTGCTCTGCCACTTCCCGATAGGTCAGAAAACTGCCGTCTTCTCCGTTCTTCCTCCATGAACCGATGTGCATCTCATAAATGGATATCGGCTTCTTCAATGCATGCTGCCGTTGACGAGCTTGCATCCATTCTTCGTCTCTCCAGCTATATTGACAATCCCAGACGACAGAGGCGGTTTGGGGAGGCGTTTCCCAGTGAAATGCGTAGGGATCACCCTTTTCAACACTATAGCCGTTCACTCCCTCAATGAAATACTTGAAGTATTCAGTATGTCCCACTCCAGGAATAAAGGCCTCCCAGATTCCTGATCCATCCCACCTCACGTTCATGGGATGGTTTTGCTTATCCCAGCCATTGAAATTCCCTACTACGGAAACAAAACGGGCATTTGGCGCCCAAACAGCAAAATACGTCCCCTCTGTGTCCTGGTAGCGAGTGGGGTGCGCACCCAGCTTGTTGTACAAATGATAGTGCTTACCGGCCCTAAATAGCGATATATCGAAATCGGTAAACAGAGAAAAATGTGTATTCGGAAGATTACCTGACATGTTCATTCTGATTAGATTTAGTTTGATGAGCACGATAGTTACTCAAAATAGCCTTGATCCCCCTCATCGGCACCAACACCCATCCCGGGCGGTTGTTCAGCTCATAGTTAAGCTCATAAATAGCTTTCTGAAGAAGAAACGTCTGCAACAACACGCCAAGATCCTCTTTTTCTTTCGGAATAAATTTTGCTCCTCTCACGCGCTCCAGATATGCCTGCATAAAAAATCCACTCATATAATGGTACCATTGCTCTGCATATGGCAGCAGCTTACTCACGTCTTCTTCGCGTATCAGATTATCCAGGAACAAACTTCCATAAGCCGCATATCGCAATGATTCGATCATCCCCGCAACATCTCTGAGCGGAGAGTATTTCAACCGTCGCTCGCTATAGCTCTTTGCGGGCTCCCCCTCAAAATCCAGAATAATAAAATCCTTCCCGGTAAAAAGAACCTGGCCAAGATGATAATCTCCATGTATCCGGATCTTGGTCACATCTATCTTTCTTCTATATATCAGCTTTAGTACTGATAGGATTTCTTCCTTCATGCCCAACAGCTCTGTTGCTTCACTTCTGTATTTCTCAGGCAGCTTCTTCAAATTCTTATTCAGGCTCTGGAAAGTCACCCTTACCAAAGACTGAAGAGATGAGAAAAGAGATCGCTGATAATGGAGCGAGTAATCTTCGGACTTGAAGGCTTCCAGTTTTTCTCCTGAAGCAAGTGCCAGGTGCATTTCCGCGGTGCGGATCCCGAGTAATCGCACATTATCTGAAACCCTTCCGTCAAGAAGTGCCTTGAAGTCTTCAGGAATATCCTCATAGCTTGCCGGGTGTAGTAAGTTCCCTTTCACTTCCGTACTGATTGCGCCCAGGTTGGGATTAGACAAGATACTGTCGTTGAAGTCATTCAAACGATCAAGCATATATGTCCAACCATCGCTGTTACTCTGCACCATCTCCTGCATCATCGCAAGAACCATCGTGCCCTTTTTAAATTTCCATTCTACTGATCCGATAAAGGCTGGTATATGCTTGAACTTTGCATGCTTGGTTAGATAATGTGTCACCTCCATATCCGCATTAATCGCAAGATCCACCTTCCGGTAGAACTTCATGAAGAAACAGTTATCATAGGTCAACGACGTATTACTTTGTTCTGCTGAAACTACTCTCGGTTTAATCTTTTCATGACTGTTAACATATTTCTTCAGCTCGCGGCTACCACTAAAAGTAAGCTCGCCATTCTTCAGGGTGACGTCCTGATTATTTCCTATTCGCCTGATCAAGGCATCCTGAAGATCAAAACCATACAGGGCATCATAGAGGATAGCGTCCTCAGACCCTACACGTATCGCCGCAATGATAGACTGTGGACAGCTTTCCTGAATCTTGTAAGAAAATGGCCCCCTTCCTAACGTCACTGGTAGCTGATAGAGATCCGGCAGCCCATTCTGATACGACACCTCAATTAGAAGGAACACAGCTGAGTTTTCCGCCAGAGGTACAGTTGCATGATCGATAATCTCAATACGCTCTACTCCACGTCCTTTCCCACCAAACCAGCGCATTCTCATCATATAATCAGGCAATACTTTCGTCTCCAGAAACTCCAGATTTTGCGACTCAGTCAGTTCTTTCCACTTTCCTATCTCAAGTACCTCTGAATGTTCTTTATCAAGCACCTCTACCCGTTCATCATGCAGAACAAAGCACTGACAGGAATGCGGACTCAGCATAAACATATACGGCTGCTCGAGCTTAATAACAGGGAAACGGTTGTGACTAAAAACTTCCATCGGCACGTGACCTGCATATTCGTCAAGATCCAGTTCAGCAGATTGGATAAACCGCGAGAGATTGGCTACCACAAGAACCTTCTGATCCTCGTAGCAACGGATGAAAGCAAGAACCTTCGAGTTTTCGGAATGAATAAACTTCATATCTCCCCGGCTCAAAGCCTTGTATTTCTTACGCATGCTGATGACACGCTTAGTCCACCACAGGAGAGACGATGTATTTGTACGCTGAAGCTCAACATTTACTGATGAGTAATGGTATTGGGGATCCAAAATCATCGGCAGATATAGCTGCTGCGGATTAGCCTTAGAGAAACCGCCATTCCGGTCTGCATCCCATTGCATTGGCGTACGTACACCGTCGCGATCACCCAGGTAAAAATTATCGCCCATACCAATCTCATCACCATAATACAATACAGGTGTTCCTGGCAAGGTGAAGAGTAACGAGTTCAACAGTTCAATCTTATTGCGATTGTTCTCCATCAAAGGAGCTAAACGATGTCTTATCCCAAGGTTGATGCGGGCCTTCGGATCCTTGACATACGTTTTGTACATATAGTCCCGCTCCTCGTCTGTTACCATCTCCAGCGTCAGCTCATCATGATTCCTCAAGAAAATCGCCCATTGACAAGTTTCAGGAATTTCTGGTGTTTGGTCGAAAATATCTGTGATCGGATAACGGTCTTCCATCTGCACCGCCATAAACATGCGAGGCATAACAGGGAAATGATAATTCATCTGACACTCGTCGCCGTTGCCAAAATAAGACGCGGAATCTTCCGGCCACATATTGGCTTCCGCCAGCAATAAGGTTCCGGGATACCGTTCATCAACGTAGCTTCGGAGGCGCTTCAGAAATGCATGCGTCTCAGGCAGATTTTCGCAGTTGGTACCATCACGCTCAAAAAGATACGGCACAGCGTCGAGGCGAAAACCATCAACTCCCATTTTACACCAATAATCCATCATCTTAAATACTTCCTCCTGAACCGCAGGATTATCGTAGTTCAGGTCGGGTTGATGAAAGAAAAACCGATGCCAATAGTATTGTTGAGCCACCGGATCCCAGGACCAGTTAGATGCTTCAAAGTCTTGAAAGATGATCCGGGCATCTTTGTATTGGGCCGGATCATCTGTCCACACGTAGTACTCCCTGTGCGGTGAGCCCTTAGGTGCCTTCCGCGCACGCTGAAACCATGGATGCTGATCAGATGTATGGTTAATAACAAGCTCTGTAATGACTTTCAAATTCCGCTTATGTGCCTCTTTCAGAAGCAGCCGAAACTCTTTTATGGTTCCATAAGATGGATTGATGTTGTAGTAATCAGCTATATCATATCCATCATCTCTTAATGGTGAAGGGTAGAAAGGCAACAGCCATATAGCCGTTATACCCAGATCCTGCAGGTAATCCAGCTTTTGCAGGAGCCCTTGAAAATCTCCAATCCCGTCGGAATTTCCATCATTAAATGCCTTGATATGCAGTTCATATATCACTGCATCCTTATACCAGTGCAGCTTGTCGTCCAATTGAGTTATCTTCTCGGGCATGTCTTATAGGTTAGAGTTTTATAGGTTCGATTTCAAATATATGTGCAGGCATTTCGTAGGGATTCAACTGAACGTAATTCCACTCCTCCTGCCAGGTATAGGTGCTTCCACTCAAAAGGTCCTTCAACTTATAGGCCTCTCCCTGAACCATTCCGAGTTCAGCCAGAGGAAGACGCACGTGAGCCCCTTGCAGATGATGAACATCGAGATTCACAACCACCGCCATCGTGTTTTTCGAATCCGGGTCATATTTCACAAAGCACAGTATATGCTCACTGGTTGTCTCTGCGAAAGTGATATTCCATGTTGTTTGGAAAGCAGGGTTTTGCTGCCTGATTTTGTTCACCCGCACGATGATCTCCTTGATCCGGGTGTAAGAGCTCCAGTCCCAGATTTTAATTTCATATTTCTCGTTGTCGGTATACTCCTCCTTTCCCGGATGAGGGGTATTGATGCCGAACTCATAAACAGGCCCATAAATTCCGTAGCTCGAGGAAAGCGTTGCTGCTAGTATAAACCGCATAATATGCGCGTTCTCCCCGCCGGAGGAGAGTGAAGGCGGCAGAATATCTGGTGTATTTGGCCAAAAGTTGGGCCTGAAGAAATAACGCATAGGTGACGCTGTCAGCTCATTCATATACTCCTGCAGCTCCGTCTTCGTGTTTCTCCAGGTGAAATAGGTATACGACTGATTGAATCCTGCTTTCCCAAGCCGCTCCATCAAGCGGGGACGGGTGAAAGCTTCTGCCAGAAAAATAACGTCAGGATGCACCTTTCGCACTTCTCCAATCATCCATTCCCAGAACGAAAACGCTTTTGTATGTGGGTTGTCGATCCGAAAGATGGTCACGCCTTTATCAATCCAGTAATCAATTACACTCTTTAGCTCCATCCACAAATTCTCCCAATCCTCGGTCTCAAAATTGATCGGGAGGATATCTTCATATTTCTTAGGAGGATTTTCTGCATACTGTACAGAACCATCAGGACGCCACTTAAACCATTGTGGATGCTGCTTGACGTAAGGATGATCAGGAGCACACTGGTAAGCAATATCCATTGCTATTTCAATATTCTGGCTCCTTGCTTCTGCAACGAGTTCCACAAAGTCCTCTAATGTACCCAGCTCCGGATGGATGTCCTTGTGCCCCCCCATGCGGTTGCCTATTGCCCATGGAGATCCCGGATCTCCTTCCATTGGCGTAAGAGAATTATTCCTCCCCTTCCGATTTTTCTCTCCAATAGGATGTATCGGTGGAAAATACAGAACATCAAAGCCCATTTTTGAAACACGGGGAAGAAGGCGCTTCACGTCCTGGAATGTACCATGTGCACCTTCAACTGAAGCGGCAGAACGTGGAAATAATTCATACCAGGTACTATAAGCTGCCTTCTTCCTTTCCGTTTCAATATTAAAGGAAGGCGAATCCGTAATAAGTTGGGGATCTTTATACTGCCTGACGAGCTCGTATACATCGCTTTGTAGCGCCAGTGCAACCGCCTCTTCGACACTTCTTGTCTTTTTCAATACCTTGATCCAGGAGGTCAGCACCTTTTTATGATCTTTTCCAGCCTTGTTCAAGGCCTGGGTAAGCAGGTCTGCGCCGATAAGCAACTCCACTTGCAAGTCCTGACCTGCCTCATACTTCTTCTTCAGTCCTTTCCGCCAGGTTGCATAATGGTCTACCCAACCCTGTATTTTGAATCTGTAAATACCGGTGCTGCTGGTCTTCAGCCGGAAGGTCCAATGATCATTGAAGGTTGGATCCATGTAGTACTCCGTCCAGCCCTCACTTCCGGGATATTGAACCAAGACGCTTGCGTCAATCTCGTCGTGACCATCACTGAATACATCTGCGGAAATCGTCACATACTCGCCTTCTGCAGACTTTGCCGGATAGTATCCATCCTCTACTCTCGGGGATATGTTACTGATCACAACGCGCTTTCTACCATTCAAATCATTCATGCAATCTTTGTTATTTAAATCACTTACTGAACTCTTACTTTAGTACACGCACCGATGGATACCAGTGTTTACCGGATAGTTATGGTGTTTTCATTAGGTACATGGTCCTACAACAACACTTTTAAATTTTATGTTTGATGATTTCCTGAATTGTTCTGAGACGAACATGACAGTGGATTACGAATCGGCAATCTATTAGGAATCAACCAGTAGTAATCTAGTAGTGGCACAGTTTTAGATAAGTCATCAATATCTACTACTTAATTCTACTACTATGAAACATTTCATCGTTCCTATTTTAGCTATCATTTCTATAGCGCTCCTTTCATTGAGTGCATCAGGCAGCAAGGTGTTAATCAGTCAACGCATCGTCAGTCAGGATACCGTAGATACAAACGCAAATCCTGTACCTACACCCGCTCCCACTCCCCTGCCAAGCGACTCCACTCCAAGTCCACATCCTTCACCAACCCCACTCGATCCCAGACCAACGGAGCCAGGTCCAAAACCTATAGCACCACCAACTCAGCCTAAGCCGACTGATCCCAGACCCTGAACGCTGAGCAAATCCGAGATGTAAATTTCACCTTTCGCCAGTATAACGCGGAGACTTATCTGTGTATCTATTTAGACGCGGAATGGTAATAATTACGCCTAAAATCGGACTACAAAATCCCTTAAAACAAAAGAGGCTGCCCTTTTGGGGACAGCCTCTTCAACTCATATAAAAAATCCTTTCTTAGTAACCCGGATTTTGCCCGAATTCAGCACCATTCAGAAGAGAGTTTAGCTCTTCCTGTCTGATCGGACGAAGGATATGGAAGTTCTTAACTTCGGTAATATCCGGATTCTTCGCTTTGATATAAGCCGCGAAAGCATCTCCGTTAGTTCCGCTGCCCAGCATACGCTTCAGATCAAACCATCTGATATGCTCACCTGCTAACTCACGTGCTCTTTCATCAAGGATGAATTCTTTATTGATGTCAGATGCGGTAACCAGCATCTCTGCAGTACGGTCTGCAGGAGCTTTTACAGCTGCACGTCTGCGCAGTACGTTGATCATCTCTGCGGCCGCACCGTTGTTTCCGAGCTCCATTTCAGCCTCTGCGGAGATCAGGTACATTTCAGCAAGACGCATCACGATCACGTCTTTGAACCCTGGCTGTGCGTTTGCGTTGGTACGATCCGGATCCATGAATTTCTTCATGTTTACATAGAAACGACCGTTCACAATAGTTCTGTTGGAATTATAGACATCGTTCCTGTCATATACCACGTAGGTCTTAAGTGCCTTGTTTGGTATAACGTTTTTGGTAGCAACCATGGCAGTATCGCCGATATTGATCTTCTTTCCTACAAGGCTTGCGTCTTTTCCATAGGCTGTAACATCAGCCGCTGTCCACGTATAAGCCTTGTTCGCAATCCATACTTCCTGAAAGCTGCCATTATAACGCGCATCTTTGCTTGCATCAAAAAGGTCAAGTAAGTGCAATGAAGACATCAAACGACGGCTGCTCTCGTATCCGTTGGCGAGATCTCTCTCCAGACCGGGTCTGCCGTTGTATGGCGCCTGGAAAACCTGGTATAAACGATTACCATTCAGGTCAGCGTTCAAACCGAAGTTTGAAGAGTTACTGATCACATACAATGCTTCTTTGTTTCCTTTATTGTTAGAAGGTTTCCACATATCGGCATAGTTCGCCCAAAGGTCTACGCCAAATTCACCTTTTTTGGTAATTACCTCATTAGCCGTATTACGTGCTTTGGTAAAGAAGTCGGCACGCTCAGCACCTTTTGCATAGTATGCTCTTGACAGGTATGCTCTTGCCAGAAATCCAAGGGCCGCCTGCTTGCTGGCACGGCTGTATTCGTTACCCCAGTCTTTCTTTAAAGGAAGGTTTTCAGAAGCGAACTGCAGGTCTGAAAGAATCAGAGTGTAGAAATCTTCCACGGAGCTGCGTTTAGCAGTCAGTACACCTGCAGGATCGTTAGTTTCCTCGGTTCTGAGCATCACACCACCCCAGGTTTCAACCACATGCCAGTAGTAAAAAGCGCGCATGAAACGGAGTTCAGCTAAACGCTTGTTCTTTTCCGCCTCGTTGGTGAAACCAGCTTGATTGATTCTGTTGATACCAGCATTACACTGGTTGATACCTCTCCAGAGAAGGGTCCATGCAGCACGGTTCGGGTTACCTGTCGCAGCTCCAAGTCCGGCATACTGTGTAAGCTGAGCAGCATAGCTGCCTTTATCGCTGTTATACCAAAGGTCAGATCCAGATTCAGACATAAATACGCCGTCTTCCTTACCGTACCAGTTTCTTTGCTGCTGGTAAGCTGAGTTCACCAGGGTAACAAATCCTTCGGGAGTGTTCCATACTGCTTCAGCTGTGCTGCCAGATGGGTTATATTCATCGAGATCTCTACAGGAAAATAAGGTTACACTTACCATCCCCGCGATTGCTATATTTCTTAATTTCATTGTTGTTAATCTTACAGGTTAAAGTTTAAACCGAATACGAATTGACTACCCAGCGGATTAGACTCGCTACCTCCTCTTTCAGGATCGTAATCTTTCACGAGGTGGCTCTTTGAAATAGTGAATAAGTTTGATGCTGTCGCATAGAAACGTAGCTTGCTAACCTTCATCTTGTTCGCAACAGCTGTTGGCAATGTATACCCGAGGGTTACGTTTCTGATCTTGAAGTAAGATCCATCAACGAAAGTCAGGGTCTGATAACCTGCATAGTTGCTGATTGTAGTGCCGTTTTTCGGACGAGGATAATCGTTTGTAGGATTCTCTGGTGTCCAGTAATCTAAACTTGCCGGCCCGTTACCTGTTCCTGCGGTATTGTAGCGACCCAGTACCTGCGCATCAAGCATCTGTCCGTAACGAACAACAGCAAACACGTTCAAGTCAAAAGATTTGTAACTTACAGTGTTTTGTAAACCTGCTACCCACTTCGGAACAGTTGATCCGATGTATTCGCGGTCCGCATCAGCCGTGATCTTTCCGTCGCCGTTGAGATCCGCAAGCTTGATATCACCGGGCTGGAAAGCCTTACCTTCAAACGTATATTGCTTAGCAATATCTGCTTCTTCAGTCTGCCAGATACCCAGTTTTCTGAACGTATAGAATGATTTTACAGGTCTGCCAATCAAAAAGGAGTTACGCTCACCGCTGATCAGGTCAACACCGTTGATCAGTTCGGTAATCTCTTCCTTGTTCTTAGAGAATGTTAGAGTAGTAGACCATCTCAGGTTATTATTTCTGATGTTCTCAGACGTAATACCGAGCTCAACACCACGGTTTCTGGTTTTTCCGATGTTTTCAAAAACGTTAGAAACACCTGAAGAAAGTGGCAATGTGCGCTGTAACAGGATATCAGATGTAACGGTGTTGTAGTAATCTGCCGTAACGTTGATACGGTTGCCCCATAATCCAAGGTCGAAACCGATATCAGTGGTTGCTGATTTTTCCCATCCAAGCTTCTGGTTTCCTGCGGTTGCAGCGAATGTATAGATAGGAGCTGCAACTTCACCGAAGCTCATTTGTGTACCGAAATCTATGACGCCCTGTGTCCCGTAAACCGGAAGAGCGAAGTTACCGGATACCCCGTAACTTGCACGAAGTTTCAGATTGCTGATAGCCCTGACATCTTTCAGGAATGCTTCGTCCTTCATATTCCATCCGAGAGCAACTGAAGGGAAGAAATCCCATTTGTTTCCTGGTGCGAGACGGGATGATCCGTCATAACGTCCTGATGCTGTAAGTAGATATTTTCCTTTATAGCTATAGTTCAACCTACCTGCATAAGCCATATTGTTCCAACCTGTGTAAGGAGAACGAATGTTCCGTACGTTAGCTGTTGATGTAGAGTTTAATCCGTAGAAAAGTTGTGATCCTAATAACTGACCAACACCATCTGCATATGTGCCATCGTAATCACCCTGAATATAGCTGGTGATTCCGGTAATGGTGAATGAGTGATCGTTCACTTCCTTATTATAGGTTACTACGTTATCCCAGTTCAGGTTTCTGTCTAAACCGCTCTCTGACGATGCGAAGGAAGTCCGCTGGTTGTAGCGTTGCAACGACTGTCCGTCATTATAGATACCCTGACGAGTAGAAGTAATATTCGTTCCCAGGCTAGTGCGGATGGTCAGGCCTTTTACAGGCTTCAACTCAACGAATCCGTTCACCATCATGTTAGACCTTAACGTATTGTTGCGTGCGATGTGCTCGTTCTTCTCGTCGGCAAGTGGACTGATCGCAGTCTTGTCCGCAAGGATCGGATACGTAACAACCATACCGTTTTCGTCATATGCCGTTCCGAAAGGACTGGTGCTTATCGCTCTTCCCATAGGGTCAACACGGGTATTCTGCTTGGAGTAAGTTGCCTGCGTAAGAACACCGATCTTTGCCCAGTCGTTGATCTTCTGATCGATATTAAACCTTCCGTTATAACGGGTGTAGTCATTATTCCTCAACATACCGTCTTCCTGGAAGACACCTCCTGAAGCGAAAATTTTTGTATTTTCTGATCCTGCAGTCACCGATATAGCGTGGCTTTGCTGAGAACCGGTTTGTTTCAGCTCATCCACCCAGTTAACCCACTGGCCAGCCTGTAAGGCTTCCCATTCTCCTGGAAGTTCAGAGAAGATCAGGCGATCGTCTGCTTCTGATTTCCAGAGTCCGCTTGTACGATATGCTTCACGGCGCAGGTTGATATAATCTTGTCCGCTGCGGCCTTCAGGGAACATATAGTTATTTACGCCATAATAAGCATCGTAAGCCACTTTGGCTTTTCCTTCAGCACCTTTCTTCGTGGTAACGATAATAACACCGTTCGCACCCTGCGCACCATAGATTGCTGTTGAAGATGCATCTTTTAATACATCGATAGACTCAATATCATTTGGATTCAGGTCGTTGATGCTTCCACCCTGGTAACCGTCGATAATGGTTAACGGACCGTTCTGTGCACCGTAAATCGTTCTGTTACCACGGATCGTGATATTAGGAGTACCACCTGCAGCACCTGAACTACGTGTGATGTCGGCACCCGCAACTTTACCCTGGATCGCATCAACTGCGTTGTGAGTAGGCACGCGTGTGATATCTTCTGTCTTTACAGAAGCAACAGATCCGGTAAGGTCTCTCTTCTTTACAGTACCGTACCCGATTACCACAACTTCATCAAGGATAGAATCATCGCTGTCAAGGGTGATCGTCACATTTGCCTGACCTCCGTTTACCACTACTTCCTTTGTTTTGAAACCAACATATTTTACTACGAGGGTTACCGGTCCGTTTGAGGTGAGATTCAAACGGAATTTACCGTTGATATCAGTAGAGGCTCCCTGAGAAGTGCCTTTTACCAGAACGCTGGCACCCGGCAGGGCCTCACCGTCGGAGGCAACTACAGTTCCTGTGATAGGAGCGGCAGATGAAGACATCAATTCGGATAAATAGAACGGACGGTCAACGGCGCCTGCCTGGATCACGCCAGCCAACAGCAACACAGTGACCATCTTCAATGTTCTGAAGATGCTCCGGCAAGAGGACCTGCCAGATGCAACACTTTCGAATAAATAAATCATAAATATGGTTAATATAGTATAACAAAAAACTTACATCCCTTGCGACAACTTAAGGAGCATCGCAAACAAACCACCGTGAATGCCGTTTGAAGGGAATAAGGTATTATAATGAGACAAATGTACAACCGTTTGAACAATTCTCATTGTAGAATATATTCATAACTCTGTATCATTTTAGCTAAAAACATGAAGAGGTGGGCAGAAGAACTCCACCCACCTTCTGAGGTAACTACTTAGTAGCCTGTACCTCTACACTCATCTTGTCGAAAACGACGTTTTTGGAAGCGTCAATTCGTATCTCTGAGTCTTTTGACAGAACACTTGCATTCTTGATCAGGATATTCTGAGCATCATTAATAGTGATGAGTTTATCTGAAACTACGGAAATGTTGTCAAGGGTAACATTATTCAACGGGGACTCTGGAATACTGTTGATCTTGATAAACTGCGAAGACCTCTCTACAATAATATCCCTGATGGTGATGTCACGAAATACCGGAGTTAGTTCGTTAGGCTCCCTTGCCGGAAATCTGCTGGCCAGATCACCCATATGCGTAGTACTACCCAGCATATCCCAGTTAAATGCTGTATGTTCCAGATTCATCCGTATACGCTCATAGGTGATATTCTCACCCCCGCCCCCACGGTTTCTACGGGTCTTAAAGCGCATGCCCACTCCTGTTTCGTCAAAGACGCAATCATGAACATACAGGTTGCGGATCATACCAGCGGTTTCACTTCCGCAGGTAATACCGCCATGACCTTTTCGGGCGAGACTAAATCGAATTACAACGTTCTCTGTAGGCTTGTTAACCCGAAGACCATCCTTACTCCTTCCTGCCTTGATGGTGAAGCAATCATCACCCGACGCCAGCGTACAATATTCAATCAGCACATTCCTTGATGATTCCACGTCAATACCATCCCCTCTGGGAATACCAACGGAGTTAACTGTAACTCCTCTGATAATTACCCCGTCACAATAAACCGGAACAATATTCCAAAAGGCGGTATTTTCCAATGAAACCCCCTCTATGAAAACATCTTTACAGTTGATGGGTGATATGAACATCGGAAGGAAAATAAACTCACCGTTATATCCTTCATACACGCGCTCTGAAACAGGCTTATCCCAGGGCACAACGTTCTCAATAACATCTACCTCCATCACCTGCTTGCGTACAGAACCCTGTCCTGGGCCAACGAGCTTCCCTTTACCTGTCACTGCAATATTGGTCTGACCGTTCGCATAAATACATGCGCCGAGCGACATAAGCTCAATACCTTCATTGCGGGTAAACACTGCGGGGCGGTAATCTTCCACTTCTGAACTAAAATGTAGCTCCGCGCCATCTTCCAGATGCAGGTTTACATTGCTCTTCAAAGATATCCTACCCGTTTTCCAAATACCTTTGGGCACAATAGCTATGCCGCCGCCCTGGCTGTTCAACCTATCGATCGTCGACTGAATCGCTCGCGTCGACATCGTGTTTCGCTTCGCTCCCATTTTAGTGATGCTCAACTTACGGGATGGAAAAACCGGCCTTTTAAACTGCGGCATGGTGAACGGAGCAGTAACAGGGGCAATCTCGTGCGGCATATTAGATGCACCGACTTGCGTCTTGTGAGGTATAGAGGATAGCCTCTCAGGAACCGCTTGTGCAAAAATCAGACAGCTGAATGCCACCTGGATGAATAATAAACAGTAACGCTTCATCAATACTAAGTGTGTTGGTTTTGCGCAAAAGTACCTATTCGATAAGACTTTCAGATCAAATACACAATTCCGTTACGGATAAATACCATTAGACTTCCCTACTGCAGCCTTGCTTCACCCTTTGATCCGAAACCCCGCAATTGCAAAAAAGCCGCCTTGACAATGTCAGGCGGCTTATGATTCGCATATTAAGCGACTATTTAATCTCAATTTTTCTGGAAACTGGTTTTGCCTGCTCCTTCTTGGCTACGTGGATGGATAGAACCCCCTGAAGATATTCGGCGTCAATTCCCGAATCATCAGCACTTTCTGGCAGTGCAAATGAGCGCGAGAAAGAACTGTAGCTGAACTCACGTCTACTGTAACGCTTCGGTTCAACCTTATCCTCCACCTTTGGATCTACTGAAATAGTTAACAGGTTTTTATTAAGCTCAATTTTAAAATCCTCCTTTGTTAGCCCAGGCGCTGCAAGGTCAATGTAGTACTTGTCTTTAGTCTCACTGATATTTACTGCCGGAACCCTGGACATCAATCTACCTGAGATGGATGAATCGTTGAAGACCGACTCAAAAAGGTCGTTGAATGCTGGTGCAAACTGTGGTTTTCGGGTGTTGCTGAATTTTATAAGTGACATATCGTTTCTCCTTTAGTCTTAATTACCGACTGAGCTTTTTCAAACGAAATGCCATCACAAAAAACCTTGGCATTCAGAAGACTTTCCATCTTCAAATCTGCCATTATTGCATACTTACCCAAGGCGACATGAAAGAATGACAGCCTAGTATGCCCTTTCTTCCTTCTTAAAGGTATTGATAATGGTCAGGAGTACGAGCTTGACGTCGAGAGACAGGCGCCAGCTCTCCATATACATCAGATCGTACTCTACACGCTTCCTCATCAATTCCGGATCCTCAGTTTCTCCCCTAAATCCATTCACTTGTGCTAAGCCACTGATACCCGGCTTCAGAAATTGCCTCACCATATATTGGTCAATGATTGCGCTATACTGCTCTGTATGCTTTAACATGTGAGGTCGGGGCCCGATCACGCTCATATTTCCGATTAATACATTGAAAAACTGAGGAAGTTCATCTATACTCGTTCGTCTCATAAACTTCCCTATAGGCGTTATTCGATCGTCATTTTTAGTGGCCTGCCTGGAGTTACTGTCGTCATTTACACGCATACTCCTGAACTTATAGCAGTAAAAAGGTTCGTTATTCCTACCGCTCCTGAGCTGCTTAAAGAAGACAGGACCTCTGCTCTGAGCCTTAATAATGATCGCCAGCAAGGGAACAAGCCAGCTCATGAGAAAGCAAATAACCAGACTACTGAATATAAGATCAAACACCCGTTTCTTGAAGCGGTTTTGGATACTCTCCAGAGGTTCATGCCGCAGGCTGATGACGGTAAACTGCCCCATATGTTCGGTACTATAGGGCATGGATAGCTTTCCAACGAGATCCGGTACAATGTTCAGACGTACGCACGCGCGCTCAGCCTCTTCATCAAGAGCAGGTCCGTATTTCAGATGTTCATAGTTAAGTATGACATAAATATCATTGATCCCCTTTGCAGAACATTCACTGAACACCTTAGATACTTCCGGCTTCAAAGCACCCGTTCTGGAATCAAAAAGGTCCGTATCGCTCGTAAATTTGAAGCCCCTGAAATGATAATTCTGGTTCATCTCCAGATTGGAAGCAAGCCGGAGACCCATACTATTCTGTGGAATAATAAGCACAGGCCTTCTAACATTCAAATACCGGAACAAGCCGAGTTCAATAAACGCTGCTCCAAGACGGCTGATGAAAAACATCGAGCCCAGGCCAACATAATACGCGACAATAAAATTATCCGGCACCATCGGCTTCAATCCGGAAAAAAAGAGATAAAATCCCATCAGAATGATGTGACCGAAATAGGCCTTAGCACAAGACTTAAAAATAGCACGAAGCGTTCCCAGGCGGGTCCGCCGGTACATACCAAAAAAGCTCGCCAATGAAAGCCACACCAGATTAGTAACCAGGAGGATATTTCGATATGAGAGCTCAAAAGTGGAAGAGTTAATTCCAAAAACGTAGTACCATGCAAGAAAAAACGCAAGATTTACAACCAGAAGATCTGTTATAATCAGTAAATAGTGAAAAAGATACGAGTAGCGAGTTTTCATTGAATGCTAAGAACGGAAAGAAGAAAAGCAGCTTTTCTCGACCCAAATATATTAATGTTTAATTGATTTTAGGTATAAGTTAGCTTCAACTGGAGTATTGGGCCCCGTGATTTCTGCTACATTTCGGGAGCATGATTCTGAATAAACAGGTGTTCGGAAACACCAAAGCATGGGTGATATGATGATCATACCACCCTTAATGATGCTAAGTTTTTATCCGTGCAGAATGGAGTTAGATGTTGCTCAACAACATCTCTGTTTCACGAAGTCGTCCGAAGTACTGAACCTGTTCGGCTCTTAACTGGTCGATCAGTCTTCCTTCAGGAAGAATAACATCATCATACGTGATGACCTGATCTTTCGCAATATCGTTTTTCAGGATACAACCTTCTGCAACACCAAGCGGTAACAAGTTTTGCGCCGCTGTAGTATCTGCGTTTTCACACAAGCCGTAAGTCATATAATGGCCGATACCGTCAATAACTTCCCCTGCTTTAAGGTCAATCTTTGCTGTAGCGACAACTTCCACGCAGGGCGCACCTAGCGGGGCAAGGGCCGCGTCGTGAAACAAGACCGCTCGCGCAACAGTCAATGGTACTTCGAAGTGGCAGAGGTGATAGGGGGTATAGAAAAGATAAAGTGGCCCCTCTCCCAGTTTATAGAGGTTCAGGTAGTGCTTCTGAGTGGGGTGATCATGTGTACCTAATACGAATACACCCGGACCTGGTTCTGCGCCAACTACATAGTCGACAATTCCGGGTCCTTCCAGCAAATCCTCCAGGGGATAGGCACTAAGCACTTCTTTTAAAGGTGTACCCGAAGGAAGACTCGGACCATGCATTCCTCTTTTCGCAACGCGCATACCCGTACCGTTGGCCACAATCGCCTGCTCAAAAGAAATCTTGCTCCCGTCTGCGAAGGAGGCTACCATCGCGGGTTTTTGTCCCCATTTCTTCGCAAATCCCTCCTGGGTGGTTGGGTTACGGTATGGGTCATGCAAACCCTTGATGTTCCCACAGAGTACAGGCTTTACACCAAGGGATTTCACGAAGCGGTAAAGGTTCATCTCAACACCCGGCTGATCACCGTCTACATTCGTAAATACCACGCCCTGCTGATCGGCATAGACTTTTAAAATGGGACCTACGGTTCCATCCACTTCTGCATCCATCAGGATGATATGCTTTTTATTACGGATAGCGGTCAGCGCAACCTTAGCACCAAACTCAACGGCTCCCGTAACTTCGATCACCGCATCTATGCCCTCTGCTTCACAGAGCAACATCGCGTCATCTGTAATACTCACCACGGAGTTCCGGATGTTTGTTTCCAAATCTTCCAGTGTAGTGACAGTACTGATCTCAGAAATACCTGCCTCTGTATAAGCCCGTTTTGCATTGTCGAGAGTTCGGTTAGCAATAGCTACCAATTCCATTCCCGGCACAAACTGAGCAATCTGCAGAGCAATTCCTCTGCCCATAAAGCCGGCGCCTACCATACCGACCCTTACAGGCCTGTTTTCTTCCTGGCGCTTCGCCAGAGCTGTATCAACGATTATCATGTTTTTTTTTAAAGGTGAAGTGAAGATCTTATTTCCTGTACCACACGTTTGCCGAAGCAATGCCTTAAAAAAGCTATTGTATGGCTTAGTCGCAGGTAAATGTTCATATCTGTCGCAGCTGTTTTCTTCAGCATGAGCAGATTGTTTATACTATAATTGAAGAGGGTATCTGGAGCAAAGTTTTCCTCCCAAACCTGTCGGGCCAGCTTCGCCTTTTTTTCCCAGTTAGGCTCTTCTTTCTCTAGTAGCTCCGGAATCTCGTCTACCCGGCTTTCCGGTATAAACACAGCGAACTCCGACCAGGGCAAACCTCTCGGGCTTACCCATTCGTCTGAAATAATAACGGGTACTCTTCCCGCGCGCATCGCCTCAAATAAACGGATAGATGAGGGACCGAAACCGCGGGGACAAAGCACAAATTTGCTCTCCGAAAAAAGATTGGCATATTGCATTTTTGACGAAACACCATGATTTCCAAAGGATTCGCCAAACGAGTCATTCACACATCCCCGCGGGTGCCTGAGTTTGACTATTTTTTTTCTGACCGGAGAGCTCAGGCTCCCCATGAAGGAAAATAGAAACCTCGGTGTGATACTGAAATCGCACCGAATGAAAGCATTAGTAGTTTCAAAATAAGGCGTGGCGGCGATGAGCTCCCGGTTATAACGCCTTTGCGGCATGCATGCGTACAATCCTCTTAGTACAAACCAGGGCTTATCATGCGGATTATACATAAAAACCTTACTACCATACTTTTTCACCAGTATGTTGTTTTTCAACACACTGAAGGATGGATCCAAATGGTATCGCGAGTTCTCAACAAAGAGGATAATATCTGCTTCCTCGGGATTATCTACCAGAACATGCCTTTTAACCTTGTCCTCCCTGGCAAATTGCAGGAAGGACGAGATCGGTTCAGGGTCGTTATACGCAGACGTTATAAAAACCTTTGCGGCGGGATATAAACGATTCTTTTCATCGTAGCTCATTATTATTAACGTATTATGTTAACCACTTCCTGAACCAGCAACCCTTAGGATGCCAGTACAGAGTCGAATAATGGGTGACTGAGGTCCTTCGGAGATACCACTACGGGTTCAATCGGCCAGACAATACCGAAAGCAGGATCATCAAACCGATACCCTCTTTCTGAGCCTGCTGTATAAAACTGAGTTACCTGATAAGTTACGTCCGTATTATCTTCCAGCGTGATAAAGCCATGTGCAAACCCTTCAGGAACATATAACATCTTGTAACTGTCGGCTCTGAGCTCTACACCTATCCACTGTCTGAATGTCTCCGAATCTTCACGCAGGTCCACGATGACGTCATAAATAGCCCCTCTGGTGCAACGCACCAGCTTGGTCTCCTCAAAAGGTGCGAGCTGCATATGCATACCTCTTAGCGTACCCTTCTGTAAATTGTAGCTTACGTTGGCCTGAACCACAGATGTGTTCAGTCCATACTCTTCAAACTCCTTCTGGCAATAAGAGCGGCCAAAAAAACCCCGCTCGTCTTCCAGTCGCTTCACGTCTATTATAAATGCGCCTTTTAGCTTTGTTTCTGTAAAAATCATCTGATATTGATTAAACGGTTTCCAGTGAAGATTCAATGTTGGAACTTTGCTTCCGCTTGTGCTGCCACTCCAGGTCTTCGTTGATAAATTCTCTTTCCTGCAAGCTGGTCAGCAGTTTTAGCCTCATCAGCAAAGAATTCCTGAACTCTCGATTAGAGAATTTCATGGCAGTGAGCCCTTCGTACAGCTCGCCAACGGCCTGCTTTAAAGTATATAATGGTTGATGATCGGGAGCAAGCCTTCTGAATTGCTCGAAGCTCACGCGGTAGGAACGCTTGTCAGGAAGCGCCTCCGTATTCAGGTGGACGGTAGTTCCTGGGATCACCGCCACCACGGCTTCCGCAAGATCCTTTACCTGATAGTTCCATTCGTCTGATCCTGCATTCACAGACAGGAACTCTCCGCCATTTCCGGCCTCCCTTTCGATTCCCCATTCTATCGCTCGCGCCATATCCTTCACGTGGATCAAGGGCCTCCATGGACTTCCGTCACTCAGGATACTGATCTGTCCGGATACTACAGCAGCAGCGACAAAGTCGTTCAGAACAAGGTCAAGACGCAAACGGTCACTCATCCCACAGGCCGTTGCAAATCGCAAACAGGTTATTGTAAACTGATCATCAGCAAGATGTTCGAGATCCAGCTCTGTGAAGACTTTTGACTTAGCATAAGCCGTCAATGGGTTCAATGCGGAGCTTTCTATTTTCGCCTGATCTCCCGCAGCGCCATAGACACTACAGCTGGAAGCGAAAATGAAAGAACTGACACCAGCTGCTTTCGCCATCTTGGCAATGGCAACTGATGAACGGTAATTTACGTCAAGCGTGATCTTTTCGTATTTATTTCCCATTGGATCATTGGAGATCGCTGCCAGATGAACGACAGCAGTTACTCCTTCGAGGATCTCAGGCGACATGCTTCTTACATCACCAAACAACTGAACGTCGAGATTATGCTCAGGAAGCACAACTGCATTCGTCAGAGACGATGCGAAATAAGCCATATCGTAACCCACGAGAGTAGCATCAGGAAATGTTTTACGCAGATGGCTGATAACGCCCGGGCCTACGTAGCCCATATTACCGGTAATTAAAATTTTCATATAAAACGATTGTAGATTTAGTAGCTTACTTGATTAGTAGACATGATCTTGTTGTACCAGGGAGCTTTGCCTTCTTCCCACATACCTTCCAGGACGGTTTTGTCACGTAAGGTATCCATAGGTTGCCAGAAGCCATTGTGGCGGTATGCTGAAAGCTCTCCTTCCTTAGAGAGCATTTCGAGTGGTTCGCGCTCCCAGATGCTCTCATCTCCCTGAATATAGTCGATCACTTCAGGTTCCAGAACGAAGAAGCCCCCGTTTATCCACGGCATTTCCTCCCCTTGAGGTTTCTCCTGAAACCTGCTTACCCTGGTATCTTCGGCACCCAGATTGAACGCGCCAAAGCGGCCCGGCTGCTGAACCGCAGTAAGGGTGGCAAGGGTACCCTGCATACGGTGAAATGATATAACTGCACCGATATCCAGGTCGCTCATCCCGTCGCCGTAGGTCATACAGAACGTCTCATTGCCCAGATATTCTTTAACCCTCTTCAGTCGGCCGCCGGTCATTGTATTATAACCAGTATTAACCAACGTCACCTTCCAGGGTTCTGAATGCACCTTGTGTACCTCCATGCTGTTATTCGACATGTCGAAGGTTACATCCGAGTTATATAGGAAGTAATTGGCAAAATACTCCTTTATGACATGGCCCTTATACCCGCAACAGATAATAAAGTCATCGATGCCATAATGCGAATAGATCTTCATGATGTGCCAAAGGATGGGCCTCCCTCCGATTTCCACCATCGGCTTCGGTCTGACACCACTTTCTTCACTAATTCTGGTACCATAACCCCCTGCGAGTATTACTGCTTTCATATCTGTTTTCTATAATTTTGTTTGTTTATTTTACCCTGATTTAGAGCTAAAGTAAAGCGGCTTGAGCAGAAAAAAGTGACACCCGGGGGATATGAGTACGATATTGTAAAGTATTGTGAAGCAACGGGAACGACGTTCTGAGAACCTTCTGGTCAAAATAGGAAAATCAGGTTTTCGCCTTTACTCAGAACCACATAAGCCGTATCCGGAGAAGCAGGAATTCGGCCGCCAGACTGCCTGAGCTCTGAACCGGATTTTCACAAAACGACAAGTTTTCGATTCCTGAAGAGAAAAAAACCGACCGTTTGAGAAAAATTAAATCTCACAGAGAAAGGTATTTACTCAAATTCCACAGAACATTCAACAAAAGCCCCACAACTAATTCTAGGTGTTGATTTTCAGCTACTTTTGATTGTTTTTTACGCCATCTGCCATCCTATTCCTTACCAAAAAAGCAGTTCCATGTAACTGGAGTGGCGAAGCTCTGCGACTTTAAATCCTCAACTATGTATAAACATCTTATTTTTTCATCCGTACTTTTCGTTCTTCTTCTTCCAGCCTGTAGCTATAAGGGGGTTCCCTATTTCCAGGACCTCAATCCAAATGCGCCGGCCAAAGAATCGATATCCAACTTCAACCCAATCACCATACAACCAGAGGACATCCTGGGTATCAGCGTGAGCAGCCTTAACTCGGAAGCGTCCTCCGTTTTCAACTATAATTTAAACACCATAACAGGAACAGCTCAAAATGCCAACAACCCTGTGGTAGGGTATCTGGTGGACGAAAAGGGACAGGTCCAATTGCCCCTGGTTGGAAGTGTAAAGGTATCAGGCCTCACCATTTCGGGTGTAAGAGAAAAAATCCAAAAGCAGCTCACCGAATACCTGAAACAGCCTGTCGTAAATGTTCGATTGTTGAACTTTAAGGTGTCTGTAATGGGCGATGTACTGCGTCCGGGTGTCTATCCTGTTACAAATCAACGCATAAGCATTCCCGAGGCAATAACCCTGGCGGGCGACCTCAACATAACGGCCCTGCGCAGCAATATTGTACTCATCAGGGAGCAAGAAGGAAATCGCGAGTATATTCCAATAGATCTGACATCAAAAAAGCTTTTTAACTCGCCGTATTACTACCTGAAGACAAATGACATCCTCTATATACAGCCAGGCAAAAACAAGTACGCAAGCGTGGATAACAGCTACAGAAACATCAGCATATTACTTTCCGCCCTGTCGATCGTAGTTATTCTGCTAACCCGCTAAAACCCCAAAACAATCATCCAATGAACACTGAAAACACACCCCTTACGCGCTTTATAGAAAAAGACGAAGAGAACGGCTCGGGTAACTTTGGGGAAACCATATCAAAGTACCTATACTACTGGCCTCTGTTTCTTGTATGTATCATCAGCTCTCTGGCTGTTGCATATGTCTATTTACACTATGCCAAACCTGAATATATCGTCAAAGCAAAACTCCTCATCAAGGCCGAAAAAGGTAGTCCCAGCTCTGAGTCATCACTTAACGAGATCATCAAACCTTATCAGACCGGTAAGAGTGTAGAAGATGAGATAGAAATTCTGAAATCACGCTCCGTGATCCAGCAGGTAGTCAAAAACCTGGACCTGTGGGCAAGCTATGAGGAAAAGGGCAAAATAGTGAGTGAAGATCTCTACGGACAATCACCTCTCAGATTCGTTCTGGTACGCAAAGATCAGGACTTTGAATCCCGTAATTTCCTGATCACCATCATCAACAATGATACTTTTTCTCTGAAAGATGGGGAAGGTAACGTAGGTGAGTTCCGATTCTCCGACCAGCTTAAAAATAAATTCGGTTCTTGGAAGCTTCAGAAGACACCAAATTTTGGAAACTACATCGGCAAGGTGATCAGCGTTCGGATCAAGGATCCCGAGATCGCTACAGATCAGCTGCTAGGACGCATACAAGCGGCGGAAGTCAACAAGAACGCCTCTGTGGTAGAGCTAAGCATTCAGGAGAATGTTCTGAAACGTGGAAAAGACATACTGAACCAACTGATTGTTCAGTATAATCTAGCCTCTGAAAAGGAAAAGGAACGAGTCGCAGGCACAGCATTAAAGTTTATCGACGAACGCCTTGCCTCACTAACCGGCGAATTGAACGCGGTCGAAAAAGATGTTGAAGGCTTCAGAAGCAGTAGAGGATTAACCGATATCTCATCTGAATCGAAGGTCTATCTTGATAATGTCCGGGTGAACGATGCCCACCTGAATGAGGTCGACGTACAGCTGAACGTCATCAGGGGAATCGAACGCTACGTCAATTCGCCCGATAACGCCAACACCAGTGCTCCTTCCACTATTGGCATCGACGATCCGGCTCTCACTTCCTGGGTAAGCAAGTTGATCGATCTTCAGCTTCAGTATCAGCAGCTCATGGGTACCCTGCCTGAAAAGAACCCTGCTTTTGAGCCGATCAGACAACAGATTGCCAGCACCAAAAATGCTATCAAGCAGAACATTAACAATATAAAAGGTTCATTGGTATCAACCCGCCGGCAACTGGAATCCTTCAACTCCGGTTTCCAGGGTTCCATACGCAGTCTGCCCAGCGACGAACGCCAGCTTGTGAGTATCAAACGCCAGCAAAGCATCAAGGAGAACCTCTACCTCTATCTTCTGCAGAAACGTGAAGAAGCGGCACTGAGTCACGCATCGACCCTGGCTTTCAGCCAGACTGTAGATAGCGCCTACCTGGATACCTATAAGAAGCCGCTGACCTACTCGCTTGCCCTTTTCATCGGCATCTTGTTACCAGCGTCCATCCTCTTTGGCCGGCAATTGCTAAACAACAAGATCGTTTCCACAGAACAGATCGAACGCACAGGGGTACCGGTCACCGCAGAGCTCGTGTATGAATACTCCAAGTCGCCGATCGTAGTACATAATAAAAGCCGCTTTGCTATCGGAGAACAGTTCCGCTCACTACGCACCAATCTCCTCTATCTGCATGACAAGAAAAAGAGCGGACGGGTTACCCTCATCACTTCCAGCATAGCGGGAGAGGGAAAAAGCTTTGTTGCCAGCAATCTCGGAGTGGCTCTTGCTGCCTCGGGAAGAAAAACAGTTATCCTGGAGCTCGATCTCCGCAAACCTAAAATCGCCACGAACTTTAACGTCGGCGCAGGACCCGGATTAAGTGATTTCCTTGACGGACACGCGTCTATCGACCAGATAACCAGAGCTTCCGCACTTCATCCCAACTTGTCTATCATCGGCACAGGAACATTACCGGAAAACCCATCGGAGCTCCTCGAACAGATCGAGATAGATGAACTGATAGAATGGCTCCGCTCTGAGTACGATGACATAATACTGGATACGCCACCGATATTCCTGGTGACTGATGCCATGATCATTTCACGTGTCGCCGATGCTTCTTTATATGTCGTCAGACAGAACTTCTCTTATCGTAAGCACCTCGGCTTCGTGAAGAAGATCTTTAAGGAACACAAGCTGCCCCGGATGCAGGTCGTCTTCAATGCTATTCAGAAGCGCGGAGAATACAAGTATGGATATGAATACTACACCGCTATGAACACGCAGAAAAAACACTCGCTGCAGTCGCTCGTCAGAGAGGTATCCAATCGCCTTTTACTTAGCAATACATAACTTGGACTCAACGAAACAACTCAGTTCAGGAAAACGACTGGTCAGGAACTTCTTTTCATTAAGCCTCGTCCAGTTTGCCAACAACTTCCTGCCACTGTTAACTGTACCCATCATCGCCAGGATTATTGGTCCCGATAAATTTGGAGCGATAAACTTCGCTGCCGCCATCGTCACCTATTTTTCACTACTCATTAATTATGGCTTTGACTTAACGGCAACACGCGCAATTGCGAGGGCTCCCCACGACCGGGAGGAACGGAATAAAGTATTCAGTGAGATTTTGTTCGCCAAAATTTTCTTACTTATTCTCTCCCTTCTGGTCTTCATACCCTCACTTTTCCTCGTTCCCGCTATTGCGGCAGATAAGGCGCTTTTTATATACACCTATATCGCATGCTTTTCGCTCGTCATTACACCCAACTGGCTTTACCAGGGAATGCAGGAGCTGCATCAGATCGCGGTATTCAACTTTGTATCAAAACTGCTTTTCACGCTGTCGATACTGTTTATCGTAAAAAAAGAAGAGGATTATGCGCTGCAACCCCTGATTTTAAGCTTATCGCAGATCGCTGTCGGCCTGGGCTCCTTCCTTTGGGCAATTAAAAAGTACGACCTCAGGATCTTTGTAGTGAGGCTAAAAAAGATCCTTTCATTACTGTGGACGGAGAAAATGATTTTCTTCTCCATGATCGTGGTAACGCTCTACACCACAACGAATACGATCATCCTGGGGCTTGTGCAGTCAAATACCGATGTGGCTTTTTATACCGCCGGCTGGAAACTCATCATGATCATGCAAACATTTGTCTCCCTGCCGTTGCGACTCTCACTCTTCCCGTTTATTGGCGAAAGCTTCGGAAAGAGCCAGGCGCAGGGGGTGGCCAAGGTTAGCCAGCTTGTCCCTTTCATCACCATCTTTACAGCCGTTTCAGGTGCCCTCATCTGGATTCTGGCTCCATGGATGATCCAGATGTTCTACGGAAGCCAGTTTGGCGAGGCTGCCACCGTATTACGCATCTTGTGTTTTGTACCCTTGATTCTTGCTTTAGGCGATCTCTTTGGTATTCAGACCATGATCAACCTGAAGATGGACAAGCAGTTTTTCAACATCACGCTCGTAGGAGCAGGCGTAGGATTGATACTGAACTACTTTCTCTCCAAACAGACCGGAGCAACAGGCACCGCCTGGGCCTGGCTACTGACAGAGGTTTTCATCACATCAACCATGTGGATTTTCCTGTACTTCCGAAAGATTCGGCTGGTCGACATCAGCTACTTCCGGCCGAGCCACCTCTTCCAGCTTCTGAGACCATTCGTTTTCGCACTTAAAAAAAAGGTTTATAAACAGATATAATGAATACATACGCCGCAGTAGTCGTTACCTTCAACAGGCTTGCTCTTTTAAAGGGATGCATCGATTCCCTCCGGAAGCAAACCAAGCCACTTGATGCCATCATTGTCATCAACAACAGCAGCACAGACGGAACAAAACAATGGCTTGATGCACAACCCGATCTGACCGTTATCCACCAGGAGAATGGTGGAGGCGCAGCAGGCTTCTACCGGGGAATGAAAGAAGCCTATGCGGGAAATTTCGACTGGATCTGGATGATGGACGACGATGTCGATCCGCTGCTCAATTGCCTCGAAAAGATGATCTCCGCTAATGCGCTGTATAAAAATCAATTCGACGTACTGCAACCCGACAGGAAATTCTTTAACTCTGAATCAGAATGGAGATACGGTTCGAAATTCAATTTCAGAAATCCCTTTAAGCCTGAGGCCACCATCCCGGTCAAGTCATCCGACTTCCTCGACCAGGAGAAGATAAAAACAATCGTTTCCTTCCCTTTCGAAGGACCTATGTTTTCAAGGAAAGTAATCGAAAAAGTAGGTTGGGTGGATAAACGCTACTTCATCTTCTACGATGATACCGACTACTCCGCAAGGGTACATCAGGCAGGATTTAAGGTCGGATTTGTACGCGACGCAATCATGACCAAAATGATCAACCCGCCGCTGAACGGTATCTCCGTCGACTGGAAGCTTTATTATCGCATCCGGAACCAGATCATTATTGACCGCAAGTTCGGCAATCCATATATCGCTGTTAGCAGGGCCGCATTCATGAATGTACAGCGTGTCCTTGCCATTGGAAAACTCTCTCTCAGAAAGAAAACATTCAACGACTTCCCTGAACACGTTTCAACCGTTGCGAGGGCGATGAGGGATGGATTTAGATTCAAGTTGAGTGAGTAACATTAACGATTCGATGAATACAAGTATGATTCAATGCTTCAAACTGGCCAGGAAGATCTGCATGAAAGTCTTACCCGACCATAAGGGGCTTTATGAGGCAGATGAGGTTCTCCGGCACCAGGAAGCCAATAAAGCCATCACAGATGCGATCAACAGCCCGCAGCCGGTCATGATCGCCAGACTGGGAGCGGTAGAAGCATCCTGCATCGGCATCTACAAGAGCATACATAGTCAGCAGAACAAGAAGCTGAATTATATACGTGGCAGAGCCGAAGCATTCTGGTGGGAGGAAAATTCAATGAAACTGATGGCCAACAATGCTGGCTTCTTCCCTGCAGAACCGAAGATGCTCGAAAGGTTTGCCTTACTCATGATAGACGATATGACCCAGGTAGACATCCTGGGTTCCTGGGTATGGCAGGAACAATTATTCAAAGAGGAGCTCCGGAATGCCACGAGGATCGGCCTACCGGATCTGGAGCCCTACAATCACGATAACCCATGGTCGCTTTCTCTTGAAGGAAAAAAGGTACTCGTGGTGCACCCCTTCGTGAAAAGTATCCGCGAGCAGTACTCCAGAAAAGAACTCATTTTCAGCAAACATCAGGTACTTCCTGAATTTGAGCTGCTTACGCTAAGGGCCGTGCAGTCTATTGCAAACACACGCACCGGATTTACAAACTGGTTTGAAGCGCTCTCCCACATGAAAGAGCAGATATCCGCTATAGACTTCGACATCGCTATTATCGGTTGCGGAGCCTACGGCTTCCCGCTCGCAGCGCATGTCAAACGCATGGGCAAAAAGGCCATTCACCTCGGAGGTGCAACACAAACGCTCTTCGGCATCAAAGGTAAACGATGGGAAACGAAGAAAGTACATGGGAGGGTGGCTGATATGATGAACGAACACTGGGTGAGACCCCAACTGAGTGAAACCCCACAGGGAATAGAAAGCATAGAGGATGGATGTTACTGGTAAACGATGATAACTTCAGTTAAACTTTTCAACTACCGCATATACTTGCAGGAGCTGCTGATCATTTTGTTCTGCTACCTGATTGTCGAAAAATGTTTTGCCTGGTTCTTTACGCAAAATGCCTACGTCAATGTCGTAGCCGTAAAAGCGCTTAGCCTTCTCATATATGGCTACGTGCTGATCGACTTCAAAAACCTGCACTGGAAAGAGAGGATCTATGTGGGCTTATTTTCAGTACTTATCGTCAAGCTTATTCTCCAGTCGTTTATAGAATACCAGGTACCTTTCCGCAATTTCGAAATCTATACCGTAATATTCCCTATTGTCTATACCGTATTTATCAAATCGGTAATGAGGAAGATGAACGCTGACCTTCTGGGCTTCGTTGCAGGCTTTTACCTGGTAACCTATCTGGTTTTTATGGCTCTCTTCGGCCACCGTTTTTCGTTCAGCCTCGAACATATAGAACCCAATAGCGGGCCCTTTTCAGGCGACACCAGGATCATACATGCGCATTCGATATTCATGATGATCATCCCCTTTCTCTGGTACCTAAACAAATTCATTACCAGGCAAACGCTGCAATCTTTTTTTCTGTTTGCGCTCTGCTTTACGATCATCCTGATACATCAGCACCGGTCCGTATGGAGCAGTGCCATTTTCGCCACGCTCACCTACTTCATTCTGGTACTGCGTACCAACAAAAAGGCATTGTCAGGTATCGCAAGTCTGACGGTAACAAGCTTCCTGGTGATTATTATCGCGCTCTATTATGTTTCGAGCATCTCACCTGGATTATTGGACTTCTTCTCCAATCGCTTCGCCGAGATCCTGAACCCCTCAACAGAAAGTGGCACAGGTGGATTCCGCATCGAACAACGTGAAATGTACATGAACTTCATCCGGGAGAAACCCTTGCTCGGATGGACCTTTGAAGGCTACAGCCTTCCTAACCCGCTTGTCGATTGGTGGGACGCCAATACAGGCCATCATTTTCACGAAGGTTTTATTGAAATACTTTTTTATCACGGCATCATCGGACTACTGTTTAAGTTTTCCTTCCTGATATATATCGCTTATAGAGCGTTCAGCAGCAAAATTTCCAACCGCGCAGTGGTCCTGATCCCCTTCTGTTTGAGCGGACTCATATTCTCACTGAGCTATGTTGCTCCCCTGATCTTCTGGGGGCACGTTGGAATGTGTCTTTATTATCTGGAAACAAATAAAAATTACAAATCATAATTATGAACCACATCTGTACATGGCTATGCGCTGATGAAAAGGGTGAGGAAAGTGATTTTCCCCAGTCCGGGAAAAAGTCCTCCAGTCAAAGTCATCAGAACATCTATTGGAGATGTCTCATCGTTTTCTACATCAGCAGCACCCGATTTAACAAGGAAGAAAAACACCTGCTTTTTACAAATGTAAAGCAGCTCCCTGTTGTGGATGGCAAACAGGTATCTGATATCCTGAAGGACCTGGGCGTTGAAGTCATACACGTCGACTTCAAATACAAAACACCTAAAGGCTATTTCGGATCCTTCCAGAACCAGTTTTTTGAATTTTCCATTCTGGAGTACATCGCTCTTAACGGGAAGAATGAGGAGGACCTGTACCTCATTGCAGACTCTGACTGCCTGTTCATTAAGCCTGCCAAACGCCTTTTTGCAGAGGCCGGCCGACAGGGCTTTATATCCTTTGAAATTGACAGTCCTGTTCATCATAAGATTAATGGCTTAAGCAGACTCGACATGCAGGTGCTTTTTGCGGAACTGCTCGGTAAAGATGTCGATGAGATCCCCTCCTATCATCTGGGTGAATTCCTGCTATGCAGTAATGCCCACATCAGGAAACTGTATGCCGACTTTCTTGAACTCTGGCCGGTGCTGCTCGACAGGCACCAAAAAGGACTCAGCAAGCTAAACGAGGAGGCGCATACCCTCAGCTATCTCTACTTTAAAAACGGGTGGAACGCAGCAGCGCAGAACCCTTTTATGAAGAGGATCTGGACCAATCCCGTCTTCTACAGGAACGTTGCTCCTACCGATCTGAGGCTTACCTTATGGCATCTTCCGGCAGAAAAAACCTTCGGAATCTCACGCCTGTACGACTATCTCCTTTTCCGCCTGGATGACTACGGAAATAACATTTCTGACCGAAGCTTTCTCGGGCTGGTTCGAAAGGTCACCGGAATACCACGCTTACGCGCAACACGCAGGATCCGCTATTATTCCATCAGCTACTATAAAGCGATTACCAAACGCATCCTGAAATATGCAGGGGCACATTGACCAGATTTTTGACTAATATGAAGATTGCCATTTTGCTCACCACGTTTAACAGGAAACAGATAACGCTGTCCTGTCTGCGTAGCTTGAACAGACAGAAACTGCCCGATGCAGCCCAGGTGGACATCTTCCTTACAGATGATAATTCACCTGACGGTACGGCCCAGGCAGTTGCCTTCCAATATCCTGAGGTACATTTGCTGAAGGGCAGCGGCTCCCTTTTCTGGGCTGGCGGCATGCGCAACTCATGGAACGCTGCGCTTCCGGGAAAGTACGATTACTATCTCTTGCTGAATGATGACACCCTCCTGAAAGACAATGCAATTGAGATACTGCTCCGACACAATATGCAGGCAGCAGCAAACAAGCAGCCTCCTGCAATATGCGTAGGAAGCACCTGCGATCACAATGGCAACATCACCTACGGCGGCAAAGCGCTGACCTCGAGGTATGCACTTCAGGGCAAATTCATATTCAGTGAGGACGAATTTAAACCATGCGATCTCGGCAATGCCAACATCATGCTGGTTCCTGCACTTGCAGTAACGCGGATCGGCATTCTATCGAGCGCCTTCACCCACGGAATAGCTGACTATGATTACACATTGAAAGCAAGAAAGGCGGGCATCGACGTCCTTGTCGCACCAGGCTTTCTCGGAACGTGTATACACGACCACGATAAAAACTGGAAAAGTTCAAAGGTTCATCTTCGCGACAGAATAGCCTTTCTGAAAAGTCCCAAAGGACTCGCTTATTCAGAATATCTTGGTTTCATCCGTTCTCATTTTCCGCTTTCGTACCCGGCAGCCTTCTCAAAGCTCTGGCTAAAAACGCTGTTCCCTGTCTTATGGGACACCTTCAAAAGTAAATAACATGCTTAGCCCCGTCATCATTTTCTGCTATAACAGACTCGATAACCTGCAACGTACTGTTGAGAACCTGCAGCTTAACACACTGGCAGCTCTTACGGAGCTTTACGTCTTCTCCGATGGTCCGTCGAAAGCTGCCGACGTAGATAAAGTTGCTGCAGTGCGCAGCTATCTGCCTTCGATCAGCGGGTTTAAACAGGTAAATGTGGTCAGCTCTATCGAAAACAAAGGCCTCGCCAAATCGATCATAGAAGGTGTAACGGAGGTATTGAAGAAGCATGAAACAGTCATTGTGCTCGAAGATGACCTGCTCACCAGCACGAACTTCCTGAGCTACATGAACGAGAGCCTTTCATTTTATCAAAGCAACAAGAAGGTACTCTCCGTTTCCGGATATACGTTTCCAATCTCCTTCCCGCAGGTATATGTTTACGACAACTACTTCACGGGACGAAGCTCATCATGGGGCTGGGGAACCTGGCGTAACCGCTGGAACGCAGTAGACTGGGAAGTAAAAGATTATCAGGAATTCACCACAAACACCCGGGCGCGAAAAAGATTCAACATGATGGGAAGTGATATGGCAGCTATGCTCGACAAGCAAATGAGAGGCAAGATCAGCTCATGGGCAATCCGGTGGTGTTATCACCAGTTCAAAACCGATACCTATACAGCGTTCCCGACATTATCCAAGGTACAAAACATTGGGTTCGGGGAAGCAGCAACCCATACTGCCTCCATCCAGCAATCCAGATTTGCTACGTCACTTGACAAGACCGGCTCAGAGACCTTTAAGCTGAGCCCATTCGTCAGTCTGAACCAGGCCCTGATCAGACAGTTCGTCAAGAGGTACAGTATCATCACGCGACTGAAATACAAAGCATTGTCGCTCATATCGATTTGAGACCTCTACTTCAGAGCTCCTTCTGAAACGATTACATCTATGAACCAGCATGAGTATCGCACTCATGAGTAGCTTCAGCAGAGCTACAAACAAACTATCTACTAATGAAAAAAATTGCAGTCATAGTACTGTGGTTCGGTCCATTGCGCGATTATTTCAAGCTATGGATACGATCTCTGGAAGTAAACGGGGACTACGATTTCCTCCTTTTTACTGATCAGGAGATGGACCGTTCCACCATACCGAAAAACCTGAAAGTCCAAAAGCTGACACTTGAAGATTTAAAGGAAATAATTCACCAAAGACTACACATACAGCCCAGATTCCGGTTCTCATACAAGCTCTGCGATTTCAGACCTGCCTTTGGAGAGCTCTTCGCACCTCAGCTTACCGGCTACGACTTTTGGGGATACTGTGACGTAGACCTCATGTTTGGCAAGCTGTCGCACTTCATCACAGACGACATTCTCTCCTCCCACGAAAAGATCTTCAATCGCGGGCACTTCACGCTATTCCGAAATGATCCCCGGATCAATCAGTTGTACCGCTCTTCCAGGCTCATTGATGCACAGTCAATCATGGAATCACCGGCCTGCTTCATCTTCGATGAATGGCACGGCATTCATCAGATATTCAACGAATTCAACGTCCCTCAATATCACCAGGAATGCATCGCCGATATTCACCCCAATAGAGCCAGATACACCTGCAGCAATATTGAAAACTACGAGAAGCAGCTGTTCGTGTGGGAAAATGGATTAGTGAAACAATATTTTATTCACAAAGGCCAAGTCCGGCAGAGGGAACTTGCTTATATCCACTTTCAAAAAAGAAAGGTCCATATAAACGACGCGGACGCTTTCAGCAGTCCTTCCGTTCTCTTAACCTCTACTTCATTTATTCCTTTTCAGGGAGCCGTTGATGCGGAACTCATCCGTAAACACGACAAACCCAACTACATACACTACTTGCAGAGGCACTCTAACAGGGCGCTCCAGGCACTTTCAAAGTTCACCAAAAAGACCGCTCCGATCGACAGGTCTTTGATCAGCAAAACAATCAAGGCATAACCAATAAAACTCTAGCTGTGAAAATATTACTCATTCATACCTTTTATGGACAAGGGGGTGGCGAAGACCAGGTATTCAAAAACGAGTGTGAGCTGCTCTCCTATGCTGCTGATGCCCGACAGTTGTGTTTTAACAATGGAGGAAAAAAGATTCAGGTTCTTCTCAACTTCATCCTCGGACCATTTAATATCCTCTCTCTTGCGAAGTTCAATGCAGCAATTAAAGCCGACAGGCCTGATGTGATCCATATTCACAACTGGCATTTTGCGGCTTCTCCTATATTGATCAGAGCTGCAAAAAAGCTAAAGATCCCAGTGGTCGTGACACTCCACAACTACAGGCTTCTATGTCCCTCTGCAACTCTCTTCCACAATGGGAAGCTCTTTACAGAGAGCCTGAAGGAGCGCTTCCCATGGAAAGCCATCAGCAACAAAGTGTACAGGGACTCCTGGCTTCAAACCTTCTGGCTCGCGGGCATCACCTACTGGCATAAAAGGCTAAAGACCTGGCAGAGTGTAGACCGCTATATCACGCTGAATGAATTCTCGAAACAGCTGTTCCTTAAATCAGACCTTCATCTTAAAGAAAGTCAGATTGATGTGAAAGCCAACTTCGTCAGCGACAGCGGCTACAACGTCAAACAACGGGAGTCTTATTACCTCTACGTTGGCCGGCTGAGTCCGGAGAAAGGCCTTCCAACCCTTCTTGCCGCATTTTCCAATACCAGCTATAAGATCCGGATCGTTGGAGATGGCCCATTGCGCAAAAATGTGGAACAAGCCGCAAAGGAGAACGAAAACATCACGTACCTGGGGGCGTGTTCCAATGAATCGATCAGGAGCCTGATGAAAAGCGCCAGCGCACTAATCTTTCCATCCATATGGTTCGAAGGGATGCCCATGACCATTCTGGAGGCATTTTCGACAGGAACCTTTGTCATAGGCAGCAAGCTGGGTGCGATGGAAAGCCTGATCGCGGACGACTATAACGGCTATCTTTTCACTCCCGGAGATATATTAAGTCTGCGCGCAAATATCGCCCGATGGGAATCCCTGGACTCCCTCAGCAGGTCGATCAGGAGCATTCGTGCCCGTCAAACCTATGAGAGTCATTACACGCCTGAAAACAACCTGGACAAACTTCTCAATATCTACAGCTCAACCATTCAGGCCAGCAGCCCTATTGTCACAGAAAACGATCAGCATATGGAAACGATGGTACTTGACTTTCCGGTTTTCAGCGCACCGCTTGATAAAATCGACCTGAAGAACAAAACGGTTATCAACACGATCAATCAGTACTCCTACGTGATGACCACTAAAGACCCTGCCTTCAAAGAAGCGCTGATGTCACATGTCCTCCTCCCCGATGGTGTCGGTATGACAGTGGCATCTAAATTTCTGAACGGTATCAAGGTGAACAAGATTGCAGGTGCAGAACTGCATCACTATCTATTAGAGAAGCTTCAGCAGGAAGGCGGCAGCTGCTTTTACCTGGGCTCCTCAGAGCCCACTCTTCAAAAGATCAAAGAACATGTGCAAAGCGAATTCCCCGCAATCCGCGTGAGCACCTATTCTCCCCCGTTCAAAAAGGAGTTCACTGATGAAGACAACCAGGCTATGATTGATGCCATTAACAGGGTGAAGCCAGATGTTCTTTTCATCGGTATGACCGCTCCTAAACAGGAAAAATGGGCTCACCAGCACTACAAGGAAATTGATGCTCAGACCATCTGCGCCGTGGGAGCCGTATTCGACTTCTATGCAGGAACCATCAAAAGACCCTCTCGATTCTGGATCAATATGAAGCTCGAGTGGTTGATCAGGCTGGTGAATGAACCAGGCCGCATGTGGAAGAGGTACCTCTACTATGGTCCCTACTTCGTATTCATCCTGCTGAACAAAAAACTTAAAAAAACGTTATCTATTCCACCAACCATGGTAAAACAAACCAAGGTGATCAAGGTTCCTACTGTACGCTGAACTTAAAAACGACCGTCTGCACTAGCGGACCGTTTTTTAACAGCAATGATTTGACTAAACTAAACGAATGAAAGAATACGACTACCTAATTATAGGATCAGGTTTATACGGAGCGATATTCGCTCATGAAGCAAAAAAAAGAGGAAAAAAATGTCTGGTAATTGATAAAAGACCGCATATCGGCGGTAACATCTATTGTGAAGATGTAAACGGGATCAACGTCCATAAATACGGCGCACACATCTTCCACACCAGCAATAAAAAAATCTGGGACTATGTAAATTCCTTTGTAGAGTTTAACCGTTACACCAATAGTCCGGTAGCCAACTACAACGGCAATCTGTACAACCTGCCTTTCAACATGAATACGTTCTACCAGCTTTGGAAGGTTAAAACCCCGGCTGAAGCAAAGGCCATCATCGATGAGCAGGTTAAAGAAGCAGGCATTGAAAACCCGCAGAACCTTGAAGAACAGGCGCTCTCACTCGTAGGAGCAGATATCTACAATACCCTCATCAAAGAGTATACAGAAAAGCAGTGGGGAAGAAAGGCTACGGAGCTTCCTGCATTTATCATCAAGCGCCTGCCGGTACGCTTTACATTTGACAACAACTACTTCAATGATCTGTACCAGGGAATTCCCATTGGAGGCTACAACAAGCTGATCGACGCCCTTCTCGAAGGAACTGAAGTACGTTTAGGCGTAAATTATTTCGACTCCCGCGAAGAGCTGGATGCACTCGCCGAAACAAAGGTCTACACCGGTATGATCGATGAATATTTCAACTACCAACACGGCGTACTCGAATACCGCAGTCTTCGCTTTGAGCATGAGAAGCTGGATATCCCCAACTACCAGGGAAATGCAGTGGTGAACTACATCAATTCAGAGATCCCCTATACCCGCATCATCGAACATAAGCACTTTGAGTTCGGCGAACAGGAACATACCGTGATCACCAAAGAGTACCCCCTCGAGTGGACTAAAAAAGACGAGCCGTACTATCCTGTGAATGACGAAAAAAACAATGAAATGTTCAAGAATTACAAAGAACTTGCCCGTCAGGAAGCGAATACAATCTTCGGTGGACGCCTTGCCGACTACAAATATTATGATATGCATCACGTTGTAGGTCTGGCACTTAAAAAAGTAGAAGAAACCTTTACGGTTTAGTAACCTAATGATATTGATTTCGTATGCAGTACGAAATCAATATCTATGAGAAATTCAATTATGATCTTAATTCTTCTTCTTGCTACCATCAATTTTGCATGCAAGAAGGAGTCATCTGAGGAGCTTCTTCAGACCCCTCCCACTATTCAGGATAGCGCCGTTTCCAGCACAGCACCTAACAGTGCGATCGTGTCCAGCGGACAGGATCAGCGTAAAGAACTTCAGGATCTGATCAATTCTTTCGCTGCCAAAAAAGAGACCTTGGTACTGCCAGCCGGAAGGTTCACGATTTCTGATGAAATCATCCTTCCTTCCAATATCTCCATCGAAGGTAACGCAACAGAAATTAAGCTTACAGCAGGAACCCGCTCCGGACGCAATGTATTCCGGATTCCTACCCGCGCAACCAATGTGCGCTTGAAGAACATCACCATCAACGCCAACCAGGCAGCCAACACCGGCGCTGATCTGGTCGCCTTATATGTTACTGATAACGTAAGTGGCTTATACTTTGAAAACGTGACTTTCGCCGGCGGTAGAGACCGTGGTGCCGTACAGATCAAAGGTTTGAACGACTGGCAGGTGAAGAACGTCAGCTTCCTGAACTGTACGTTTTCTGAAGCCGGACGTACCAGTCTCGAGATGAGAGGTACACGTGATGTCACTGTTAACAACTGCGTATTCGCCGACTGGGGCTCTCAAAATGCCAACTCGCCTGCTATTCAGCTACAGAGCCAGGACAACTACAGTACCCGTATCACCAACAATACCTTCAACAACAAGTTCGGAAAGCAGTTTTCCATCGAATGTGCGGCCGCCTATACGATTGATGCAGAGATCAGCAATAACAAGCTGAACGACCCGAACAACCTCGGTGGTAACGGTATCTCCGGATATTTCAAGAACACGCTCATTACCCGCAACCTATTCGAGGGGGGTATCGGGAATCATCGCAGTGGTCTGGAAATCTTCGGACAGAAAAACACCATGACCTTCAATACCCTGTCTGCAGGAAGCATAGCCATCGCTCCAGGCTTAAAGGAAGATGGTTTCGGCATCATGATCAGCGACAATACTGTTAAAACCAAAGGGGATAATGTTGGCGGGATCCAGATGGGAAATGGAGGATATAACCTAAGCGATATTACCGTTAGAAACAATATCGTCGATACGAGACTATCCAAAGGCAACTCCTCAGGTATCGTGGTAGGTACCTATGGCATCCCCCGCGTGGTCAGCAATGTAACGGTTGAAGCCAATACCATCTATACAAATGCACATGGTATCAGACTCCAGTCGCTTCCGGGAAGCAAAGACATCTATCTTCTGCGGAATATAATCGAACAAGGCTATACATGGTTGGGTGTCATCACCAATACATTCACCAACGTGCAGGCTAGGGGAAATATCAACAAATTGGCTAACAAGTCAATCAGCTATAGCGTTAGCATGCCTCCTATCATCGAGCAGTAAACGCAGGTTTGACCATTAATAAAGAAAGCTGCATATCAGGACAAGACCTGGTATGCAGCTTTCTTTATTATGAGGGACTCTATATATGAATTTGCCACGCTGCTGAGCCGCTCCTGATTTTCCGTATTTCTCTTCCTCAGAAAGGCCTTAAGCACATCCTCCTGAGATTGCACCCTGAACACACCATATAGCGCCTCGGTATCCTCGCCGCTATAGGTCGGGTCTTCGCCTGATACCACCATCGGAACCCCACGCTCCATCCAGGCAGCAGCACCACCGCTTTTGTTAATCCCATCTATGGGAGTGGTCACCACACCGAAATGAACCAAATCCATCGCGCGGTTAATGATTCCCGGCGATTGCAGGCCGAGCTCAAAGATCCTGGCAGTAAGGGTTCCTCCTGCTAATCTCACCAGATCCTCCTTTTTGCTGTTGCCTATCAGCAACATACAGCACTCCAATCCGAGACCGGCAGCGGCCTGCTCGATCCGTTTAATCAGCGCCGGAAAACCCGGTATGGCATAGATGCTACCGAAAAAGCCTGCTATCAGCTTGGTTTGAGGCTTTTCGAGCAGAGACTCTAATCCCTTCTCTGCACAAACCTGTTGCCAAACCAGGTCGGAGACCTTCTCAGCTAAAGGTATATTACTGAACACGGGCACCTGACGGGATGCCACTCCGAAAGCACTGAGCTTTGTTGCGTAGCGTTCGATGTTCGTAAATATTTTCGACGGTTTGAGCCTGTTCAGCATGGCCATTATAAAACAATACTGCAGCCCTCCAAGAATTGATTCCTTCAATGGTGCTGAAGATGACATTCCACACCAGAGTTCGTGGAACATCAAGTGAAAATCTCTGTTCCGGGAGACTCGCCTGATCAGCGGGATCATCTGCCAGGGCAGACCGTAGCGATCATAAGCAAAGCCCACATACTGCAGGCTGATCCACTGCGGACCGATCTGATCAATGAATTGAGCCGAGAGACCGCTTCGTTCCCTCCAGGATAGCTCGCTCGGTAAGCGAAGCATCTTCAGGCCTGCAGAATCCTCCATCTTCAGAGGTTCGCCTACATACTGATCATGCAGGGCGACAATGCCCACAGAGCAGCCGCCTTCTACCAGCTTTAATGCAAGCCGCCTGGTATAATCTCCTACACCATCTTTGCCATCTTCCAGAGAACCACAAAAAAAGACAATCTTCATAAGGCATTTTGATGTTGCGGAGAACAAATGAGTTCTCCAATACGCTTGAAAATTACTAAGAATAGCATCCCAAGAAGAAAAAGACTGAAAAGTGTAGCCCTGTTCCCATAATTTCACGGAGCAGCAATATGCAGGGACGTGAAATCTCGGAACTATTTCGTTCTACTATCTTATATTTGATTTAAACTCAACCTTGAAACCAGTCAGAACCATAATCCTCCTGTTTGCTCTCCTGTATGCGTTGCGCACTATGGGTTCAGTGCCTTATTATTTCAGCCGCTATCAGGTAGAAGACGGTCTGTCTAACAATACCGTGATCTGCAGCATGCAGGACCAAAAAGGATTTTTATGGTTTGGTACCAAAGACGGCCTGAACCGCTTCGATGGATACACCTTCAAAACGTTTCGCGATGACGCCGCAAATCCCTCCAGTATAGGAAGTAATTTTATTCACAGCCTGGCCGAAGATCAGAAAGGACGCATGTGGGTCGGTACAGACCGGGGCCTTTTCATGTATAACCCGCTAACAGAGAGCTTCAGGCTTCTGAAAGGCTGCCCCGCTGAAGATATACGTGAAATCCAGGTCGAACCGAATGGAAACATCTGGTTTATCGCCGGCTTTACTCTTTTCAGATATGATGAACGGCGCCAGAAGCTTTCTGTATTCCCAACCGAAAGATATTTTGAAGCTACCTCTCTGAGTATTCTTCAGGATGGTGAAATCTGGGCATCTACCCGCTACGGCACACTGGAGAAGTACCTTCCCGCTACCCAGTCATTCAGCAGCTTTAACGTATCTTACAGCTCCCCTGACATCACATCTAAATGGATCGAAAAGATCTTTGATACAGGCAAAGGCTCCCTGCTGATCGGTACCTCTAACCAGGGGGTCAAGCTGTTTGATCTGCGTACCAGGACATACACGAACATCCTGACGAAGAACCCCGATAATACGGAGATCTTTGCGAGGAACTTCATGCACGAGACAGCTGACCGCTACTGGATTGCAACCGAATCCGGCATCTATCTGTACAGCCTGAGCACGGGCAAAGCCTTCAACATTAAGAAACAATACAATAACCCCTACTCGCTGTCCGACAATGCCGTATATACACTCTGTAAAGACCGTGAAGGTGGGATCTGGGCAGGAACGTACTTCGGCGGCCTCAACTATTACCCCAAACAATACAATTCATTTGAGAAGTTCTTTCCCATGCCGGGAGAGAATTCGCTGAGTGGCAATATCGTCCGCGAAATCGTTCAGGATAAATATTCCAACCTTTGGATCGGCACAGAAGATGCCGGATTGAACAAGCTGGCCGTGGCCCCCCTGGAGTTTACGCACTTCAGGCCCCGCGGTAAGAAAGGTGACATCGCGTCTACCAACATACACGGACTGTTGCCTGATGGCGACTCACTCTGGATCGGCACATTTGAGAACGGTCTTGATCTTATGGACATCAGAACCGGGAAGATTATCAAACATTATTCCGCAGGTGCGGGAAGTAAATCCCTCAAAAGCAATTTTATATATACCATTTACCGAAGTCGTTCAGGAGATATTTACTTCTGCACCACAGGAGGGCTTTTTCGGTACAACCGCCGGGAAGATAACTTCATTCATATCCGGGCAGTACCTGAACGCATGTTCTACAGCACCATGCTCGAAGACAGTAATGGAACGTTCTGGCTGGGATCCTATCGGGAAGGTCTCTACTATTTCAATCCCCGCACAGGCCGGTCAGGATCCTACTCCTACAAAAGAAATGACACGAACAGCCTGAGCAATAACCGGATAAACAAGATCTTCGAAGACCGCCGTCATAACATCTGGCTGGCTACTGAAGGCGGACTGTGCAAAATGAATCCCCGCAGCGGCAAGTTCAGCCGCTTTACCACGCGGAACGGCCTCCCCAGCAATCTCATTCTATCCATGCTTCAGGACGATGAAGGGCAGCTCTGGATAAGCACATCCAGGGGACTTGCAGTGCTCGACCCTGACACCGAAAAAATAAGGACTTATACTAGAGCACGGGGCCTCCTCAGCGACCAGTTCAACTATAACTCCGCGTTCAGAGACTCCTCAGGCCGTATGTACTTCGGGAGTGTAAACGGCCTGATCAGGTTCCATCCACGAACCTTCCTCAGGAACACCTATAAGCCGCCTGTTTACATCACCGGTTTTCAGATCTATGATCAGGAGATCGACATCCGTACGGCGGGCTCACCGCTCAAAGAGTCGATCACATTCACGAAGAAGATCCAGCTGACGCATGAGCAGTCGTCGTTCAGCATCGACTTCTCTGCTCTCAGCTACACCTCCCTGAATACCACAGAGTACGCCTATAAAATGGAGGGACTGGATAACGACTGGACCTATCTGAAAACAAACCGGAAGGCCTATTTCACCTCTCTGCCACCCGGAAACTATGTTTTCAAAGTAAAAGCGGCCAACAACAGCGGCATCTGGAACAACGATGAAACACAGCTGGAAATTGAAATCATCCCACCTCTCTGGAAAAGCAAGTGGGCCCGGATCGGATATGGTCTATTGTTCATCGCCCTTGGCTATCTAATCATCCGGAGCTATGACCAACGGATTAAAACCAAGAACAAAAGAAGGCTTGAGGCACTCGAGCACAAAAAGGAAAAGGAGATCTACCATGCGAAAATCGAATTCTTCACCAATGTTGCCCACGAGATCCGCACACCGCTTACCCTGATCAAGGGTCCCATGGAGAAGATCATCAAACGGGCAGAGGAAGTGCCCTCCATTAAGAATAACCTGCTGATCATGCAGAAGAACACCGAGCGCCTTCTGAATCTCACCAACCAGCTGCTGGACTTCCGGAAAACGGAAACAAAGGAGTTCAGCCTCAACTTTGTCAGGGCAGACATCTGCGAACTGATCAAAGACAATTATCTGCGCTTCAAGCCCGCCGCAGAGCAGCAAAACATCCGCTTCGTCCTGAAGCTGCCTTCCAGGAGCTTCTTTGCCTATATCGATACGGAAGCGTTCGACAAGATCATCAGCAACCTGATTAACAACGCCATAAAATACAGCGATCAGTTTGCGTCAGTTGAAGTTTTGCCTGTCATGGAAACCGAGGCAAACTTCACCGTGCTGATCAGGAACGACGGCTATATCATCCCGATCCACATGAAAGAAAAGATCTTTGAAACGTTTTACCGCATGAAACCGACTGAGAACCAACCAGGAAGCGGACTGGGATTAGCCATTTCCCGCTCGCTCGCCGAACTGCATAAAGGTAACCTCGAATTGAGACCACCCGAAAACGGCTGCAACATCTTTGCCGTTACACTGCCGCTCCACCAGCAAATTGAATTCAACCCCGTCATGAACAACTGATGCCAACCAGTAATATTATGAAAGAAGAGCTTACAAGTCGCCCTACAATTCTTTTAGTGGACGACAATGAAGAAATATTAGACTTTATCTCGGATGATCTGGCTGAGAAATACAATGTCCTGACCGCAGCAAATGGCGAGACCGCCCTCGAACGCTTAAGTCAGCACTCCGTACAACTCGTCGTAAGCGACGTGATGATGCCCGGAATTGATGGCTTCGAACTTTGTAGCCGCATCAAATCAGACTTCGAGTACAGCCACATTCCCGTAATTTTGCTCACAGCAAAGAACACGCTGCAATCGAAGATCCAAGGACTTGAACTCGGTGCAGATGCCTATATCGACAAGCCCTTCTCGCCCGAACATCTGCAGGTTCAGATTGCCAACCTGCTCGTTAACCGAAGTAAGATCAAGGAGTACTTTGCGAACTCCCCTCTGGTTCATATCAAGACCATGGCCTACTCCAAAGCCGACGAGCAATTCCTGGAAAAACTGAATGAGGCTGTTAACAGGAATATCGCCAACATCGATCTCGACGTAGAGCATCTGGCCGACTCCATGAACATGAGCAAGCCAACGCTATACAGAAAGATTAAAGCCATCTCCAACCTGACACCCCACGAGCTGATCAATATTGCCCGCCTAAAACGGGCCGCCGAACTACTGGCAGCTAATGAATACAAAATCTATGAGATCTCCGAAATGGTTGGATACAGTTCACAGACACATTTCGGAAGATGCTTCGCCAAGCAGTTCGGCATGCCACCCACCGACTATATGCAGATGAAGATGGCCGAGCGCGGGGTTGTCGCTATTCCGTTTTATAAAGAAGATCGTGCAGACTCTTCAGCTTCGCCTCCGGCGCCTTGATTACCTTACGATCATAGGTCATGAGTCCGTTGGTCTCGATCTCCACGTCTGTCGTCTGAGTATACACGGCGGCAGACAAGCCGTTTCTGATCAGATCCTGCATCCTGGTCATGAACGTGGAATACCGGTTAAGCAGATCATCAGCGGTCTTAAAGCTCTGATAGCCCCAATTATCTTTCTGCTGCCATACATGCCCGTCGACTGGAAGACCCAAGCCTCCGAATTCACCCAGCACCACAGCCTGCCGGGATCCAAAGAGATCAGGCCGCGGCATAGCCGGTTCGGGATAATTATGTAGATCAACAATATGTCCTGCCGGGAAGAAATTCCCTCCACTGGCACTGTTCACCAGCCGCGAAGGATCTTTCTGCATCGTCCAGTTGGTTATCTCCACAGTCTTAAACTGCCCCCATGCTTCATTGAAAGGCACCCATACTACGATGGAAGGGAAATTATGCAGCGCATCCATTATGGCGTTCCACTCTTTACGGTAATACCCTTCAGATTCGGGCGAACGTTTTTGTTCAGTCCCCTTGCCCAGTACACCCGGGCGCGGTTCCCACTGGTTACCCAGATCCCCGCTTGGCATGTCCTGCCATACCATCATCCCTATCGAATCACAGTAATAGTACCATCTCGCAGGCTCCACCTTGATGTGCTTCCGGATCATGTTAAAGCCCATATCTTTGGTCTTTTGGATATCAAACTTCAAAGCCTCATCGGTCGGCGCCGTGTATAAGCCGTCCGGCCACCATCCCTGATCGAGCGGACCGTATTGGAACAAGAACTTGTTGTTCAGCAGCATCCTCTGGATACCCTTGTTATCCTGCCCCAGAGACGACTTCCGCATAGCGAAATAGCTTCCTGCTTCATCCACGGCTTTGCCATTACGCACCACGGCTATTCTCAGCTTATACAGGAAAGGATTGGCCGGAGACCAGAGTCTGGCATTGGCAACATTCAGGTTTGCAGTCGCACCTCCGCTCACCTCTTGCTCAGCAACCTTTGTCTGGCCATCCCAGGCCGAGATCCTGATCCGATCACCGGCTTTGAGGTTTTTGACCTGCGCAGTGACCATAAGTTGTCCCTTGTCTACATCCGGAGTCTGTTTCGTTGACTGGATATAGGTTTCAGGCACCGCCTCTAACCAGACGGTTTGCCATATTCCGGTGACAGGCGTATACCAGATGCCTTCGGGTTTACGCACCTGCTTGCCGCGGGGCTGAGGGCCCTCGTCTGTTGGATCCCACACACGCACAGAAAGGTCCTGCTGCCCTCCCCCTTTCACCAGGGAGGTAATATCGAAAGAGAATGGATCATTGCCACCCTGATGGGTGCCGGCTTCCTTCCCGTTTACGGAGACTTTTGCTTCCCAGTCTACCCCACCCAGATGCAGGATAAGGCGCTTACCCTTCATAGATGAGGGAACGGAAAAACGCGTCTGATACCAGAGAATGCTGTCTTTGCCCACATTGCGCCCTACTCCCGAAAGGGAGGACTCCACAGCAAAGGGCACCAGTATCTTCCCTTCATATGACTTCGGGCTGTTTTCGCCCTTTGGGCGGATAGCGTAGTTCCACAGCCCGTTCAGACTTTTCCAGTTCCCACGCACCAGATGCGGCCGCGGATATTCAGGATGGGGATTGGCCGGATCAACCTGTTCTGCCCATGACGTTTGTATTTTACCGGGTACAGGCTTCCATGCAGACTCTTGTGCATACAAGCTACTGGCCGTGAGCCATGTCAGGCATAAAAAAGTGCTGAGGATCTTCATAATTCAACTGGTTAGTTAGTGTACGTTCTGGCTTCCTTCAAACACCAGGGATACGGACGTAATTGTCGGCTCCCGTTTATGGGTAATGTTTGAAGACAGGTTCCTTTACCCAAAGGACCGAATTCCGGAGCACACAAACCAGTACAAATACTTTCAAAGTTTATACAAATCGTATCAAAATCTGACTATCTCCGCTAAGTGGGCTAGTGAATTCGAAGCCAAGTGGTGAAGGCCTTCTTTTGTTTCCGGGTATAAAGAGTGGGTGTTGAATCCGTGTTGAGTCCGACTTTCTATATAGCAGAGTCGGACTCAACACGGGCTATACATGGACTCAGCACCCAGACATACTAGCCCGGGTATCTTCCAGGGAGACGGAATCCAGTTGTTATCCGAAGTATTCTGCTACGCGAGCCCCATGCACATCCGGCATCGTAGCGATGATCCCTACGGCCAAGGTCTGAGGAGCGGCGTAAAGAAGTTTATTTCCGTGCGCCGCCTGCCCTCAAAGAGAATAACCCCTCACCCCCTCAGCAAAAAAGCCAGGAGCTGCTTTGCGCGGCATCCTGGCTTTCACAACAATATAATCTAATCAACTATTTCTGCAGTAGTCCGTCCAGTGTAATGGCTACGTAGTATAAACCACCGAGAGTAGGTCCCCCTGCGTATTGCACGTAGTTATTGTTGAACACATTGGTTCCCCCGATCTTCACGGTTGCTTTATGCTTAGGAATTTTATAGGTTGCCTGGGCATCAACTGTTCCGAAAGCAGGAACGGTACCATTAACCAATGGGCTTTCCCATAAAAACTCCTGCTGCCATCTGTAGACCAGGTTGAAGCCAAGGTTCTTTACCACCTCACGGTTTCCGAAGGATACGTTAGTAGACCATTTTGGGGTATTGAAGCCTGTTACGAATACATCAGGCTGCGTATTTTCGGAAATGTTGTTATAGCTGGCGTTCCCGGAAATGGTGTATTTCTGGAAGAAGTTATAGGTCAAACCCAGGGCCGCACCATAGTTATTGTACTTGTTCTTTGCATTGGTGTACACTCTGTAACGGGTTTGCTGTGCATCACGGTTTGCCCTCAGCATGGCGAGAACCGCGTCATCACTTCCAACAGGTGCCTGCTCTGCGAAGTTTGGACCTCCCGATACTGCTTTTTTATAAGGAACAGATACTTCAACCTGTCCGAGGAAACCTTCGTATTGATTGATATAGGCATCTACATCAACGACCAGCTTGTTTTCCAGCAGTACACTCTTATATCCAACCTCAAAAGAGTTGATCCGCTCAGGCTTGGTTGCTGACAAAGAGGTGGCGGCAAGCAGTCCTTTATTCTTTAGTGCTGCATTGTTCGCCGTCATTCCCGCCGCAACATCGGCGTTTACAGCCGCGTTAAAAATATCACTGGAGGCGAGCGTATAAGAGTTGTCCAGGTAGTTTAATCCTTCGTTAATGTAAGAAAGACCACCTACCCGTCTGATGTTACCATTGTTTACGAAGGAAATAGCTTCAAAAAGCGCAGGGAAGCGGTAACCGTTCTGCAGGGAAGCGCGGAAGTTATGCTTCTCAGCCAGGGTATATACCGCTGCAATCCGTGGGTTAAATTTCGCGTCGAATTCTGGGTTGTAGTCGAGTCTCAGAGATCCGAAAAGCTTCAGTTTTTCATCGAACAGTGTTTTGGTCACCTGGGCGAAACCACCAAACTTTTTGTAATAGACGTTATCACCAAAGCTTCCATCGGCAAGTGGATTGTTCCGCTCGGCCAGAGGACGTTTGAAGTCTACGAAGTTATTACCATCCGGAATCACTTCATAGATGCGCATATCACCACCGACGAGTAAATCGAAGATCTTCACTTTGCTGGACAGATCCCATTGCGCATCGGTATGGTAGGTACGGCTCATCTGGTTCAACCAGGCACCGCCGGTTTCAGGAGCGTCGCCTCCCACTACTTCCTTGTGATCCCAGTTGTTGATGCCGGTGATGGTATTTTTTAGTTCATTGAAATAGGCGGTTCCCGGCTCTGCTCTTCCGGCATCAGCAGCGACACGACCGATCTTCAATGCATCGGCAAGAGAAGAACCTGCATTGAGTGCATTTTGAAGGGCTGTTTTATATTTCGCCTGCCATACTGAGTTTTTTCCGCCGCTGGTAATGTCCAGATTATCTACAAGCGGCTTGATATTGTATGAGTCGCCTGTATCCTCTATCGACACGTAAGATTTGATAAAGTAGTTGGAGCCTTTCAGTTCGAGCTTATGGTTCTGCACGGTTACATTATCCATCTGGATCTTATTTCCTCTCTGGAAGAGACCGTCCAGCTTTCCTATACGGTAGCCATAGGATAGCTCAGCATTATCAGACAAACGGTAGTGGAGGGCAGCGTCGAACTTGATATTATCGACAATAGGTTTCACTACATCCCTTTCCCAGTAGCCCGTACGGCGCACGATGATGCTCTGCGTGCCGGTCTGGCCGGGAATAGTCAGTCCACTGATCGTTACGGCGTTACTTCCGTTATCATCGCCATATTTATTCCAGGCGTCATAAGCCGGGTTATCAGCGTCCGCGTTCAACTCCGAGAAGCGTGGATTCGCGGTATTTAAAGTATTGGGATTCTGATTGGTACGGGTATCAGAAAGCCAGTCGGTGCCACGCATGTAGCTCAGGTTAACCTTGAAGGCGAACTTGTTCTTAAACGCCTGGGCGTAACGAAGGGCACTCTCGGTAAGCAGTCCCGCATCGCGGCCTGTGCCACCTACGTGGTTGACACCGTTGCGGGTGTACACACTTAGTCCCTGATATAAAAACGGACTTTTGGTGAGCAGGTTAGCCATACCGTTGATAGCACTCATACCATAAAGCGCAGATGCTGCGCCGGGAGTGATCTCCACGCTGGCTATATCCAGCTCAGTGGGACCAATGGCATTGCCCAGCGGAACACCCAGGGTTCCTGCCTGCATGTCTACGCCGTCAACCAGCTGTACGAAACGAAAGTTGTTTGGAATGTTAAACCCTCTGGTGTTAGGCACCTTGAAAGTCAGACTGGAGGTGGTCATCTGCACACCCTTTACATTCTCGAGCGCATCGTAAAATCCGGGAGCCGGACTTTCTCTGATGGCACGGATGTCGAGTTTCTCGATGGCTACCGGCGACTTAAGGATACTTTCTGCAACCCTGGAAGCTGTAACTACGACCTCCTTACCGAGAACGGTCTGGGTTAAAAGCTGGATGTTCAATTTGGATTCGGGCCCGGTCACCTCGAACTCCTGTGTTTCAAAGCCGACACTGGAAAATACCAGCGTGAATGGGTATTTAGCGCGGGTTTTCAGACTAAAGTCGCCTTTGGCGTCTGTCAGAGTACCTGTTACAGTACCTTTTACCAGAACACTGACGCCCTGAAGCGGCGTTTTCGTTTCCTGTTGAACGATAGTTCCATCTACCAGGATGAAATTGTTCCCCTGTGCAAAGAGAATTGCAGGAAACAATAAGAAGGTTAGGATAAAATAAATATTTGAAATTTTCATGTGTCGTATAGCCGATATATAGTGGATTAATCTCGAATGGTGTGTTAGTTTAACCGACAACGACAACAGGTTTTTTTCTTAGACCAGGCAGGGTGTAGATGATGTGGAGATAAATATATACTCATACTCTATAGTTTTACTAGACAAATATATAAATAAAACAGAGCTGTCAAGGGGTTTGGTAAATTATTTGTAACAACTATGTTGTTTAGGAGGTCAGCGTATCTGTCAGGACGTGCCCGATTTCATATACCGTTATAGCCGGCACTGCTTACTCGTTTTTTAAGCGCGGAGTAAAAACATAATCTCTTGATTATTGGTAGTTTTACCATTCACAACGACACACATGACAGAACGTTACCAGGCCAGCACCTTCATTATTTTAATTTGCTTAGTTTTTAGTCTGCAAGCTTCAGCACAGCGAACGGGTATTGTAACCGGAACGGTGGTTGACCGGATCACAAATGCGACAGTCCTGGGCTCTACGATAACGGTAAAAGGAAGCAGCATCAGCACGGCGACAGATAGTCTGGGTAAGTTCCGGCTCAGTCTGCCCGTGGGCACCTATACAATCAGTGCCGCCTATCTAGGCTATCTGGGTGAAGAGAAATACAATGTAGTGGTATCAACAGGAAATGCACAAAATGTTAATTTCCGGTTAGAACCTCTCGTTAACAGCCTGAACGAGGTACAGGTGAACTTTAACAAGGGGCGGTCGGCTATCGCAACAGACATGGTCACTCCCCTCTCGGTACAGCAGCTGACGACGGAGGAGATCAAGAGCAATCCCGGGGGTAACTTCGACGTGTCGAAGGTTGTGCAGACACTACCGGGAGTAGGAATCAGCAACGGGGTGGGTGAACGGAACGACATCATCGTCCGTGGAGGTGCTCCTAATGAGAACGTGTATTATCTGGACGGCATCGAGATCCCGGTGCTGAATCACTTTCAGACGCAGGGAAGCTCGGGCGGTGCTCAGGGCATCCTCAACGTTTCCTTCATCGAGAGCCTGAAGCTATCCTCGTCCGCCTTTGACGCGCGGTATGACAATCCGCTGGCTTCGACATTCGTGATCACACAGCGGGACGGGAATTCCGAGCGTTTGTCGGGGAATGCCAGGATCAGCTTTACCGAGTCGGTGTTAACACTAGAGGGGCCGCTTTCGGAGAAGACGACCTTCCTTGCCTCAGCAAGGAAATCGTACCTAAGCCTGCTGTTTAAGCTGGTAGATTTGCCGATACGTCCGGATTTTGAAGATTTTCAGTATAAGGTCACGCATAAATTCAGTCCGAAGACCACCCTTACAGCAATCGGACTAGGAGCTCTCGATCATTTCAAATTCGCCCCCACACGGGAGTCTACGCCAGAAAACACCTATGTATTAAGGTCTACGCCTTACATCAATCAGTGGAATTATACGGTTGGCTTCAACCTGAACCATAAAATCAGGAACGGATACATGAATGTTTCTCTGAGCCGAAATATGTTTGAGAACAATCTGGATAAGTTTGAAGATGACCGCAAGATTGAATCGACCAGAACCTTGCTGGTTGAATCGCAGGAGATGGAGAACAAGCTGCGTTTCGATGTGAACCAATTTATCAACGGATGGAAGCTATCAGCAGGGCTGAGCACGCAATATGTAGGCTATAAAGGCGATATCTATAATAAGATTTCAAATGAAATCCGCGACGAAGAGGGCACGCTCATTATACCGGGAAGAGTGCTTACTTTCAACAACTCCATTGACTTCTGGAAATACGGGGTCTTTTTACATGCGTCAAAAAATATTTTGAACGACAAACTCCTCGTATCAGGGGGAGTACGTACGGACATGAATACGTTTACAGAGACGGGCACGAATCCACTGAAGACCTTGTCGCCCCGCCTGTCTCTTGCCTATCACCTGAACTCACGTTGGGATATCAACGCTTCTATAGGTACCTACTTCAAGATTCCACCTTATACCGCGCTGGGATATGCCACCAATAATGGTTTAAACGTGAACAAGGCACTTGACTACATTCAGTCTACCCATTATGTAGTGGGTACACAGTTCCTGCCAAAGAATTCTTTGCGGTTTACTTTCGAGACCTTCTATAAGAAATACAATGACTATCCCGTATCAGCAGCTAATGGGATTTCGCTGGCTAATCAGGGATCAGAGTACACATCAGTAGGAAGTGAACGACTTCTGAGCATCGGCAAGGGGGAAACATACGGACTAGAGGTATACGCCCAGCAGAAATTGGAGAACCGGATCTTCTATGTGGCCAGCTATACCTATGTAAGAAGCAAATTTTCAGGACTGGACGGACGCTACAGGCCCTCTTCATGGGACAATGAGCACTTGTTTTCGGCTACCCTGGGATATAAGTTTAAGAACAACTGGGACCTGGGGCTGAAGTACCGCTTTGCCGGGGGATCACCTTATACCCCCTTCGATCCGCTCCGGTCCAGGCTGAACTACCTTTCTATCGGTACAGGGACGTTCGACTACAGCCAGCTGAATACAGCCCGACTGCGCTCATACAGCCAGACAGACCTTCGTGTGGATAAACGTGTGAATTTCAGGAAAACTTCGCTGAACTTCTATGTAGATATCCAGAACATCCTGAAAACGCAGAATGCATCCTTTCCGAAGTATACGTTTAAGCGTACTGACGATAACAGCGGTTTTGTGACTACAGACGGCAGTCCGATTCAGCAGAACGGAAGCAATGCGATACCAGTCATCCTGGATGATCCTTCAGGTAACCTCATTCCTTCTTTCGGGATTACCTATGAGTTTTAAGGCAAGCAGCGTGACGCCACTGGATGGGGTTTAAATAAAAAAGGCTTCCAGTAAATACTGGAAGCCTTTTTTGCTCCTGAGGCTGGGCTCGAACCAGCGACCCTCTGATTAACAGTCAGATGCTCTAACCGGCTGAGCTACTCAGGAGTACAAAACCCGGTTATGGTGCTTCACTTTCCGAAGAAAGGTCTGCGTTGTTTGGGACTGCAATATTCGGGAATAAATTCTGATTTTGAAAGGATGATGGAAAGAAAATGGCCGGAAGATGCGCTACCGCTTCATAATTAGGGCATTAATTTTTTAGTAGTGGATCATGACCGGAGTTTAGGCCCCGCGGCAGGCTAAAGGAGCTAATCATAAATATTAAAACCAGAAGAGTACTCAGGGGTTAAAAAAAGGAAAGGGTAAACAAATTTACTTTGTTTACCCTTTTGCTCCTGAGGCTGGGCTCGAACCAGCGACCCTCTGATTAACAGTCAGATGCTCTAACCGGCTGAGCTACTCAGGAGTATAAAACCCGGTTATTGTGCTTTGCTGCCCGATAAAGGTGGACAACACTGCTGTGTTTTGGGACTGCAATATTCGGGATTTAAATTTATTTATGCAATATTTGCTGAAAGTTTTTTAAAAATTATTTATGAGCTTAGTTATTATCGGTACAGTGGCGTTTGACGCTATTGAAACACCTTTTGGAAAGACAGACAAGATCGTTGGAGGAGCTGCAACTTACGCCAGCTTAGCTGCTTCGTATTTTTATGATAAAGTAAAGATTGTTGGTGTTGTTGGGGATGATTTTCACAAAGAAGATATTGAAGCATTTACCAGCCATGGCATTGACGTAGAGGGATTACAGATCAAAGAAGGTGAAAAATCTTTCTTTTGGGCGGGAAAGTACCACAATGACATGAACAGTCGCGATACCCTTGCCACTGAACTGAACGTACTGGCAGATTTCGATCCGATCATTCCGGAGTCATACCAAAGCTGCGAGTACCTTCTTTTAGGTAACCTGACCCCTCAAATTCAAAAGACTACTATTGAGCGCTTAAAGAACCGTCCGAAACTAGTAGTTCTTGACACGATGAACTTCTGGATGGATGTAGCGATGGATGATCTGAAGGAAACCTTGAAGCTGGTTGATGTACTGACAATCAATGACGCAGAAGCCCGTCAGCTTTCAGGTGAATACTCACTTGTCAAAGCGGCAAAGAAGATCATCGCGATGGGGCCACGTTACCTGATCATCAAAAAGGGAGAGCACGGAGCACTCTTATTTGATTCGGAGCGCGTTTTCTCGGCACCGGCGCTTCCGCTTGCTGAAGTATTCGACCCAACCGGAGCAGGTGATACCTTTGCAGGTGGATTTATCGGCTATCTGGCAAAAGTGGGTACCATCAACTTTAACAACATGAAAAATGCGGTGATCTATGGATCTGCGCTGGCATCTTTCTGTGTGGAAAAGTTCGGTACAGAGAAGATCAAGAACCTGACGGCACCTGAAGTGGAAAGCCGGATAAAAGAATTCGTTACGTTAAGCAGCTTCGTTATAGAAGCCTAATATGAGTCAAGTGATCGTTTTGCCTGGCAGACGGTCACTTGATTTTTCCTACCTTGTTGAATCGGGCGAATACGCCAGCCGAGTGGGGTGCATCCTGCAGCTCGGCAGTTAGGTCCTGACCTGCCCAATGTTCATAGTGTTTTCCATCTCTCCAAAGCCTGCTCTCCGTGAGGTCATAAATGACACCGTTTAGAGCTACCCAGATCTGTGGCTTATCCTGTCCGTTGCGAAGAGCTAGCTGCGATCGTGTATATTCAGGCAAATCTGCATCCATCATCGGGCCCGCCCTTTCGTTCTGAAGTATTCAAACAGCAATATATTAATCAGCAACATGGAGAGGGAGTAAAAATGATCTTCGAACGGGATCGTAGATACCCTGAAGCCCACATTTTGCGCGTCATTGTACATCACGATGGGCCAGGATGTCAGAATTCCGTTTACGATGTAAAAGGGGAACATCGATACCAGGAAGGCCAGATAAAAACGCCCCATATTTTTGGGTTTCTTTACATACACATATATACAGCTGGCGAGCAGCAGTCCGAAAGTGATAAGGGTATAGACGCGGTCATGGTAAAGAACCAGAAGGACTACAGAAAGGGCTGTTAGGGCATGCGTAATGAAGGGGCTGACGCGGGCCAGAATATCCTTCTTCACATAGAAGTTCAGGCATTCGTAAATGAATATGCAGGAAAAGGGAACGGTGACGAAAAAGAGAATTTCCTCTATGGGCAGGTTGAGGAAATACACGCCTGTAACATACCGGTTATCGAAGGACCAGACATCGTATAAGGTAAAAACATAGTCCCACAGCAGGAAACATAATCCACTGATCACCTGCGCCGGAAAGATATATTTCCATTTCTTATAAAAGTGCACGTTCTTGTCAAACGATAACAGCACCGGAAAGATGACGGTCAGAAAATTAATTAGCAGGTAGGTGTACTTATCGTTCATTTCATTGCCTGATTGATGATCTCCAGCTCGTGTTGTTTCAACCGTCCGGTTTCTACAACAAATTTCAACATATTCTTGAGAACATCTTTATTGAGTGCCCCATAGTGATGCCTTTGAACAAGGTTGACGATCTTTTTACGGTCTTCATCAAGATGTTTGCTCATGCCCAGGAATGTGGGCAGATAATGTTCTATGCTAAATCTCAGGAAGCGGATTTCGAGCTCGTCGGGCGCCTTCTTTGCTGCTGCGCTCAGCACCTGCATACCACTTTTGAGATAGGACAGCTTCTGGTAAGGATTCCAGGCATGTTTACCCAGCAGGGTCTGGGCAGATCCGTAATAGGCCAGGTGGACGGCGCTTATACCCTGTTCGCGTTTCATCTGGCTTACAAGTTTTTCTGCAGCCGCTTTGTTTTCGACCGCCTGATAGAACTGCGAACGCACTTTGTCGAGATCAGTAGAGAAGACCGATAAAGGAAGCACAAAAAGCAACAACAGTATTCTGATCATAGACCGATGATCCTCTCCTTGAACAACGCCTGCCCGAGCAGCCACAGTTTCCGTTTGTCAGACACACGAACGCGCTCTGCAACGATGGTGCGGGCCGGCTTGGATTTTATTTTATAAAACAGCTCCAGGTAATACAGGTAGGCGACATAGACACCACTGCGGGATTTCCGGGGCAGTTGCCTGATCCCTGCGAGACCTTCGTCGAAATCTTTCTTAATATCGGCTTCGATCACCTTTTTATCATCTTCCCGAAAACTTAGAAAATCGACACCGGGAAAATACACTCTTCCCCGTTCCTCATAATCAGCCTGAATATCTCTCAGGAAATTAATCTTTTGAAAGGCGGAGCCCAGGCTGCGGGCTGCGGGAAGCAGCTTTTCGTAAAGGCCTTCATGCCCGTAACAGAAGATGCGAAGGCACATCAAGCCAATCACTTCTGCTGAGCCGTAGATGTACTCCTTAAAGAGGGAATCGGTGTAAGAAATCTTCTGGAGATCCATTTCCATGGAGTGGAGAAATGCCTCGATCAACTCCATGTCGATCTGGTACTGGTTCACAACCAGCTGAAAAGACTGAAGCACCGGATTGATACTGACACCCTTGCGGATGGCCTCATAGGTATCCGTCCCAAATTGGCGGATCATCTCAACCTTGTCGTATTCGTGAAAAGTATCTACAATTTCATCGGCATATCTGACGAAACCATAGATCGCATAAATGGGATTACGCAGGTCCTTATGAAACGCCTGAATGCCCAAACTAAAGGACGTGCTATAGCTTTTGGTGATGAGCTTGCTGCACTCAAAACAGGTGTAATTGTACAAGTCCATCATAAAGTAAAGCGCCTCATTTACCAATAATACGAAATTTTGGTTTAAAAGTTTTTGAGGTTACATTTACAGTCTATGAATACATCTTCAGTAGCCATTATCGGGTCTGGCTTTGCGGGTCTGGCAGCCGCCTCTATTCTCGCGAAAGCCGGGCATGACGTTACTATCTATGAAAAGAACGAACAGCCCGGAGGAAGAGCTAGAGTGTGGTCGAAAGACGGCTTCCGCTTTGACATGGGCCCGAGCTGGTACTGGATGCCTGATGTGTTTGAGGAATTCTTTGCTTTATTCGGCAAGAAGAGCTCAGACTTCTATGAACTCAAAAGACTGGATCCATCTTACCGTGTTTACTGGGGATCAAAGGATTTTACAGATATCCCCGCTGATATGAGGAAGCTGAAGACACTCTTTGAAGAGCTGGAGCCAGGGGCTTCAGCAGGTCTCGACAGCTTCCTGGAGCAGGCTGAATATAAGTATAAAACGGGCATGGGAGACTTTGTATTCCGCCCCTCCCACTCTATTGCTGAGTATATCGACCTGAAGCTGATCAGTGCCAGCTTCAGACTGCAGCTGTTTACCAGCCTCAGAAAGCATGCCCGCTCGTATTTCAAGCATCCGAAAATTATCGAGATCCTCGAATTTCCTGTCCTCTTTCTTGGGGGAACAGCTGCAACAACACCTGCGCTCTACAGTCTGATGAACTATGCGGATCTCGCATTGGGAACCTGGTACCCGATGGGTGGCATGAACGAGATTGTAAAAGCCATGGTCGCCGTAGCCCAAAGTCAGGGGGTAAAGATCTGCCTCAATACTGAAGTAAGCGCTATACGGGTGGAAAACGCACTGGCAAAAGGTGTGGAAACCTCTGCAGGCTTTAAGCCCGCTGATCTGATCATCTCCAATGCAGATTATCATCATACTGATCAGGTTCTGCTGGAAAGTCGTTATCGTCATTACAGTGCCGGGTACTGGGATAAAAGAACACTTTCTCCATCGTCGCTGCTATTCTATATCGGGATAAACAAAAAACTGGCAGGCATTCGCCATCACAGCCTGTTCTTTGATGAAGACTTCAACAAGCATTCTGACGAGATATACAACACGCCTCAATGGCCGGAGAAGCCGCTGTTCTACGTCTGTTGTGCTTCGAAAACGGACAGCTCAGTTGCACCTGAAGGCGGAGAAAACTTATTTTTCCTGATTCCGATAGCACCGGGTCTGGAAGATACAGAAGAGATCCGGGAGCGGTATTTTGACCTGCTGATGGACCGCTTTGAAGCCGTTACGGGTGAAACGATCAGGGAGTCTGTGGTGGTGAAAAGAAGTTACGCCGTACAGGACTTTGTGAAGGACTACCACTCATTTAAAGGAAACGCGTACGGTTTGGCAAACACGCTGATGCAAACTGCATTTCTGAAGCCGAAGCTCCGGTCAGGAAAGGTAAAAAACCTGTTTTACGCGGGACAGCTGACAGTACCCGGTCCGGGCGTTCCGCCGGCTATTATATCCGGTCGGGTAGCCGCTGAGGAGGCTATGAAAGTGCTGCAGCAAAGGCCTCCTGTGTATTGATGCTCTGCCAAATAATTAACTCAGGATTCATGTAACAAAGAAGCAGAAGCGTTGCTCTAATAAAGGTTAACCATTGTTCTGTATGCCAGTAAGCAATAATTATAAAGAAAATGTAAGGGTTGCCCTTCAGTCTGTAAAAAGCAATAAGCTGAGGACATTACTCACGGCAGCGATCATAGCGATCGGGCTGATGGCATTGGTTGGCATTCTGACCTCAATCGATGCTATTAAAGCATCACTGAACAGCACCTTCTCCAGGATGGGAGCAAACTCTTTCACCATACGAAATCGCGGCGGAGGTATACGTTTCGGCGGTCCGGGTGAACAGCCCAAGCGACATCCATCTATTACCTTTCGGGAAGCCATGGCGTTCAAAGAACGATTTGATTATCCGGCTACTGTTTCAGTCAATACATTTGCTTCACAGGGAGCTACTGCCAAGTATGGCAGCGAGAAGACTAACCCCAACATCAATATCATAGGCGGAGACCGCGAATACATCACTACGGGAGGTTATTCCCTTTCGAGCGGCAGAAACTTCTCCAAATCGGAAGTGGACTACGGCGCGAATGTCGTCATCATTGGCGAGGAGATTAAAACGCGGTTATTCCCCAATCTCAACCCTGTAGACAGGTTTATTCTTCTTGGCAGCAACAGATACAAGGTTATCGGGATCTTCGAAAAGAAAGGATCGGGTGCAAGTTTCGGCGGCGACAAAGTATGCGTGGTGCCATTGCTCAAAGCAAGACAAATATCAACAAGCAACAGGCCAACTTATACCATTACGGTAATGAGTACCGACTCGCGGCAGGCAGAGTCCACTATCGGGGAGGCGACGGCACTTTTCAGAAATATCAGAGGCTTAAGCGCGGGACAAGGCGATAACTTCGAAATTACCAAGAGCGATGCTATTGTTCAAACCCTCCTTGAAAATATTAAATGGGTAACAATAGGGGCCATCGTCATCGCCTTTGTTACGCTGGTAGGTGCATCTATCGGTCTGATGAATATCATGCTAGTCTCAGTAACGGAACGAACCCGGGAGATCGGTATACGCAAGGCTATCGGAGCTAATCCCAGCCTCATCAGGCAGCAATTCTTATATGAGGCTATTGTAATCTGCTTAATCGGCGGACTCGCAGGCATCGTTTTGGGAATCCTGATTGGCAATGTAGTGGCTATGGCACTGGAGGCAAGCTTTATTATTCCCTGGCTGTGGATGGCAGTGGGTGTGGCTCTCTGTATCGTGGTGGGGATTATTTCAGGTATCTATCCTGCTTCGAAGGCTTCGAGGCTTGACCCTGTTGAAGCGCTGAGGTATGAATAGTAAAGAAGAGTGATCCGGGGTATCAGAAGATCGTTTAGGATTCCCTGGGTTTGATCGCCAGGTATAATAACAAAGGAGACTGCCAAAGGCAGTCTCCTTTGTTATTATATGCGCATACTGCTGGCACCTGGGACTTATACACACCGGGCCGCTGTTCCTGCTTATGTGATAGGGTTTTCTTTTATGTAGTTCTCCCAGGCCCAGGCCGACTTCATCATCTCGTCGAGACCAAGCTCTGCAGACCAGTTAAGCTCCGATTCAGCTTTAGTTACATCACCCCACACCTTTTCGATGTCGCCTTCGCGTCTTGCACCGATCTTGTAATCCAGCTTTACGCCTGTACTTCTTTCGAATGCATCAATCACCTGCAGCACTGAACTGCCTTTTCCTGTACCTACATTAAATACCTCATAATTGGCATCCATTCTTTCCTCTTCCTGACGTTTCAGGGCAGCGATATGTGCTTTGGCGAGATCCACGACGTGTATATAGTCCCTTATGCAACTACCATCTTCGGTATTGTAGTCATCGCCGTATACGGTGATGGCACCACGCTTGCCTATGGCACTCTGCGTAATAAAAGGAACCAGGTTTTGAGGCACACCAATGGGCAGCTCTCCGATGAGTGCAGACTCATGCGCTCCAACAGGGTTGAAGTAACGCAGGGAGATGATATGATAATTGGAATTTACTTTAGCGATATCAGAAAGGATCTCTTCAGCGATCTGCTTCGTGTTTCCGTAAGGAGATTCTGCCTTCTTAACGGGTGCATCCTCAGTTACTGGAAGAATATCTGGCTGACCATATACCGTGCAGGAGGATGAAAAAACGAAGTTTACCTCACGTCCTTCGAAAGCCTTTAGAAGGCTGATGAGCGAAAGGAAATTGTTCCGGTAATACTTCAGCGGCTGCGCCACTGACTCCCCTACTGCCTTATGTGCAGCGAAGTGGATGACACCGGTAATATCACCGTTTGCAGCAATAAAGTCAACGACTTTTTGTTCTTCGCAGAGATCCAGCTGATGAAATTCAGGTCTGATCCCTGTGATCTGAGTAATCTGGTCTAGAATTCCGATACTGGAGTTATCCAGGTTATCGATGATTACCACCTCATATCCTGCCTCCTGAAGCGTAACTACAGTATGAGAGCCGATATATCCGGTTCCACCTGTTACTAATATTTTACCCATGGCTATTTATTATAATTCGCAAAATCTTTATGTTCGATCTTCTCGATAACGTCCTTTGGCAAGGACTTAAAGTATTCATATGTAATTTTCAGACCTTCGGCACGCGACACCTTTGGCTCCCAGCCAAGGATCTCTCTCGCTTTGGTAATATCCGGACGTCGTTGTTTCGGATCATCGGTTGGCAATGGTCTGGTAACGAGTTTCTGGTTTGTTCCAGTCAGCCTGATGATTTCCTCTCCAAATTCAAGGATGGTGATCTCATCAGGGTTTCCGATGTTCACAGGGTAAGGATAGTCAGAGAACAGCAAGCGGTATATTCCCTCGATCAGGTCATCAACGTAGCAGAATGACCGTGTTTGAGTTCCGTCTCCGAATACCGTAAGATCTTCACCTCTGATGGCCTGGCCGATGAAAGCGGGCAGTACACGTCCATCGTTCAGTCGCATACGCGGACCGTAAGTATTAAATATCCGGACAATTCTGGTTTCCAGTCCGTGGAAAGTGTGGTAAGCCATAGTGATGGCTTCCTGAAAGCGTTTTGCCTCATCATACACCCCTCTTGGACCCACCGGGTTTACGTTCCCCCAATATTCCTCAGGCTGCGGATTGCAGTTCGGATCACCGTATACCTCCGATGTGGACGCAATCAGCATTCTCGCATTTTTAGCACGTGCCAGTCCCAGCAGGTTATGTGTTCCCAGGGACCCCACCTTCAGCGTTTGGATAGGTATCTTCAGATAGTCAATCGGACTAGCCGGAGATGCGAAGTGAAGAATATAGTCCAGCTCTCCGGGAACGTGTACAAAGGTCGATACGTCATGATTGTAGAACTCGAAGTTCTCCAATTTAAAGAGGTGCTCAATATTGCGGAGATCTCCGGTGATCAGGTTATCCATCGCTATGACGTGAAAATCTTCACTGATGAACCTGTCGCATAAATGTGAACCCAGGAAGCCTGCGGCGCCTGTTATTAATATCCTTTTTCTTGCCATTATGACTATACTATTTTTCTGTCTATTCTGGTTGTTAATAATTCTGCTTTGCCCGAATTTCCACATGTTTTAGAACGCAAGCCCTCTCTATCCAACACCGGTGCATCAAATTCGTTTTGTATATACCTGCATCTTCTGAATACTTCTTTCACTCCGAACTGCGGGCTATCAACATGAGCTTTGCAGACACTGATATGCAAAGTCTATCAGCACTCGCAGCCTTTTCGCTTAGACTCAACTGATCCTCCATGAGTCTCTTCGTCACCTAAACTGCGCTTGCAGCTACCGCGATTTTCATGCAACGGGCGAATATTCTATTATTTAACAGTAATTTCGGTGATTAAAGATTAGAAGTCTCGATGCTGTTCATATATAACCTTGGAATTCAATTCTACAATTTACTGATTGTAATTTCACAATCCTTCAACATTAAAGCAAAACTTTGGCTTAAAGGTAGAAAAAACTTGTTTCAAACGATGAAACAACAGGTGAAATGTGAAAAAGAGCGAATCTGGTTTCACTTCGCCTCATTGGGGGAATTCGAGCAAGGAAGACCTGTAATTGAAAAAATAAAAGCCGATTACCCGGAATATCCTATCGTGATCACCTTTTTCTCTCCTTCCGGTTATGAGATGAGGAAGAACTACGCACTGGCTGATCATGTATTCTACCTTCCGCTTGACACGAGGCGCAACGCGCGCGAGTTTATTGATATCATCAACCCGAAGCTGGCTATCTTTACCAAATACGAATACTGGTATCATTACTTCAATGAATTAAACCGGCGTTCTATCCCGCTGATCGTGATTTCAGCCATATTCAGGCAAGAACAGATATTCTTTAAATGGTACGGCAGTCTGCACCGGTCGATACTCCGTAAAGCCAGCCAGCTCTTTGTTCAGGATGCTGCCAGCGTTTCCTTACTCAGGAACATTGGGATCGAACATGCTACGATTGGAGGAGATACCCGTTTCGACAGGGTTGCCGCTAACGCGCTTCATCCTACAGATTTCTCCCTGGTAAGGGATTTCTGCGACTCGGCTAAGGTTCTTGTTGGAGGAAGTACCTGGCCGGAAGACGAGGGTTTGTTAGCTAAAGTTATAGAGATGTATCCCGAATGGAAGTTCATTATCGCTCCCCATGAGATCAAACCGGAGAAGTTGAAAGTACTGGAAGGCCTGCTTCCTGATGGAAGTTCTGTAAGGTATTCAAGCATTAAAGACGTTGGTGGTTCTGCAATATCTCCTGCTGCCCGGGTTCTGATCATCGACAACATCGGCATGCTGTCTTCTTTATATCAGTATGGAAAGATCGCCTATATTGGCGGGGGCTTCGGAGTAGGTATTCACAACACGCTTGAGGCTGCAGCCTTTGGCATTCCTGTCATCTTCGGACCTAATTATAAGCGCTTTCTGGAGGCTAATATGCTGATTGCTGAAGGTGCCGCCTTCAGCATCAGGAACGAAGAGGAGCTTTTAAAAGGAATGAACGAGCTTCAGGACAACGATTACCGCAAACAATGTGGTAGCGCTGCACAAAGGCTCGTTCAAAATAATACTGGTGCTACCGAGGCGATCTTCTCATACCTCAATCAGCACGTATTCAGAAAATAAATATTATACAGGTTGTTTAGCCAGCTTTTCAAGAACTCCTATCCATACGGGATTGTCGTTGAGACTTTCAACAAGCTGGACCTTCTCACCGCCCAATTCTCTGAACTCCTCGTCATATTCTTCTGCGATCTCGTAAATTGTCTCCAGACAATCGGCTACGAAAGCCGGACTGAAAACCATCAGTCTTTTTACACCTCGCTTAGCCAGATCATGAACGACCTCGCTGGTATAAGGCTGAGCCCATGGCTCCTTTCCGAGTCTCGACTGGAAGGTTACGGTATATCTATCTTTAGGGATGTTCAACTTCTCGGCGATCAAGCGTGCCGTATCATGACACTGAGCCGAATAACAGAACTTATTGGTGTCGGATAACACAGCACAGCAATCGGGCGACTGCAGACAATGTCTCTTCGAGTCGTCGCCTTTGATCAGCTGCCGCTGAGGCAAGCCGTGAAAGCTGAAAAGATAATGGTCAAAGGTCTCAATATTGTGCTTCCTTCCGTTCTCCGCAAAGATCTCGATCATCTCAGGATCATTATGAAAAGAGTTAATGAAGGATATATCCGGGATTGCCTGCCACTTGCTCACAATCTCCATCACTTTCTGGTGCACGGACCCGGTTGTTGCCGAAGCATATTGAGGGAATAAAGCGATCACCCGGATGCTCTTTACCCCACCTGCCTTAAGCTTATTCAGAGCCGATTCGATCGAAGGGTTCTGGTATCTCATGCTCAGCTCCACCTGGTACTCTTCGCCCAAGCGCTTTTGCAGTTCCTTGCTCATGATTTCGCTGTAGTACATCAATGGCGAGCCTTTATCTGTCCATATCTTCTGATACGTCTTGGCTGATTTAGGGCCGCGGAAAGGAACGATAATTCCTTTAACCAATAGGGTCCTGCCAAGCTGACTGATATCGATAACCCGTTCATCCATCAGGAACTCATCCAGATACCTTCTCACATCTTTGACGGAGGGACTATCAGGAGTTCCTAAGTTTACCAATAAAACACCTTTCTTACTCATAAATTCACTGCAAATATAGCCGATTTTGTGCACCTATTTCATGCGCCATAGCTTCCACCAGGGCACTCCGGGCCATTCATGATGTTCATAATGATAGCCGAAAAAGTAGCAGGAGAAAAAACCGGCTAAATGGTTTTTCTTCAAAGTGCGGGAATGGTGAATATTCTGATGCTCACCATGATGGGGCAGCCAGGTACCAAAATAAAAGAGCTGAAGGGTGCTCAGAAGTGCAGGGGCAACCCAAAAAACAAGAATATTGCTTTCTGAAAACCAGATTGTTAACACATTAAAGAGTGCTGCCATCATGATCAACTGCAGCACGGACATATATTCTTTCATGAAGTGAAAATACCAGATCAGAAAGGGCCCTTCGTGGTAGTCGGGATCCTGATCAGAATGTACATGCCGGTGATGCTGATGATGCTTGACCATCAACTTCTTAAAAGAGAAGGCCGCATATAGTGCCGTACAAACTTGCCCTATTATGATATTAAATTTACGTGAGGAAGACACAGTACCGTGCATGGCGTCATGTGCCGTTATAAAAAGTCCGGTATAAAGATGAGTCTGTACCAGAATCATGATGTAGACGAGCGGGTTTCTCCAACTGAACTCCCATTGAAGCAGTGAAAACAAACTGCCCATCCAACAGGAGATCACAACCAGTGCGATGAGTATTCCAAAGTTGGATGCCTGTTTCATACAAAAGCTATTAAAAGCCTTCCAGTGCGGCTTTCACCTTTTCCATGAGCCACATAGGCGTTGAGGTCGCTCCGCAGATACCTACCCTGTCGCCCGGGTTGAAAAGATTGATGTCGAGCTCCTCGGTCTGTGAGATGAAATAGGTATTCGGGTTATGCTTCTTACATACTTCATACAGCACTTTACCATTTGATGACTTCTTGCCCGATACAAAGACAATCTTATCGAAATTAACCACAAAACTCTCCAGGTCCTCGTTCCGGTTGGATACCTGCCGGCAGATCGTGTCATTTGCCTTTACATCGTATCCCCGCTGAATAAGCTCCTCTTTTATCTGATAGAACTTCTCTGTGCTTTTAGTGGTCTGGCTATAAAGCGTGAACCTGGAAGGAAGTTCCACATGGTCCAGTTCAGAGATATCCTGGAACACCAGTGCTTCGTTGTTCGTTTGTCCCTGAAGACCGATAACTTCAGCATGGCCATGTTTGCCGAAAATAAGGATAGGTTCGTCCTCTTCATGCGAAACTTTGATCCTGTTCTGTAGCTTCAAAACGACGGGGCAGGATGCATCGATCAATGTGATATTATTTTTCAGTGCGATACGATAGGTCTCAGGCGCTTCACCGTGTGCACGTATCAATACCTTTTCGCCATGCAGATCAGGTAGTTCATCATGGCTGATGATACGCAATCCACGTGCTTTCAGCCGTTCAACTTCTTCATCGTTGTGGACTATATCTCCAAGACAATATAAGTATCCGTCTTCTTCCAATATCTCTTCGGCCATGTCAATGGCGTAAACTACTCCAAAGCAAAAGCCTGAATTCCCGTCTATTGTTACCTGTAGATTATAGCTCATAATACAATTAACGCAAAAATAGCAAAATGTTTCCGTTTGATGTAGCATATTTACAGCCACATAAACAATCACTTACACCTGAAGATAGAGAATCAGAAAGAACAAAAACTGGACAATGAACAGCGTCGATGCAGACCTGTTATCTTTACGAAAGGCAGAACGCTGAAACAGAAAAAGCAAAAATGCTGAGAAAAAGAACCAGACAATATAATTTTGAACCGGAACTATCCCTCCTGCCCAGTCCCAGTAATCATATTTCATTGCCACCGGTTCAATCAGGAAATCAAGCACCGTTACTGACGCAGCTCCCAGCGAAACAAAAGCATACCGGTTTCTAACCCCGAATTGCCAGAGGGTCATCCCGACCGAATAGATCACCAGGATCCAGTTGACACCGATCATCAGCGGCGTACCGAAAACCTTAAACCCAAGCGTACTGCCATAAGCATAACTGCCGAATATCAGTCCCGTTTGCGTCCCCGCAAGCTCAATGAGAAATCCTGCAACATACGTTATTGCCAGAAAGGTCCAGAAAGAGTGGCTCCGCAGCGGTTGTGTGGAGATTAGCAAACCCGTCATCAGCAGCAGATGAAAGGGCACGAGCTGTTTGAAAAGGGAGATTGTTGGGGTATACATGAACCCAAACAAGCCAACGCTGTAGAACAGAATAATAAGGAGGGAACAGGTTTTGAATTTCATGTTTTATGACTGAATAGAGCGCCCCTTCCACATGGATTGCCGCGTAAAATGCCTGACGATTGAAACGATAGCGATCAGCGAGAGTGAGACCATCTGCACCGGATGCAAAAGCACGTTCCAGAGTACGTGCTGGCCGCTCATCAACGAAATCATAATTCTGCTTAAAAGAATGAGCGTCGCTGCAAACATAAAGAGCGACAAGCTCAGATAATAAGCAATGAATAATGGCCCGATCATGACCAGCAATAAATAACATATCAGACCGGCGATATTCCTGTTGAAACCGGCCAGAATGTTCTTACTAAAGCCGTTTACCGCTTCATCATAACCGCTATACATCCGACAGAACAGAAAGCCGTTTGCCAGTAAAGTCTCTGTAGGCAGGCCATAGGTTTTTACGAGCTTGGCGATTTCCATATCGTCGAGGACCTTATCGCGTACCTGCGCATGCCAGTGATATATCTGATACATGGGTCCGTCAAACATCATAAACTGTCCGCTTGCCGCGGCAAAAGAAGCATGCTTTGATATCCTTACTAAACGAAGAGGAAGAAGATTCAGCAAAATAAAGTGCATCAACGGAACGACTATCCGTTCCCCTATCGTCTCCATAACCTGGTTGGCAAATAAGCTCAGGAGAGCAAGCCGCCCCCGCTTAATCCGGTGCACAGCATTATCTATCAAGCCTTCTCCTACACGCGTATCTGCATCTATAAACATAAAATAGCGTCCCTTGGCCACCTGTCCCAGCTGATGACACGCGAAATTCTTCCCTAACCATCCATCCGGAAGGGCGTTCCCTTTGATTACTCTGATCCGGCTGTCCATCCTGGAATACGATTCGCAGATCTGGTAAGTATCGTCCGTAGACTGGTCGTCCAGCACGAGCACTTCATAGTGCTGATACGATTGCTCCAGAATAGATTGGAGAAGGTGTTCAATACGCCCTGCCTCGTTTCGTGCGGGGATCAATATAGACACCAGATCGCTGTACTTTCTGGGGGAAACAGGAAGCTTCGGATTAGAGATAAAATTGAACAGACTGATCGTAAATCTCAGTATCAGGAAGAAGAATACTACATAGAAAACAAGCATGTATTAGACGATAGTTCGGCAATGTTCCTGCCGGGAATTTTCATAGTGTTTATTGTAAGCGCTCTTGATCAGCTGCAAGCTGGTGAACTCTGCGCCTTCCCAACTCTGAAGATAACAACTGGCAGCAGGTTTACGTTTTTCAAAATAATCAACGAAAGATGCTGAGAAAACGTATTGAAAACGCCTGTTTGAAGAATTAATCAGATTGATCAGTCCTTTTTCAAATGTAACCTCTTTTACGTGGTTGGAATGCAGCTTCCCCTGGGGAAAAAAGAGCACCAGATTGCCAGGGTCATTCAGAAGCTGACCTGCATGCTCCAGCGCATTCATCATCTTCTTGGGCTGACGGCCCACCGGAAAGGCCCCGAGGTATTTGAGAAACCACACCTTTACATAGTTCTCCTCGGTTACCATCACATGAAAACGCTTACGAAAATACAGACGATTGATCCAGAAGATCATAAAGCCGTCCCACCAGGAATGGTGATTGGCCAGCAACAGCACAGCACGCTGTTCATCGAAAGCAATCCTGTTGAACGAAAACCTGGAGAAGTCTTTCTTCAAGATAACTCCAATATACCAGGTAAAGAAAGATTTAACTACTGATTTATACATCCAGCCATTTAGAAGCCGTAATATAGCGGTTTCAGAGGCTTTATCCTAACGATCAAACCAGGTGTTCGAACTTTTCCCAGAAACCATCATGTGGCAGGGGTGCCAGAATGTCCACCGGTTCATTCTTCACCGGATGCACAAACTGAAGCCTGCGGGCATGAAGAGCGATGGTCTTTTTCAGACTTCCCCGTGGATAACCGTATTTGTTATCCCCTACTATCGGACAGTCGAGCGTCGACAACTGTACGCGGATCTGATGTGGTCTTCCTGTTATAGGATCCACCTCGATCAGGTAATATCCGCCGAGCTCTCCGATAAGTTTGTAGTTAAGCTCAGAACGTAAGCTCCCCGGCACCTCCTGGTCATGCGCTTTGGTCACATTCTTCTGTGGATTCTTCACCAGCCAGTGCACCAGGTTACCTGATTCGGGCACCGGGCGGTTTCTAACCACGGCCAGATAGGTTTTATGCATTTGCCTGGACTTAAACAGCTTATTAACACGATCGAGAGACTTGCTGGTGCGGGCAAATAAGATCACGCCACTTACCGGGCGATCCAGTCTGTGTACCACTCCCAGGAATGCACCATTGGGCTTATTGTACTTTTTGGCGATATACTTCTTCACCTTCTCGTCAAGAGACTCATCTCCTGTATCATCAACCTGAACAATATCGCCTCCGCGCTTATTAACCGCTATCAGATGATTATCTTCATATAAGATATCCTTCTCTGTAACGTCATGACTTACATATGTCTTATCGATCTTTGCCATTGAACGTATTAATACTGTTCCTTTTCACTCGGAAAATCACTGGATTTTACATCATCCACGTATGACTTTACCGCTTCATTTATCATCCCATACATATCGCCATACTGACGCAAAAACCGCGGCTTAAAACCTTTATTTAAACCGATCATGTCATGAATAACAAGCACCTGACCGTCGCAGTCGCCGCCTGCACCAATACCAATAGTCGGTATCTTGAGGCTGGCAGTAGCTTCCCGCGCCAACTGAGCCGGAATCTTTTCCAAAACTACGGCAAAGCAGCCCGCTTCCTGCAGCACAAGAACATCCTGCTTCAGCTTGCTCGCTTCTGCTTCTTCCTTGGCCCTTACGGTGTACGTACCGAATTTATGGATCGACTGAGGAGTCAGTCCTAAATGGCCCATAACCGGGATTCCAGCAGTAATAATCCGCTCAACTGACTCACGGATCTCCTCGCCTCCTTCCAGTTTCACGGCGTGAGCTCCCGATTCTTTCATAATACGGATAGCACTGTGAAGTGCCTCCTTTGAATTTCCCTGATAGGTACCAAAAGGAAGATCTACCACTACGAGGCTGCGTGCAGCTGCCCGCACTACAGAGGCTGCATGGTAAATCATCTGATCAAGCGTAATCGGCAATGTGGTCTCATGTCCGGCCATCACATTCGAAGCGGAATCACCCACTAAAATGACATCTATCCCCGCTTCATCTACTACTTTGGCCATTGAATAGTCATAGGCTGTAAGCATAGCGATCTTCTCACCTCTCGCTTTCATGTCATGAAGAGTGTTGGTGGTGATACGTTTGATCTGTGTATTTACTGACATATCTCGTCTCTATTGGTATTCCGGCAAATGTAGAAAAACTATGCTCATCCAGTTCGATATTTCACAATAATTTTATACCTTTGTCCCCTGTGAAAATTGAAGTGACCTGCTTCAGTATGTTGTACTCAGAATCCGGGAAATCTTTCGGGAACTTTAACCTTTTTCATTTATTTACGAACATTAAAAACAAGGGATACGCTGAGAATGAGTTCATTCTGGCTTACGGTCCCGGTGCAGAGTACCTGTACTACGAGTGGATAAATGACACATTAAGCGAACACAAGAATTCAAATCAACACGACATAAACTGAAATGATTAATTATATCAAACTACCTGCTGTGCTCCTTCTTGAGGACGGAACTGTGTACCACGGAAAGGCTGCCGGAAAGATTGGCACTACAACCGGGGAAATTTGCTTTAATACCGGAATGACCGGATACCAGGAGATCTTTACAGATCCTTCCTACTTTGGTCAGATCATGGTAACCACCAACGCGCATATCGGAAATTACGGTGTGAATCAAGAAGAGGTTGAGTCAGGTGACATTAAGATCGCCGGACTGGTTTGCAAGAACTTCAACATCGCGTATAGCCGTAAGCAGTCTGACAAATCGATCCAGGACTATTTTCAGGAAGAAAATGTGGTAGGCATCTCAGATGTCGATACACGCTCGCTTGTTCGCCATATCCGCGACAAGGGCGCAATGAATGCGATCATTTCTTCAGAAGTACTGGATATCGAAGAACTAAAGAAGATGCTTGCCGGAGTTCCTTCAATGGAAGGCCTGGAGCTCTCCTCTCAGGTATGCACTCAAGAGCCCTATTTCTACGGAAATGAAAGCGCCCAACACCGTGTCGCGGTACTTGACCTTGGAGTAAAGAAGAACATTCTCCGTAATTTCGATCACAGAGATGTATTCGTTAAGGTATTCCCTGCAAAAACGCCATTTGAAGAAATGGAACAATGGGGAGCAGACGGCTACTTCATCTCTAACGGCCCCGGCGACCCTGCGTCTATGCCTTATGCGCTTGAGACGGTAAAGAAAGCTCTTTCTGCAGACAAGCCATTATTCGGTATCTGTCTGGGTCACCAGCTGCTTGCACTGGCAAACGATATCCGCACAATGAAAATGAAGAACGGACATCGCGGTCTTAACCACCCTGTTAAGAACATCATCCTCGATCATTGCGAAGTAACATCACAGAACCACGGCTTCGGCGTAGTCTCTGAAGATGTTCATAATTCAGACAAGGTCGAAATCACCCACCTTAACCTTAACGACAACTCCATCGAGGGTATCCGTGTTAAGGGAAAGAAAGCCTTTTCGGTTCAATACCACCCGGAATCCTCTCCGGGACCTCATGATTCACGCTACCTGTTCGATCAGTTTGTGGACATGATGATCCCTCAGGAAACGAAATAAAATCACAGCCCGTTAATAGCTACTATTAGCGGGTTTTTTGTTTCTAATCATAAATAATTGTAAGATAAGTTATTTTTGATGGTCCAAAAAACAGTACTTTTGGCTTTAACCTGCGTGATTTTCGAATCATACAAAAAGAAAATAACCCAATCAGGTAATAAACTAATAAAAATCAAATGAGCTTAATTTTAGACGTACATGCCCGCCAAATCCTTGACTCGAGGGGCAATCCTACTGTTGAAGTAGACGTAGTAACTGAGAACGGAACTCTTGGACGCGCTGCCGTACCATCAGGAGCATCTACCGGTCAGTTCGAAGCGGTTGAACTGCGTGATAATGATAAAAGCAAATACATGGGTAAAGGCGTACTTAACGCTGTAAACAATGTAAATGAAAAATTAGCTAAGGAACTTCAGGGTATTGATGTATTCGATCAGAATACAATCGATAAACTGATGAACGATATCGATGGCACTCACAATAAAGGCTCTATCGGAGCAAACGCAATCCTGGGTGTTTCACTTGCCGTAGCGAAAGCAGCAGCACAGGAAAGCCGTCAGCCACTATACCGTTATATCGGTGGTGTAAATGCAAATACACTTCCTATTCCAATGATGAACATCATGAACGGTGGTGCTCACGCTGACAATAAAATCGACTTCCAGGAGTTCATGATCATGCCTGTAGGCGCTGACACGTTCTCTGAAGCACTGAGAATGGGTACTGAAGTATTTCACACCCTGAAATCAGTATTAAAGAAAAAAGGTTATTCTACTAACGTAGGTGACGAAGGTGGATTTGCTCCTGAAATTCAGAGCAACGAAGAAGCTATCGAAACTGTACTTCAGGCAATCGAAGCTGCTGGTTACAAACCTGGTCAGGATATCTATATCGCTATGGATGCTGCCAGCTCTGAAATGTATGATGAGGCTACTAAAACATACAGCTTCTACAAATCTAACCCAGGCAAAACATTCAGCAGCGACGATATGGTTGCATACTGGGCTGAATGGGCTGCTAAATACCCAATCCTTTCTATCGAAGACGGTCTTGCTGAAACTGACTGGGACGGATGGAAAAAATTAACTGACGTACTGGGCAAGAAAATCCAGCTAGTAGGTGATGATTTGTTCGTAACAAACGTTAAATTCCTTCAGAGAGGTATCGAAACTGGCGTTGCTAACTCTATCCTCGTGAAAGTAAATCAGATCGGTTCCCTGTCTGAAACAATCAACGCAGTAAGTCTGGCTCAGAACAATGGCTATACTTCAGTAATGAGTCACCGTTCAGGAGAAACAGAAGATTACACTATTGCCGATCTTGCAGTTGCTCTTAACTGTGGTCAGATTAAAACCGGTTCTGCTTCCCGTTCTGACAGGATCGCAAAATACAATCAGCTGATCCGTATCGAAGAAGAACTAGGTGCTTCTGCCCGCTTCATCGGAAAAGACTTTAAATTCTTAAAGTAAGACCTGTAGCGCAATTGCGTAAAGTACTGGTTTTTAATATTTAATACTGATAATTTACATCCCGTATGAAAACCATACGGGATGTTTTATATTTGTACCACTATGAAACGCTTTTTCAGTCTTTTCAGCAACAAATACTTCCTGTCTGCTTCCATATTCGCAGCCTGGATGCTTTTTTTTGATCGGAACGATCTGATGTCCCAGTATGATTATCGTAGCGAACTTAAAAAACTTCAGGAAGAGAAAGACTTCTACACCAAAGAAACTGAACTGGTAAAAACAACGCTGGCTGAACTAACCACAGATCAGACCAAACTTGAAAAGTTTGCCAGAGAAAAATACCTCATGAAAAAGGAAAATGAGGATATATATGTGATTATCCCAGAGAAGGAAATAGAGAAATAATTCGATTAGGAACCTATCTAACTCCAAACCAATTGCATAAACCAATTTTCTTCATATTAGCTACCTTCACTTTAACGGGGCCGTCTTTTGCCATCGCACAGCAACCAGATGCCCAGAAAGAAGTCATCGTGCTTGATAAAGACACCCCTCTGAAGAGAAATTCAATATCAACCTATATCGGAGAAATCAAGGGAAGAACCTATATCAAAATCATCTTCGAACAATTTTCAACATCTGCAGAATCGACTCTGCTCTCGATCAGGGGCACTTGCTATGAAGCTGCTTCCGGCAAAACCTACCCCATCTCCGGATTCATTGATCCTGAAACCGGTATCTGGAACATCAGGTGCCTGAACGATAAAAAACAGACCGTTTACACCTTCAAAGGAAAAGAAAACTTCGAAGGAACTATAGAAGGCGACTGGAAGAGCAGACATGCGGGCCTGCCATTCTATCTGTTTAAAAAAGAAAGTCCCAACTCCCTATAGTTCACCGTTCCTCTTTCGAAGGAACCATTCACAAAACAGCAGCATACAGATCAGTCCGAACAGCCACTTCAGATCTATTATATCGCTTACCCTTGTCTTCTCGTAAGATATGGTCTTAACCATCTCGTCTGCCTGAATAGCCTTATAGAGATCCCCTATCTGTTCCGGATTATACAGTTTAGCCCCGCTTTGTGCAGCCAGTTGATACAGCATTCGATGGTTGGCTCTCGTCTCCTGAAACTCCAGCTGGTTGGAACCCACATGGATCAAGCCCTCTGCTTCAAGTCTGTCGGCACCCTGGCGCGTCGTCGCTCTGTAACGATATTCCCCTGCTGGCAAGGTTCCCATGTTCAGCGTGTAGCTATTGTTTACCCTGCTGAACTGATATGAGTAGATCTGCTTATTTTCACCGCGAAGGGTGAGCGCTATATCCGGCGTGTTCAGTAGCTCGAAAGACTCGTTATACAGCTCGGCATTCAGAATCACAGGCTCGGTATCGGTATACGACTCTTGGGAAGGATACACCCTGAATCTTCTCCTGTCTTCATCAGCAGCCAGATACTGCATGGTCTTAGCAAGCAACTGATCTACTGAAGCACTGCTTCCTGACGCATTACCAGCCTCCAGGCGCCATCGCCATATCCCTTCAGCAGCGAGAACCGCCACTCTGGGCTTGCTCCCCACAGAGAAGCTAAACAGCGGCCTGTTTGTCTTAAACTTCCCGGCGTCCTGAAAGAGCAGATCGTGGTGGGCCGACTTGAACCGTACATCTGAAAAGGGCACCTGCAACGGGCCTAGTTTCGGCAGTTCAGAAACAAGGCTGTCACTAAGCGAGAACGCCGGAAAGGATTCATTTACCTCCGCCGGCAGCTCCAGAAGAGATGAGGCAGGCTTCAGATCAAGCAGCCCTTGCATAGCAGAAAAGGCGCGAAGATCACTACTGGCCCCTAGAACATACAATGCTGGCTTAGTTTTAAGGACCGGAGCAAAGCGCTGAAGCGATCGCCTCTGAGATGGGACCTGATACAAAACAAGCAGATCAGCTTTCTCGATATCTGCAGTCTGAAGATCTTCTGCATAAACCAGGGCCACTTCATAGGTGCCGCCCGTGCCAAACGACTGCCGGAGAGCAGTAATATCCGGATGGGGTGCATCCGCAACGATCAGAATCTGTTTTCTGATATCACGCGCCTGCACGTAGAATTGTCTGATGTTGTTTGAAACGGAGACCTCCCCTGCTATAGAATCCACACGCACGGTATAGCCGACGGTTCCAGGTCGCTGGGCAGGCAGAATCACCGGGAGATAAGTGCGAAATTCCGCGGAACGGACATCTAGCATTTTGGAAAAAACCAGCTCTTTTCCACGGTAAACAGCGAGCCTGGCTTTCTGACCTTCGCTCCCGTAGGCCTCCACCTGAATCCCTATCTCGAAATCGTTGCCGGCCTGAACAAGCTCATTATAGCTGAGGTTCCCTATAAGCCGGTCCTTCTTCTGATTCGTATCTCCGAGGGCTACAGTATATACGGGAACTTTCAAGGGCAAAGCGGCCGAAAGCGGGTCAGCACCCCGGTTGTACAGCCCATCTGATGCAAGGATAATGGCCCCCACGTTCTTCCCGGCGTAGATACTGTTGATCGTTTGGAAGAGGGATGCGATATCGGTGCGCTGATCAGCAAGATTCGCAGTGAAACCTGCCCTTACACTGTCGCCCAACAGCAGGGTATCCACCTGATACTCCTGGGAAAGCTGATCGTACAGTTTCTTCAGAGCTGCCCGGTAGCGCGAACTTTTTACCGGATCAACAGTCCCCATACCTAAAGAGGCTGAATTATCCTGTGCGAGTATAATCACAGGCTTCTCCAGCGTCCGCTTTCGGGACCTCACCTGCGGAGCAAACAGCAAAAAGCTGATCAGTGCAACACAGAGTGCCCGGAGCGTAAAAACCAACCAGTGGGGTACTCCGCTAACAGGCCGATGGCGCGGATACAAGAACGCAGCATAGCCAAGTCCCAGCAGGACACTGAATAGTAACCACAAGAAATGACTGATCTGAAATTCCAAGGCAAAAAAAATTGGCATATTACCAATGGTAAATATGCCAATTTGTATCTATTATAGCAATTATGACTGGTCTTATGCCTTAAAGCATACCGCCATCCACCGCAACAACCTGCCCGGTAACGTAAGCACTCAGGTCAGACGCAAGGAATAAGCATACATTCGCAACATCTTCTGTCTCTCCTGCACGCTTCATCGGAATACCTTGCTCCCATCCTGCTACTACTTTAGGATCTAATACTTCTGTCATCTCCGTTTTAATGAAACCCGGAGCAACTACATTCGTACGGATATTTCTTGAACCAAGTTCTTTTGCCATCGACTTTGAAAACCCGATGATACCCGCTTTAGAAGCCGCATAATTACCTTGTCCGGCATTACCCTGAACACCCACAACAGAGCTCATGTTCACAAAAACACCCTTACGGTTCTTCATCATCACCTTAGAAGCAGCCTTCGTTACGTTGAATATAGACTTTAGGTTCACTTCCAGAACTTCATCCCACTGCTGTTCAGTCATACGCATTAAAAGTCCATCCTTTGTGATACCTGCATTGTTCACAACAATATCAAGTGTACCGAAGTCGGCAACTACATCATTGATCAACTGTTCAGCCTGGTCGAACTTAGAAGCATCCGAACGATATCCTTTCACCTTTGTTCCTGCTCCCTGCAATTCCTGCTCCAGAGCCTGACCTTTTTCCACTGAAGACAAATAAGTAAAAGCTACATTCGCTCCATGTTCAGCGAATTTTTCAGCGATCTTACGGCCAATTCCTTTTGAAGCGCCGGTAATCAGCGCAGTTTTTCCTTCGAGTAACTTCATAAAACTAAATTATCGGCCGTGAAGTTAGAGATTTTTTTCATTACTCTGAATCCGGAACAAAATCCATTGAAACCGAATTCACACAATGCCTTGTATTCTTGGCGGTAAAACCCTCGTTCAGGAACACATGCCCTAAATGCGCATCGCAGTTGGCGCAAACAATTTCAGTCCGTTGCCCGTCCAGATCAGGCACCCTCTTCACTGCTCCTTTAATCTCATCATCAAAGCTCGGCCATCCGCAATGCGAATCAAACTTGGAGTCTGAGCGATACAAAGGGGCATTGCACCTCTTGCAGATGTAGGTACCCTTATCTTTATTGTGTAACAGCTTGCCCGTGCCCGGATACTCCGTGCCCTTGTGAACAATCACACGTTCCTCTTCTGGAGTCAACTTATTGAAATTCATATTATTTGTCATTATTTTTTTAACAGTCGTATCCTGCCTTCCCTGCTCAGATGAAGCAACCTTTTCCTGAGCACAGCCACTGATCGCGGCAACCAAAAAACAGCACATTACAAAGATAGTTTTCATAGTAGTATTAGAACGATGAAATCCCTGTCTCAATATAGCCATTCCTCAAGGGCTCTCTTTATGATGAAAGAATGACTTTCACAAATTTCAGTATTTTTGACGGAAGATCCGCATGAGTAACATGCGGGCATCCGGGATCGCTCCAGACGCTCATCATGATGGTGACTTTCCGGAAGCTCCATCGTTCCGAAGCACCGTCATTCTAAAGAATACACCAATGAAAATAACGTTCCTGGTCTTAGGGAAAACAGACGACAAATATATCATCGAAGGAATCAGCAAATACCTTAGCCGGCTGAAACACTATGTCCGGTTCGACCTGATCGAGATACCCGACCTGAAGAATACCAAAAGCCTCAGGGAGGATCAGCAGAAGGCCAAAGAGGCTGAGCTCATTCAGAAGGCACTTCAACCGACCGACCATGTTATCCTGCTCGACGAAAACGGTGCGGAGTTTACTTCCCGTAAATTTTCAGAGTTTCTCAATAAAAAGATGGTCAGCGGTATTCAGAACCTGGTGTTTATTGTGGGCGGACCCTATGGATTTGACGAAAGCATTTATAAATTGGCTAACAGCAAAATATCTTTATCCAAAATGACGTTCTCCCATCAGATGGTTCGTTTGTTCTTTATCGAACAGGTTTACCGTAGCTTTACTATTCTCAAGGGCGAACCCTATCACCACGATTAACCAAATACAAACAATATGGCATTTAAACCAAGGCAATATCGCTATAGGGGAGCAGATCCCGGCAGCGAACAGAAGCGTTTCTGGATCTTCATCGTGATCGGTATCCTGATCAGCGCAGCAATCATGTACTTGTTCTAAAACAAAAGAGGCTGATCACGATTTGTGATCAGCCTCTTTTCAGTTTAATTTATCCGGTTACCCGATGGAACTTCCGTACAGGGCGAGTCTCAACAGCCCGTTTTCACTATTGAGACAACCTTCTATTTTACTTTTCTTCAGAAGTTTCCTCTGCGGCTTCCGCCTGAGCAGGAAGAGCTGCAGGTTCTTCATCGAATAAAGGCAGTTCCTTGATAATCGAATACCAAACCAGGATCTTCTTCATATCTGATGCGTACACCTTCTCTTCATCATGATCAGGAGCCACTTCTCTGAAATATGCTCTTAAGGTCTTGCCGTCTGATTTAGGATCAGGAACCGACTCACTTGCTTTGATACTCTCAAAAATATCGATAAGCTTCAGATCACCATTCTCACCGAAAACAGTAATATCCTCTAAAGAAGCCAGCTTTGATGTAGAGATGTTTACTACAAGCTTCACCTTCTGCTCATCCAGACTCTCGAGAACAAATCCCGACTTATTCTGACCAATAACTTTGTATAGTCCCGGCTTGCCCGAAACAGATACCAGACCTCTTAAATTCATGTTCTTAGTTTTCTTCGATTACTTCAACACTCAAAATCTTGTCTCCAGCGCGGATAGCATCTACCACATCCACATTCTCCACAACCTTACCAAAGCAAGTATGATGTCTGTCAAGATGAGCCGTGTTGTTGCGGCTATGGCAAATGAAGAATTGAGAGCTGCCTGTATCGCGTCCAGCGTGAGCCATAGACAACACACCACGGTCATGATACTGATTTTCACCTGTCAACTCACATTTGATACGTGTACCTGATCCACCTGCACCTGTTCCTGTTGGATCTCCTCCCTGAATAACGAAATCAGGAATAACACGGTGGAAGGTCACACCATTGTAGAAACCTTCTTTAGATAGCTTTAAGAAGTTAGCCACGGTGTTAGGAGCGTCTTTGTCGTAGAACTCTACGGTCATGTCGCCTTTTTCTGTCTTTATGATTGCTTTACTCATGATTTCCGAAATTAGATGCCAAAGTTAATTATTTCATTTAGATTTAATGGATTAAAGCTTTTTCCAATAATCTATTTACAATGACGCGAAGACTTGTGATGATCGGCCTCCTTCTCCTTTTCGCTTCGGGAGCACGGTCTGCCTCTCTCCTGGTTGCAATGGATGAGGATCAAAAAAATCATCTGAAAGCCTACGGATTAACCTACTGGGCACTGCAAAACGGGGTAGAAGCCAACTGGCTGCTCAACTATCGCGGCGGGAGCTTCCTCTTCTCCTACTCGGAAACACTCGAAAAGGAGTGCCGGATCAGGGATGTATCCTACCAGGTGCTCACTGATCTCGCCACAAACAAAATCCTGACCACGATATCCGACAGTCAGGTTAATATGGATATCATCAAACTGGAGAAGGCGCCCAAAATGGCCGTGTACTCGCCAAAAAATAAACTTCCCTGGGACGATGCGGTCACTCTTGTCCTGACCTATGCAGAGATCCCCTATGATATCCTGTACGACGAGGAGGTATTGAAGGGAGAGCTCGCCAAATACGACTGGCTGCACCTCCATCATGAAGATTTTACGGGCCAGTACGGCCGCTTCTGGTCTACATTCCGTATGGCCGAATGGTACACCGAAGACGTGAAGCTTCAGGAAAAAACGGCCAAAAAGCTCGGCTATAAAAAGGTGTCACAAATGAAGCTTGACGTGGCCCTCTCCATCCGCAACTTCTGCGCAGGCGGAGGCTTTCTCTTTGCCATGTGCTCCGGCACCGAGAGCTTCGATATCGCACTGGCTGCTGAAGGCATTGATATATGCGAAACGATGTTCGATGGAGACCCGGCAGATAATCAGGCTCAGAAGAAACTCGACTTCTCCAAGAGCTTTGCCTTTCAGAACTTCCGGCTCGATATGAATCCCTTTAACTATGAGTTTTCAGATATCGACGTCACCGCAACCCGATCTCTTGAGCGGAGCGACGACTTCTTTACCTTATTTGACTTTTCAGCTAAGTGGGATGTCGTGCCCACCATGCTCACTCAAAACCATGATCAGGTGATAAAAGGCTTTATGGGACAAACCACCGCCTTCCGAAAATCGCTTCTCAAGCCAAACGTCCTTGTTCTGGGAGAATCAAAAGCCGCCGACGAAGCGCGTTATATCCATGGTGAATTTGGAAAAGGACAATGGACCTTCTATGGAGGGCATGATCCCGAAGATTACCAGCATGCCATCGGCGATCCGCCTACAGATCTGAACCTTCATCCCAATTCCAGCGGCTACAGACTGATACTCAACAACGTCCTTTTCCCGGCAGCAAAGAAGAAAAAACAGAAGACCTGAGTCATGCACGCAGGCTCTTGCATCCTGTTAATCGTAGAAACTCCAGCTCACACCGAACTTGAACAAAGCACTCGGCATCGGATAGCGGTTCACTGTAAAATACCCTTTGGAGAATAAGCCCTGATTGGCATAATCGTAACGCACAAACAGGTTTGCCCGCCGCAGTGCAAAACGCGCCCAGAGATCCACAATCGGGTAAGAAGAGAATTTCACCGGATACCCGTTATAAAACTGACTCACGTTCACAGCATAAGACGATGCCGTATACGGTGTATTCAGGCGCACATCAAATCCAAGATCCGCAAACAGTGCTTTTTTGAAATAGCTGTTTGAAAAATAAACACTGTTGTACGTGTAGAACTCCGGAGTCCGCAGCAAGTCCTGGTAGTCCGTCTTCTGATAAACCACAAAGTTCTCCATGTTGAACTTTCCTATCTTGAACCGCTTACTTAGCGTAAGCTTCAGCATATTGATGCTGCTCCCCTCCTGTGCCGGCTCTATTTCACTCACAAAAGACGTCTCTCTCAGGTACAGGTAATTGTCCATCAGAAAATACTCCGCCTTAGCCAGCATATTGAACTTAGGATTTACATAGGCAAAAGACAGGTTGTTGATCTTGGTATTATCGAAGCTTCTCGACCAGTTATGATAGGTATAGTTCAGGTTCTCATAAATCAGCTCGGGCGATTTATTTTGGGCATAGGCCCCCAGTACAATGCGCCCCACCGAGCGGCTCAGCATAATCTGCGCCTTTGCATCATAGAGGTAGTCGCCCGCATTACGCCCCTGCACCATCTGTTGCAGGTCCACGTTTAAATTGATCCTGTCGCTGAAACGATAGCCCGCATTGGCCTTGAGTGTAATGTTCTGGAAAGAAGTTTTGTAATCCATCTGGTCGTACCAGTAAAGATCATGACGCATTCCCAGATCAAGCTTTACCTCATTCTTCAGAAAGCTGACCGAACGCCCTCTCAGATAGAAGCTGTACATGAACTCGTTCCGCAGATTCCTGATTCTCGTGGAGTCGATCACCAGGTCCCCTACACCCTGCACATCAGGAAATACATTTCCCAGGTCTTTTTCCTTTTTATAAAAGCGATACGCCTCATTGGAGTACGACAAAGAGTGCGAAACCCGCTGCGTAGGTAAAATGCTCGAGCTGGCATCCGCTCCGGCGGTATCAATGCGCCCCAGGTAGTAGAACTGCTTCAGGAAGAAAGATTTCTGCCTGTAGGTGTTACGCGTCGGGTCGCCGGTATTATTCAGATTCACAGATTCTTCCTGTGCACCCAGAGTATTCGTCGAATTGAAGATATCCTTATTCTGTACCGATCCGTTCTCCTCGTTCTTCAGCGTGTTAAACAAGCCGTTTACCAGCAGATTATATCGCTTGGTGGGCGACTCATACCAGCTAAATACCGCCGCATTCAGGTGGTCTGAATTCTGATTCCGGTAAATACCCCTGGCGCCCACACGGAAGTAATTACCGCCCACATTCCAGTTAGGCATCACATTCTGCGAATGCGTCACCCGGAACACCTGTTCAGTCCTGCTCCCGTTCACATAGTAAAGGGACGTATAGGGCGTACGTGCCCGGTAATACTTGATCGAATCTTGCGTGAGCTTAAAGCGGTCCATAGAATGAAAGCCTGGGTCGAAACCGATGGTCTTTGAAGGATTGAAAAGAAGATCTCGGTAGGCTAAGCCCAGGTTTCCTAAGTTTGCGCTCGGATTCTCCGGCGTGATCAGCGGATTATAGTTCTGAAAACGGTGCAGGGTAGTATCCAGCGGCTCAGTCTGAGTGCTGTCTTTCAGCAAACCGAGATTGGTGTAGCGGATATAAGTCGAATTGAAGATGACGGTATCCCTTCCCTCTTCTTCCAGCTTGCGCAATGAATCCAGCTCAGCACCGGCAGACCGTGATGCAGGGGTTTCCTGAATCTGTGCCATCAGCGAACCCGAACCCAGGAAGAAGAAAGCGAACAGAACAACTAAAAAGTATCTCATCAACATCTAATGTTAAAACGTGCCAAGCAGCTCTTTCAATATCAAGGTCATTTTAGGCTCTGCCTCCTGAGCCACTCGTACAATCTCATCCAGGGAAATGGGCTCCAAAGCATCTGAAAAGCCCTCATCCGTGATCACCGATACAGCAAATACCGGCAGTCCCATATGTTTCGCCACGATAACCTCAGGCACGGTACTCATCCCTACCGCATCTCCCCCTATCAAACGTAAGTAATTATACTCCGCTTTTGTTTCCAGATTAGGACCCGGTACCGACACGTAAACGCCTTTATGGCAGCTGATGTTATTCGCCGATGCAATTTCCATCGCTTTGGCAATCATATTCAGATCATAGGGCTGGTTCATGTCCGGGAAGCGCGGACCCAGATCATCCCAGTTCCTTCCACGAAGGGGATTATCCGGCAGCAGGTTGATATGATCCTCAATGATCATGATATCGCCCTTCTTCATATTTTCCTTCAACGAGCCGCTCGCATTCGAAACAAACAAACGCTGTATACCCAGCATCTTCATAACGCGCACCGGAAAGGTGATCTGCTTCATGTCGTAACCTTCATAGTAGTGTAACCTGCCCTGCATCGCCACCACTTTCTTCCCGTTCAGCATCCCGAATATCAGGCGTCCGGAATGAAATTCAACCGTCGAAATAGGAAAGTCGGGGATATTCGAATACATGAGCCTATGCAGAACCTCGATCTCACTAACCAAGCCTCCTAAACCTGTTCCCAGGATGATACCGATCTCCGGCTCAAAATCGCCTATACGTTTCTTGATATATTCCGTTGTATTATATATGCTTGCTAACATAATCTTTTATTAAAAGGTCAAACCTTAATTTATCTGAATCATGAAATTCCGCCTCTACGGCCAGATAGAAAACAGGCAGATCATTCAGGGTTTCACGAAGCTCTTCAGCCATCAGGCGCTGAACATCTTTTTCGGTAGTGATGACTATTTTATGAGCTGTCTTGTCCCCTCTGAAATCCTCCGCAAGTTTACTAATATTTTTCCGGCTGAATGGATGATGATCAGGGTAATCATAGTGCTTCACAGGGAATCCCAGCGAGCTGATCTTCTTATAAAGCGGCGCCGGGTTTGCTATTCCGGTAAGCAGGTAAACACGGCTCCCCGGCATGATATCGGCCAGTTCAAGAGGCTCTCCGCCAAACAGAGGTTTCAGATTCCCATATTTCAGATAAGAAAAAAAGACCTGTTGACCATCAAGTGGCTTCACGCTTTTCAGCGCCCGCTCCCGGTCCGGTCCAGTCATTCCCGCGTCCGTTTTGGTGATCACGATGGCATCCGCCCGGGCCCGTCCCGAGAACGGCTCCCGCAGGTTGCCTGCCGGCAAAACCAACTGCGGCTCATGCAGCCGGGTATAATCAAACAGCAGCAGCTTGAACCCCGCATCTACGGCCCTGTGCTGATAGGCATCATCCAGAATCACCACATCATGTGCTTCTTTCAGGATATCGATGCCGGTTACGCGCTTCTCGCAAACGGCAACAGTCAGTCCAGGATACTTCTTTTTAAACTGTAGCGGCTCATCGCCCGTATCCTCGGCTGCATCATCAGGCTCCACCAGCCTGTAGCCTTTCGTCTTCCGTCCATATCCCCGGCTTAAAACAGCAAGCCGGTGCTCAGCACCCAGCAAACGGATCAGGTACTCAGCCATCGGGCTTTTACCCGCTCCACCAAGGGCAAGGTTCCCAATGCAGATCACCGGTATCCTGTACTTCTTCGAGCGGAATACACCTGCCGAATACAGAAAGTTCCTCAGCTGGAGGATGCCGCTATACAAAAGAGACAAAGGATAAAAAACCAGACGTATATAAGTCATGCAATAATCGTAGAGATCGGATGATCAGTTATTGAGGATCTGCTTTACCACATCCCGGCCCGAAATTAAAGCGGCTTCAACGGTACCTCCATGTGGTCCGCTGTACATCGCCTCACCAGCAAAAAAGATCGTATCCTCAACCCCCGCATTTAACACCTCCAGAGCCTGCGCCCCTTCTAGTGTCGCAAAGGCATATCCGCCTTTGGAGAAAGGGTTTGTATTCCAGTTGAAAATATAAGAATCTTCTATTTGATCGATCAAAAACTGCTCCGGCACACCGAAGGTCAATGCGAGCGCCGCAACGGCCTCATCCATCACCTTCTTGTCGGTACAGAAGTCGAATTTTGCTGCTGCAGGACCCGCAATCCAGCCATATAAGATCGGTATCGTATAAGGAGCATGCAGCCACCAGGTCGGCACTGTCTCATCTGAAAACAGGAAGGACGTATCCGGACTCAGCATATCTACCCAGAAAGGCGATTTAAACCGCAGGATCATCTTGATCACCGCACCAAAGCCAATGGCCTGTATGGCACGCTCCTGCTCAGGCAGCGAGGGCTCAAACACTACAGAACCCGCATTCCCAGGAGGGATCCGCAACACTCCAGGCGGCACTGTCACAATGAGCTGCTCAGCTGTGAAGGACTCCCCATTGGACGTAAAAACCTCCACAAAGCCTTTCCTCCAGCGAACCTGCGTCACCACCTTATGCAGCTGAATACAGCAGCCCGCTTCCAGACAACGGGATTCAAGAAAATTAATCAGTTGTCCGTAACCTCCATCTACCCGGTACTGCTTACCGTCGTCAGACCATTCATCGCGCAGCGAGAATACGCTAACCGTGTCCGGATCAGCAGCATCATAGCCTTGCACGTAGCGTAATACCTCCTCGCGCAAAGTACTGTAGCGGCTGTCGCTGAAAAAGGACGATAAAAAGTCACTGAGCGTCCGGTCAGCCTCAAGGGTATTAAGCCGGTCCATAAATTCAGACCAGTGACCTGTACGTTCTTCCACAATCTCCTTCCCCTCGCGCAGACGTACACCCCGTTGTTCCATCGGCGTACAGGTAATCCCTGCTTCCTTCAACAAGTCAAAGGTCAGCTGAAGCTCCCCGTGGATAAACTCCGCACCAAGAGAGACCGGCACAGGCCAGCCCTGATTGTCGGCATCCAGAATCCGGCCGCCTGTCCGGGCGCCCGCTTCCAACACAACAACCTTCCTCTCAGCCGATGAGAGTTCCCGGGCAGCAAGCAGCCCCGCTGCACCCGCCCCGATAATAAGAATTTGGGAATGAGCCATAAAATTTCATAAAGTTACAGAAAGTTTCAGCGTACAGAAAAATACTTCCTTTTGAACTTGTATCACGAAGGCCTGGTGCGGCATGCACCCGTTAGTTCAGGATCCTAAAGCAAGTTTTCGTAAACGTGTTTCAGTAAATCAGCAGCCTGTTTCAACTGCGTTCTGGAAAGATCTTTACTCAATGTAGTCTGAAACTCCTCAAAGATCGGCTGAAACTGCTTCTGTGTTTCCATCCCGAGTGAGGTGACGGAGATGATCTTATTACGCCTGTCTGTCGGGTCCTCCGATCTTCTGACCAGCCCGCGCTTGGTCAGATTATCCAAAAGGGAGGTCAGGCTCGCTTTGTTCTTTTGAATATTGTCTGCAATATCCTGCTGATTCATTTCACCGTTGCGCCATAACACCGTTAATACCTGCAACATTTCATACGTCAGGCCGATGCCGTGTTCCTTGACTTTGCGCTGGACAAATTGCTTCATCCCCATTCTCACATTCAGAATGGAATCTATCAAGTCCCTGACCTCCGACGATGAATTAATTTTTTCCATATCAGTACACAAATATACGTGCCCTTAGTTAAATATTAAACCATCTAAAAACAATATTGTTTACCTGAGGTAAACGTTTGGGCACATTTTTGCAGCTATATTTATTATATAGCATATTTGAACATATTACAGCTAGTACTCCATGAAACATATCATTATTATTATACTTACACTTCTCTGTAAAACAGCTATTTGTCAAACTCCTGAAGATCAATACTACGACTTCAGCCTTCACCTTTCCGAAGGTGACGCAGAAAAAGCTATGATCATTGCTGAGAAGCTTGTCCCTTCGTCAACGTCCCTCACTAAAAAGCAGCAGGCCATATTTTACTTCAAACTCGCCAGGCTCTATGAAGACAGGAAGAACGCACAACAGGCAATATCTTTTTACGAAAGATCACTGAAGCTGGAACCCAATTACTATGTACCTCACATGGCTCTTGGATATCTCTACCTGGATCATGCGAGAACAATAAGCGTGAAAGCGAAGACCGAAAAGCCTTCACCTGCTATACGGCAACGCTATCAAACCGAATATAAGGCGGCGCTCAGAAAAGCGATCCCTCATCTGGAAAAGGCAATGGCCTGTGATCCCAATGATCAGGTTCTGGCATCTATCAAGAATGCCTATCTGGCCCTTGATGATCAATCCACCTTTAATTCACTCGACTCCAGGATCGACGAGCTAAATAAGGCCTGTGTAACGGCACTTACCGAAGACTTCTAAGCCAGTCAGACCTGAGGTTTCGAAAGAAGATAGACACTGTCTGAGACATTCCGCCCTTTTATATCGGAAAAGAACATATAGACATGCATGCGATCCTGCCGGAATGCTTCTGGTAAGCTGACCTGAACATGCAAGTCAGCCCGGATGGCAAGGTTTTCAAACAGCATATGATGTGCCTTATCCTCATTAATCAGGAGGAGGTTAAGCCTGTCGTCCGGAGAGCAACGGACCGTCCACGCCGCTAACGTTGTCCACCGGAGTATAGCAGTATCCTCTGTCCTTTCCAGCTCAGCTGATGGAGCAGGACTAAGCGTTCCCCGGCTGATCAACAAACGATCGTATTGAATATATGCTCCCTGCTCGTTCACCCGGACCACGTTCTTTCTTACATAGCTGAATGCAGCCTGGAACCGGGCATTCCCGGCACCCCTGCAGCTGGTCCAGGTCCGCATAAGCAGCGATCTGAACTGAGCGAGAAAAGTAGCCGTCAAGCCGAAAGCTCCCCTCGATGCATCCAGCGATTCCGATTCCCTGACCACGTTTTCCGGAGCCTTTCTGAGGAACTGCTTCCCGTCCTTTATCCAATATACATGTTCTCCTACGCGACCTGAAATAAGGCCATTTATCACCCGGGCCATATCAAGAATACTTTAAGGGTCCGACATAAACAGTTTCAGAACACAGGCCTTCTGCCGACACCATGAACAGATAGACGTGAACGCTGGAATCCGCCCAACTGGAAGAGATCTCAACCTTTATCCAAGAGTCCGCACGGCTCCGGCTGCCGATATCCGAAATCAATTCCCGCCGCTCTTCGCAGTATACCGCCAGGACGACACGATCAGTGGGTCTTTCCGTAAGAGAATGACCGAACATGCCCCAATGGATATCCAGCTCCGATACATCCTGCCACCTCACCGTGCAAATGGCCGGTCTGCTTACGGCAGTGCCTTTGCTCAATATTATGCGGGGGAAATCAATTCTGATGCTATCACCGGTTTGCTCAATAGCATTCTTGTTCAGTCTGACGGCAAGATTGTAGGCCGTCATCTTTTTGAGGTTTTGCTTTCCAAGCCCGATGCACAATACATCCTTGAAAAATGTCAGAAACTCGCCGGTCGTTTTGAACTTGTTTCTGATCACTTGCTGTTTATCGGTCAAACGCTTCCTGCTTCGTTTTAGCGAGATTTTACCTTTGATATAATCGATGCCTTTCCAGTTACTGCCAATCACACTTCCCACTGTACCAGAAAACCCACCGTTCACTCCGCTTTTTAATGTGGCCATAATTCCTTAATTTTAATGATTAATTCTTCGTACCGGGTACTTCTAACCCTGTTGAAATAAAGGTCGTTAAGGCAGTCGTCATGAACGATTATTCGACTAAAAAGGTCAAAATATTCGCAAATAGGTCGCGTTTTTCCTGTATTTTCCCAAAAGGCAGGTTAACACTTGCCGCGAAAAACTGATAGTTAAGGAAGGAGAAGAAACAGGTGAATATCCATCGCTCACCCGATACTCACCTGATGATGATACGACACTGCCCGGGAAAACAGGGGCAGCGAACGGATTACTAAAGGATGATTGCCGCACAAGCAACCATTCTTTTACCAGGCAAACATCGTCTTACTAGCGGCTTATACACCAAGTGCCGATCAGGCAGTAATCAGAAATATTCTAATCTAAGCTTTTAAAGAGAGACCAGGTTTCCCCGGCTTTTGCACCCGGCACACCCTCCTGGTACTTCTTCATCATGTTGTTCCATTGTTGAACCTTTGGGTTATTCTCCGAAGTTTTAGGGTTTAGCTCATCCAGCGTTCTGCCTTTGGGAAGACTGATAATAAGCATCAGCTGGTCTTCATCCCGGAACATGACCACACTCTGGAAGTCGGCCTGGCAGAATCCCCGGGCAAGCTCGGGCCACTTCTCGAACTGTGTGGCGTAATGGTTGAAATACTCTTTTTGAAGAACGGGGTTCTTAACCAGTTTAGCCGTCATGATGACCTGATCCTGATCTTTCAACTGATCTTCCGAGCAGTTCTTTTTTCTGTCGAACGTATAGAATTTGTCGGTGTACAACTTGACCGTGGCCTTCGGGAAGTTGGCTGCCAGGTTAGCGCGGAGGCTTCGCGGATCTTTAAGCTTAGCGTAAACAACAGCACGGTTATTCCACTGATACAGCGAGCCGGTCGGGAGCTTGAACTCGCCGGCGATGCGCTTAAGAAGCTCAGCGTCTGGAGCGTCTGGGTTTAACGACGTAATCTCAATGAGCGAAGGCCTATCATCTTCGGGCACGTACTGATTGATTTTGCGATACGGGACAGCGGGACTACGATCTTTAAGCAGGTACTGATATGGTGGCTGAATGCCTGCACGGGCCCTGATACTGTCTGCGACCGCCGGGCCGTTATTCTCCCAGGTATTCCCAGGACCATTGGCGTTCTGAAGAAACTTCTCCCCCGGAGTCCAATTGTCGCGGATCGAGAAGTAAGAAGATCCTTCATCAGTATAGAGGTAGAACCAGTGATGAGGATCGTGTGCATAGGGCGCCTGGTAGATGCTGTCGATCACATTCTCAGCGATGACAGAACCGGGCTGTGCCGACAGGGTATAGATGGCCGATACATCATAAAGGTGCATGCCGTAATGATGGATCTTATTGGCGCGAATGGTATTACTGCGCATTGCGTTGATGGTACGGGTCCAGCCCCAGCCCATGCTAATGCCCGAGTAGGAAACATTAGAAATTTCATTGTTCAATATATTGATGCCCCTGACGTGTCCCGCACCGATCCCCACGCATCCCCAGTCTTCGTTGGTCACATCGGTAATCAGGTTATTGGCAATCGTTTCATTGGTGCTGATCTCCCGCTCGTCGGCAGGGTCATAAGGTAAGTGCGCTTCAACGCTCTCCTCAGAGAACGTTCCAACCTGAATACCGGTGCCGCCAATATCCTTGAAGAGGTTACCGACGATCATGTTGTTGTGAGTACCCTTTTTGTAATCGAGCCCTGTGGAAGCATGATGTTCAAATCGGCAGCCTTCAAATCCGGTATGATGGGCGTAGACAACTTCCACCGCTGCGGCGGGTCTGCCCACCCATGCCTGGTTTTCCAGCCCCTTCTTATCGGGTGTACCAGGGACCTGCAGTTTATAGGCGTCCAGCATATACATTCCGGCCTGGTGCGGCACATGGCCGTGTTGCGAGGGCCTGAGCCAGCTTGCGTGCTGAAAAGAGATCCCTTTGAAGTAGACGTGCGACACGGGCCTGTCAATGGTACCTTCCATCTTCAGCAGGGTTTCCAGATAAGGTGCCACCACCGTAGCTGAGGACATTTGCTCTGAAGGCAGCGGCCAATAGTAAACTTTACCTGCCCGCTTGTCGAGGTACCATTCTCCCGGCTGATCAAGAAACTGCCTGGAGTTGGTCAGGTAAAAAGCCGAGTTACCGGTTTCTTTGGATATCCAGGGTGCCGGCCATGGGTGTTCAGACTGCACCCGGCTTTCCGGGTCGTAGAAGCTCAGTCGCGCACTATCGCCCACTACCTTTACGTCTTTAATACGGAGGTTCGCTATAGCCCACCATTGCAGGATAACCATTTCGGCACCCACCAGCTGCTCAGCTTTCCATCTTTTAGGGAATGGGATCATACAGGTACGGGATACATGGTCCCATGACAGGATCCGGCCCATTTTATGGTCATTATAGTCGCGCGCCCGGGTGGCCTTTCTGTTGTTCACCCAAAGCTGGCGGAAGTCGATCACATCGGTCCCCATCGTCGGTGCATCAGCTTCCCAAAGATTGCCTTTCCTGACCCATCCGCGAATGACCTTTCCGCCGCTCAGAACGGGTTGGTCAGTACCTGCCGAACGGATGATGGTGGGACTTCCGGCGGCACCCGAATCTTCAGGGCGAATACGGATAGGTTCGTTCAAGCGGTAGGTACCTCCCTGTATGATGATGTGAATACCGTCTTTTGCAGCCGGATCGGCCAGACGGCGCATTTCTCTGGCCTTCCGCAGAGCCATATCCAGAGTAAGCAGCGGATGCTTTTCAGTTCCTTCCGCAGTATCGCTGCCCTTTGTTGAAACCCATAGTTGTGCAGGATCACCTGCGAAGAGTGGCGTAGCCAGCAGGAAGAGGATCATCACTAACAGCATCCTCTCTACTTGCGTCGATCTTCCTTTCATATACAATTCGTTTAGTGCAAACGGCAAAGGCGCCGTAAAAAGGTGGAAAATTACTACCTTTTATTCGGGAGAGAAAGCGTTATTTAGCCGAAACCTTATAGTTTTACAAATGTTACGATTTTAAGAGGCGGCAGCGAAGCTTGTCAACCCGATCGTCAGGCAGACAAAAAGCTGGCTTTCAGTATTTTTTGAGCCTGACACAATAAATTTCAGCTTATCTCATTAATAGTAGAACATTCAACATCCACGAGGAAAACATCACACATGACATCACATAAATTCAGGCAGGTTGGACCTGCCCTGCTCTTGCTGACCCTTTTGGGTTTTTCAGTTTCCTGCAAGAAAGATAAGGAAGAACCGGCCCCCGAGCCTGAGAAAGCGAGCCGCACAGAACTGACCGCAGATTCTATTTTTCTCTACGCCAAGGAGGTCTACCTTTGGAACGAGTCGTTACCTGATTACAATACCTTCAACCCAAGAAAGTATGCTACCGCCGACGAAGAAGGCGGATTCAGGCAGGAGCTTTTTGCCATTACCCGCTATGCGAAAGACCCTGCTACAGGCCAGTCTTACGAATTGGACACAGATAATCCGAACGGGATAAAATACAGCTATATCACGAATACAGAGAACGCCAACCCGGTAGCAGCAATTGCCTCCCGGTTGAGTTCCGTAGACCTGGAGGGCAATGGATATGATCTTGGTATGGACGTCGGCTTTTACGGAGTGGCGACTAGCGCCGACGCGTATAGGATCTATGTTCTGGATGTGAGTCCGAACTCCCCTGCCGCAAAGGCGGGTATAGTGCGTGGTGATGTCATACAATCGGTAAACGGTCGTACCCTGGGTGCTAACTTTACTGCAGAGAAATCATTCTTAGATGATGTCTTCTTTTCCAGCACGGTGAGTACGGCTGCGCTGACAGGCACGAAGCGAGGTGGCACACCTTTCAACCTGACACTAACCAGGAGTTCTTATAAAAGTTCGCCGGTGCATCTGGATACCGTTTACACTGCGGGAACTAAAAAGATCGGGTATCTTGTATTTTCTGAATTCTCAACAGGCAGCAATGCTGTGGCCCGACTGAATGACTCGTTCAGTGAATTTGCCGCAGCCGGTGTGACTGATCTGATCGTCGATTTGCGTTACAACGGCGGCGGGTATGTCTCTACGGCCGAGCACCTGACCAACCTGATTGCTCCTGCCACTGTTGACGGACAGGTGATGTTTACCGAACGGTTCAACACCCTCATGCAAAACAAGCAAGCACCTATTCTGAAGAATCTTCCTCTGCTGAATGATCAGGATCAAATTCAGTATTCCGGTGAGAAGATGTTAACATATGCGGACGCCGACTATACCATTGCAGGAAATACATCTAAGTTTTCTAAGAAAGGTAATCTACGGAACCTGACGAACGTGGTCTTCATCACTACGGATGGCACCGCCTCTGCGAGTGAGCTGGTGATCAATAATCTGAAGCCTCACATGAACGTAAAGACCGTTGGAGAAACCAGCTACGGTAAACCAGTTGGGTTCTTCCCCTTACGGATTGACAAATACGATGTCTATATGAGTATGTTCGAGTCGAGGAACTCGAAAGGGGAAGGCGGCTATTATTTTGGAATCAAACCGGATGCCGAAGCGTTTGATGATCCGCGGTATGCATTTGGCGACCTGGGAGAGGAATCTCTGGCAACGGCCTATGCCTATCTGGTGCGGGGATCCTTTACCAGCAGTTTAGGAGCCATTTCGTCCATGAACCAGTCGCGCGGCCTGAAGCCCAAAGCACTGCAACATGCAGGAAAGTCGCTATCGAAAGGCTTCAAAGGGATGATCGAAGACCGGATCAGGCGTTAAGCTGATCTGATCTTCGATCAGTATGTACGGTATGGCCTTAGTTCTTGATGCGGCCTGCTTCTGAATCAAGACCGGTTGATCTTTTCCGGCTTTCCTTCAGGTTGTTGTTTCCGAACTTATACGAAAGGGTAAGGCGTGCGGTTCTGCTGTCAAATGTCTGATTAACACTATAGTCCAGTCCCGGATAGGCGCTGCTGATTTTACTGCGTCTGGTATTAAATATGTCATTTACCGCCAGCTTCATGTTGACCTTCTTGGCCATGAAAGATCTACTGAGACCGAAGTCGACCGCATACTGTGGTTGTACCAGGAAAGTTCCGTAAATCAGCTTGGACTGATAGTTTCCGCTAAGTTCAAAAGAAGTTGTGCTGTTCAACGTTACATTTTCACTGTGGAACACCTGGAAAGCGGTTTGGCTGTTATCCAGAACCTGACCGTTCAGGTTGGGCGATTTGAAGTGGTTATTGAATACGGTGAAGTTGGTGTTGCTGTTCCACCATTTGGTATACGTGAAAGGAGCGCTCAGATTGAAAGAATATGAGAGTTGCTCAGCCAGGTTGGCATTTGTCTGGTACAATGCACTTTTCTCAGGAGCGGGCAATAGTACCTGGGTCATCACATCTGTGGTCTTTGCATAGCTTACCGAAGCATTGTACTTTTTCAGCAGCGTATAACTCAGCTCGAAGGTATTGGTGTATTCCGGATTCAGGAAGGGGTTACCCTGGTTATAAGTGTAGCGATCAAGAAAATACTCAAAAGGATTCAGGTCATTATATGCTGGTCGCGTAATACGACGGCTGTAAGTGATTCCCATAGAGTTGTTTTCGTTGACGGTATAATTGACTGCTGCGCTGGGGAAAAAGTCGAGATAATCGCGCTCAACCACCTGCCCTGTTGTAACCAGGTTGCCTTTGGATCCTGTTTGCTCCGCACGCAGTCCGACCTGTACATTGACCTTTTTAAACTCCTTTCTGAGGTTGACGTAGCCTGCTTTTACACTTTCATCATAGATAAAGTGGTTGCTTCTGCGGGGATCATCTTCCCATTGCTGACTTCCCATCCGCCTTGCCTGAAAGTCATTGTCTGTCTTTACCCAGCTGAGCTTAAAACCTGTTTCCAATTTGAATGATTTAGAAAACGGATGAGTATAGTCTGTCTTCACTGCGTAGATATTGATCTCCGATGGCGTTTTATTCTCCAGCAACTCGTTAACCTGCTGCGTACCTGACGCATAAGCATATACGTTATCGTACAGCATCCGGCTTTTGCTATCGTTATTCGCATAATCCAGGTCTATGGTAAGTTCCCGCCCCGCGGTGTCGAGCACAGACTTGTAGTTGAGGTTATAGCTCAGGTTGTTATAGTTAGACCTGGAATCGTTCTGAGACAATAAAGAAGAATCTAAAACTCCCTGCATGGAACGGATAAGCGTACCGTTGCTATACAACTCACTCCACTGATTGATGTATCCGGTAACAAGTGCGCCAACAGTATTATTCTTGTTCAGGAACACGTCGGCACCAACCTTGAAATTATTGTTGTACCAGGAGCGGTCTGCATTTCCGGTCTGATTGAAAATGGCACTTGTATTTTGACCTGCGTTGATCCTGTCGATCTGCATATAGCGTTCCCCCTCACTGTTGTTATAGTTGTAGTTTCCGAAAATGTTCAGTTTTTCGTTGCGATTGTTGAGGGTAATGCCGGTGTTTGATTTACGCTTGCTTGAATACCCGGCACCGAGGGTGAAGGTGCCGTTTGTACCGTAATTTTTGTTCTTCTTCAGTTTGATATTGATGATACCCGATTTGCCTTCTGCTTCATAGCGGGCTGAGGGGTTATTGATGATTTCTATCGATTCAATTTCATTACTCTGCATATTACGCAGCATCGCGGCCAGGTCCGTGTTGCTGAGGTAAGTAGGCTTGCCATCTATCATGATCAGGACACCCTGCTTGCCTTTCAGGGCCACGTTGTCATCCTTATCCAGGCTGACTCCCGGAGCTCTCTGCAAGACCTCCAGAGCCGTTGATCCGGCAGATACGCTGCTGTTTTCCACATTGACGATCAGCTTATCACCTCTGCGTTCAATAGCAGGTTTCTGCACAGCGATATTGACTTCCTTCAGTTGCTTACTATCGGGAGAAAGTGCTGCAGGCTTCATGTGCAGCACAGGATTGGCTTTATCCAATGTGACCACCTCGCTGAGATGCTTGCTTTGTCCCACCTGATGGATCGCGACGCGATAGGCTGAAGCAGGAATATTCTTGAAGCTATAGTGGCCTTTGTCATCGGTCATGACCGATTTGACTGCGGCTGAGTCAGCTACCCGGATAAGGGAAACGGTAGCATAATCGACAGGTTTCTGATTGGCATCCTTTACGAATCCGTCGATTTCGCTTCCGGATACGATGTCCTGTGCGCGCAGCGTCCCTGCGACGATCAGCAGCGACATAAACAAGAGGCATTTAAGAGATTTCATGAGTTTTGGTTCTAAACTTTAGTCAAAACTATCTGCTGAAACGCCTTCAGGAAAGAGTCAATAGGTATATAAGAGAAACTACTCGGTAAATGGTGGAGTTTTGTCGGTAAATGAATCTACACGGGCCAATCTGCTAGCCAGCAGGTAACATAGATAGGTAAAGAGCGGTGCGAAGACGACGTCCACCGTATAATGTACATGCTGGATCATCACCAGCATCCCCATCAACAAGGTCGATAGCAGTGCCAGGGTCTTGTCAGTCCGCTTTCTCAGGAACAGAAAAAACAAGAACTGAGTAGCAGTATGTCCCGAATAAAACAGATCCTTGGTGACGTAGGTATCACCATAGAACATATCTGTGATCGGGTCCCAGATATCGATAATGCCTGCGGGAGGATTTAGTGGAACCAGGGATATTGATATGAACCGCGACACATTGAGCACGATAATACCATACAACAGGCCGAGAAAGATATGCGGCACTTTGATCACCCGCGAAAGCGTAAACAGTGCCATTCCCCAGGTAATCATAAAAATCGGGATAGAGACGTCGACTGCAGGGATCAGCTGAAGTAAAAAGTCTTCATAGACCACCCCTTCCCTCTTCTCGATATACTGGTAGAACAAAGGAAAAACAGGAGTAAGACAAAGTAAAATGCCAATGGCTACCAGCAGGCGCTGCCTGAACAGAGGAATTTGCCAGGCCAAAGTCCATTGTCCGGACAATGAGAGCCTTTCCTCTTTAACGTTATTTCGGATCATTATTTAGTTAGGAGCGCCTTTTTTGTAAGAATGCAAACTTACGATAAAATCCAGAAAAAACTTAGAATCTGGTATATACCGCCAATTGAATAACGTTATTTAACACATTTCTGCCCGAGCCTTTAATAGCCTGGTTCAGATAGCCTGCTTCGAGATCAACCGCCGGGCTAAACCTGTAACCCACAGCAGCGTAGGCCCTGTTTTGATCAACGAGCGATCCGTTAAGCTCGTCCTTGTTCTGGATATTCAGGAAAACCTCGTTTTGAAGTGCAAAGAAGGCGCCTTTGGAGAAAGGCACATCGTCCGGTTTGCGCAAAGGAACCAGTGCCCTTACGAAATAACGTAAACGCTGTGAGAAGACATCCTGACTGGCCTGTTCGATGAAACGTTGCTCCAGGCGGAGGCGGTGTGTCAGGTTCAGAGGACTGATTTTATGGGCGTAAATAAACTGCTCCCAGATGCGGTGTTCAGTCAGGTTATTGCTGGCAGCACCGTCTGCACGGTTGAACGTTTTTACCAAAGCATAACCAGCCGTTACGTTTTTAGAATCATCAATAAACCAGGTGACGCCAGGTCGTATAAGAACATTTTTCACCGATTCAACATCATTAGAAGACCTTACCTGTCCATCGAAATGGACTCCTACTTTTTTAGAGATCCGGGTGCTGTTGAACCAGGCTCCCCACGCGGAGGTCTCCTTAACCTGTGCGCTGGAGAGGAGAGGAAAAACAAAAATACAGGCAAAAAAAGCAAGGGGTCTGAAATTCATGGGGTGAAATTAGAGAAATCATCTTTTATACCCTATTTTCGACCGGTTTTTGGAAGTAAAATTTATGTTATTATGGATGAGTCATTTATGATTCCTGTTTCTTATATGGGCAGGGAGCTGGAATATGAGGGCAGGCTGCGCATTACGGGTTACGTTCACAAGATCGAAATTGATGTAGATGGGGTGCCGGTTATTTTTGAGCCAGATGAAGAGCGCAATTACCGGGCTCTGGTGAGCCATGAGCAGATAGACAAGAGCAAGCATCTGAGTGCAGGTCTGTTGGAAGCGATCGCAAATACCCTAACCTCGCTCTTAAGCAGGTAAGGCAGGGCTAGACAAATCCCCGAAGCTCCCTGTTTCCCGCGGGGGTGCCGAGTGAACTGAATGTCGACTTATAGAAACTTTTCAGGAAGAGCAGAGGGCCGTCCGTTGCCTTAAATTCGTCGCTTCCCAGTATGTGGTTATCCAGCCGAAAGAACTCCTTCAACTGTTTATCTGCCTCCAGATCAAGGATCTCAAAACCTATATTCCAGATGCGGAAATTTCGTCTGGAAATAGCTTCTTCCTTCAGGATGACGATCTGATGATGCCTGTGATCCTGTTTAATCTTGGAGAACACCCGCTGAACCCTAAATCTGGATCCTTCGATAATCTGCATGAAGCGGCCTTCGGTATGATTTACTGATCGTCCTTCAACATATACCAGCATACCCGTCAGGTCGTTCTCCTTGTTGAATACTGACGATTGATCGTGCAACAACTTCAGATCTTCCTGCTTCATCAGGTTCGTGCAGGTACTGAAATAGATGAGTGAGTATAGCATAAGAGTTTGGACGATAAATCAAGGAAATAAAACTAGGTTTATTTATCAAAGATGCACTTCACGTTTTAAGTCCAATCGCTTTGTGCTGATGTATAGTTTTATTTCACTGCTTCAAAATGCGCCATTTTATACGCATTTTGAAGTAAGAATCCATCATTTTAAGAGCTTATTGACGGACTCCCCATTGATCAGCACGTCCTCTAAGACAGCTGCTCCGTTCCTGACGTATACCAGGGCAACGGTGCTGACACCAGGGTTCCTTTGCGTCTGAAGAAACAGCTTTTCTGCCCTAACTGCCTTAGTTTCTTCCATGTAAAAACGGCGAAATGGAAATTCCACATCTACTATATTTTTGTCGTCAATGTTAATGACGTATGCAGGCACCTCTACATAGTCGACCGGGCTATTCGGCCTTCGTAGTGATATATTTTCAATCATTGCATAACCATGCGGATCCGTCTTAAGGATGACGTATGCTTTTGTGTTTCCCAGGAATTCGTTCACATTTTTAACTTTTACGCTATTTACCTCGTAACGAAGTGTGATGTACTTTCCACGAAAAGGATCGTTTGGATCAACAGGAGCAACTTTAAACCGGAAAAGTTTACCTTTTGTGAGGACCGCGTTATGGGTGACGATCAGGCTAAGCGGAGCATATAGCTGGACCAGACACAAGACCAGAAATGCAGGAATAATCCACTTTTTCAGGTTCTTCTTTTGAGCATCCATGTGTTTAAGATAAAGATTGCAATACCTACTGTGATGAAGATCAAGCCGCGGAGAACAAAGCTGAGATCGGTGTCAAAGAAACGGCATGCTGTAAGCGCAGATATGATCAGTAAGCCGTAATTGAGCACTCCCAGGTTGTCAGACCGGGCACCTTCGCGGATGATCATCATACCGCAGATAAAAATGATGACGTTCACGAAAACTACGGAAATCGTCGACTGGGTGCCTGCGATAAAAATGAGGATAAAAACGGCAAATACCAGATCCAGGGGTTTCGGTTGCCGGAGCTTTAGACTTTTATATGCCAGCAGGATCGCTGCCCCTGTGAGAATCAGAACCGCGACGAGTTCAGGGGAGCGCAGAAGTGCATCCGTATGAAAGTCCTTTCGTAGTAGTTTGGTCCAGAATTCTTCAAAGCTGAGATATAGAAGCAGCGTGATCGTGCCCAGAGAGCCAAGCAGCAGATAGGGATTGTTGCGCCGGCGCAGGAAAGTACCGGATGCCAGATGTCCCGACAAATAGAAGACCGCGAACAGGCTCATGTAGGCGATATACATGAGCTCAGGCCTGGTTTGAGATACGGTTGCCAGACCGAGACTGAGAGATATTGGAATTACCCAATTATGGTATCCTGTAAAGTTGCTTTTTGGGTACCTGGACACGAGGGTGTAGTAGTGGGGCATGGCAAGGCTGAACATCAGCCAGTACCAAAGGTCCGGGAGATGGGCAGGAGACCAATCGTCAGATACAAGGGCATACCAGGTTATTCCACCCAGGTACAACAGTGATGTTACCGATGACTGCATGAGATAGATTACAGGAAGACATAGGAACATCCACACGAACAGGAATTTTTCGATGTCGCCGGAGATATGATATATCTGACTGATCAGGGCGATACAGGCACCAAGCGAGAAGAAAAGAAATGTTGCGCTCCCCTCTCTCCACGCTGTACCGGGTGGGTTCTTTCTCAGCAGTACGTACAGGCACAGGCCCTGAGCTGCGACGAGGGGAATAAAAGCCAGCACCAATTTAAGGCCTTTAGTCAGTTGATCCCAATTATGGGCAATGATTAAGATGATACCAAGGCCCACCAGTAAAGATGCCAGTATGCCAAAAACGGTAAAGAGGGTGAGTTTTGAATCTCCTTTCTTGTCGTGGTAATAGTTTCTGATCCGGTCTGCTGTTTCCTCCGTTATAACGGAAGCCTCGACCAATTGCCTGAGTTCATTATTATTCATCTGGATTCTTCTGATCTTCGACCTTTATCCTTACACGAAGGGCTTTCAGTCCATCGACACCCTGCAATTCTTCCATATCAAGATATTCAATTTCCCCTTCAAGTATCTGACTATCCCGAAGATACTCAACATACGATACATATTCGTGAACATCGGCGTTGCGTGAATAAACAATAGCAATGGTTCCGGGCTGAGTTAAGCGCTCACCTGTACCGCGAACATGCACTTTGTCTATCCTCTTCTTGATCATCTGATAGCGGATATTGTAACCGCCTTCCACATCAAAGCGTTTCTCGTCCATCCGGAAGCTGATATCTATCGGGTCCGAGTTGACATATATCAGCTGAGTGGTCTGCAGCTGATGAGGCATCTGCGGCAGCATGCTATGTAGTTGCTTGTATATTCCTGCCATGGATGAGAGTTGCATAAAGCGGAGGTTCCGCAGATACATCAGATCAAAAGGCATATCGGGACGAAGAGATTGACCGATGTAGATATCGTACTCGATACCATCTGTACGGAACTTATCAAAGTAACAGGGATATGCCTTTTGCATTTCCACGTTCATCAGGTCAAGGTATAGACTTATTGCCTGAGTGATCATCTGCATCGATTTTTCGAGCTCCCTCCTATGTTGATAAGCAAGACCAGTAATCGGGTCCGTCGCTTCGAGATAGGCGTTGATAGCCTCCTCTGAATCGGGATACTGCGTACGGACGTGCTTCAGAAAGGGCACGACTTCCGTTTCAAGATACTGGCTCACCTTATGCTCTTCCGCAGAATTGCTGTCGGGGGTAAAAAGCCATTTTTCGATCCTGTAGTTGACCTCATCAAGAATGCTGAGCCTAATATTTTTCTTCAACAGGGTCAGCGTATCAGACAGGAAGCCCAGCTGATAGTTTAGATCGAGTTTCAGCGCCTTGTTTCTCTCTATAGAAGAATTCCGGACGTCTATGGCGCCATAGAGCGGATACAGATGCTTAAACAATACAGGTTCTATCTCGATACGCGCTTGTTCTGAACGGCTCCTACGCAGATAGGTCCAGGCCGCTTCCCTGAACTTCCAGGCAACTGCACTCTGTATGGCTGTAAACTTTTCGCTGACTACCGATGAAATTCTATTCTGAATGGTCTCTACGGCATATTTGAGTAGTTGCGATAAAAGCGGAAACGCGGCATCCAACTTTTGCATCAGAGCCGTAGTGAGAACATCCTTCTCTCTGGAAGTTATCTCGATTGCTCCCACAAGCTGCTTATTAGAAAAGAGGGGCACCAGCGCGTAAGATTCCAGATTTGAGTTTTGCAGAACGGCTCTCAGAAAGAGAGAGGCATCCTGGTGGCGGGCTACGGATACGTCAGGGATGAAAAGGGGCTCGGGATTCAGCATAAAACGATGTACTTCTTCTTCCAGAAGCGTATCATTTTTGCTGAGACTGGTACTGACCACCGTTTTTGTCAGTTCTCCGAAGTCAAATACCGGCTTTCCGTTCAGCATGACCAGCGGTATAAGGCCAAATTCCAGGAAGCTGGTGTTGGCCAAGGTGTGAAGTGCGGATTTTATATCACGCTCGCATACTTCCCTGCTCTCTTCGTCCATCGTCAGAATGCTGTTCCTGATAGTGGATAGCGCATGTTGTTCGGTAACATCCTTTAATGTGAGGATGGTAAACCCTTCGAATCTGATTGTGCTCAGTGGTATTTCAGCAATCAGGAAGGCCAGGATTTCGTCGTCGGACGTAAAGTCCCTGAGCCTGGACAGATCCAGCGGTGGCAGGTCCCCGATGCTGAACACATCAAGGAAAGTCGTATCAATATTAACCTCGTAATATTCGAAGACTTTCGACTCCGTGTTTGGTATTTCGAGCACAAGGCTCTTACACAGCTTTGACTGGTAGTGGTAGACTTTCTCCAGGACGGTAGCATACATGAATGCCATGCGCCTGTTGTCATACGATGATTCCTCCTGCTCTTGCAGGTTGCATATATTATTTTGCTTATTGACGACCAGGCGGGCGATGCGGTCGGTGCCATAGAACGAGTCTATGCTTACTGGCAGTGCCAGTCCCCAGAGATCGTCCTCCGTCGCATGCACGATATTGGAGGTAATGGTGTAGATCATCTCCAGGATGAGGCGGTCGTGCTGGAAGATTGCTGGCTCTATATGACTCTTCAGCTCCGGACGGCGTTCTATTTCATGAATAAGTGAGGAATAAATGGCACTGGTGATTACTTTATCGTCGGCTTTTTTCTTCAGGAGGAACTCATAAAGTGGCCGCATGGAGAAGACCTCGTCGGGTAAGTTACCTGATGATCTGTGATATAAAGAATCTGGAGAAATAAGTTTCATGTAATTTGTGTTGCTGAGCGCTATCAATCGGCGGGCTCAGAAAAAGATGAATTTGTTTTTTCGTTCGACCGGCGTACCTTGTTCAGGCTACCCGTATGCTCCTGACCCTGTGCCGGTTCGTAGGGCTTAACATAGACGAAGGTACGCTTAAGTGAAGCATCTGAAAAACTGTAAAATGTGATCCGGCTGCTACGATCGCTAAGCAGATCAACGGCAACGAAGCCTTGCTCTGCCTGGGAGTAAAGGGAGTTCTTTCCTTTACCTGCATAAGATTGCTTGGCCCCTGCACCGCTGACAATCTGCAATTTGTCTTCATTGATCAGCTGCAGGCCATGATCATGGCCAGATACGTAGATCACATTATCGAACCCTCTGAAAACATCATTAACGTTCCTGACCAGGTTTTTGTACGCAGGGTGTCTGCTATCTTCCGCATTAAGGAAGAGGGTGTTACGCAATAGCGGATACAGGGAACCTATACCCGGAAGAGGAATCCACAGGTTCTTGAATTTCGCCGTTAGCGGAAAGAGATGATCTTTCCATGAGTAATGCCCTCCGTGAACTCCGTATGTCCAGATGGGGTGGTGACCAGCAAGGAAGACCGTTTTATTTTTGTTCTTGTTCAGCAAAAATTTCATGCGATCAATAACCTCCTGCTCGCTGTTACACGCACAGTTCGCATCGTCGTTCTTTTTATCATGCGGGAACACCCACCACTCACTATCGTATGCAATGATAACGGCCTTGTCGCTGAGCGGGATTTCAACAGGATCCGGACAACCGTTGGGAGGAACCAGCATCAGCAAAGAATCACCCTGCGACTGGAGGAATTCCCATTGTGCCTTGATCTTAGCCAGGCCCTGCTTACCCATTCTGTCCCAGTCGTGGTTACCCGGAATAAAGTAGACCGGTGCACCCGCGGCACGCATGGGACGATACTGGGATCGCAGGATGTCACGTGTGGACTCCTCATCTGCGCTGCCTCGCAGGCCTACTCCGCTTGGATAAACATTATCTCCCAGATACATCACAGTTGTTTTCCCGGGAAGGATGAGTTTGGCCGCATAAGGAATGATGGTCTCCTGTTTATGGTTGATCTCGCCGGCATCTCCGATGAAGATCATTCTATGACGTACTGAATCCTGTGCCTGGACGGAGAGCCCAAATAAGAGAATCAGGATGAGTAGTTTGGCCGTTCTTTTCATGCGAAAGCTTTTTAGAAGGATGCTATCAGGGTTTGTAAACAAACTTCAGAATGTTTCCTAGAGTCAGTTCATCGCCTTCGTTCGATATGTATAAGTTAGCGTTTTTATCAAATGCTATACCTTCAGGTTGGTTGAAAATTTTAGAACTCAGCGGATGAACCTTTTCGATCTGCCATTCATCGTTCAGAATCAGTAAGGCCTTGTTGACGGATGAGAGGACATACCACTTCGAGGTGAGTGGATGCCTGGCGATGGCTGAGGGCTTCAAGGTTCCTTTTATGGCTTTGTTATCCTTCAGGCCTTTCAGCTTGAAAGTGCCGCTAAGGAGCAGCTGATCTCCTTTGGGTTGGAGAAGATAGCCGGTAACACTTTTCTTTTTCTTGTCGACCTTGCAGCTTTTACACAAGATCGTGAGCCTGTCGCTCAAAGGATCGTAATACATCCCTTCGTACTCACCCGGAGGAAGTAGCTTTTCATGTTCGTTTACGTTAGTGGCCTTTTTCCCGGAAGCCTGATTCAGCATGAAAGAATACAGGTTGCCATTACTCTTTAGGATAAATACCTTATCCTTGATGATGGCCAGATCTTCATAGTCGCCAGCTCCCGCAAACGGTATATTGGTTTGGTCTTTATTGCCCCAGGCAAGTCTGAACAAGCGTCCATCCTCATCCTGCACGGCGAAAATTGTATCGCTTTCACCATTTTTGAAGGCGATACCAGAGATCTCGAGCAGGCTCTCCGTCAGGCTGAACTTTTCGGGCTTCTGCAGGTCGTAACCAGGGGGATTACTCTTCGCCTCGGGCTGCGGCTTACAGGAAGTGCTTATCAGGGTCAGGATGGCTGAAATCAGAAATATTCTCATACGTATTAATTAGGAGTACCTTAATCTGTCACCAGTATAACGGCTATTACAAAGGCGACAACCGATGCAACAATTCCGAACATGAATACACTATAGGCAGCTCTCATCAGCTTATATTTTCTTCCCAGGACGACGCCCTGTGAATAGAGGTCGCGAATTAGACTTCCATAAAGGAAGTCGCGGTCATCCATCATCGCATGCATGCCCTTTTGGTAATCCTGCAGGCTCATCCGGTAAAAATTGCCGAAAAACAGCAGGTTGACCTGCTTCTTCTCTATATCTTCATTGCTGAAGCTGCCCGAGGGAACAGAAGGGCGGGTAGCGAGAATAGAGAAAACGATAGTGATGAGACAAACGGTGAGAAGCATCATGGTAGGAACAATCAGATGCGTATTGTTCTCCAGCTTGCGAAGGAGGATACTCAGCACAACCGAGAGTATGATGGAATTTGTGGAGATCATGATATGCGCCTTATTATCAGCCATATCACTTAAGCGCTGGTGATTGTTCGACGAGATCCGAAACATGGTCTCTATTCCGCGTTCAGGCTTGTCTTTCTTCTTCACATCTTTAGCTGTGGCTGTCTGCGTCTGCAGCTCCTGTGCTACGGCAGCTAATGTGGATTCAGCATTGCTGATTGCTTCGTTTTTCAGGTTGAGGAGGTTCTGCTGCTTCTTTCCCTCAAGGATGTTGCGACAGTAATCTGTGTGGAACTGATGCTGTGTGAGCAGTTCAATTGTTTTTGCACGCCACTTCTCCTTTTTGATCTTCTTACCGGCGACCAATTGAGCCTCCTGTCGCATGAGCTTGCTGCGGTCTTGAAAGTTGTCGCTACCGAGATGGTAGAGGTCGGCGTCGCATACGATCTGCTGCCGCAGGGTTTGCGGCTGTTGCGGCATGCGGGTAGACAGGATGCAGCCCTGCACGGCATCAATAATATGCGCAGGAACCTGATGTGATCTGAGGAACTCTGCTGCCAGCGAGGCGCTTTTTGATTCATGGTTCTCCTGTCCGGAGAGATAACCCACATCATGAAACCAGGCAGCGGCCTGAACAATAAAGAGGTCATCTTCCGTCAGATTGTAATGGATTGCTATTGCTTTTGCATGCTTGGCGACGTATTCGGTATGGCTTAAATTATGGTAGATCAGGTTACTGGATTCCTTCTCGGAAAACATTCTTTCCACATACCTTTCAACATGATCAAGCACATCTTTGTATTCCATTCTATAAATATATTAACTTCTTTTCCCTCTATTGGAACATGAAAGCGTTTCTTATGTTTTGAAGGGGGGGTAAGGTCTGACTACTGAAGAGTCAAGAAGAGCAAACGCCTTTGTGAATTATATTATCTTTGCATCTTTCGAAATAAATCAAGCACTGATGGCAGTCCGATCATACTACCCGGGGTGTCCCTCCAATAATATCGTTATCTGAGATGAAGCCCTATCTGCGTCTTTTTGACTTTTCGCAAAAAGTTGATTATAAAATTGAAATTCTGGCTGGACTGACCGTCGCTATGACCATGATCCCCGAATCGCTATCATTCGCTATTCTGGCGGGCCTGCCGCCGCTGAGTGGACTGTATGCAGCTTTCATTATGGGTTTGGTTGCTTCGGTATTCGGGGGACGGCCCGGTTTGATTTCAGGTGGAGCGGGAGCTACCGTCATTGTATTGATTGCCCTGATGCAGTCGCACGGGATCGAATATGTATTTGCCGCGGTAGCACTGGCAGGAGTTCTGCAGATTCTGGTGGGACTTTTTAAGTTGGGGAAGTTTATCAGACTGGTGCCACAGCCCGTTATGTTCGGCTTTGTCAATGGCCTGGCCATCGTCATATTTATGGCGCAGCTGGAGCAGTTTCAGACTGTTGTTAACGGAGATTCCAGGTGGTTAACAGGAGGTCCTTTCTATATTATGGCGGGACTTGTCGCACTCACTATCGGCATTGTTTTTCTGTGGCCGAAGGTTACAAAGACCGTTCCTCCCTCACTCGTCGCCATCATCATCGTATCCCTGCTTGTATTTGTAGGTAATATAGATACCAAGACTGTAAAAGATATCGCATCCGTAAGTGGTGGATTCCCGCCCTTTCATATTCCCAATATTCCACTTTCCTGGAATACGCTACAGATTATCTTTCCTTATGCATTGATTATGGGAGGTGTGGGTCTCACAGAGGGTCTCCTGACGCTTAATCTGGTAGATGAGATCACCGGAACGAAAGGAAGCGGAAACAGAGAGTGTGTGGCACAGGGGAGCGCCAATATTTTGAATGGCTTTTTTACAGGAATGGGGGGCTGCCCGATGATCGCTCAAACCTTGGTTAATCTGTCCGCCGGTGCGCGGGCAAGGCTTTCGGGCGTCATTGCCGCGTTGACTATTCTGATCATCGTACTGATCGGTGCACCTGTAATCGAACGTGTACCTATGGCAGCGCTCACAGGGGTGATGATCATGGTCGCCATCGGAACATTTGAATGGACCAGTTTTAAGATTATCAATAAGATGCCGAAACAGGACGTGTTCGTCATGGCTCTGGTTGCCATCATCACAGTCTGGTTCCATAACCTGGCGCTCGCGGTGTTGATCGGCGTAATCATTTCTGCCCTGGTTTTCGCCTGGGACAGTGCTATTCGCATTAGGGCAAGGAAGTATATTGACCAGGATGGCGTGAAGCATTATGAGATTTACGGGCCGCTGTTCTTTGGTTCAGCGACAACGTTCATGGAGAAGTTTGACGTCTTCAATGACCCTTCTGAGGTTGTTGTCGACTTTAGGGATAGTCGGGTTGCGGATATGTCGGGCATTGAGGCTCTGAACAAGCTGACGGAAAGATATCAAAAGGAGAATAAAACCCTTCGCATAAAGCACCTGAGTGAAGATTGCCGCATGCTCCTGAAAAATGCTGAGGGCGTTATCGTTGTCAATATTTTGGAGGACCCTACTTATCACGTGGCTTCAGACAAGTAAGGTCCTACAAGTTGCGTAAAGGTGACCTTACCGGAGGGAGGCACTCAGGTTTGTGTGTACTGACTGGGGTATGTTCAGGTATCTTTCGAGGTTGATCTTTCTTGCGAAGAATTCTGCGCCCGGACGCGTAAAATGGCGGGTATCCTGACTGATAAACTCGCAATTCTGCGTGAATACAGGGACCTGGTGACTATTGTCCATGACAAGCGACAGGAGATCTGTATGCGTAGCCCGATTATGACACCGTAGTCGTTAATTTGAATGAATTGAAGTAAGGAGAATGTTGATCTTTAAGAGATCTCTTCAGGAAACCGCCGGATGAATCACCCGGCGGCATATTGTGTCAGTATACTATTTATTTCTTACTTAGGAAATCCTGATAAGCAAGTTGAATACCTTGTGGCAGTTCGATGGTGTGCTTCCATCCGTAGGCGTGTAGCTTGGATACGTCCATCAGCTTACGCGGTGTTCCGTCGGGTTTGGTAGTATCATACTTGATCTCTCCCTGGAAACCTACGGTTTCTTTGACCAGTTCTGCCAGTTCTTTGATGCTGACATCTTCTCCGGTGCCGATGTTCACCAGTCCAGGTTCGTTATAGTTCTGCATCAGGTAGTAGCAGGCTTCTGCCAGGTCGTCGGCATAGAGGAATTCGCGCTTGGGCGTTCCGGTGCCCCAGATCACGACCTCTTCTGCTCCGCTTTGTTTGGCTTCATGGAAGCGGCGAATCAGCGCAGGCAGCACGTGTGAGTTCTGCGGGTGATAGTTGTCGTTCAAACCGTAAAGGTTGGTCGGCATCACCGAAATGTAGTTACAGCCATACTGCGCGCGGTAAGCATCGCACATCTTGATTCCGGCGATCTTGGCGATAGCATAAGGCTCGTTGGTTTCTTCCAGCAGTCCGGTCAACAGGTATTCTTCCCTGAGTGGCTGAGGGGCCAGTTTGGGATAGATGCAGGAGGAACCCAGGAACATGAGTTTCTTAACCCCGTTGCGGTACGACTGATGAATGACATTGTTCTGGATGCAGAGGTTCTCGTAGATGAAATCTGCCCGGTAGGTGTTGTTGGCCACGATACCGCCTACTTTGGCAGCAGCAAGGAACACATAGTCGGGCTTCTCTGCCTCAAAGAAGGCTGCTACAGCCATCTGATCTCGCAGGTCCAATTCAGAAGAACTGCGGGTGATGATGTTGGTATAACCCTCCGCCTGTAATTTGCGGAGGATAGCTGAGCCGACCATTCCCTTATGGCCGGCTATGTATATTTTATCTGTTTTTTCCAATATTGACTCCTCTTATTCGAATTGATTCTTCACAGAATAACCCAGTTCCTTTAAGGTTCTTTCTTTACGGAAGAGTTCCACATCGGCGCTCATCATGTCTTTTACCAGGGCAGGCAGGTCATACTTAGGTGTCCATCCGAGTTTGGTTTTGGATTTGGTTGGATCACCGATCAGTAGTTCTACCTCTGTAGGGCGGAAGTAGCGAGGATCTACAGCCACTACCTGTGTGCCAGGAGCTACCTGATAGTCTGGGTTGGCGCAGGATACCACATATCCTTTTTCTTCTACACCTTCGCCTTTAAACTCGATGGTGATACCTACTTCAGAGAAGGCCATACGGATGAAATCACGTACGGTAGTGGTTACTCCGGTGGCGATAACATAATCTTCAGGTTTTTCCTGCTGCAGGATCAGCCACATGGCTTCAACATAGTCCTTAGCATGTCCCCAGTCGCGTTTAGCATCCAGGTTACCCAGGTATAGGCAGCTTTGCATATTCAGGGCGATCTTGGAAACACCGCGGGTGATTTTACGGGTCACGAAGGTCTCTCCGCGCAGCGGGCTCTCATGGTTGAATAGGATACCGTTGCAGGCATAGATACCGTAAGCCTCGCGGTAGTTAACCGTGATCCAGTAAGCGTACATCTTGGCTACGGCATAAGGTGAACGCGGGTAGAAAGGCGTAGTCTCAGATTGTGGGACAGCCTGTACTAGTCCGTAAAGCTCAGAAGTAGAAGCCTGGTAGATCTTGGTCTTTTCTGTCAGACCCAGGATACGGATGGCTTCCAGTAAGCGCAGTGTACCAATACCATCGGCATTGGCCGTATATTCAGGTGTATCAAAGCTCACCTTTACGTGGCTCATGGCACCCAGGTTGTAGATCTCATCGGGCTGTACCTGCTGAATGATACGGATCAGGTTGGTGGAATCAGAAAGATCGCCGTAGTGCATGATGAAACGAACATCTTCTTCATGCGGGTCCTGATACAGATGATCGATACGATCTGTATTGAACAGGGAGCTTCTGCGTTTGATACCGTGAACTTCATATCCTTTGGATAATAGTAATTCAGCAAGGTATGCACCATCTTGACCGGTAATACCCGTTACGAGAGCTTTTTTCTTCATTATGATTGAATTATTTCTTTGATTCTTTGTGTCTGGTTGATACTTTCAAAGTTACATACTTTAGATGCACAACGAGACTGTTAAACTATTTTGTATAAATATCTGGGAAAGACTATATAAAAATGGGCGAAAATAAACCTGTTGACTGAGAGTATTTTAAGCCGGAGCGTCTATTGTTGCAATATTCTTAACAAATACTGTCCGTATCCACTTTTCACCAGTGGCTCAGCAGCAGCTTTCAGCTCTTCCTTACCAATGAATCCCATGCGGTAGGCGACCTCTTCGATACAGCCGATCTTCAAGCCCTGGCGCTCTTCAATCACCTGAACGAACTGTCCGGCCTGCATCAGGGAGTTGAACGTTCCGGTATCCAGCCAGGCTGTGCCACGACTCAGTACGCCAACCTTCAGTCTGCCCTGTTCCAGGTAAACCTTGTTTACGTCCGTAATCTCGTATTCTCCTCTTGGAGATGGTTTGATATTTTTAGCAATCTCGATAACCGAGTTGTCATAGAAGTATAGTCCCGGTACCGCATAGTTCGACTTTGGCTCTATTGGTTTCTCCTCTATGGAAATGGCCTGCTTGTTTGCATCGAATTCCACCACACCATAGCGCTCCGGATCGGACACCTGATAGGCGAATACCACGCCTCCCTGCGGTTCACTCAGCTCCTGCAACAGATGTGAGAGACCGTCCCCGTAGAAGATATTGTCTCCCAAGATCAGCGCCACGCTGTCTGAGCCTACAAACTCTTCTCCAATGACGAAGGCTTGCGCTAGTCCATTTGGCTCTGCCTGCACCGCATAGCTGAACTTGCAGCCAATACGGCTTCCATCGCCCAATAGCTTCTCAAAGCCGGGAAGATCATGAGGGGTGGAGATGATCAGGATCTCGCGGATGCCGGCCAGCATCAATATCGACAGCGGGTAATAGATCATCGGTTTATCGTAAACCGGCATCATCTGTTTGCTGGTAGCCAGCGTCAGCGGATGCAATCTGGTACCGGATCCTCCGGCAAGTATAATTCCTTTCATGATTATGCTTTTAAAACGTTAATACACTTGATCAGGCTCTCCCGCCAGTAGGGAATCTCCAGGGAGAAAGTGCTTCTGATCTTGGTTTTGTTCATTGCCGAGAATGCAGGACGCATCGCTTTGGTCGGATACTGCGCTGTGGTGATGGGTTGTACCCTGACCTCCGTGCCGCTGATCTCAAAGATCGCCTTGGCGAAGTCATACCAGGAGATCGCTCCTTCATTGCTGTAATGGTAAACGCCGTACGCCTCCTTACCTGATTCGATAATGCTCAGGATCGCATCCGCCAGATCAATGGCGTAAGTGGGTGTACCAACCTGGTCGGCAATGATGTTCAGCTCTTCGCGCTCTGCTCCAAGCTTCAGCATGGTCTTAACGAAGTTGTTGCCATACTCAGAATACAACCAGGCCGTCCGCAGGATATAGTGCGCTTCCAGGGTGTCTGCAATGGCCTGCTCCCCTTCCAGTTTGGTCAGCCCGTACACGCTGATGGGCAGGGCCTCATCTTCTTCGGTCAGCAGTTTAGGGCTATTGCCCTCAAAGACAAAGTCGGTGGAGACATGCACCAGCACCGCTCCATGGCTCTTGCACAGACGGGCCAGGTTCTCTGCCCCGTCACGGTTCACCTGCCGTGCCAGGGCAAGCTCGTCTTCGGCCTTGTCTACTGCCGTATAGGCTGCACAGTTGATCACGTACTCCGGCTGGTGCTGCTCAAACAGGGTTTGCAGCGCTTCCATATCCAGGATGTTCCCCTGATCTTCTGCCGGGAAGGCAATGTCGGTAATGCCACGACGTGTGGCGACCATCTTCAGGCAGGTGCCCAGCTGGCCTGAGCCGCCCATGACGATTATCTTACTCATAGTTCATTGAGATAAGGCTGTACCTGATCTTTCTCGCTCACCAGGAGCTGCTCGGCCGGTACCTGCCAGTCAATATTCAGCGAAGGGTCTGCATAATGCAACCCTCCTTCGGATTCCTTGTTGTAATAGTTGTCGCACTTGTAGAAGAACTCGGCCGTCTCGCTCAGCACCACAAAGCCGTGGGCAAAGCCTCGCGGCACAAAGAACTGCAGCTTGTTCTCAGCGCTCAGCAACACGCTGTAGTGCTGACCGTAGGTAGCTGAACCGGCGCGCAGATCGACGACAACATCCAGCACCTCGCCGCTGGTCACGCGCACCAGCTTGGCCTGGGCATGTTCGCCCTGCTGAAAGTGCAGGCCACGCAGCACACCATAGCTGGAGGCTGACTGATTATCCTGAACGAAGTGTACATCCAGGCCCAGCTTCTCATTGAAGCGCTGTTCGTTGAAGCTTTCAAAAAAGTATCCTCTTGCATCCGGGAAGACAGCTGGCTTGATGATCACGCAGCCTTCCAGCGGGGTTGTAATGATTTCCATGTAGGGTTGTTGTATTAAATAAGTAGCCTTATTGTTATCGGTCGCTGTACTGCCCTTCGTAATAGCTCTGGTAGTTACCTGAGGTAACATTCTCCAGCCATTCCTGGTTCTGCAGGTACCAGTCTACTGTCTTTTCCAGTCCTTCTTCAAACTGAAGGCTCGGGGTCCAGCCCAGCTCCCGCTGCAGCTTGGTGGAGTCGATGGCATAGCGCAGGTCATGGCCGGCACGGTCGGTTACAAAGGTGATCAGCTTAGCGGACTCACCTTCTTCCCTACCCAGCTTGCGGTCCATTACCGAGCAGAGCGTGCGGATCAAATCAATGTTCGTCCACTCGTTGTGTCCTCCGATGTTATAGGTCTGCCCGCTGGCCGACTGGTGAAAGATCACATCAATGGCACGGGCATGATCTTCTACCCACAGCCAGTCGCGGATATTCTCTCCCTTGCCATAAACCGGCACGGGGTTATTGTTCTTGATATTGTTGATGGCCAATGGAATCAGCTTCTCGGGGAAGTGATATGAGCCATAGTTGTTGGAGCAATTGGAGATCACGGTATCCATCCCGTAGGTATCGGCGTAAGCGCGAACGAAGTGATCAGAGCTGGCCTTGGATGCTGAATACGGGCTATGCGGATCGTAGGCTGTCTCTTCAGTGAACAAGCCTGTTTCACCCAGCGTGCCATATACCTCATCAGTCGAGACATGGTAGAAACGGCGCGAGCTGTAGTCGTCTTTCCAGCTCTGGCGGGCAGCATTCAGCAGGTTTACCGTACCCACCACATTGGTCAGTACGAAGTCCAGCGGATTACTGATCGAGCGGTCTACATGACTCTCGGCAGCTAGGTGGATCACCGCATCAAAGCCTTCTGCTTCAAAAAGCGACTGAATAAAGGCTCCGTCTACGATATCGCCTTTCACAAAACGGTAGTTGGCTTTGTTCTCGATATCACGAAGATTGGCCAGGTTGCCCGCATAAGTGAGCTTATCCAGGTTGACAATCTGATAGTCGGGATACGTGTTAACAAAGCGTCGGACGACATGGGAGCCGATGAAACCGGCACCTCCGGTGATGAGAATTTTTTTCATATAAACAGCGCGTTATTCTAAAAGCACGCAAGTTATTTGAATTTTTTATTTTTTGCCGCACCAACATAAATAAAACATCCCATTTATACGAATCAAAGCATTTCAATCTGAACTGAAACAGTAAGATACATGGAAATTTGACCTTACAAATTCTCATTGCAACTCTCTTTACAGGGACCCCATCATACAACAACCCTCATGTGTGCTAACGTGAGAAGCATGAAGGAGCGGTATGGATATTGAACTTTCTATAAATGAAGGATCGGTGAGGCAACTTAGAAAAATATGAGAGTGATCATATTTGAGAAATAGGGAGTAATAAACGCTGGGGTATGAGTAATTGTTTCCCCATATGTAGAATTTATTACTCACTTCGCGACTGATTGCAATGCGAAAAACACGAGTACATTAACACAAAAGGTAACAAAAAAATTAACAAACTCCCAGGACCATGCCAGTACACCACGGACAAATCATCGAAAAAATAATAAGACGTAATGGACACTCCATTAGCGATGTGGCTAGACTAACAAACGTAAACAGACGGTCTGTTTACAACTGGTTCAATCAGCAACAATTAAAACCGGAAATCATCTATCGTATTGGTTGCGTCATCAACCATGACTTCTCAGCGGAACTACCTCAACTTTTCACTTCGGAAGATTTTGAAAAAGGTTTTAAAAAGGTGTCGTTTCCTGGGAGCAACTACAACGATCCGGAGGATCTGTATAACAAACATTATTGGAAAGACAAATACATCGAGTTACTTGAACGCTACAATACTTTACTAGCCGACAAGGCATGTGTAGCGGTATAAATTATACATTGCTTAAATCAAGATACTCCAGCGTCTTTTGGTCGACCAAGTCAGACCCGGTAACATAAAGCATTACGTTGCTCAGGATTTGATTTTTGTTCAGGTACTTCTCGGCATACCGGCGGCCTTTTAAGGTCTCGCTGGTGTGATCAGAGATACAGCAGTCAAAAATCGCATCTTTAAGTGCTCTGTCATCTTCACTCGGGATGACAACTCCCATCTTGTGGTCGACCACGGCCTTATACAAGGAAGTTCCCGGATCTGCTGTCACCAAAGCCAGCCCACCTGATGAGAGTATCCCGGTCAGTTTAGAAGGCAGCATCAAATCTGCAGCGTTCTTCTTTTGCAGCACAAGATGTACGTCAGCAAGGTTTAACAGATTATTAAACTGATCAAGTGGCTGAAGAGGCAGAAAACTAATATTAGAGAGCTTTGCATCGGCAGCAAGTTTCATTAGTTGTTCTTTATAGGGACCGATACCACAAATGATAAACTTGATAAAGCTATACTTCTCTAAACTCTTAGCGATCGGTATCAAACTTTGTAAGCCTTGCTTTTCTCCTATACTTCCCGAATAGAGGATTATCTTGTCATTTACCTGATATCCCCAACTTCTTTTTAGATCGCCCCTATTATTGAGGGGATACAACTTTTGGGTATCCACCCAATTAGGAAACATGATAATGTCTTTTTTAACTTTTTTCTGAACTTTCGCTTTCATCCCGCCGGATATGGTGCTCACGTAGTCTACCCGATCAAGGATATACTTTTCGAGTTTAAAGAGTATTTTAAAGACGACCTCAGCCTTTATAATTTTTAGTTGCCTTGCTGCTTCAATCTGCATATCATGAATATGATAATCTATTTTCCCCCCTTTGAAAAAGCGATAAAACAGAGCCAGAAAGCCCAGATGAAAAGGAGGCGCCATAACGAATATCTGCTGATGTTTCTTTTTAAACAGCAAGTGGAAAACAACGAAGAAAGAACTCAGAAGAAAGGTAAATTCCTGCAATACTCTTCTCCCGCCTGTCGGGTTTAATGGAACATACATCGGGCACCTGTATACGTTTAACTTTCCATCTCTTTCGACTTCCTTCTTATAGGTTTTGCCCGAGTAGGGTTTCTGTACACTCCAGTTTGGATAATAGGGAAAAGATGTGACCATCGTGACCTCATAATCTTTTTCAACAAGCCAATCAACCATTTCGCCGGTGTATTTGCCTATACCTGTGAGTTCAGGAGAAAAGTTAATGCCGAGTATGAGAACTTTCTTTTTAGCGTGTGTATTATGTTCCATGTGAGAGTTAGATTTGAGTCGTACTATTGAAGGTGATTAGATAAACAGCATCTTTTCAGCAGAGCCGGAATAAAGGAGAGTGACATTCTTTTTTGAATCGATATGACCTGGATCCAGGAAGTTAGTTCGGGGTTTTACTGACTTAGCCGGATTCCCGGCATAAACAGTCCACGCGGCCAGGTTCTTGTTAGTCAGCGAGCCGGCTCCCAGAACACTTCCCTCCGCGCAATAAGCACCGGGCAGCAAAGTAGCTCGTGCACAGATCCACACGTAGGGTTCGAGCTTCAGATTCTTAACGATATAAGTAAAATCCTTCACGTTATAGTCGTGCGTTGCGCCGCATAAGTAGGCTGACTGGGAGATTGTCACGTGATGCGAAAGGTATACACCTCCAGGATTATAGATCTCCACACCGGGACCGATGCGCACAACATCTTCAGTCTCAAGCAGCCAGGGTGCCCAGATAGTTACATCAGGATAGATCGCGTTTCCTCTTCCAATCTTCGCTCCGAACAGCCGAAGTACAAATGCTCTCCAGGAATGAAGAGGCCTGGGAGTCCATCTGCATAAGAGAGACCACGAAATAATCCACAGCAAACGCCTCAGTCGGTTAACCACCGTGAAGGTGGGTTGCAGATAAGGATCAACATCTTGTTTACGCTGTAACAGGTCCATATTTAGTATCTTTTAGCTTCAGTAGTTTGATCGTTTGTTCCATAGCAGGCTCCACTGCAAAATGCCGCTCGTAGGCAAGTCTGGCATTTCTCTGCATCGTCTCCTTTGCAGACGCTGGCAGTGTAGTCCAGTATTTTAAAAGTTTGAACGTTCCTCGAGGAGAGTCATCGGCAACAACTGCCGCTTTACTCTGTGCTATTTCCTTATAGATATTAACCTGATTGGATATCAGAACCGGCTTACCACATGCGAGAGCTTCGACTACAGCTATCCCAAAGTTTTCCTGATGACTAGGAAGAACAAATGCTTCTGCTCCGTAATAAGCGGCCCATTTCATATCACCCGACAGCATTCCAGGAAAGAGAACGTAGCTCTTAAGTGCAGGAGAAGCATCCACCTGGCGAAGTATCTGCCTGCCGTAAGCGGTTTCGAGGCCCGGCCCTGCAATAATGAGCCTTGGAACTTCAACATGGGGATTAATTTCAAGCATCTGCCGGATAATTTCTCCGTAGCATTCAACCAGCATATCGACTCCCTTCTTTTCATGTATCCTGCTTAGGAAGAGCAGATACTTATTGCTTCGCAGTTCAGGGTAGCAGGTATAAAAAAGCTCCATCATCTCCAGGCTCTTCAATGGCGGCTGATCTACTCCCATGCCAACAACAAGCTCTTTTTGGGGACGGTACGGTGAGAACGGAATCCGTGCAAGACGCTGCTCTTCCTGACAAGTGAACATCAATCCGGCTGCTCCATTAACGATCTTTCGTTCAATAAACTTCCAGTAAATAACGTTTCTCAAGGCCTTCAAGCGACGCCCAGACGCTTTTTGAAAGTAAGGGTCAAGCATCCCGTGAGGCATCACAAAATAGTCGGGTGCTGACGTTCCAATCTTCTTGACTGCCTTATAAAGAGCGTAACCAGGATACTGCCATAAGCCATGCACAATAATCCTATCGTAATTGGGAAGATGAGTAACTAACCATGGGTAGAGTGCTTCATTGTAACACCATGGCCCCGATCCTTTTCCAAGTGCATGTATTACCATCGGGCTAGCTTTAATGTAAGAAGAGTTCGCATCATCAAGCGTCACAACTTCATTAGCAATATTTTCCGGCTGCAAACCACGAACAAGCGTCCTGACAGCCTGAGACATGCCGCCAGATTTAGGATCTATCGATGGTATAACGTGTAATACTCTCATTTTAAATGTTGTAAAAAGGACAGTTAACGGATAATTTAGACAAGCCTTCGGCAGATGCAACACTTTTTGATGTTGCAGCGCTATGTATTTAGAGCATCAGAAGTGGTTAGCCATACACACGTGGTGCAGGAGAGTGCCTGACAGCTTCGGGTTTTTCAGCTTTTTTAAGTACCCTATAGTACAGGCGCTGCGGCTTCAGCGAAGCAAGCGTCAGACCTGCGATCAGAACATTAAAACCCAGGTTTGTTGGTTGAGCCCACTGCCCCTGCAATATGCCCACGAAGCTAGATCCAAAGATCATCCAGGGAAGTATATCGCCTTTTTGAATTTTAGCGAGGGCTCTGACACCTAACTTGAACACCAGTGTTGCTCTGATCAAAATAGCGGTACATCCGAACAGAACACCCATCTCGCCAATGAGTCTTCCCCATTCGCCTTCAGAAATAAGAAATCCAGTGGCATCTCCGGTTAATAGCTGATTGCCCGCATTGGTCCCCATGCCAATACCCAGGCCAAAAAAGGGCAAATTTGGAGATTCTAAAACAGCGTCATACATCCCGCCAAGAAACCGGTCTACAAACGTTCCCTGCATACCTCCTTCGACCTCAGATGCTGCGGTGAACCGGGCCATGAATGCGTCGATTGCAGTCCCCAGAAGCTCTGTTTCACGAAGGACCATGACCAGTGCCACCATACAGACCCCGACGACAACCATCTTTTTTATATATTCCGGATTCCGCCATACGGCCACAACTGCACATGCGACGGTAAGGCCAAGCATAAAAGTCAACGTGCGACTTATAGAAAAAGGAATTGCTATCAATATCCCGATCGAGGCCGCTATTAGAATCAGCTTATTGATCTTCTCTGACTTCAACCAGTGATACACACAGAATATCCCCGAAAAGCCGAAGAACTGGGCAGTACCATTGGTGAAAGAGAATGTTGCAGGCGGCCGGAAAAATCCATTTGCACCTGAGAAGCCGGCACCTTCATCACTCCCACCAACCCCCCAGTTGACGAAGGCTGATTGCGGACTATAGAACTGAACTGCTATCAAAATAGCCATAGGCAATGTCAGCCATAGAGTTACCTCGCCCATTTTCAAGACATCTTCACGTGTGAAGATTGTGCCAATAATAAATATCAATGGGAAATGGAGTAAAAAAATCCGCGCTCCATATACAGCTACCGTTAGATTGCCATGACCGAGGGTGAGTGCGGTAATCACGGCAGCGGCTGTGAGCGCCATCATACCATACATCATCAGGTTGTTTGGCAGAAGGCCTTTATACCACGAATAACCTATCAAGAAAATAGCTATTGGATCGCGAACTACCAATAGCGGGTTCGCGAGCTGGGGAAGCACCCATTTCCGAAGAGCACCTTCGAAAATTATGAGCAGAAAATATGCCCAAATTGCGTGCTTCAATGCCTTATTTTGGTCACTCATAACTTTAGACATGATTGCAAATGCTCGGGTTTTTCTTTTGTATTATTTGACTAACTATAGCTGAGCCGTAGCTTTCCCAGGTGTACGTAGCTGCATGCTGACGGGAGAGATTCCCCATCAGAGGTATTGCAGACCGATTCTGGAGAAACCAATTAATTTTCTCTGCGATAGCTTCTGGCGAGCGTATCGGTACGAGAAATCCTGTATAGCCCTCCTGCACCAGATCAGACCCACCTGTATTCTCGGTAATAATCAGTGGCAGACCTTGACTCATCGCCTCCTGCATTACCAAAGCACGTCCTTCTACTATTGACGGAAGGCAGAAAATATCGCAGGATCTCATTAGTTCCAAAACCTTATCGTGAGGCCTGTTGGACTCATATGTAAAATCGGGAAGCTGCTTTCTATAGAACTCCATTGATGTTAACGGCTCTCCGAGGACTACTAATTCAACTTCATTGGTACCGAACATTTTAATTGCATTAAACAGATCCCCAAGTCCTTTTCGTTGCCCCATGCTTCCCACGAAGAGAATACGTAGGGGGCGAGAGGAGTCTTTAAACTGCGATGTATCGGTGGCATTTGCAGCGACATGAGGAGAGCCAAAGGGAGCCATAATTGTCTTTTTATTTGCTGCCCAGTTCGGCAGTGAACCTCTCACGAAGCTACCAGGACCAACTACGATGTCAGCCATTTCCAGCTCCTTGGTTTTTCTTCTCAGTTTCTCTTTTGAATCCTTAACCCCCCCACCTAAGGTTATTGCCCATTCCGGCAGCCTTTCAGACTCTTCAATCAACAATTTTCTACTTGTCTCCCAGTATGCTATGGGAAGATCATAGACACATTTTAGGCCCAGTTTCCTTGCCATTCTGAAGGTCTCATAGGCCCCGTCCTCATAGGCATAAACAGCATCAAAGGGTTGGGTCTGTAATATGTTAGGAAGATGCTTCGCAAAATTCTTGTCTAAGTCGCGGTATACTGCGTCGATACTGGCCGGTGAATACTCGTTCTTTGTAAGCAAGCCTAGATTCAGTTTGGGTAGCACCAACCTGGAAAGCTCAAGGACGGGACGCGTTCTCACCTTTGATGCAGCTACAGAGTAAGATCTCCGCAACCACTCCTGCTGAAAACTACCAGGCATCAACTTTAACCACCTTGACGATTTGTTTGCAGAGACTGTCGTGTTAAAACCTGCGAGCATACCTGCTTTATCGAAGCTATCCATAACAGCTCTTACGTTGCGGTTACCTGTAGGATGAGATATAAAAATTTTCATGAGTTAAATTATTTATCGTTAACCTTCTTTCATCCAGCTGGTCATATTCAGCTCAATCGTCTTCCAGTTCCGTGTTTTCCAAAACCAATGATGAAGTTGTTTCTTTCGCTTATCATATTCAGGTGAATCTAAAATCTGGGCCTTGTTCATTATCTCTACTGGCCTGAAGATAACCCTTCCGGGCGGATCGTCTAAGCTTGTCGGAACATCCGAGATAACAGGTACCGCGTGAGCTGCAAGCGCAGCAAACAGACCAGACTTCTTCAAACTCTCCGGATCAGACGCCACCAAAGCAACCTCTGCATGAAGCAGTCTGCGGGATACCTGATCAGCCGGCAACGCGCCGAGCTGGATAAGCACGTTTTCTCCCAAATGCTCATTAGCAAACTCCAATTCTTGACTGGCATATGCATTGTTAATCGGTCCCACGGAAATAATGCGCTTAACAAGTCCCCTAGACTTCATTGTCTTGATAAAAAGGATGTAGGTCCTTAACGTCCATAACCGTGTATGTGCAAGTCCGAATACTATCCAATCACCTTGCTGCCGCTCACTTTTTAGTCCATCAGACTCTTGAGCTGGTAGTATGTTGGCACCTATACGGCCTTTTCGAACGTCTCTATTCATTATCTATATGTGTATTTTATTGGAATTTCCGATTATCCTCTTTAACCTGGATTGATCGAGGCCTACTCCTAAAAAGCAGCGTTAAGACTCAATAGGCAACCGGCCCTCTATAACTCAGATAAAACAACCAGAAGTACATCGCTCGAATCTTCCGAATGAATCTTTCTCTGAGAACTCGGCTCCAGCCTCCACCTTGCAGGTTTTCCGGATCCTACGGATAACACCACAAGACAAACAATCAGAGTAAAAACCCACCGCTTCGCTAAGCTGTACGGATAGTCGCTCACTAGCATACATTTAGCTTCCAGCGGTTGGGTTGTCAAAACCAGTCGCCCATTGAGTATTTTTTGCTAAGTCTCATCTTAGCTATCAATTTTCTTTATTCTATAAATGCAGTATCCCGCGTGCATAAGAGCCTCAGAACTGACTATAAAAAGCTGCAGGTTTATCATACCCCTAATCGTTGAAATATCGATCCACCAAACTCCGAGCACTATAGTACAAAGGCTTAGACCAATGAGCATAAAGGGGTTTATGGTCCAACCTCTATTGGAGTACAGGTTGAAGGAGCACCCTGCTAGCATGCCAATGCAACTTGCCAAAACACTCCAAACTACCTCTCCCCGCAGATCGCTATATTGAGGGCCCAACACCCACAGTATTTCTGATGACAGCAACCATGCGCCAGCCAGCATAAAAACGCAAAGCAAAGACAGCAACAGCATCACCTGCAAAAAGCGCCTGAGTAGAACAGACTTGTTTAAGGGCAACCTCGCAAAGCGCGGCATAATGAGCGTTCCAAACAAAACTGTAAGCAGATTAAAGAGCATGGCAATCCTTCCGAGAGCTCCCAATTGGGCGATTGTAGAGGTAGAGCCGTAGACAGAGCTTAACCAGATAGTAATTTGTCCTGACAAGCAGTAATAAATTGAAGCAGGCATGACGCGGGCAACAATAGAAAGAATCGATGCTTTGGTCTTTTCATCCGTCTTCACGGCAAAGTCGGCGTATCGGGAATTAAACAGCCGAAGCTTTACATTCATCCACATTTGCGGAATGCCTGATGCCAATATAGCGATATACGCCCAGGGCATAGCGAACAAAGTGATACACAATAGAACCAGCCTTCCCAAATTATTTTGGACCTGTAATTTTTGCAGCGGACCTATTTCCTGCCTCAATTTGGGCACTATTTCAAGCAACGAACCGGAGATCGTTGCGAAAAAAGCGGGAATAAGGGCGAGGGTGATCAGGACAGATATGGCCCAGCTGGCATCATGCTCTCTCAGCATGTAAAAAAGTATGGGTACAACAATCACTAAACTGACAATCGCAAATTTACGACGGAGCAGAAGCGCTGTGTTTAACACACTTCCCAAACGGCCTTTATCTTGCCACACTTTTGCACCTTCGCACATCGCCCCTGTAGTGACGCCCCCATCATTTAAAACTGCCATCGTTCCGAGTACGGCGTTAGCAATGGTGTAGAAAGCATACTCCTGAGTCGGAAGCATTCTGATGATCAAAATTCCAGATACAAAGCTTGTAGCCTGAACTAATAGTTGAGCGGATCCTGCAAGAGAGATTATCTTTAACCACTCTTTGAGCCTCGAGAACTTTCCGTCGATATAAAGTTGTTGCGTTGACACCTCTAAAAGCTAAAATCTATTTGCTAAATTTCTTATGAGTTTGCGCGAACTAATCGACTTCGACTTCGGGTAGTTATAATAACTATAATCATAGCTATAGCCATAACCAGTACGGTTCCGTTGTATCCCATTGAATACGATATACATATCAGGCATCATTTGCTCTTTCTTTAACTGCTTGATAAACTGCAGTTCTGCCTTACTCGTAACATCCTGACGAACCATGTAAACTGTCATATCACTCAACCTACCAAGAATCATCGCATCCGTTACGAGATGTAAAGGTGGAGTGTCAAGCAAGATATGATCATAGCGTCCCCTTAACGTTCTAATCAGTTCAACCATATGCTCCGATTCTAATAATTCTGCAGGATTATCTACCATCGACCCGGCAGCAATTACAAATAGATTAGGACGGACTTGTGATGGTTGTACGATCTGATCAATCGTTGCTTTGCCTTGCAGGTAGTCAGCAATTCCCGGACACTCTTTATCGAAGGTGAAATATTTCGACATTTTCGGGCGCCTCAAGTCAAGCTCAAGAATAATCGTCAGCTTTCCTGATGCCGCCATTGATATAGCAAGATTGTTCGATATGAAGCTTTTCCCTTCACCTGATATGCTGGACGTAAACAATGTCACGTAGCTACCCTTTCTGTTATCGTATAGATGAAACAAGTTGCTTCTTAATGCTCTAAACTGCTCTGCAATAGCAAACGTATTCCGATCGAGAACAACAATTGATGAGTCACCCTCTTCCTGTATCAATTCAGCTATGACCGGGACACCAGTTGATTTTAGATCTTCCAGATCGTGGATCCTATTTCTCCACGCTTTTCGAAAGCCAATCAAGCCGACCGGCAGAAGAAAACCACACATGATCGCGATAGATAAAGGGACCTCTTTATGTGATTTAGGCCCTTCAAAGTAGGCAGATTCGATCGTATTGATATCGCTTAGGGTTGATGCATACTGCAGGCCGATTTCCTCACGTTTTTGCAAAAGATATACATACAGATTTTCTTTGATTGCCTGTTGACGTTTGATACTTAAGTATTGTCTCTCCTGCCCAGGGATATTTTTGATGGACGACTCAGCTTTGTTGTTAAAGCCTTGGAGCTGCTTTCGGGTTGCCAGCAAGGACGACCTGATCGCTGTTATATTTCCCTTAATCGCGTTCTTTGTGCTAAGAATCTGGCTATTCAGCGGAGCAAAGAGAGGATTGTCCTCGGGGGTAGTTGCCATCAATTTATTGCGTTCCAGGTTAAGCACTGCAAGTTGACTAACCAGATTATTAAGGCCTGGGTCTTCGATGCCTAGTGTCGCGGGGGCGTTCCCGTTACTCCCTGATGAATTGATATATCGCTCAATACCGTCTATTACGTTTAATTGAACGTTCACTTTGTTCAACTCACTGTCGTTCTCCTGAACACTCTGAAGGTAAACCTGCGATTGAGAAGATATGTCAGTCAGCCCCTGACTGCTCTTATATCCCTCGACATCTTTTTCAACGGTTGTTAGCTCGCCTGTGACATCGGCCAGACGATCGTCTATAAACCTCAAAGTGCTCTCAGTAACTTTATTCTTCTCTTCTATATCAAGCATCTTATAGCTTTTGATCACATGGTTTACGACCAACACACCTCGTTCGGGATCTGTATCTTCCAAGTCTATATCTACAATTGGAGCTGTTTTATTCAGTGCAACGTTCAACTTTCCTATCCATGCGTTGGTTGCGTTTTCTGAACTATTTAACATGACAACTACCTTCTTACCTATATAATCAATCAGATGAGCTGTTGTGTCGAGCTTCCATGAACCGAAAGAGTTCGTGCTGATGCTTTTGAATGGAACTCTGATTTCGTTTCCACTCGGTTGTGTTAAAATGTAATGATCCTTGCTTTCTATATATATGCTAAAGCTTCTCTCAGTGATGGGTCTGCGTTGGTCGAGCAGATGAAAACGTATCGGCGAGGAGCTGTATACCTCTTCCATACCGTAGGTTTTTTCAACATGGTAGGTAGACCAGAGCTGAAGCTCGTCTACGACCCTACCAATGAGAGCACGCGTCTTCAGCTTTTGAACTTCACTCTCCATGGCTTTGGGAGTTTGAGATATCGTAATTTCCTGCAAGGCGGTTTTCATATCTCCTGTCTTAGTGTCGTCCTTTATAGTGACTTTCGCATTGACAGAGTAGACAGGTGATCGCGTAGCAGCATACCATAACGCGAGTCCAATGCACACGGCCATAGTTGAAACAAAAAGAGGCCAATGATATAGGTACTTCGCAAACATGGCGCGCATCTCCTTGGTTGTTCCAGGTGCACCCTCATTTTCGGCATATGGTGCAAGATATATCTGTTCTGTTTTCATAGCGATTAAAGTAGTTGGGTGGCGATAAGAGTAAGGATAGATATTGCGGAAAGGACAAACCCCACATTTCGGGCTGACTGATCTACCGCCGCAGCCTTGTTTTTATCTGGGGTCACGTATATGATATCATTATTGCGGAGGTAGTAGTATTCTGACTGGAACAAACTACTGCTTGTAAGATCGATCGGTATATACTTACGAACTCCGTCCTGCTCACGAATAAGCAGCACATTTTGCCTCATACCTGTTATCTGAAGATCTCCCGCGAGACTTAAAGCCTCTGTTATCGATATCTGCTCGCTTAAAACAGGGTAAACATTTGGCCGGTTGACGTCTCCCAGTACAGAAATTTTAAAATTCAGTATAGTTAAGTTCACAGCAGGAGACTTCAAATACTTAACAAGTCTAGTTTCTAGCAACTCTCTGGCTTGTACTGTTGTCAAATCACCTACCTTAACCAGACCTACTAATGGCAAGCTAATATTTCCGCGGTCATCGACCTTATATCCCAATGCGGTTTCTCCGTTCTTGTTTCCGTCGGTCCAGGCGTCGGGATTCAAGCTTCCGACTGTAATCCCGAGTATATCACCTGGTTGAATTTTCAAAGGCGAATTATTCTTGATTTCTTCCTGAGTAATCTTGGTCTTGTCAAGATTCTGGAAGTAAGGAATTGTTTTGTAAGTAGAACATGACGCTAACGTAATCACCGTCAGAAAAAGGAAAGTGTGAAAGACTGATTTGCACATAGGTATTTATTATTTTTTTTCGTTTAAATAGAGCTTCGCCACTTCAGTTACATTCCTGCATCAGGCTTAGGCCTTACTTTTTGCCGCAGTTAAAAAACATCGTTGGCTGGATAATTATGTCGTCGATTTTTTCATAAAAGTAAGGGTGTCGCATACCTTTCCGAAATAATTCTCGATTATGTACCATATCGCGGGAAATTTCGAGAAACTCTGTAGATCAATGACTTATATTGACCAATCGTGAGAACACATGTTTTTTTCCATTTAAAACACGCTGTTTTTCCTATGTTTTTCCCACAAGTCACCAATGTATTATACATGGTGGGAAAGACCCTATTCGGAGGGTCCTTTTTTATCTATTTTCGTAGCACTCATCCCCTCGACGACCGAAAAATACGCTATGACTAGAATTATGAATAAACCCTTCCTCAGCAGAAAAGACAGTAATGAAAAAGCATGGATGGTCATTTACACACGCTCCAAATGGGAGAAGAAGGTAGACCGGCTGCTTAAGGAAAAAGGAGTAGAAAGCTTCTGTCCACTTGTCAGAACAAACAGGAAATGGGCTGACAGGAACATGCTTGTTGACCTGCCTTTATTTACATCATATCTCTTCGTACACATTTCGCCCGTTGAACAATCCTTAGTTCGGGAGACAATGGGTGTTATAAACTTTATCTATTATAGTGGAAAGCCCGCTGTGGTTGATAACAGCGATATTGACCGGATCAGAACGATTGTTGGCAAATACAAGGATGTTGAAACGATAAGTATTCGGGAGCTGAGTAGCGGCGACCGCATTAAAATCACCCAAGGTGCTCTGGCTAATTTGGAGGGGGAAGTTATTGAGGTGAAGGGCAAATCTGTTTTGATAAGCATTCGACAGCTTGACTGTGTGTTGATAGCTAAAGTAGCTGTTAATCAAAATATTTTAATCACAAATCCAGATGCCGGAGCAGCCGTAGCTGTTCGAGCATAAACTTAAACGATATGAACGAAAATTTCAAAGATCAGCACTATGGTCAGATAATCGAAAAAGTTATCCGAAGGAATGGTTATAGCATCAGTGAGCTTGCACGTTTGACGGACGTGAACCGACGATCTGTTTATAACTGGTTCAACCAAAAGTATCTGAAACCAGCCATCATACACAAGATTGGCATGGCACTAAAACATGATTTTTCAAACGAATTTCCTGAACTGTTCATGAAAGCTGAACAGCGCGGAATCAGTCATCTACCAGATGATGCTGTCTATGCGGAGGAAGAGGGAGAAGGCCGTGCACGGTCAGAACAATATTGGAAGGACAAGTACATAGACTTGCTTGAAAAGCACAACCAACTCCTATTAGCGTATGTTGAGAAAAGCTCTCTTTATTCGTAATGTGTATAAATAGCTGCATGAGGCGTCACTAACCAGCGACTATGCAGTCATTAATCTTCTTCAATCGGCGTTAAAAGGCCTTTTAGTAAAAAACCTATTTCCCGAAGAAACAGCAATTGAGGTCTTACCTGCTCCATCGGCACATCTCCTCTGGTGAACTCCACTAATGAGTCAGATATCTCTTGGGTCATTAGCTCAAAGTCATTATTGCTTTGTATGGGCATAAATCTCCTACATTGTTCAATAAAAGCCTCAATCTCTTGAACGTTGACGGTATACAAAGTATCGTCAATCTTCAGTACATCTTGATCATAAGTGCTTTCAGGCTTCTGGAGTTCCATTTCTGTGTGAATCATTCTTATTATCTTTGTTTTAAGCATTTTACGCGAAAAAAGAAAAAGGGTTATGTATTCCTGAAATTAAATTTTCAATGATTCTCCCGAGGTTTATCTTCATGGGCAGATAGGATTCATCCTTCAGAGAAGTGAGCTTGAGACTTAAGAGATCTGCTATCGTTCCGATATAATAAACCTATAGCCGCGCATCGACAATATGACGTTCAAGACAGGCTTTGGTGTCAAATATAACACCATTATCAGCTTTTAGGCTTGAGTAATCAAGTGTCAAGAACTCATCGTGAGCAACCGCAACAATTATCGCATTATACCTGACACTGGGATGCAACTCATTCTGTATATCTATTCCATACTCGTGTCGCACTTCCTCTATATTGGCCCAGGGATCACATACGTCAACCTCCACACCAAATTCAGCGAGCTCATGATAAATATCCACCACCCGTGTGTTCCTTACATCCGGGCAATTCTCTTTGAATGTAATGCCTAAAATCAGTGCTTTCGACCCTTTAATACGCTGGTCATTACGGATCATCAATTTAACCACTTTATCTGCAACAAATCCACCCATGGCATCATTGACTCTGCGACCAGACAAGATCACTTGCGGATGATACCCCAGAGACTGGGCTTTATGGGCCAGATAATAAGGATCAACCCCTATACAGTGGCCCCCTACAAGCCCCGGCTTATACTTCAGAAAGTTCCACTTTGTACCAGCAGCTTCAATTACGTCATTAGTGTCAATACCTATCTTATCGAAAATAAGAGAGAGCTCATTTACAAAAGAGATATTAACATCGCGCTGTGCGTTTTCTATGGCTTTTGAAGCTTCTGCAACTTTAATGCTTGGGGCCTTATGTGTCCCGGCAGTTATGATGGAACTGTACAGCCGATCTACTTCTTCTGCGATTTCCGGAGTAGATCCACTTGTCACCTTTTTAATTTTCGTAAGTGTATTAACCTTATCTCCTGGATTTATACGTTCCGGAGAATATCCCGCAAAAAAATCTTCGTTAAAAACAAGTCCGGAGGTCTGCTCCAAAACAGGTACACAATCTTCCTCGGTGCAACCGGGATAAACTGTGGATTCATATATGACTATATCCCCTTTCTTAAGTATAGAACCCAGCATTTGAGAAGCTTTCAACAAAGGACCGAGGTCAGGAGATTTAAACTCATCTATGGGCGTCGGCACGGTGACGATGAACGTGTTAAAAGACGAAAGATCGTCCTTGTCCCAGGAAAACTGCAGACTCTTCTCAGCTATCAACTGGTTCAAACTTGTCAGGTCCGCTTCCTGCGTTCTGTCACTACCAGCCGATAGCTCTAGCACCCGGTCCTTGCTGATGTCAAACCCCAGAACGGGATATTTCCGGGCGAACTCGATCGCAAGAGGAAGTCCTACATAGCCCAGTCCAATTACAGCAATCCGCGCGTTATCGGCACGATATGTGTGTACAATAGAATCCATCGGGTAAAGTTAATATATTTGCCAAATAATGACGATCACTTAATGACGATCACCTATATCCTTGAACTTTTAGGTTGCGTATCGTTTGCAATCTCAGGCGCATTTGCAGGCATACAGAAAAGATTAGATGTTTTTGGAGTATTAACGGTAGCATTCGTAACTTCTATCGGGGGAGGAACGGTTAGAGATATCCTTATAGGAGAGTTGCCTGTGAGCTGGATGATGGATGAGTACTATTCAGCTGTGATCTTCTTTTCGACTATTGCTACGCTACTTTTCTGGAAGCGTTTAAAGTCATTTAAATTACCATTGTTCTTATTCGACACCATCGGTCTTGGTCTATTTACCATCGTAGGGGTACAGAAAGCACTGAATGCCGGCCTCAAGCCCGAGATCTGTGTTGCTTTGGGAACTATAACTGGTTGCTTTGGAGGTATTACCAGAGACATCCTTCTCAATAACATTCCTCTTATCTTTCGAAAAGAGATTTATGCCACGGCATGCATCGCTGGCGGTTTAGTTTACATCACGTGCCGGGAGATGGGTATTGATATTAATGTAACGAGGCTTTGTGCGGTTTCCACGATATGCGTCATTCGCATTGTAGCCGTAAAATACAAATTAACATTGCCACGCATGTACTAAAGCTATGACTAAGATAATTAAATTCATCACTATCCTTTCCTGCATTGCACTACTGCTATCAAACCTTGGTGCCTATGTAGATCCGAGAACGTTCTGGCCGCTCGCGTTTGCGAGTCTTGCCTATGTTCCTGTTCTGGCCGGCAATATTCTCATCTCTTGTTATTGGCTCATCCGCAGGTCTGCTTTTGCCCTTGTCCCTCTGTGCTGTATCTTTATAGGATGGCCGATTCTATCAGGCACATTTAGTCTCAGCAGGAAAGCTCAGGTTCAAGCAAAAGCTGATACTCCTGATTCACTTGTCCGGGTGATGACATATAATGTGCATGCCTTTGATGAAGCGTTCCGGGAAACCTCTAACAGTAGTCGGGTATTGTCGCTAATTGACAAGATACAGCCTGATATTGCTTGTTTTCAGGAATACTATAGTGTACCTCAACACTTTCAAGCGAATGACTCATTAAAGAAGATTCTCCATACAAAAAACTTTCATTTCGTCCAATTTAACGGAGATGGAGTAGGTATGGCTATCTTCTCTAAATATCCAATTATTAAATCCGGCGTTCTCCGCTTTTCAGAAGACGGTGACGGAAATCAGTGCATCTATATAGACGTATTCAAGAACAACCGGACGTTCAGGGTGTACTCGGTTCATTTGGAGTCCATCCGTCTGAAACAAACACAGATCAACTACATGAGCCAGGTAATTAAAGGCAAAACAAAACAACTGCGTCCGAGTAAGCAGATCGGGGGTCAGTTGAGGAGAGCCTTCCTGGAACGTGCAGCACAGGTGGATATGGTGAAGAAACATTCTGCATCATGCCCGTATCCTTACGTAATTTGTGGTGACTTCAATGATCCACCTTCATCATATGCATTTAACAAAATGGCGGTGGGCTTACTGAGCACATATCGGGAAAAGGGGAGCGGTTTTTATGCAGTAACGCTACACAAAGGCTTCCTCCGATACCAAATTGATCATATTCTTGCATCCGGCAGCTGGAAAGTTTCATCCCATGTCATCATTCCCGAGCAAGCATCTGATCACTATCCCGTGTATGCTGATTTGTCGCTAAATTAGAATTCACTCTATTCTAATTGAATCTCCTGAAACAAAACATTAACTTTGCCGTAATCAATAATTATGCCCGAGAAAAAGATAACCATACTCTACGTAGATGACGAAGAGAATAACCTGTATTCTTTTAAGGCTACTTTCCGCATGAAATATAAAGTGCTTATTGCTATAAGCGGCGATGAGGCTCTTGAAATCATGAAAGCGCAGCCTGTTCATATCATCATCACCGATCAACGTATGCCGAATATGACCGGAGTTGAATTCCTGGAGAAGGTTATTGAAAAGTTCCCCGACCCTATCCGAATTCTTCTGACTGGCTACGCCGATATGGGTGCTGTCGTTGACGCGGTAAACAAGGGCAAGATCTTTCATTATCTTGCGAAGCCTTGGAACGAAGAAGAGCTTGACATGACGATCAGCCGTGCTTATGATAAGTATAAAGAAAAGGAAGAAATTACCTCTATGAACGAAAAGCTCGCCACATCCAATGACCAGCTTGAGTTTCTCTTAAGGCAAAAACTTTTGGATTAAAGACCTATTTCCCAGGAATTATTACCTTGAAAGTCGTGCCTTGATGAAGGACAGAGTTCACCTCAATATGCCCATTGAGCTTCAATATGGCACTCTTTACATTATACAGTCCGAATCCTGAGCCAGACGATTGTGATGTGGCCCTATAAAAGAGGTTGAATATTTCGTTAATGTGATTGCGAAGAATTCCAATACCGTTGTCGCTTATTTCAAAAGTTGCGGAACCATTTGCCACCTCTATCTTCAACCTGACTATCTTGTTAGAATTTCCTTCTTCCTGATACTTGAACGCATTAGAAATCAAGTTATTTAATATCAACATAATAGGCGCCTCATCATTAAAAAAGACATCGGTCTGAACGATATCTACTTCAAAAGCGATATTGTTTACTTCTGCCGTCATCCCGAAGATGTCCTTTAGCGTATTCGCAATACCATGAAAGTCGATCTTTTTGATCTTTAACTCTCCGCGTTGAAGACTATAATATTCATGCATATTAACGATATACATATCAAGTGTCTTCAGAGACTTCTTCATCATTGAAAGCACCTCTTTCATCTCAGCGGGATCATCTGTATCCTGAGCTAAGTTAATCGCCCCCATTATACCCGATAACGGACCCCGGATATCATGGCTCACGCTATAAGCAAACTTGTCCAATTCACTGTAGGCTCTTTGCAGCTCATCATGTTTCACAGCCAGCATCGAATTGCTTATATGAAATTTATTTGCTTCTTCAATCGCAGAAATGATGTCAATTTCAGTCCATGGCTTTTTTACAAACCTGAAAATATGTCCTCTATTGATGGCGTCAATCACCGACTCAACATCGGTGTATGCAGTAAGAAGAATTCTCACGGCTGAGGGGTATAATGAACGTACTTCATCGAAGAATTCCACACCGGTTTGTTTAGGCATTCTTTGATCACAAAAAATAATCCGGATATCAGGATGCTTTTCGAGATGTGCATATGCCGCCGGGATGTCTTGAGCAATGAAGATCTGATAATCATAACGGAATGATGCCTTGAAGCCAATAAGATTATCGGCTTCGTCATCAATATACAGAATTTTGATTTTTTCTGTCATGGGGCTAGTTGGTACCAAGTTGATTATCTGAAAGAAAATTAATCATTGCTGAAAGAAATTGGTATACGCAAAATGAATACGGAACCTTCGCCAGGTGAAGAAACAACATTTATATCTCCCTTATGTTTTTTGATTGTGTTATAGGCAATGGACATTCCTAAGCCCGTTCCTTCTCCAACGTCTTTTGTAGTAAAAAACGGCTCAAAAATCTTTCTCTGAGTTTCTGCGCTCATCCCTATTCCGTTGTCTTTGATAGACAAATATACACTTTCTTCATCAGCATATGTTTTGATATGGAGCTCGCCTCCAGGTTTTTCCCCAAACTTCTCATGAATAGCATGTATTCCATTGCTGATGATATTTAGAAACACCTGGTTTAGCTTACCTGCATAGCATTCGACACGCGGGAGCTCTGCCTGTTCCATGACCACCTTGATATTATTATTCAGCAAATTATTGGCAATAATCATGGTCGAATTGAGTCCTTCATTGATATCCGCTTTTTTAAGATCATCTTCATCTACCCTCGAGAATATCCTTAAGCCTTTAACGATCTCCGCTGTACGGGAAGCTCCCTCGTTTATCCCCTTCATCAGCTGATCGATCTCGATCTTCAGGTAATCGAAATCGAGATCATCCTTAAACTCTTCGATAATTTGCCTCTTTTCTTCTATTGTACGATCAGAGAGGCCAACAGACTCAATTTCCTCCAGTGCATTCAACAGCATATCTACGTCACGTTTGAGGGGATTTATATTTGAAGTAACGAAATTGATCGGATTGTTAATCTCGTGTGCGATACCTGCAGTGAGCTGACCCAATGAGGCCATCTTCTCTGATTCAACCAGCTGCGACTGAGTTTGTTTCAGATCTTCCAACGTATTGTTCAACTCAGCTGTTCGCTCTGTCACTCTAGCCTCAAGAACTACATTCTGCTCTCTGATGATCCGCTCATTTTCCCTAAGAACGTGCATGGTCTCCATCTGGGACTGCTCTTTCTCTGATTTGAGTATATTAATCTTGTCTGCTAGCGCGAATGAAAGCATAATGGACTCAAATGCGGAACCGATAAGCAGTGCGAAGTTGGTGATATTGTTATAAGGAACTATCAGGTTGAGATCTTTCAAGACATATATGACTACACAAAATATGAACCCACCCCATGCTATTAAGAAAAACTTGGCCGACCGAAGTCCTTTAAATTGAATAACCACTGCCATGTAGAGCACATAAATCGCACTGAACATAGCGAGCATCAACATTAGTGTATAACTAAAATTGAAGTATCCCAATAAGGCAAGCAAGATTTGTATGCAGTAAAGAGTATAGAACAGATAAGAGACCTTATGCAGCTTCGGTGTATAATGCTTGGTAGAAAGGAAGTGTTTCGAAAACTCGATTGCAGCGATTCCGATCAAAGCCGTACTGAAATAGACGAATATATCAGCAAATGCCGGGTAATCAGGCAAGATCAGACGAAAAACATAACCCTGCATTGATGCTTGAGTCAGCAGTACAACGACGAGATACATCACATAATACAAGTAACTTCGGTCTCTAACCGTAGTATAAACAAACAGGTTATACAAAATCATCACCATGAGAATCCCCACGTATACGCCGAAAAGCATATCAATTACAAGGCTATTTTCCAGAACCGTTTCGATAGTCCCAAGATAAATAGGAAGCATGAGCTGCTTTCCGCTCTGAGCCCTAAAATAGATGGTGCGTGTATCCCCGGCTGAAAAAGGGATCTGGTATATAAACGTCTGATTTTTTAAATAGCGATTATTGAAGGGCCTCTTATGACCAGTAAAATTAACCCTTATTACCGTGTCCCCTTTCAACTCATAGAAGTCCAGGTAATCGGTCATAGCCTGCGTCATCTGGATTCCTGCAGTTTTGCCATCTGTGAGGTTCTTCAATGAAAACCTAACCCAATATGCATAAGGGGTTGTCCCCAGATTAGGAAACTCATCTACCGAGTTTTTGTATCTGGTCGACTTCATTGCTTCCTGCAAAGACATATTACAGCTAGAGTCGGTAAGAATTTCCAACTTGTCTCCTATAGGTCCAAATTCACCATCAAAGGGAACAACTTGCTGAGCCGATGCTGTTCCTGCTATAAAGCAGATAAGAAGAATACAAACCTGTCTGATGTAATTCATATATTTTCCTTGAACGGAGACTTTTAGTCTCGTTTAAATAGTTCAGATTTATCCTTCCTCAAAGAGCGGCTCCCAGCTTCAGGAGCGATAGCCACCTTCATAACAAAGACCTCGAATTGAGTCATGATATCGTTGCTGCCCTCAATAGCCAGCGCCTTTACAAAGCGTTGTCTGAGTAAACTCAGCTTATCAGCAACATGCGGTGGGAGGTCCTGCCCTCTTCCGTGAGTAAGCCGACTGAAGAAGAATGCTGTCGATAACAGGGGATGAACAGCAACATTCTGCTGGTTTGCAAAAATCCAGGCGCGTTCTGCGGCTTTCCCGGCTTGTATCAATGTTTGATGATCGAATTTAGGGATCGTTAGAATCACAATTCCAGACGCACATTTTATACCATCGAGTGACATCTTTTTAAATGCATCTCCCTTGTCCCACTGAGCAAGTAACTTCACAGCCTTCCAGTCTTGAGCAACCCTGAAACCGGCTTTTTCACTCGCAGTGATATCTACAGCGTCTAACTCCACACCATTTCTCGTCTTCGTAGCATCAGCTTTATTCCAACGTATTTCATGATAAAACTCCTCATGCCCTAATTCATTAAGCAAGCGTATCTTGTCACACTCCGCAATGATATCTGCAAGCTCATCCAACTTGTGCTCATCCTGAGTATAATATAGCTTTACATTCTCAAAAAGACTAACTACCTCTCTCATACCCTCATAGAACGAATCGTCCAGCTGAATACGTTTAGCTAGTTTCCGATTAGTATTGCGGACGAACACATATTTGGCTAAATCAAGAGTCTGCGGTGTCACCAACTCTCCTGATGGTGAAAATCTCGAAGCAGCTATCAGTGCAGGGTTCTGCTCCAATGGAAAAATGGTCTCATCTACCGCCAATCCAAGCGCGCGCGCTTGCAAGCGTACGTTTTCAAGAGCAGATCCCAGAGACATATGAGATCCCATTTCATAATAATCGCCCCACGACCATGACTTGATCTTATCGTGAAATAGGAACAATACTCCGTTGCGATAATAGATTTTCCAGGGTTGATTATTGCCCGCAGAGGGAGCTGCAATTGCTGCTTCTACCAATGCATCAATCTGATGATCTGAAAGACTGCTCGCTGATTCCGTATACTTTGCGAAAAACTCGTCAGAAGAGTTCTTAATGTCCGACCATTCAAGTTCTGAATAGGGATTAACAAGCTGATCAGCCTTAACCACTGGAGCTTCCGGCTTGGATTCTTGATCTCCCACCAGTTCCTCCAGGTCAACATAGTATCTCCCGGATTCATGGTATTGATCTAAAAGGATGCGTCTACAAACATCTGTCGTCAGTGCTCCCCCTAAAGTCACAGAAGATGCCAACTGCGGCCAGGTATTAATAGATTGTTCTACCTCGAGCATCGAAGCTTTCATCCGCGTCGAGATAGTATCCGCACCGATAAGTTTCAGTACATAGGGAACCTTTTCTTCGTTTGTCAGTCCCTTAATATTCTTCGGGTCTAGACCATCTGCCAGGCCGTGAAGAATATCTCTTTCTGGTTCAAGGTCGAAACGTTCAACATCAAGCATTCCCCGGTCGTTAGTATCCATAACTACAGGTATTTGCAACTCGCGAGCCTTATAACGACTTTCAATCTTAATATCCAGACCATCACAAACTTCTACGAAAAGATCAAGCTTTCCGTCAAAACTGAAGAAATGATCCATATTGTCTTCATTTAGGCCGTCGTTGTAAATCCGGATCTTGATGAACGGATCTATCTCCAGAATTTCCCTGGCGGCTATGATAGTCTTGTTTACTCCGAGATTTTGCACTCCTGTTCTGATCCTGTTCAGATTACTAAGTTCAGCTGTGTCAAAATCAGCAAGACGAAGCTCACCGCAGGTACGTTCCATCGCTAGAGTAAGAGCTATGGACTGCCCAACAGACAATCCAACAATACCAATTTTCTTACCACCGAGCGTTTTTTGCTCCTCTCTCGTAATTTTATATCGGTTACGGTTGGTCCTGACTTCCACAAATTCCTCCTCATCCAGCAGGTGAACCAGACGTTTACTCCAGGAGTAGTAAACCCAAACTCCATATTCTCTGATATCTCTACCGCTTAATCGTTGGCTGATCAGCCTGGAATAATCTTCAGGTTTCAATTTTAAAGACGGATGCTCCGACTTTATTAGTTCCTGAAGCTGTCCATATATTTCATCGTGTATAAATAGAGCTTCTTTTTGTTCAATCAGTGCATCGAATACTTTTTTGTCTGCAGGCTGGTAAATCCTTAATAATTGAGGGCAAAAAATGTAATTGGTTTCCATTGTATTTAAAAAAAGTTAAGGTCGTTTTCGTTGAGCTGCCCTTTTAGGTAATTCATTTTGGCGTTGGCAATGATGGCATTTAAATCCCATCTGCTCAGATTCGGAATTTCGGTTTCGTAATGTATCTTAATGGTCTTTCTTCTAAGCTCCTCCATCCTGACCACATTTAAAGATTCTCTGATCTTGAAGATAGCATCCCGATCTTCCTGATAGGCTTTAGTAATGGTAGGAACATCCTTCAGCAACATAGTCGTCGCAAGAAGATCAAGCTTAGGATAGTAAAAGGTGCCATTATTACCTATACTCTCCTCTCTCTCCATACCCACGCATTCAACAGGCTTTATAGTATAGGGGGCACAAAGCGCAAACAGTGACTCGATCCCTATCTGGGTCGAAATAGCAACAGCAGCGCGTATAAGAAAAATACAGCCAATCCCATATCCGGATATTTCCCTCGAATTCCATAATCCACAGAGTTCGCCGGTACCCTTTCGGGAATATTCCCAAACAAGCTTAAATATTTGGGAATCCATTGCTCCTGTTGCCTGTTCAATAGGCAAAGGCTCAGAGCCGCCTGCTACATGAACTCTGGCGCCACCATAAACTTTTTTCTTGTCAAGTGACTCCACCACGATTACAAAGGCACCCGGATTATCTATCCATTCGTTCTTTGACGATGTCACTTTGGTAACGCCTATACTCGTTAAAACATGGGTGTGCCCTTCAACAAATAACTCACACGTTTCCGGCTCATCAATCGCCCTAAATGCTCTGAGCCTTACTTCCGGATTTTCTTTGTTTAGGGTACTCTCCATCGTTTTAGTCAAAATTTCACATCAAATCTACAACATCGACTGTACTTTTCGCAGACTACACACAGATAGTTTTAAAAATCAGCACGTGATTTATGTTCGGGCCTGCACAATCCTGCATCTGTGGACTTATGTACTGTGTCTTCCAGAGCTAAAAATATTTCTTTAGTGAAGCTTATTTAGATATTATTGTAAATCAAGATTACAATCATGGAAAAAACATATCTGAGTGATGCAGGACCGAAAGTCTCTTCGGCTGTTTACGGATTCTATAGATGGAATGATGAGGCAAACAACGTTTCCGCAGACATGGAACGCATCGTTAATCTATGCCTCGAACTGGGTATCAACACCTTCGATCATGGTGACTCATACGGATCGTATCAATGTGAAGAGCTGTTCGGCAACGTAATTAGCCAAAAATCCTTCCGGAGAGAAGATCTTGTAATATTTACAAAATGTGGATTAAGAGTCCCCCATAGCAGCCAACCCGGCGTTCGCATAAAACACTATGATACATCCAGCAAACACATTATAGAGTCAGTAGAGAATTCACTTCGTAAGCTGCGAACTGATTACATCGATATTTTCCTGCTTAATCATCTTGATCCGATATCCAACATAGAGGAGACAGCACTTACGCTTATGCAGCTGAAGAATTCTGGCAAAGTCAAAAACATTGGTATCACAAACTTCTCTGTATTCCAGCATCAGCTGCTCGCTTCGTTTCTGAGCACACCCATTGTTACCAATCATATTGAACTGAACCTCCTAAACACCTCAGCTCTGGACAATGGACAAATAGATTATATTAAGCAGCGCTATATGAAACCGCTCGCATCCGCACCCCTTGCAGATGGCCGGATTGCACATGGTAAAGATGATCTTGCTATCAAGGTGCGCAACAAACTGCAGAAGATCGCGCTTAAATATGGAATTGAGATCGAATCGGTAGCAGTAGCCTGGCTAATTAAGCTGGGAGCCCTTCCACTGATAGGAACAAGAGAAGAACAAAGAATCCGGAATATAGTAAAGGCATTCGACATTGAACTGGATCATCAGGATTGGTACGAGTTATATGCAACATCAAGGGAAGACGTCCATTTAAAATAAAGGTTCGGGCAGGGGGCCCGAACCAATTCCTTTCAATAATAATTTATATTCAAAGATACAGGTAACCGAACTACTGAAAAATGACTCCGGTCATCCTTTGATATTTTATTTTCTAAATCCTTCTATTTCAGAAAACAATTTTGCTTTTAGAGACTTATTGATCATTAAAGTCTAATACATATCCTATGACAACGAAAAAAGCAAAAGAGGAATCAGAAGGCATCACCGCTTATTCCGTTAAGACAAAGACGAAGAACGTTCCGATGATCGATCCAGTAATTGACGTAAAGTCGGGAAGATACATTGCGACGGGAAAAGATAAGGATGGCAATAAAATGGCAGCTATACTCGGAAAAACAAAGGCCGAGGAACACATCAAAGCTGGCAATGCAAAAAAAGGATCAGGTTGGGACTAATACCATGTCTTGTGATTAATATACTAGTTGTTGTATAAAAACAAACATTCTTCCAGCGCATTCTCTTGAGATGTACTGAACAACGGTATTTCTTGAAAGAATGCGTTAAAGTTCTTTAGCGAGTATATATAAGACAAGGGGTGCGATAAATGTCAGCAATGCTACTGCGTTGCCTATGATAAATGCCAAAATCGTGATTTTCCGGGGCTCTTCAGGTCCTTGTAGTATCTCGTTTGCTTTCATAATTCCTCTCTGATTTATATTGTAAATAAACGAGAAATTTTATTACGAGTTTCCTATTTCTAAACTTTTAAGAAAATGTTAAGGTTTATTAATTTTCCTTGAATTATCCCTTAAGGGGATCCATTTTGAAGATATTTTTTGCAAGCTTTCCTACTTAAAAACAGCTGATAACCTCCTGAGACTGGTTTTTCCGTTCTACCAATTTGCTCTGCCCCGCCGGGCTTCCACGTAGTGTTTAACGAAACAGTTCATTATTCCGGAAAGGATATTCACCCAGCAGCTTTCCTGCTGCCCCACTCCTAACGAACTTTGTAATATACTCCAGGTGCTTGATATGATGGAGATCCGTTCCAATAACATCAATCATTTTTTCCTTCAACAGTTGGAGAGCCATTTGCTTGACGCCTTTTCCATAGTACCCGGCCAGGGAAAGCATATTTACCTGAAAAAGACAGCCTTGATCCTTCATCTTCCGGTATTGCTCAAAATTCCCATGATAGTAGATATACCTTTCAGGGTGAGCAAGGACTGGCTGATATCCTTTGATGTTCAAATCAAAAATGAATTGATCAACATTTCTGGTTTCAACTTGATAGGACATTTCAACCAGAACATGTTTATTACGCAGAGGAAGTAGGCTATCAGTCTTTAAAAGCTCAATAAAGTCAAGATCCATCATATATTCAGCTGCGGCCTCAACTTGCACATCGATCTTTTGCGTCTTTAATTCGGTCCTGAGACTTTCCAGAGCCGGAAAAATGGTTTCTCTGCTATTGGGATAAACCTCCGTGAAAATGTGAGGTGTACAGATAAATTTATCAATACCCAATTCCATTAGTCCCCGGACAAAAGTAACAGAACTCTTGATATCTTTCGAGCCATCATCAATTCCAGGAAGAATATGCGAATGCATATCAACTCCCATCCAGTCTAACGTTAATGATTTTGGCCGCTTAAAGAAGAAATCAAATGAGAACATAGAGAACAAAGCTAACGAAATAAAAAGAGGGAAAGCATATAGCTTATCCCTCTCTAACAACACTAAACCAACATTAATCTCTATTGTTTTATGTAAACGTTCTTTATAATAAATTTATTAAGTGTATAAAAAATAGCAGCTATCAGAAAGCAAAAACCGCGGCAAGTGAAAACTGAGAGGCGTTCTTGGTAAAATCACCATTTTTCTTGAAGAATGTATCAGCATCAGAGGTCCGGTCAAATCTCACCTCTGGAATAAAGGTTAAGCCGCCCGCCTTCAGGTTTGCAGATACTGTTAGAGCTGTTATTGAACCTCCTTCTTGGTTTCCCACATCTTTCGATTTGAAATACTCTCCCCGTAAACCGATCAGGAAGTTCTCGGAAACTGCATATTGCGGGTAAAGAGCAATTCCACTGTAACCCATACCGCCAGCATTATCATTCGGCATAGAGTAATCAGCTGCGTTCAAACCAAGTTTAAATGCTTCGCTCACTTGGTAAGATGTCGTAAGGTCTACGATCGTGCCTGAGCCAAGCTGCTCTGAACCTGGGACAGTTACCTCTCCAAGCTGATCATCAACAACGGTGACATTAGCTGAGCGACCAGTTAAAACATTTAAGTATGCTGTCCATCCTTCCACCGGCGTTAGGGATAACTGCGCGCCAAAGTGAGATACTCCATTAAAATCTCTATATGTATTCCAATCATTAAACACGCCGACCATTAATCCAACCTGGTCACTAACAGCGTAATTAGCCCTGATACCTGCATTCTGAAACGGGCCTGCACCAAAAAGGTAAGAGGTGGAGTAATTGAAGTTCGCAGCGGGAGAAATAACCTCGTATCCAATGAAAGTTCCCATAAAGCCCCCTGTTAACGAAAACTTCTCCGTGAATGCATATGTCATATACAAATTTTGGATATGAAAACTATTGCCATCCGAACCGTCACCATTCATTATGGACTGGTATTGACCACGAGGACCAAAAGACAATTCTCCTACAAAACTCGCCTTACCCGTAGTCTTTTTCAGCATAAGATCGACCATACCTAAAGAAACGGAGTTGTTGTCGCTATTGAAATAGGTTGGAATATTTCCTGATCCTCCTTTCAAGCCCGCAAAATCATACTTGTAGTATGCATCTACAGATCCTGAAATCTCTAAAGGCGAAACGCTTGTACTGTCTTGAGCAAGGGCAGTATCTGCCACCGCCGCTATAAACATAGCAGCTAGAATTTTTTTAAGCATGTCAATAATAGTTTAATTGTTTAAGGTTCGATAGGATATTATCCGCAGGGCTCAGGGGCCCCATCAACCCTGCGGATTTTGATAAAAAGGTTTAGCAATGCGCCTGCAGAGGCTAGAGGATTTCTGATTCCTTCACATCTTCGTCTACAAGAACTCCGTTCTTAGTTACAAGTAACGCCCCCTGCATGTATTTTTCATTATGCTGTGTCGAGTCAAGACCGAGCTCTTCTTCTTCACTCGTCACTCTCATTGGCTGAATAAGGTTAATCAATTTAAATATCGCGTAAGACACACTGAAACTATAAACAACAGCCACTGTCATCGCTTTTAACTGAGTGAAGAAAAACTCAGGATTGCCATAAAACCATCCGTCCGCTCCACCTCCATTTACAGTTGTTGTTGCAAAAAGTCCGGTCAGGAGCATACCGACCATTCCACCAACACCATGACATGCGAATACGTCTAGAGTATCATCTATCTTCGAGTTTGTTATTTTGTGAGCTACAATATTAGAAACAATGGCCGCCGCAAATCCAATGAAAATACTTTGCGGTATGGCTACGAATCCAGCTCCCGGAGTGATAGCAACCAGCCCCACAACAGCACCGATGCAAAATCCGAGAACAGAAGGCTTTTTACCTCTTAGGACATCGAAAAACATCCACGCTAAACCCGCTGCACCAGCCGCAATATTTGTCGTAGCAAATGCTGATACCGCCAGCGAATTTGCTGCCAAAGCTGAACCTGCGTTGAAGCCGAACCAACCGAACCAAAGTAGGCCTGTTCCGATTAAAACGTAAGGTATATTAGCCGGAGGTACTTCTTTCTTTTCAATATGCTCTTTACGACGCTTTAATACCATTGCACCCGCAAGAGCGGCGCAACCCGCAGAGATATGCACTACAGTGCCACCTGCAAAGTCAAGAGCCCCCATTTTAAAGAGAAAGCCCTCTGGGTGCCAGCTCCAATGAGCAAGGGGTGCATAAACGAATAACATAAACAGCGCAATAAAGCTGATATAAGATATGAATCTGATTCTACCGGCAACTGCTCCAACCACCAGGCCTGGAGTAATGATGGCAAACATCAATTGGAAGACGGAGAATAGAGTTAAAGGAATAGTTGGACCACCTGCCCAGGGAGCCCCTGAATTCACACCTTGAAAAAACATGTAAGTCGTCGGGTTTCCTATGATTCCGTTGATTGACTCGCCAAAACAAAGGCTAAATCCAACTACGACCCATAGTACGGATACGATACCTGCTGACACCACACTTTTTATCATAGTAGATAATACATTTTTGCGATGCACCATACCTCCATAAAAAAGGGCTAAGCCCGGAGTCATAAGAAATACAAGTGCTGTGGCTGTAAGAACCCAAGTAATGTCTGCTCCATTGTAGATTTTCCCACCATCATCGAAATGTGGAAGTGAAGGAATGAAAACGGCCCCTACTGCCGCCAGCAGTAATAACATAAAGGGAATGGTTTGCTTAACTACGCTTTTGCTCATGTTGTTGGTTTTGTGGTTTAAAACTTGTTTGTTAACCAGATTTAAGTCGTTTTAGTGTTTTTGTGTTGATTTTAAAATAAAAATAGGCAAAATTTAGATATATCATAATTTTTTAATTGTTTTTTATTCAAAGAAGCCATTTATTTCGGCAATAAAACCAAAAATCAACACTAAACATCCGAAAAATGCAAAAAGAAGGAGCTAAAAACAGGACAAACAACCTCCAAACAAAGAACAACACGCAAAATAAAACGAAAACAAGAGATTTGAAGAAAGCAACTAAATCAAATCTTTTCGAATACTAAAGTGTTTTCAATAAATGAAAGTATATACATTAAGGTTCACACAGCACCTGGCAATACCGCGGGAGAGGGCTTGGGATTTCTTCTCGTCTCCGTATAACTTAGCCCGGATAACCCCCTCTATGGGCTTTAAAATAGTCAGCGAAATGGAGGAAAGTCAAAAAATGTACCCGGGAATATTGATTGCATACAAAATCACCCCTCTTTTCGGGATTAAAATGAATTGGCTAACCGAAATAACCCATATAGAACACCATAGGTATTTCATAGACGAGCAGAGGTTTGGTCCTTTTGCCCTATGGCACCATCAGCATCATTTCGAAGAAATAAGTGGAGGAACGAAGATGACAGACATCCTCTCTTATGCTATTCCTTACGGAATCATTGGCAGACTAACACATGAGCTGATCGTAAAAGATAGAATTCTGGATATCTTTAACTACAGAAAGCAAAAAATAAATGAATTATTCGGAGAGTAGAGGGTGTTTCACCAACTGTGTCAATAGTGTAACTTTAAACTATCGACATGAATATGGCAACACAAGAAGATTTTGATTTCGAAAGCTTCAAAAAGGA